>Ga0310691_10000776_pt1 | contig 55065 bp, 48 predicted proteins | sample 176DNAGHGlowgp2_FD_203887 | JGI IMG/M metagenome (GOLD analysis project Ga0310691, IMG submission 203887) | Sheep rumen microbial communities from Palmerston North, Manawatu-Wanganui, New Zealand - 1766 DNA GHGlow gp2 (v2) (version 2) | ecosystem: Host-associated > Mammals > Digestive system >... | reverse complement strand
ACAGTATAGCAGGTACAAGGACTGACAGGGACGACAGACCTTATGAGGATCAGGTAATGGAAAAGGTCACAGTAGATACCTTTGGCGTTGATTACCCCGAACCTGAAAAGAGATAAAAATGGATGATAAGAGGATATTATCCTCCGGCAGCATAGTTTGTTTTACGGACGATCCGGAGGCGGCAAAAAAGCTTGCCGTCTCCGGATCATGCTTTATAAGCCTGCCGGAGGTAACTGACATAGCGGACGGATATGTAAGCGCACGCGAGGATTTTGAAGATCTAAGCGATGCATATCTTGAAAGACTCTGCATGCGGCATTTGAAAAAGCCGGCGGTCATATGCAGATTCGATGGGTTTACCTTAAGAGAGTGCTGCAGAGATGATTATTTCTTTGTGAGGCATCTTTTTGCGGACAATGAGAGCGCGCTTGAAGAATTTGATCCTTCGGACTGGCCGGATACATATGAGGGAAGCACTAAATTTGAATCCGCCTTAAGGGATCATTACAGACTTTTCGATTTTGGAATGTGGATCCTTGAAAATGGGGAGGAAAAGCTTGGAATATTCGGCCTTGCAGCCAAGGAATACGGAATAGAATTATATTATCTTTTGGACCGGAAATACAGAGGGCAGCAAATAGCGAAGAGGACCTGCGAGAAGATAGAAGAGTTTGCCGCCGCAGAGCTTTGCGCAGGAGAAATCTATATAAGATGCGATGAAAACAACAAGCCCTCCCGGCATTTAGCGGAAGGACTTGGGTTTAAGCTTTTATCGTCAGAATGCGAGGGAAGCATCCGAAAACTCAAATTTGTAAAGAAGCTCTAAAAAGCGCTGCATGTTGTCATCGTGCCCGGACAGATCCTGAAAGCAAATGTATGCGGGGCTGTAATTTATGCCAAGGCTTTCGGCAAAGCGGGTGCCGGTAATATCTATCGCAACGGGATCGTTGTTTCCCTTTACATCCATAGATACTATCTTTTCGCTAAAGGCATCATAGATATATCCCGGCAGGAACTTATCCAGATGCTTTGAGACATCCTCTGAGCAAAGGTATTCAAGACCTGTTTTATCGGTTATCACATAGTCAAGCTCCTTGCCAAGAATGTAGACCATGATCTGCGATGTTCCGGACATGCTTCGGCTTGACATATAGGGTGAAGATACGGCCGAAAGAGAAACATCCGTTATAAGCTCTGTCTGCTGTTTCCCATCAAGGGAGAGATAGTCATCCAGAAATACCGAATATTCATGTGCCCTGACGGTCGGGTCATTTACCACAACGCCCATAAATACGGTCTCTTTTTTGGTCGCAAAGACAAAAATAAGGTATGAAAGAGCAACTATGGCAAATATTCCGCCTATGATGGGGATTCGGTAGTAGCTCCAGATATATTTGAGCTTTTCGGAAAGACGCATTTTTGAAAGCTTCTTTTTTTCGCCCTTAAAGGATTTTTTTATAGCCTCGCGCTCGGCGTCATATACGACGGGCTCGGGCTTTTTTTCGTCTAATGAGATCTTCATGATTTGATGGCACCAATCCTAAAATAATTAAAGTATATATAGCGTATAATTCATAAAAAGTCTGCGGTTGAAAATTAAACTGAAAACAAAATGGCCGTGTAATAGAATAATGAAAAAATCTTGACATGTCAATACCCACAATGTATAATAAAAACAAAACTTATGCTGGGTATAATACCAGCTCAACGGTCTACCTTATTGCATATGTAAATGACAATGCATATCCCAAAACCCTTGCTGTCAACACTCAGCCTTCTACCGGTTATGGCGGAGCTTAGGTTAGCATTACAAAATCCGATCTTACCGTTGTGGCCAGCAAAGTTTTTCCTTATTATCAATCAGTTTCAGATCTCACTGTAGGGGTGCCATCGGGTACATTAAGGAGAATATATGTAGAACCGGGGACCGCGGGGCAGACAATTGTGGGGAATTTGGGTTACGAATCATACTAAGGAAGATATAATATGAAAACGATAAAGTTATTATTGCACATCTCCGCCCGGTATTGGAAAAGCCATACCGGGCGGCTTTTGGTGTTATTACTTACACTTGTTGTGGGCTCATCGGCATTGGTTTTTACAGCATTGCTTATAAGAAGTGAAAAACAGCGTGAGCTTGATCTTCTGCTTGATGTTTCCGGCGATTATGATGAAATAATATATAATGCGACGGAAGAGGATTATTCATTGCTGAAAAACAGCGATATAGTTTCAGCGGTCGGTGAGTATGTAAGCTCGGGATATGTGGGCCTCCCTGAGTCTGACAATAAATACCGCGCAGCTTTTTTCAGCGATGATGCATCAAGGGAAATTTATCATCTGAGTTGTATTTATGGAGAATATCCCCAAAATGATAATGAGATCGCCATAGACATTAGAACTGCCAAGCTTTGCGGTATAGAACCCAAAATTGGCGAGCATATCAAACTTAATATATACAGCGAAGATAAAACAAAAAAGTCAGAAGCGGAATTCGTTATATGCGGGTTGTTTGAGGCATCCTCAGAAGAAAGCGAAATGCATTGGATAAGATATCCAAGTGTTAAAGTAGACGAAGACTATTGCTTGCCGGCTTTTTTTGTAAACAGAAACATGTCTGAAAACGATCTTTTGGGTGAATGCGAGCATGTTATCTTTTTTCAAAAAGAGGATTCCTGCACCGCTGAAGCGCTTAAGGAGCTGCATAGTAATTTGTCTCAAGATGCATTGACCGAGAATCATGATCCTATCGGGCGAAAAACAGCATATGCTGAGGTGCTTGGGGTGCTTGAAAAACTGTTTTTGCAGGATGGAACCCTTACGCAGGATGAGATAAACGAAAGCGTGCGAGACGGATCTGCAGTCAAGGACTTTTATTCAAGTGTATTTATGCCGGTTTTGGCGGTTATCACGTTTGTAATAGTCTTAATTACCTCAAACGGATGTATAAAAGAAATAGTAAATGATCGTAGAGTAAACTCAGGAATATTGATCTCGCTTGGTCTTAGTCGCGTGAAATGTGAGATAATGCTGCTGGCTGAACTTATGATCTTTCTACTGATTTCATGTGTGGCCGGCTTTTTTATCGGTTCGGGTCTGCAAAACATTGCGGTGTACATTTTAAACCAAAGATTTTCGACCGGCTTGATCCATGGATCAAACGTATCTCCATACATCAATGCTGTGACGCACAGTCCTGTAAAGGTTCTCCTCATTATGCTGCTTGCATTGACAGTAGCATTTATTCCGGTGTTGATGCGCCTTAAAAAAGAGAAAATAATTGATCTGTTAAAGGAGGCGACTCCCGGAAACGGCAGAAACCACAGATCCGGATTAAAAACATGGCGAAGAACCATACATGCTGCAACCGATCTTTTCGACGCTGGTACCTTTATCATTTTTGTTGTACTGGCCGGTTATTCAATGCTTGGATTTAAATATATGAACGCATTGGTCTGGATGGAAAACAATCAATACCGCTATGAAAATGAAGCTGCAGGGTTAGCCGAATACGATTATTTGGCCCAAAAGGATGCCAACATCACCCCCTACTTTCTTAATGCAGAAAACAGACATTATACAGGAATCACAAAAAGTGCATTTGATCAACTTAAGAAAAACCCTCAAGTAGAACGTTCATTTTCTGCCATAACGAATCTTTCAACCAAGATCGAGATCAAAACAGAAAAACTGACGGAAGAGCAGATAACAGATCTACAACCAATACAGGAAAATCCCAATCTTCAAAATGCCAAATCGGATCTCGATATTGCAAATTGTGAAGCCCAAAATGCAATGTTGCAGGCGGCAGGTTTTGATTATTCTTCGAACATGATCTACTCGGTTCCCTCGATTGGTCTTGAGGAGGATTCGCTTGATTCACTTAAAAACAATTTGATCTCCGGGGAAATATCGACAGAAAGATTAAATGATGGATCAGATATACTTGTTTGCTGCACGCAGGCCAATCTTGATATCGTAAAAAGTTTGTTTAGCGTCGGTGAAGAGCTGGAGTTCTCGGACATTGTTTTAAATGAGCAGGAGGAAAAGCTTAATTTTGAATCTATAGACCCGATGGAATATCTTGATGTTGTCTATAAAAAAGAAATTACGGATCCTGATGGCCTAAGCCGAGTGATCGCTTCGTGTAAACTGGGGCAAAAGAAAAATATTACCACCCGTATTGCCGGAATAGTATTACTTGATACGGAAAAAGGCACAGATTCATTTTGGCCGCCATTGATCTCATACGGAAAAAACTCTTCAAAATGGAAAAACACCGGAATATACTTGCTCTCCGGAACGGAGGCTTTTGGTAAATGGGGGCTTCCTGATGTTAATTATACATCTGTTAAATTTAAGTTAAAAGAAAATGCGGACATTGAATCGTTTGATCGTGATTTTTACGAGGCAATGTCTTCGTGCAATAGAATACAGTTTTCTTCCTCGTATGAAATAAAGAAAAAAATGGAGTCTGTTTATGCGCAAAGACTGTCGATATTCTATTCTTTCAGTATTATGCTCGTGCTGTTATGTATAGTATGTTCGTCGATCAGGCTTTACGGAAAGCTTAGAATCAAGCTCCGCACTTATGCGATTTTACAGGCGGTGGGAATGAACCGAAAACAGATGTGTGAGGATATTATAGGCCAAAATGTTGTTTATCCGGTGGCAGGAGTATTGTTTTCGTGGGTTCCGGTCATGATGTGTCAGCAGTTCTTTGATTTTATTAAAAACAATGTGGATAGCGGCAAATGGATTAGCGACGGAATCGTCACCGAGATCCCGTGGTATCACTACGTTCCCTTCCGATATGATCTCTTTTCGGAGAATTATATCGGCATTACAATTATATTGTTTGTTATCCTTTTATTTATAACCGCGCTGAGCACGCTTCCACAGCTTGTTCTAATGAAAAGGCCTATAAATGACAGTTTAAAAAACAATGAGTATTAAGCTGCACATTGAACGATAACAAATGACAAAAAGGATGATTTAAACCATGAATGATGATAAGCTGGTATTAAATGTCATAGATCTGTGTAAGACATATCACTTGGGTGAGCATACTGTGGCCGCTCTTGATCATGTGAGCTTTGAACTGTGCAAAGGAGAGTATTTGGCCATAACCGGAAAAAGCGGGAGCGGGAAATCCACCTTACTCCATATGATCGGCATGATGGACGATCCTGACAGTGGGAAAGTTATTATAGACGGGACCGATGTTTCGGAATTAAAACCATCAGGACTAAGCAGGATGAGACGTGATTTCGTGGGTTTTGTTTTTCAGGATTTCAAGCTGCTTCCGGAATTAAATGTAATGGAAAACATATGTGTTCCGGCATTGCTGAAACCCGGAAAGCTTGATATGGAGTACATCAACAGCATAATCGAAATGCTTGGACTTTCCGAATACAAGCAGCATACACCGGATCAATTAAGTGGCGGACAAAAACAAAGAACCGCAATAGCGCGAGCCGTCGTTAACCGCCCTGCGCTTCTGTTATGCGATGAACCAACGGGAAATCTTGATAAGAAAAGCAGCATGGATGTAATGAACATGATTGAAAAAATACAGGCTGCGCTGGGAACATCCATAATTATAGTAACACATGATCCTGACATAGCGAAAAAAGCGGGGCGTATAATAACCATCGAAGATGGAAAGATCAGTAAGTGATCCATTGTATCTTTCAAGCATCTGTGTTATCATCCATAATTGAATGTAGATATGTTGGAGGAAGAAATGTCAGGAGAAAACGGCGGAAACAGCCTCTTTGACCAGAACCGGCTTATATGGGTCATAGCAAACAGGGTGGCGGATGTTTTGGCAGTGGCGCTTTTATGGCTTCTGTTCAGCCTGCCGGTGGTGACTATCGGCGCAAGCTCCACCGCGGCATATTATGTTTACCTTAAAATGGCCAGAAAAGAAGACGGATATATCTGGAGAAATTTCATAAAATCATTCAAGCAGAATTTTATGCAGGCTACGGTGCTCTGGCTTTTGCAGGCGGCTATAGGAGCCGGCCTGGGCCTTGCGGCATATTATTACTATGTGCAGGAAACGGTCGTAAGCGCCGGAATATACGCGTTTCTCGGCGGAATGATGATAGTCGTTTTGATGGTCTGCATATATCTGCCGCCCGTTGTATGCCGGTTTTCGAATAAGACCTTTGTGCTCTTAAAAACGGCAATGTTCATGCCTTTTAAACATTTTAAATGGACGCTTGTGCTGGTAGTACTGTTTTTGGCATTTGCGTTTATAGGGTGGTTCGTCATACCATTTGTAATAATTGTTTATGGTGTGTATGCATATGTAAGCTCCTTTATATTCGTAAGGATCTTTAAGCCTTACGAAGATGAGATAAGAAAAAGAGAAGGATACGCTGCCGAAGCAGAAGGCAGGAATAAAGAAAAAGAAGAAAACAGGGAGATCGCCGAAAATGAATAAGAATATCGCACCCATGGGGTGGAACAGCTGGGATTGCTACGGAGCATCCGTTACGGAAGAGACAGTAAGGGCAAATGCCCGCTTTATGGCCGAAAAGCTTAAAGTGTACGGCTGGGAATATGTTGTAGTGGATATACAGTGGTATGAGCCTAAGGCGGACAGCCACGAATATCATCCCTTTACCGAGCTTTGCATGGATGAATACGGAAGGCTTTTGCCGGCCGAAAACCGCTTTCCGTCGAGCGCGGGGGGACAGGGCTTTAAGCCGCTTGCAGACTATATCCACAGCCTCGGCCTTAAGTTTGGCATACATATAATGCGCGGTATCCCGAGAATGGCCGTGCATAAGGACCTTCCCGTATATGGCAGCGATCTTACCGCAAGACAGATCGCAAAGACGGACAGCATCTGCGCATGGAACACCGACATGTACGGCGTGGATACCGAAAAAGGCGGAAAAGCATATTACGAAAGCATTTTTAAGCTTTACGCAGAGTGGGGCGTTGACTTTATAAAGATAGATGATATATGCCGCGAGCTTCCCCACTGCGAGGCAGAGCTTATAGCCGTAAGCGAGGCTCTTAAAGGCTGCGGCAGGGAGATGGTGCTTTCGCTTTCGCCCGGGCCCGCCATTTTGGAAAAAGCAGAGCTTTACAAGCAGGTCGCAAACATGTGGCGCATAACGGATGATTTCTGGGATAAATGGGAACAGCTTTACGACATGTTTGAAAGAGCCGAAAAATGGTGCATACATGCGGGCGCAGGACATTTTCCGGATGCGGATATGCTTCCCATAGGCCCCATACTGCAGGATTATGACAAGGACAACCGCACAAAGTTTGACCGCTATGAATTAAAGACCATGATGACATTATGGAGCATATTCAGGGCGCCCCTTATGATAGGCGGCGAGATGACCGGCTTTGACGATTTTACGATGAGCCTTGTGACAAATTCTCTTTTGCTTCAGATGCATGCGGATGTAAGGCATTCGCATCCCGTATGGAAAAAGAAGATAAACGGCCGCGAACATATCGTATGGATGGGCACCGGTGCTGCCGGCGGATACTATGTCTGCGTGTTTAACACAAGTGAGACAGAGGGCGAGATATTCCTTCCAATGAGCGATCTTGAGCTTGCGGATTCAAATCTCACCTATACCGAGTGCTGGACGGGCGAGACAGGAAGATGCGGTGACGGCATCAATGTAAGGCTTCACAGACACAGCGCAAAGGCATACTACCTGCAGCAGGGATGATGATTTATGAAGATATTTATGGCACCCATGGAAGGCATTGGAGGGTATGTTTACCGCAATGCCTTCCAAAAATATTTCGGGCCCATTGACGCCTACATATCCCCATTTGTCGGGAAGGGTTCGCTTATGAATCGTGAAAGGCGTGATATCGACCCGGAAAACAACAAGGGTATCTGCCTTATCCCCCAGATAATGGGAGGGGATGCAGAAGGCTTTTTGAAGGTGGCGGCTGATGTCGCATCGCTAGGATACAAAGAGTGCAATATCAATCTTGGCTGCCCTTCAGGCACCGTCACCGGCAGGGGCAGAGGAAGCGGTATGCTAAAGGATCCGGCTGCGCTTGATTATTTTTTGAAAACGGTAATGCGTGAATGCCCCATGAAGGTGTCGGTAAAGACCAGAGTCGGTTTTGAGGATGCTGACAAGTGGGAAGACATATTGAAGGTGTTTTCAAAATATGACTTCGAATCCGTTACCATACACCCGCGCACGGCAAAACAGCAGTATGAGGGTGAGCTTCATATGGACTGCTTTAAAAAGGCATATGAGAGCCTAAAGTGTCCGCTGATTTTTAACGGTGAAATCAAGACTTTAGAGGACGCAGAAAAACTCGCAGGCAGCTTCCCCGATCTCTACGGTCTTATGATAGGCAGGGGCTTTGTGAAGCGACCGCAGCTTGCATGCGAAATAGCGGGCAGAAAGCTGCCGGTACCGGAAGAATATGTAAGCTGGCACAGGGAGCTTGAGAGCGGGTACGCGGGGTACTTAAGCGGCGAGAAATCCTTGTTGTTTAAGATGAAGGACATGTGGAACTTTTACGGAGATTCTTTTAAAAGCGAAGAAAAGACGCTTAAAAAGATGAAGAAGACACAGTCTTTGCAGGAGTTTAACACGCTGGCCGAACAGCTTTTGAGGGGAAATTATTAGTGATTTTAGGGGTGAAAGGAGGATCGCATATGGCTTTTACGGTAAGTGTTGGAGAGGCGGACTTTGCAGCTCTTCGTAATGAAAATGCATATTATGTGGATAAGAGCGAAATTATGTATGAGCTTGTGCATGATACAAATAATAAAGTTGCACTGTTTACCAGACCAAGACGATTTGGAAAAACTCTGATGCTGAGCATGATGGAAAATTTCTTCAGTGTCAGAAAGGACAGTAAGAGCCTATTCGAAAATAAGGAGCAGGGGCTCGGCAGACCGGATATTAAATTAAAAGACAGAAAAAAAGAAGGGCTATTATTGTAGAAGTAAAAAAACAACGAAAAAAGAGAACCTTTGCAGAGATTGTGACAAGGCTATAAAACAGATCATTGATGAAAGGTATGCAGAAGGCATCGAGGGATATGAGCAAATACTATGTTATGGTGTGGCTTTTTTCCAGAAGCAGGCAATGATTAAATTGATGGAATAAGTTTTGCGTTAGCATTTATGAAACAACCTTCTTTTTTCGTTTAAATACATCCGATGCTACGTATGGATCTACGACATATTACAGAACAGGTGCATTTTAAAGGCTTGTGTGAAATTATAGGAAGTGGTGGTTGATGAGAAAAACATTTGCAATTGCAGCTTTGTTGGGGGCGCTTTTGATCTGTTCATGTGCAAAGCAAGAGCCGCTTGTTGATGAATCTGTTATTGCTGATATAGATAAGAGTTACAATGGCAAGGAAGAAAGAAAAAAAGAATATAAAAATGATTTGAAAACGTATTATTCTATTTTTACACCGGCGCTTACTTTTGACAGCGAAAGACTGTATTATGGTAAGTGTGTTTATGATATTATAATCGATGAAGAGAAAATTAATTGTAATAGACAGGGCTGTACGCATGATAATGACAGATGTGAGCTGAATAAATATAAGAAACGTATGAAAACATGCTATGAAGGCGGATTTCTGTGTGCGGATGGGAATACGCTCAAATTGATTACGGATGGCGAGGAAAAGGTTCTGCTTAAAAATGCGAAGCATCCAAAATCCACGGAAAATGAAGAAATCAATTTGGGGGACGATCCGGATACGATCACTTGCTTTGTGTTCCTTGATGAAAAGACCATATTTGCAGTGGGGAGAAATTACGGTTTCAGCTATGATCTTGAAAAAGGCACTCAAGGAGAGGCAATTGAAGCGGGTCAGGCGAATGAGTATCACATAATAGCTTCGTGTGGAAAACAGGGTGTCTTCCTTCAAAATGCAGACAATGAATTGTTTTTTGTTGATATAAAGAACAATGTATCAGAAAAATTTGAGGATCATGTCGTGGGTGTTCGTGTTTCAGGGAAGGACGTATATTTTATACAGTATGTTGAAGGTACTAGAAACCTGTATCGTTACGATCTTTCAACCGGAACAAAAACATTTATAATGGATGATATCGGCTACTATTATTATCCCTTCGAAGATGGCAGTTTATTTTTTACATATGAGGGAAATTATGGCACCCTTTATAAGGCAGATCCAAACGGGCAGATTACGGCCAAACTGATGATCCCGGGAGGCGACGAGGCGGACGGATTTAGGATCAGGGGAATATATGACTTTTCGTCGCTTGATGATTATATCATTTTTGTCGATCGTCCGGGCGAAACGGATATGATACCTGCATTTATTGAAGTCGACAAAAATCTGGTAGAGACTGCAAGATATAGATTTTGAAGGAAAGAGTGAAATTATTTACAGGGGATAGTTTTAGAGGTTATTTAAGTACAACAAAGAAGGAGGATCTAAAACATGAAAATAGCAAAAAGAGTTTTGCCCATAGCATTTATTGCGGGGCTAACGGTGACCGCGCTGGCATCTACAAAGTATACATATTATCAAAGTTCTGTAGACACTTCAAGCGGAACAGGTGGGTATATAAATGTGTCAAGACAAGTGTACAAGGAGACAGTTGGTAGTTATGTGTGTTATTATGGAGTTGAGGGAGTGGTAAATGACGAACCTTACATAACTACCACATGGACAGGGTATGGGACACTTTACAAAGTAAGTGACTCGGATTATCTATCTTCGACTACTTCTAATGTACATTCATATAGTCGTTATAAGAGTGTGTACAACTCCGATCCATATGAGGCATTTTCATTTCATTTAAATACATCGGATTCTGTGTATGGAACTTCGACATATTACAGAAATGGTGCGTTTTAAATGTTTATGTGAAATTATAGGAAGTGGTGGTTGATGAGAAAAACATTTGCAATTACAGCTTTGCTGGGTTTTCTTTTGATGTGTTCATGTGCAAAGCAAGAGCCGCTTGTTGATGAATCCATTATTTCTGACATAGAAAAGGAGCAGGAGAATAAAGAAAAAACAAAAACAGAATATAAAAATGATCCGGTATCGTATTCTTCGGTTGGAATGGCAGTAACTTTTGACGGTGAAAGACTGTATTACGACAAATATGTTTACGATATTGTTAACGATGAAAAAAAAATTAATTGTAACAGACCCGGGTGTACACACGATGATGATAGATGCTTTTTGAATAGATATAACAGGTACCTGAAAAGATGCTATGAAGGGGGCTTTCTGTGTGCGGACGGGAATACACTCAAATTGATTAAGGATGATGAGGAAAAGGTGCTGCTTAAAAATACGAAGCACCCCAAATCCACGGAGAATAAAGAGATCAATATGGGGGATGATCCGGATAATATATCTCGGTTTGTGTTTCTTGATGAAAAGACCATATTTGTAGTTGGGAGAAATTACGGTTTTAGCTATGACCTTGAAAAAGGCGTTCAAGGAGAAGCTATTGAAGCAGGTCAGGCAACCGCGTACTGTAGAATGGCATCGTATGGAAAACGGGGCGTTCTCCTTCAAAATGTAGACAATGAATTGTTTTTTGTTGATATAAAGAACAATACGGCAGAAAAACTTGAGGATCATGTTGTTGGTGTGCGCGTTTCGGGGGAGGACGTATATTTTATACAGTATGTTGAAGGTACTAGAAACCTGTATCGCTACGATCTTTCAACCGGAACAAAAACATTTATAATGGATGATATTGGCTATTTTTTTTATCCCTTCGAAGACGGCAGTTTATTTTTTACATATGAGGGAAATTATGGCACCCTTTATAAGGCAGATCCAAACGGGCAGATCACTGCCAAGCTGATGATTCCGGGAGGCGATGAAGCTGAAGGGTTCAGGATTGGCGGAATATATGACTTTTCGTCGCTTGATGATTATATCATTTTGGTCGATCGTTCGGGAGGAGCTGAAATGATATATGCATTTATTGAAGTTGACAAAAATCTGGTAGAGACCGCAAAGTATGGGTTTTGAAGGAAAGAAGGAATCCTGCTGAAAGAACTGAATGTATGATGGAATTACGTATAAACTTGACATTATGAAGAGAATTTGATATTATATTTTCCAGAGCATAGTGTGATTAGTGTATGGTTTTAAGGCGTGTTTTCAAAGAAAAATTGAATACAACAAAGAAGGAGGATATAAAGCATGAAAATAGCAAAAAGGATTTTGCCCATAGCATTTATTGCGGGGCTAACGGTGACCGCGCTGGCATCTACAAAGTATACCTATTACCAAAGTTCTGTAGACACTACAGGTGGAACAAATGGGCATATAAAGGTGTCAAGACAAGTATACAAGGAAATAAATACATATGGAGGCAATAATGTGTATTATTACGGAGTTGAGGGAGTGGTAAATACTGCATCGACTATAACTGCTACATGGACAGGATATGGGACCCTTTACAAAGTAAGTGACTCGGATTATTTATCTTCGACAACGTCTAACGCAAATTCATATAGTCGTTATAAGGGCGTGTACAACTCCGATCCGTATGTGACATTTTCACTTCATTTAGATACATATGATGCTGCGTTTGGAACTTCGACATATTACAGAAACGGTGCATTTTAAATGTTTGTGTGAAATTATAGGAAGTGGTAGTTGATGAGAAAAACATTTGTAATTGCAACTTTGCTGGGGGTGCTGTTGATCTGTTCATGCGCAAAGCAGGAGCCGCTTGTTGATGAATCCGTTATTTCTGACATAGATAAGGAGCAGGAGAGCAAAGAAGAAACAAAAAAAGAATATAAAAATGATCTGGTGTCGTATTATTCCGTTTTGGGAGGTGCGGTTACTTTTGATGGAGAAAGACTGTATTACGACAAATATGTTTATAATACTGTTAGCAATGAAAAAAAGATTAACTGTAACAGACCGGGATGTACGCACGATGATGATAGATGCTTTCTGAATAATTATAAAATGTGCCGGAAAACCTGTTATGATGGAGGCTTTCTGTGTGCAGACGGAAATACACTCAAATTGATTAAGGATGATGAGGAAAATGTGCTGCTTAAAAATAAGAAGCACCCCAAATCCACGGAGAATAAAGAGATCAATGCGGGTGATGATCCGGATAGTATTTATTATTATGTGTTCCTTGATGAAAAGACCATATTTGCAGTGGGGAGAAATTACGGTTTCAGCTATGACCTTGAAAAAGGCGTTCAAGGAGAGATCATTGAAGCAGGTCAGGCAAACACGTACCTTAGAATGGCATCGTATGGAAAACGGGGCGTTCTCCTTCAAAATGCAGACAATGAATTGTTTTTTGTTGATATAAAGAACAATACGGCAGAAAAACTTGAGGACCACGTTGTTGGTGTGCGTGTTTCGGGGGAGGACGTATATTTTATACAGTATATTGAAGGCACAAGGAAACTGTATCGCTACGATCTTTCAAACGGAACAAAAACATTTATAATGGATGATATCGGCTATTATTTTTATCCCTTTGAAGACGGCAGCTTGTTTTTTACATATGAGGGAAATTATGGCACCCTTTATAAGGCGAATCCAAACGGGCAGATCACTGCCAAGCTGATAATTCCGGGAGGCGATGAAGAGAACGGATTTAAAATCATGGAAATATATGATTTTTCTTTTGCGGATGATTATTTTATATATGTAGATCGTTCAGGCGAAGATGAAATGATATATGCATTTATTGAAGTTGATCAGAACCTGAAAGAGATCGCGAAATATGGGTTTTGAAGGATGGGCAAGTATGAAAAGAATATGTAAGATGGCACATGTGGTTTTTCTGACAGCTTTGTTTTTGTGCGCCTGCGCAGGAGAAAAAACCGAAAGCAGTAAACAAGGGGAGAGCTCAGATGTAGCGCCGGAAGTTAGTGTAACGGACACTGCAGAAAAGACGGAGACTCAGATAGATTATTCGAATATGGTGTTTTCATATTTTGAAGGCAATTTGAACATACTGAAAAAAAAGACGGAAGAGATATATATACCGGTTACGGATAAGATAATGTCGTTTGAAGACGGTGTTTTGGAGGTAAGTGTTGAGCTGACTTATGATGCTTCCGAGGTTGTCGATAAAGCACCTGTATACTTTTACGCTTTCAGCGACGGGAGTTTTCTTGATATTGCATTAGATGATGGACAATTTGCGGAATATGCAGAAACCGAATTGAAAAGCAAGACCATAAACCGCATACCGGTGAAGATTCGGGGAAGGGATGATGCGTTTGCATATGATATCAGCAGAGTCACGGTGATAGCGCTTGTTGACCCTGCATATTTCGCGGACAAGGGAGTAATGTCTCAGCCCTGTAATGTGGCCCACAGTTCAGTTGCCGTAAAAACAGATGGATTTGAGAAAAGAAGCGATCCTATTGCAATGCCGGGCGAGGAAGATTTTTTACAGGGAAGCGGTGAGACTGAGCTCAATGTGGGATCAATGCCTGAGAAAAAGGAAGAAGGAGAATCGGAGATTTGGAAAAACGCATATGGGATGAATTCTGAGCCGGTAAAAGAGCTTAGCCGTGATAAAGAGGAGATATTTGTTCAGGCGGGCTCTGCAATCATCGAGACGGAAGATGAGACCGATTCGTATATTTTTGTCCTGTGCGACGGAAAAATACTAAGTGCGTTTAATGGTGAAAAAGTGTTAAAAATTGAAGAATCGTATGAAAACAAGACCTTTAACCATAGGATCGCAAAGGAAGACTGTCCTGAAGCGGGAGATCATGCGATGTATGCCATACGCGTGCTTGTGACGAAAAATGCTGAAGGCGCCGGAATGTCGGCGGTTATTTCTTCGCCGGGCAGGCCGATACGCGTAATATGATAAAAACAAACGGTTTTGTTTGGGATGACGGCTAAAAATAATGTTTGGAATAGAGATTAAGAAAATGATAAAAAGCAGGCTGGTCTTTGCAATATTGGCCTGCTTTTTTGCAGGCTATGCAGCCTGGGGGCTTATTGTTGACAGGGGATTTGGCGGCGAACTTGATAAAAAGATTGCTTCAGCATTTAGAGAGCTGGAGCAAAAGAACCCGGATGAAGCCTCATTGAACAGTATAATAAACGAGACGGCTATATATGCTTTTAGCGAAGATAACAGGTCTGAAAACACAGAAAAGCTCAGGTTGTATCTTGTTTCGACGTATATGCTTGAATCGATGAAATACGCAGACGCCTTTTCGGATGATATGTACAGCTATGTTACGGATCTCGTAAAACAAAGAGCGGAAAGAAGGGCGTCGGGAAAAGATGTGGCATATCTGGATAAGATGATAAGCTGTTACAATGTGAACAGGAAACCGGAAGTGGTTTGTGAGAGAATCTATGAACACTGGCTTTCAGACTACGCGTTCTCAAAGTATAACCATATAATGACGGTTTTAATGATGCTGATAATAACAGTGCTGATCGCATTTCTTTTTCATGCCGAAGATATTTTCAGGATGAGGGAGCTTACACTTGCATCTGTAAACGGAAGAAGGATTATTCTTAAAAGGAAGCTGGCAGTTTTATTTATCACTATTTTCATATTGGGTTTTTTGATGACATGTATTTCTTTGGCGGCCGGTTCTTTATTTATGGGGATATATGATTGGAATATCCCGATGCAGAGCCTTTGGTTGTTTAAATACTGTCCGTTTACGATAAGCTTTATGCAATACGCGATAGTCGTGGGGCTTCTTCGCACGTTTGTGCTTTTTGTCTATGCCGGACTTCTCTTGCTTTTAGACAGGGGCAGTAAAGGTGTGATAAGAGTGCTTGTAGCCGGAGTGATCATAACGGTCACACTTTTTATCTTGTCAATACCATATTTTGATTATGAAAATAAGGGCTATGAAGTTGCAAAAATGTTTGATGGCATACGCGCGTTTTGCCCGTTCTGTTTGATTGCTCCGGGTTTTTATTTTTCGCAATTTGATTGTGTCATGGTATTTGGCGTTCCTGTATTCAGATTAACGACAGCGATGGTTATAGGCGTTGCGATAATCGTATTTGGAGTAGTTTCGTGCATGACTGAAAAGGGAATAAGGAAAAAATGAATAAACTTGAGATCGCAAATGTTTCAAAAAATTATAAGGATGTAAAAGCACTCGACGGCTTTAGTGTCACTATGACGGATGGCTGCTGGGGGTTGCTGGGACAAAACGGCGCAGGAAAATCGACACTTATGAGGATACTTGCAACGGTACTTTCCTATGATAGCGGCAAAGTGACCTTAAACGGCTTGGATATAAAAAACGATAAAAAGGAGTATTTGAAAAGCATAACATTTATGCCGCAGGAATTTGGCTTTTATCCGTTTTTTACCGCAGCCGAGATCATGGAATATTTTGCGGCCCTTAAAGGAGTGACCCTTGATAAAGAGAGGCGCGATAGTATTCTTGAAGAGGTGAACCTGCTTGATGTAAAAAACAAAAAAGTCGGGGCTTTTTCGGGCGGGATGAAAAGAAGACTGGGAATTGCGGTGTCTTATATTAATGACGCGCAGTTGATGATACTTGATGAGCCGACCGCCGGGCTTGATCCTAAAGAAAGATATCTGTTTAAGAATAAGATATGCGAGATAAAAAAGGACAGGATGATCATCGTATCGACCCATATTGTGTCGGAACTTACCGAAATGTGCGACCATATTTGTTTTGTGCATAAGGGAAAGCTTGTGAAGGTGGCCGATAAAAATGAGGACGGCAGTTTTATGATGGATCTTGAGCAGGAATACATTAAAATGGTGGAGCAGTAGCTTTTGGCATAATGATAAGATTTGAACTGAAAAAAAATCGAATATGGCTCGTATTGCTGATAATACTGTTGATTGGGGTGCGTTTGATCTCGGTATTGGTTGCGCTTAAAGAGGAAGATCCCGATGAAGAATTGTATAAAGAGATCATAGCCCGCATTCGCGCTTTGCCTAAAGAAGATGCCACCGCATACATCGGGGCCGAACTGGACAGGTGCATGGAGCTGATTGATAAAAAAGAGGAGATGGAAGAGGCATATTCATATGCATATATAAGCTTTGAAGAGTTTCATGAATACAATCTTGAAAGAAAGAAAGCGGAAAACAGTCTTGGCATTTTGAATGAATTGCTTTTAAGGAGCGAAGCTTATGACAGCCTTATTGCTGAGGGAAAGACCCCATCCTTCTTTTATGACCGTCATGAGGAAAATTTAAGAAAAAACATACTCGGCGGAGAGTTTATCGTAATAGTTATACTTGTTTTTGCAGCGTCAAACATAGCCCTGCTTGACAAAGAAAACCGGATGGATGAGATGGTTTTGTCATGTGCGCTTCCCAAACGAAAGCTGCATAGAGAAAGATTGCTTGCGGTCTTATTTGTGACTTTTTTGTCGGCAGCAGTACTTTGTATCGGAGAATGGGTAACAGTAAATGTTTTTTGCGAGCCGGAGGCTCTTGAGGCAAAAGCATATTCTGTTTTGGAATATTCGAGCGCCGATACAAATATGACATTAAAAACGATGTTTCTTGTCGGAATATGCCTTAAGGTTGCGGCGCTGTGTCTGACGTCGTGCATTGCATATGCCATAGCATCAATTATCGGGAACCGAATATTTGGCATACTGGTGATATTTGGCATATTGATAATGATATTTGTTGCAGGAAAAGAACTGAAGGGGTCGCTTTATATGCTGCATTTTTGGCTTGCGGCATCCGGAGATATCATTAAAGCATTTATGTAAAGCATGTTTTGTGAAAATAAATCACTTGCATTTTAAGGAATGCTATGCTATCCTATCTAACATAAATGCGATGACAGGGAATAGTAGTGCTCTCCCTTTTCTTCAGAGAGCTGCCGGAAGGTGCGAGGCAGCGAAAAGAAAGCATGAACTCGCCCCCGAGCAGCCGCCCGAAAGCAAATGCAAGTAGGCACGGACGGGTTCTCCCGTTACAGAGAAAAAGAGAGCATGCAAGACATGAATTAGAGTGGTACCGCGGAGGAAATTTCAGGCCTTCGTCTCTAAGAAAGCCTTAGGGACGAAGGCTTTTATAGTGCAGTAAAGGAGGAAATATTAAATGAACTGTGAAGGAAAGTACAAAAAGCTGTATTTTATGCCGCCGGTCGAATGCCTTGACTGGGCAAAGAAGGATGATGTGGATAAGGCGCCCATATGGTGCAGCGTGGATCTAAGAGACGGAAATCAGGCATTGGTTGAGCCCATGAGTCTTGATGAGAAGCTCGAATTTTTTGAAATGCTTGTAAAGATCGGTTTCAAGGAGATAGAAGTGGGCTTCCCCGCCGCTTCTGAGACGGATTATGAATTCATGCGGGCTCTTATCGAAAGAAATATGATACCGGATGATGTGACCGTGCAGGTGCTTACACAGGCGAGAGAACACATCATCAGAAAGACCTTTGAAGCCGTAAAGGGAGCACCGAAGGCTGTTGTGCACGTGTACAACTCAACATCCGTTCCCCAAAGGGAGCAGGTATTCAGAAAATCAAAGGAAGAGATAAAGCAGATCGCGATAGACGGAGCAGCTCTTCTTAAAAAGCTGGCAGATGAGACCCCCGGCAATTTCTCGTTTGAATACAGCCCCGAAAGCTTTACCGGAACAGAGGTCGAATATGCCCTTGAGGTCTGCAATGCGGTCATCGACGTATGGCAGCCCACACCGGATAATAAGTGCATAATCAATCTTCCCGCAACCGTAGAAATGGCCATGCCCCATGTTTTCGCCAGCCAGATAGAATATATGAGCAAGAACATGAACAGGCGTGACAGCGTTGTGCTTTCGCTTCATCCGCACAACGACCGCGGAACGGGCGTTGCCGATGCCGAACTCGGTCTTCTGGCCGGCGCAGACCGTATAGAAGGAACGATATTCGGTAACGGTGAAAGAACCGGAAATGTCGACATCGTGACGATCGCGATGAACATGTTCAGCCACGGTATTGATCCTAAGCTTGATTTTTCGGATATCACATCCATCAAAGAGGTCTACGAAAAGCTTACCGGCATGAAGGTACATGAGCGTCATCCGTATGGCGGCGCTTTGGTATTCACCGCATTTTCAGGCTCTCACCAGGATGCCATTGCAAAGGGAATGAAGTACAGAGAAGAGGGCAAGGACGGCGGCTGGTGGACAATTCCCTATCTGCCTGTCGATCCCCACGACGTGGGCAGGGAATACGGCTCCGATGTCATCCGTATCAATTCGCAGTCCGGAAAAGGCGGCGTAAGCTATATTTTGGAGCAGAACTTCGGAATATCGCTGCCAAATGCAATGAAGGAAGACTTCAGCTATGCCGTAAAGAATATTTCCGACCGCGAGCACAAGGAGCTTTCGCCCGCCTGGATCAGACAGATATTTGAGAACAGGTATCTTTCGCATACACCGGTATTCAAAATTACCGAAATGCATTTTGCACAGGAGGACGGCATAACAAGCAAAGTTACCATAGAAAAGGGTGACAAGGTTGGTGTTGCAACATCTAAGGGCAACGGTCGTCTTGACGCTGTGAGCAATGCGCTTAAAAGCTATTTGAATGTCGCTTACAAACTTACCGTTTACGAGGAAAGAGCTATGGGACAGGGCTCAAATACCACGGCCATGTCCTATGTCGGCCTTGAAAAGGACGGAAAAGTATATTGGGGCGCAGGAACAGATGACGATATCATCGTTTCTTCCGTTCGCGCACTGTGCGTTGCGGTAAATAAGATACTCGAAGAATAATAAAGAAATGCCAAGATTGGGGTGATGCTTATTGGATTATATCGTACTGGATCTTGAGTGGAATCAGAATTCCCCCGGAAGAGCGAACAGTACGAGCCTTGAATTTGAGATAATAGAATTCGGTGCGGTAAAGCTTAATGAGGACCTTGTCATACAAGGCGAATTTCATGAATACATATCGCCGCGAGTTTTTTACAGGATGCACTATAAGACCAAGGAAGTTACCGGCATCAGCATGAAGGATCTGAAAAAAAACGGAAGACCTTTCTATGATGTTGCCAGAGACTTCTTTGCATGGTGCGGGCAGGATGTGACCTATGTCACATGGGGCGATATGGATCTTACCGAACTCCAAAGAAATTGCGAGTTTTTCGGATACCCAAAGGTATTTGCCAAACCGCTTTTGTTTATCGACCTTCAAAAACTGTATTCCCTGCAGTTCGGACTTTGGAAAAAACGGCTGAATCTTCGGTCGGCGGTCGAAGAAAGAGGCATCCCCGAGACGGACGAGTATCACAGCGCGATATCCGACGCGCGTTACACCGCAAGGATAATGCAGATGATAGACATGAAGACGCTGGGGGAGTACAAGTCGGTCGATTATCATTTCCTTCCGCAGACGCCGGAGGAGGAATATGTCCTTAATTTCGGGACATATTCAAAATATGTTTCAAGGGAATTCAAGGCCAAAGAAGATGCCTTTCTGGACCGGAAGGTGACAGCAACCAGCTGCCATCTGTGCGGCAGGGAGACCAGGAAAAAAATAGGATGGTTTACCGCAAACGGACACAGCTTTTATTCGGTGAGCCACTGCCCGGAGCACGGCCTTGTCAAATCGAAGATAAGGATCAAGAAAGGACATCGCGGCGGGATATTCGTCGTGAAGACGGAAAAACTGACAACGGACGCTCGTTATAAAGAGCTTAAGGAAAAGCAGAAAGAGGTCCAGAAAAGAAAGCAGCTGAAAAAAAGAGGCTTGCTAAAAAGAAGAATAAAGTCAGAATGAAAAAATGCCCTTATGTGGGCATTTTTTCATTTGATCTTTATGTTTTTTGTTCCGGGGTTTTTGATGATCTTCGTGTTTTTCTTCTTTCTTATGGATACTGCAAATCTTGAACGCATGACAAGTATTATAAGTATTGATACGACCAGAAGCGAGGCTATCACGATAAGAAGTATCAAAGGCCACTTGGGCGGCGGAAGTTCTATCTGAAGCCTGGCATGTTTTTCCACGGGGAGCAGTCCGTTTGTCAGAAATGTATTTTCAAGCCCTGTCGAGGTGCATTTTAGAGTTCCAAGATCGAGCGTTCCTGTCGACATATGTATATAGCCGTCGTTCATGGACCAGTCAATGACGTCAAGATCTGTGGGAAGGAGATATAAGTCTCCGGATTCTATTTGGTAAAGGGACAGGGGTTCGCTTTTGGCAAATTTGTAAATGGAGCCGTCAAGCGAGAAAAAATGCTTGGATAAAAGCTTGCTTCCTATCTGGGAAAAACGCTCAAAACCATAATCCAAAAGAAGCGAGGTGTCGGTGTATTCATTCGGCTCTTCCGAATGAAGCACCACGCATATCAGGCTTCTGCCGCCGCTTTCGGCGTAGGTTATCAGACATCCGCCCGCTTCGGGTGTGTGTCCGGTCTTTCCGCATATTACGCGTTCGTCAAAGTATCCCGAATCTTTTATGAGCATCTTATGCGTCGTGCGCATCGGGCGCGATTCGGCCACAAGATTGGTCGGGGATATGACATGTGTTACGGAAGAGTCTATGGCTATAAAGGAAGGGAGCGAAATGCAGGCCTTAAAAATAAGAGCAAGGTCAAAGGCCGATGTTTTGTGGTTCTCGTCATGCAGACCGTTTGCATTTGCAAAGGTGGTGTTTTCGCATCCGAGGCTTGCGGCACGGGTATTCATAAGAGCCACGAAGTCACTTATATTCCCGCTCACTTTTTCTGCCAGAGCGTTTGCGACCTCATTTGCCGAAGGGAGCAAAAGGCCGTAGAGGCAATCCTCTACGGTCAATACCTCGCCGGGCGTCATGCCGATATGGCTTGCGCCTTTTGTGAGAGAGTAGATCGCGTTTTTTGAAAAAGTCACCGTATCTGAAAGGCTTAGATTTTCAAGAGTCAAAAGGGCGGTCATCACTTTTGTGGTACTGGCGGGATATGCGGGGGCTTTTGCGCTTTTTGCATAAAGGATCTGCCCGCTCTTTCCGTCCATAAGTATCGCGTGTTCTGCGGTTATGGAAGGCGGATCCGGCAGAGAAACTATATTGTCATCCGCAAATGGGGTGCTTTTAGGCAGCATAAACATTACAAGAATAAGCGCCAAAGCACTCTTTTTCGCTTTTTTGTGTGTGCGCAGAAGATATATCGTGCTTAATATCAAAAGTATCAAAAGTACGGAAGCAAAGGTTAAGGCTATCCGTGCCACAAGGCCAGCAAAAAGAGTCTCCGTGGTCATGTTTATCAGCATATCCGTATTCGGATCGAGCAGCCACAAGTCGTTTCCGGAAAAGAATACATGGTGGAACTGCCTCCAGAATGCATCAAAATCCCTTGTGGCGATAATTGCTCCGATGCCAACGATCACTATGATCGTCCCCGCACCGATAAGCATACCGGCGGAAAGTGTTTTAAGTATCAGCGGCCGTGCCTTTCTCTTTTCGGCATATTTAAAGCATATGGCGAGCATGAGCATGGCAAAAAGAACGGTAAGTTCAAAACATATGCGCATGAAATGGACCGCATTCAGGTTTAAGGCCTGCACATCCACCATATGGAGCTTTTCACGTTCGTTAAAGAAATCCCGCCTTTCGCCTTTTATTGTGGTAATGTATGTAAGTTCGTCATATTTCCCCTGGACATAGTCCATCATATGTTCGGAAACATGGATAAGGTCATCCAGAGTCATCCCTATAGTTTCATAGGACTTTTCCTTTTCATACGTGTCCAACCAGTAATCCCGTCTGACAAAGCACCAGTATTCTACCGAAGCTATAAGCAGCGCAAGGATCAGGAATATGGACGCAAGACTTGCAAATATATATCTTAAAGGTTTCATTTTTAGATCATCCTTTGGAGAGTTTTAAAGTATGTTCCAAGAATGCAGTATATCCTATTTTTTTTTGTTTTACAAGCATCGGGGCACAAATACCTTAAAAGCTATTGCCTTTTTGCATCGCCTGCCGTATACTTTTTTTTGTTGCCGTCCGTTTTGCGGCAGTAAGGATTAGAAAGGAATTGTTAAAATGAGACTCAGAAATATTCCCGGAGCAAAAGAGGAGATGTTCGTAAACCCCTTTGTCGTGCAGGAGCCCGAAAACAAAAAAGGAAAATGGAATGAGATATACGGAGCCAAAAGACCTTTTCATATAGAGATAGGAACCGGTAAGGGCGGCTTTATAACCAGGCTTGCCGTGCTTAATCCGGATGTGAATTATCTTGGAATAGAAAAATACTCTTCAGCGCTTATAAAAGCCGTGAGAAAAAGAGAAGAGATGACAGATGCCGATAATCTTTTCTTTTTGCGCTTCGATGCGGAATACATCCCCCAGATATTTGCCGGGGGCGAGATAGACAGAATCTACTTAAATTTCTCCGACCCCTGGCCCAAGGATCGTCACGCCAAGAGAAGGCTTACCAGCACGCATTTTCTTGCCATGTACGAAGAACTCCTTTCAGACGGCGGACAGGTAGAATTCAAGACCGACAACCGCAGCCTCTTTGATTTCTCCCTTGCCGAACTTGAGCTTAAGGGCTGGGAGCTTTTGGCCTGCACATACGATCTTCATGCAGACCCTGTCTTAAATGAAGGAAATATCATGACAGAGTATGAGCAGAGGTTTTCTGAAGAGGGAGTGCCTATCTGTAAGTATATTGCAAGACCTAAGAAATAAAAAAATGATGAGACCCGGGGACGGAGTCAGAGTGAGACGGGGGGACGGAGTCCCCGGGTCTCATCTATCTATGCTATGTAAGAAAGCGATCTCATCAAAAATATCCAGAAGGTAAGTGTAAACGATGAAAGCAGAGTTGTCGCAACGATGCAGCTTCCGGTGAGAACCGTGTCTCCGTCAAGATTCTGTGCCATGACATAGCAGCTTGGCGTGGTGGGGGAGCCAAAAAGCACGATTAGCGCAACGAGCTTCTGGTCGCGTATTCCTAGCAGGCCTGCTGCCGTAAGAAATACGGCGGGAAGGACGACCAGCTTTATAAGCGCCGAGACGGCTGTGGGCTTTATTTTCGTTAATGCCTTTCTTCCTTCAAAGCCTGCGCCGACTGCAATAAGGGCAAGAGGTGTCGCCATATCGCCGATAAGCCCTAGGGTCTTGCCTGCCATAACAGGTAAGTCAAGGTTGATAAATGATGCGAGCATGCCGAGGAAGACACCGGTGATGATAGGATTTGTCACTATGCCGAGCAGTGTTTTTTTCAAAACGATTGAAAGGGGAAGGGCGTTGTCGCGGTTCCTTGCTTCGAAGGTGAGCACGGTGACGGCATAGATGTTAAACAAAGGAACACTGCCAATTATCATAAGCGGGGCCATGCCGGAGGTCCCGTATATATTTTTTATAAATGCTATGCCAAGCACTGCGGCACTTGAGCGGTAGCTTGCCTGAACAAAGGCGCCTGTCAGAGAACGGTCCTTTATAAAAAGCTTTGCCAGGACCCAGATAACGATAAAAGCGACCGTTGTTGAGCCGGCACAGAAAAGGACATAGCCGCTGTCCCAGTTTTCGCGAATATTGGTTGCGGCTATGTCTGTAAATAACAGTACCGGAAGGGTACATCTGTAGTTGAAGGTGTTGGCCTGTTTGACAAATTCCTTCCCGAAAAGGCCTCGGCGCTTAAAAAAGTAGCCGACAAGCATTACGAGAAATACGGGAAGTGTCGCATTCAGGCTGAATATAAGATTATTCATTTTTGGGCGAGCCTTCTTCCTCTTTTGAGATTGCCTCGGGCGAGGCATTACCGGCAGGTGAAGCGTCATCTCCCTCCATGGGTAGGATTCGTTTGTTTTCGTTCTTGTAATCGAGCCACTGATCGATCATAAGCGCTATGGATGCCACAAAAGGAACTCCGAGGAACATACCCATTACACCTGCAGCGGCGCCGCCGATACAAAGAGCAAAAATGATCCATACCGGCCTAAGCCCTGTGGATACGCCGAGGATCTTGGGACCTAAATAGAATCCGTCAAACCACTGCACGGCTAAAACGACGATAAGGTATATCAAAGACTGCCAGGGGTCTAACATAAGGATTATGATAAATCCGGGGATCGCGCCCACAAAAGGTCCGATGTAGGGGATCATGTTTGTTATACCGACGATAAGGCTTATAAGAAGCGGATAGGGCAGCCGCAGGATCGACATGAGGACAAAGCAGAGAATACCGATTATCAGGGAATCGATGGTCTTTCCGATTATAAAGCCACTGAATATCCTATGGACCTGCTTTAGGATCCTGTTGACGAATCTGGCTTTTTTTCTGGAAAAAACAGCTCTTATAAGGCGCTTGATATTATGTATGATCCTGCGCTTGTCGATGATCACATATACAGATACGATCAGTGAAAAAACGATGTTATAAAGTATAGTAAAAAGGGCACCGGCAGTCGAAAAGATGGTGGGCACCCATTCGGATACCATTTTGCTGAGATTATCCGAATCGAGATAGGTCATAACGGTCGACTTGAGGTTGTTCATCATTCCGATGACATCGACAGAAGGTATCTTTTTCTGGAGGTTTACGACCCATGTTGCCGATGTGGGGTCCGAATACCATTCCTGCGCTCGGGCTATAAGGTCTGTCGCGGAATTGTAGAGCTGCGGTGACAGGAACACCACCACTATGATTATCAGGCCCAAAAAGATGATGTATGAAAGAATGATGGCAAATATCTTGCACACGGTGGTGTTCGGAATCTTGAAGAGGCGCTTGAAAAGCTTCCTTTCGAAAAGGTTGACCAGAGGATTCAGCATGTAAGCTATCAAAAAACCAAAGATGATCGGATAAAGCGCAGATATGTACTTACCGATAAGATTGGTAGTTGCTCCCCAGGAAAAGATCAGCTTTATTAGGATAGCACAGATAAGTATGACAAAGATGGTGTAGATGCTTATCGTATAATATTTCTTGTTTTGTTCAAAAATATGTTTTTTTTCGTTTTTAAGATCGCTCATGGCAAGCTCTCCCCCCCATGCATTTTCTATGTGCAAATAACAGTATAGCAGTATTTTGAAGAAAAAACAATGCGCCGAAAAAAATATTTGAAAAAAGTGTTGACAAATTATTAAAAAAGCATTAATATGTCATAGTCGTTTGAACGACAACATGAATACGCGCCTCTAGCTCAGCTGGTAGAGCACCTGACTCTTAATCAGGGTGTCCAGGGTTCGAGCCCCTGGAGGCGCACGAAAGCACTTTTTCGGCGGTATCACAGGACGCTGGGGAAGTGCTTTATTTTATGCTTTATGCCGGGATCGCGAAACGATCGTGCCATAAAGCGGTCTTGCCATTAGGAGGTATTTTATATGAACAGACTTGTATCCGGACTTATAGTCTACGGTGAAGATGGCAGCGAAAGCATTTTGATGAAGCTTGCGGGTGTCTGCGAAAAGTGCAGGGAAAAGGATGCGGACGCAACTCTTATCCGCACAGAGCTTTTCGGCATAGTAAGGGAGCTGTTGGAGCTCGCTACAGACTACGGCTTTGATAAAAACCTCTGGCAGAATTATTTGACCTTCCTGCTTATAACAAAAGAGACTCCTTTTGCCATCACATGCGAAAAGACAGGCGCTGCCAAAGGGAGCGTGAATCATTTTGTCATGAATGATATGCAGATCTTTTACGATCTGTTCCATTATGATTTTACAGAGCTTGAAGAATTTCTTGGTACAGACTGTTTTGATATCCTGACAAATTACATATCCGTAAAAAAACCGGAGAGCAGATACAATAAAAATGTCAGTGAAAAGGTAAGGGAGCTTAGCGAAGAACTCGGAAAAGGAAGCGGAGCAAAAGATTTTTATGATTCTCTTACCGGTTTTTACAAGAAATACGGCGTTGGAATGTTCGGCCTAAATAAGGCCTTCAGGATAAAGGAAGGGGAAAGCGGGATCAGCATAATACCCGTTCCGAATATGCAGACGGCAAGACTTGACGAGCTTGTCGGATACGAGATCCAAAAGCAGAAGCTTATAGAAAACACAAAGGCATTTGTGGAAGGAAAGCCGGCCAACAACGTGCTGCTTTTTGGTGACAGTGGTACCGGTAAGTCCACGGCGGTAAGAGCGATAGTAAACGAATTTTATCTTGACGGCCTCAGGATGGTCGAAATATACAAGCATCAGTTCAAAGAACTTTCGAATGTGATAGCGGCGTTAAAAAACAGAAATTATCGCTTCATCATATACATGGACGATCTTTCCTTTGAAGAATTTGAGATCGAATACAAATTCTTAAAAGCGGTCATAGAGGGGGGCGTTGAGACAAGACCCGACAACGTGCTGATATATGCGACCTCAAACAGAAGACATCTTATAAAGGAAATGTGGAGCGACCGTGATGATGTGGAACAAAAGGCGGGCATGCATAAATCCGATACCATGGAGGAAAAGCTCAGCCTTGTCAACCGTTTTGGCGTGACCATCAGCTTTTCAAAGCCCTCGCAGAAAGAATACTTTAACATAGTGGATGACCTCGCTGCGCGTGCGGGGATAGACATGCCTGCAGAGGAGCTTCATCTTCTTGCAAATAAATGGGAACTTTCGCACGGAGGCCTTTCCGGCAGATGTGCAAAGCAGTTTATTGATAATCTGGCCGGAAGATCGTAACTGACAGGGGGACCTGTCAGTTTTAATTATTTATCAAAGCGTCCCGCGGCTTAGCTCTGCGGCTTCTTTTAAAAATTCAACATCCTCTTTGGAGAGTTTTAGATTTGTTTCGATCTTGCTTCCATCAGGCGATGTGACGGTAATGGCAAAAATGCTGCCCTCCTCCATACGCGCACTTGCAGCATTTAAAAAAGGCACCAGCTTTGGATGGGCATTTTGAAAGCGGTTTAATTTACCTTTCATCTGCATCAGTTTGATAGGGCTGATATCCATATTTTTTCTCCTTATAACCATAAAAAGCTGCAGGCAGTGCCTGCAGCTTTAAACTTTTTCTTTTTTAAAGATTAAGCGCGCTTCTTAGAAGCAACCATAGCTACACCTGCGATAGCAACGATTGCTGCAAGATATGCAACAGGAGCAACGTCACCAGTTGCCTCGCCACTGTCAACCTTATCACCGTCTACTGAAACACCGGTAATTGTAGCATCGGCGCCCCACCACTGCTGAATAACGACCTGTGCATAATAATCATCGGGATTATCAAGATCTGAAGCTGCGCCGAATGCGGAAGCATTAAATTTTTCAGACTGAGAACCATCAAGCTTGAGTGTCATGGTATATGTACCGTCAGCACCCTCAGCAACGACGTTGGATGTCTTGTCCTCAAGAACTGCGTTAGCCCAGCTTGCGTGATCATCGTCCTGAACCCAACCGCTGACCTTACCGTTCATCATAAGGCCACCACCGAAACCGTCGGAATCGTCAATCGTGAAGGTGAAAGTGATAGACTTTACACTTGTGGGAACATAGCCGGCTGCAACGAGGTCATAACTGAATGCTCCACCGTCAACCTTTGCTGCTTCATCTGAAACAGTTGACTGAACATTTCCGGCAAATGCAGATACGCTCATAGTGGCAACCATTGCGCCTGTAAGAGCAAGTACGTTTAACTTCTTCATGTTAAATTTCCTCCTAAAGAAAAGTTTGGTTTTTAAAAAACTGCAATAAATATAACATGTTGTTAACAGAATTGCAATATTTTTTTTGAGTATATTTCACCAAAATTGCGTTCGATTTCATGTTAGTTTGCACAAAAAGATGCGCGATTTGCACATTAAACCGTTCAGGATTCAAGTTTTGTCACGCATAAAATGCTTCATGAGCCATAAACTGTCATCTTTAAGATCGGCCTTGTTCCCTAAAGTACAGTAACCTCCGTATTCGGATGTATAAAGAGAATCGTTCATATCGTTCATTCTCTGTTATTGGTCCTTGCCCATATCCGCGGGCGGGGCCCATACGGAGTCTTCTTCGGGCGGGAAGTCCGGGCGTTTTTTGTCAAAATCGGCGTTTATATCCGAAGAGAGTTCGCTTTTTGGTGTATCTTTTAGCAGATCGTTTGATGTACCGGATGATCCGGGTTCGCTTTCGGCGGGAGCATCTGTGTTTTTGTCCGCAGCTTTTTTTCTTTTTAGCAGCAGTATCAAAAGAATAAGTACCGCAAGCAGTAATGCTCCGGTGATCGATACTGCTATGATGAGAATGATGATCAGAGAAGAATCATTCTTTTTGGTGTCTGCACCGGGAGCGGAGTCTTCCGTGGAAGAGACATCCGCCGCGGTAGATATGTATTCGTCCGGTTCTGTTTCGGTGGCGGGGTCGGTATAGGCGGCGGCAGGGGTCGTTTCCGCCACCGTCTCCGGGTCGGGATTTATAGGAAAGCGGTGCAACGCATTAAGGGCGATAAGCCGTCGCCCTTCATTATCATAAAGATACCATCCCACCGAACCATCTTTATTCTTGCCAAAAAAGGATGTGTATAACCCTATCTCAAAAACGCCATCCACATAGTATACGGGGTAATCATTTTCGGGACATTCATATGATCTTGAATACAGGTATTCATCAACGCGGTATCCGCCTGAAAAGAACTCACTTAGTTCGTCTGACGAAACTAAGCGGACTTCTTTTTCAGGTTTTCCGTAAGCTATCGCAAAATGCAGGTCTGACGGAGCATGCGGTTCACTGTCCGGGTCGTCATTATAGCCTGTGACTACACCGAAGGAGATGGCCGGATCGCCATAGTCCGTGAGCAACGGGATATAATTGTTGATAGAGACGAGGGGGTCGTCAAGAATGCTTTCGGGAATTCCGTCAATAGCAAAATAAAATATTATTTCCGGATACTCTTCGTCACTTTCGCCGGTTTCGAATTCGAAGGAATCCGATCCACTCGATATGGGAACGGAGATATTCGTGGAAATACCTTGATATGAAATAATAAGTGTCCTGGGGCCGCTTTCAAAATTGCTGGAAACATCATAGATGTACACACCCTCGGTAATGAATTGTACAGATCCGTCTTCCATTACCGCAGAAATAACGAAGTCTTCCGGTTCAAAGGTGTGATTTTTTTCATATGTTTCGTTTACGGGGGTGACTATTAGCTGTTCAATGTTTTTTACTGCACTCGAACTTTCATCGTAGCTTAAGGAATCCGGCACAGATCCTTCGGGAGCTGAAGATACGGCCGGGGAAGGATCTTTTGTTGTCGCCTCTGCGGTAGTCGGCTCAGGGCCGGTGGGATCAATTGTTGTAGGAACTGCGGTGGTTGGAGAGGCAGTAGTAGGTGCAGCAGTAGTCGTAGCTACAGTGGTCGGAACGGCTGTAGTCGGAGCTACAGTAGTAGGAACAGCAGTAGTCGGAACAGCGGTAGTCGGAGCTACAGTAGTAGGTGCTACAGTAGTTGGCGCAGCGGTAGTGGTAGTGGGCGTCGTGGTGGTCTGCGCAGTTGTAGTGGCTGTAGTGGCAGGCTCGGTCTCGGGTTCGCCAAGGTCTATAGCTACCGTGGAGGTGACTTCTCCGCTAAGTACCGGGGAGCCTTTTGCCGCGTCATAACCGAATTCCTGCGTGAAATAGTAAGATCCGTCAGATGCTATAAATGTTCCCACGCCGATGATGGTAAAATCCGGATCTAATATATTGTCACGGTGGCCGGCTTCAGAGCCCATCCATACATCCATAGCCTTTGCCGCCGGATCGGCGTGCCCTTTGTTCATGCATATGTTTTCTGCATAGACTTTTGAGTTTATACTGTAGCATATTTTGCCGTTTGGGCGGATGTGTTCAAATTTATAACTGATCTCCGCTGCGCGAAGCATTCCGGCAGATTGCAGATCTGCATCGAGCTTGAGCGCGGGAACGCCCGCCTTCGCGCGCTCTGCGTTTACAAGTTCAAAGATGCGGTAAGCCATATCGTAATCCAGTATACCCGTAACGGCCTTGCTTTCCGCCAGGACCGGGAGCTCAGACCGGATAAAGCCTGTAAAAGTACACATCAAAAGTGCCGCGCACAATAACGCAGCGCATATGTTGCCCGATATTCTTTTTTTCCTGTTTCTGCCGATCTGCTTCATACATGCCTCATAAGCAATTATTTATTTGGGTTTCCTCCCTTGATTATATACGAGCTTTAAAAAAAGGACAAGAAGATGAAACGTGTTTTGACGAAAAAAATATAAAAAAAACATAAAAAGATTCGTTGAAAGAATTTTCTTTTTGCACTGAATATAAATGTGTATACGGTTGACAAGCGGCAAAAAAAATAGTTAAATAATAGGATAAGGGAGTGCAAAGGAACAACATGATAAAAGGAAATTACCACACGCACAGTTACTGGTGCAAACACGCTGTCGGAACATTTGAAGATTATATACGTGCAGCCGAAGAGGCAGGGTTTGAGGAACTTGCCATAACCGATCACTGCCCGCACAGATATTCATGGTGCTGGCTGCATGAAAATGAGGTCGCAGAGTTTGATGAGGAGTTGAACCGCGCGATAGCTGCACATAAAGATAAGATCAGGCTTTTTAAGGGCTTCGAATGCGAATATGTAAAAGAAGAGATGGAATATTACAAGTATCTCAAAGAGGAACTGGGATATACATTTCTTATACTCGGCCAGCACTGCGCGGGTGAACACGGGGAAGTAAACTGTTTTGACATGAAAAACGGTTATGAGATGCGTAAATATGCTGACTCTGTGTGTGCCGGCCTTGAAACGGGCGAGTTTATGCTGCTCGCACACCCGGACGTGGTATTTACAAAATATCCCGTGCTTTGGGATGCGGACTGCGACAAGGCCTTTGCCCAGATATTTAAGACGTGTGAAAAACTTAAGATCCCCGTGGAAATAAACACAAATGGGCTTCGCGGAGACAGGGGTTACCCAAGCAGGGAGTGCATGACTTTTTCAAAGGATTATGATCTTAAATATCTTATCGGTTCGGATTGCCATGACCCGCGCCATATGCATGATGAGTGGGAGAACAGGGCAGTTTCATGGGCAAAGGAGATAGGGATCACCGTAGAGGAGCTTTATCCATGGAAGGATCGATTGCGGAATGGATGAATGAATGCGTTCTCTGCCCCAGAGAGTGCAGGGTTGACAGAAGACGCAGCGACGGCGTATGCCGCACGATCATAAAAACGGGGGAAAACGGAGAAGAATTGATACCGGCTGCGAGGGCGGCGCTTCATTTCGGAGAAGAGCCCTGCATATCCGGAAAAAACGGGTCCGGGGCGGTGTTTTTTACGGGCTGCGGCTTAAAATGCAGATTCTGTCAGAATACAGACATATCAAGAGGAAATACCGGGAAATATGTAAGCTCAGCCCGGCTGGCGGATGTTTTCCTTCGCCTTGAAGAAGAGGGAGCGGAAAATATCAATCTTGTCACTGCTTGCCATGTGCTTCCGGTGGTGATAAAAGCCATGGAGACTGCGCTTGCTTTGGGGCTTTCGATCCCGTTTGTATATAACACTTCGGCATACGAAAAAAAAGAATCGATAAGGAGTCTGGAAGGTCTTGTAAGCGTTTATCTTCCGGATCTTAAGACCCTTTCGCCCATCATCGCAAAAAGGTTTTTTGGCGCACAGGATTATCCGGAAGTGGCCAAAACAGCCATAGAAGAGATGGTCAGGCAGACGGGAAGCACTCTTCTTGGCGAAGACGGAATGATAAAAAAGGGCGTAGTCGTAAGGCATATGGTCATGCCGGGCTGCGTATCGGACTCAAAAAAAGTTCTTGAATATCTGCATGAAACATACGGAGACAATATAATGATCTCTGTTCTTTCGCAATACACACCCGTAAGAACAGATGAAAAGTATCCGGTCCTTAACAGGCGGCTCAGGGCGTGTGAATACCGCATGGTCACGGATCATGCGGCGGATATCGGTATAAGCAAAGGGTACATGCAAAGCATGGAATCTTCCGGTGAAGACTTTATCCCCGCATTTGACGGAACGGGGCTTTAAGGATATAACGAAAAAATAAGAAAAAGGAGAAAAAACTTGAGAAAAAAAAGATTAAACCTGGCAGCTGTTTTGCTGGCGCTTGGCCTTGTGGGCTGTGCATCAGGCAGCAGCGAAAACGAGACGACAACTGCCTTTAATGAGCAGCCGACAGAGACTGTGGCAAAAACGCAGGAGCAGACAGAAGAAGCAACGGAGGCAGAGACGGAAACAGAGGAAGAAAAGCTGTATTCCGATGAGATGAGGGACATCACACCGATGCAGCTCGTTAAGGAGATGCATGTCGGTTGGAATCTCGGAAACACTCTGGACAGTTCGGATACAGGACACGGTCCTGGAGAGTCCCCGCAGATATTTGAGACGGCGTGGGGCGCCCAGTACACATCCCAGATCCAGATGGATAAAGTCCTCGAGGCGGGCTATGATGTGGTAAGGATCCCTGTTTCATGGGGAGAGCATATTTATGATGACGGCAAATGTACGATAGATGAGGCGTGGATGGACCGCGTGCAGGAAATAGTGGACTTTGTTTACAAGCGCGGAGCATATGTGATCCTGAACACGCATCATGAAGAATGGTACAAGACCTTTGAGGATGACAAGGAAGAAGGAAAGAAAAAGATCGCGGCTGTCTGGAAGCAGATAGGCGAAAGATTTGCGGATTACGGAGATCATCTTATTTTTGAAGGTCTCAACGAACCCAGAAAAAAGGGTACCGGAGTCGAGTGGACAGGCGATAAGGAAGCAAGAGACGTCATCAATGAATATATGCAGACTTTCGTCGATACAATAAGAGGTCTCGGAGGAAAGAATGCAAAGAGATGTCTTATGATAACAGGCTATGCGGCAAGCTCTTCAAAGAACAATCTCGCGGCCATAAAGCTTCCCGAGGATGACCACCTGATAGTTTCGGTGCACGCCTATATTCCTTATAATTTTGCGCTGAATAAAGAGGGGACTTCTACCTGGAATAATGACACAAGGGATATCGACGAGCTTATGAAGAATCTTGATGAATTATTCATAAGCAAGGGAATACCGGTCATCATAGGCGAGTTTGGCGCCATGAATAAGGAAAATCTTGAAGAGCGCATAAGCTGGGTAAAATACTATATAAGCGCCGCAAAAAAGGTCGGCACGGTATGCGTCTGGTGGGATAACCATTCGTTCAGAGGAAACGGAGAAAACTTTGGACTGTTACATTGTAACGGAATGAACATAACATGGAAATATCCCGAACTGGTAACGGCGATGGTGGAAGAAAGCAGAAAATAAAACAGGAGGATATAAAAATGGAAGACATCGAATTAATGACAGTAATTAAGGAAAGAATAGACAGACTTACAGAAAAGCTCACAATGGACGAGCAGAAGATCACTTTCCTCGAGCAGTCGCTTGAAAAGCAGAGAAGCGAGCTTGAAAAGCTTAAGGCTGAAAAGAATGTGCTCGAACAGGATTCGGCTGCCATCCGCGGCAAGATCAAGGCCTGACGGCAGATAAATGCGAAAACGTTATAGGAAAAATCACCAAAAACGGCGAGGCATATTTGGGCAGTAGTTTCATTGAATAAAAAGGATAAAAAGGTTATAATGCAGGAAACGGGTACAGGGTACGCTAGTTTCCTGCATTATTTTACTTAGGAGGTGTGTATGTACAACAAAGCAGAGGCAAGACAGAGGATAGTTATTGCCATGGTCGAGGTGTACAGAGAGAAGGGCCTGGATTTTACCATGGATGATATCGCAAAGCATCTTTCCATGAGCAAAAAAACCATTTACAAGCTTTTCAATGATAAGGAAGAAATATTCCTTGCAGTCCTTGACCATGTCTTTGCAAGGATCAAAGAGGCAGAACGCGAAGTGGTCGCCGATGAAAGCCTTGGAACGGTAGAAAAGCTGATAAAGCTTCTTTCGGCCATGCCGCTGAGCATGGAGGATATCGATTTTTCAAAGCTGTATCCTCTTAAAACAAAATATCCGAGAGTCTACGACCAGATATGCTTAAGGCTTGAGAGTGATTGGGACGATACAGTCGAGCTTTTGGAAAAGGGAATAAAGGAAGGTGTGTTCAGGCCGGTATCGATACCGATCTTTAAAATGGCATATTCGGCTTCTCTTGAAAGATTATTGGAAAGAGACGACGCTACCGGGGCGGGGATATCATACAAGGAGGCAAGGCTTAAGGTCAGTGAACTGCTTGTTATGGGATTGACAAAATAAGGGGGGATCATATGGGGCTCAGTAAAAAAGAAAAGGCGGCATATTCTCTTGGCGCAGTGGGAAAAGACATGGTATACATGCTTTCCGCAAGTTATATGCTTTATTATTATCAGGACGTTTTGGGGGTCAGCGCGATCGCTGTCGGAGTAATTCTTCTGGTTGCAAGAATATTTGATGCGTTTAACGACCCTATAATGGGCGTCATAGTTGCAAAGACCAAGACAAAGTACGGGCGTTTCAGAACATGGATCTTTATAGGAACGCTTCTTAACGCGGTCTTTCTCATACTTTTGTTTGCGGCGCCGCCCGCGCTTGACGGCCCGGGCCTTGTGGCATATGCGGCAGTTATGTATATCATGTGGGGCGTGACCTACACCATGATGGACATACCTTTCTGGTCCATGATCCCCGCGTTTACAAGAGAAGGAAAAGAAAGAGAAAGCGTATCGAGTCTTGCAAGATCCTTTGCGGGTGTCGGTTCTGCGCTCATAACCGTACTTACGGTAAAGCTTGTGGAACTGCTCGGAGGCGGTGAAGAGCGAAAAGGTTTTGCGTTCCTTGCGATCATAGTAGCGATACTCTTCTTCGTATTTATCTTTATAATGTGTAAATGTGTAAAGGAAAAATCGAATGTTGATATCGAAACACCTTCGGTTTCAGAGATGCTTAAGTCGCTTGTAAAGAACGATCAGGCCATGACAGTGGTCATTGCGATAGTTCTGATCAACTGTTCTTTATACATAACGTCAAACCTTGTCATCTACTTCTTTAAATACGATTTTTCGATAAACTCGTCCGCAAGCTGGACCAGTATGTATACCATATTCAACAGCGTGGGCGGAGCGACGCAGATCCTTTCGATGCTGGTGCTTTATCCATTGCTAAGGAAAGCATTCAGCGCGATAAAGGTCTTTTATATCAGCTTTGGCGCTGCGATCGCAGGATACGGAGTACTTTTTGCCATCCTTCTCATAGATTCTTCGAACATGGTACTTCTTCTGGTGCCCGGCGTGATCATTTTCGCGGCATTCGGATGCCTTACCGTGCTCACTACCGTTTTCCTGGCAAATACAGTCGATTACGGCGAGTGGAAGAATCATCACAGGGATGAGTCGGTCATTTTCTCCATGCAGACCTTTGTCGTAAAGCTTGCATCGGGCGTTGCCGCAATGGCGGCATCCATAACACTTTCGCTTGCAAACCTTGCGGAGGATTCATCCGAGACCGTTACGACAGTGGCATCGTCCGATGAGCTTATGATACTCAGAGGTACCATGACGATAATTCCCATCGTAGGAATGATCATAGCCGTGATCATATTCGCAAAGAAATATATTCTTACCGACGAAAAGATGAAAGAGATCGCATCGGTCATAAGACCCGGCGGAAAGTCACAGAAGGAAGCGGGCGAGTAATATTTGCCCGGCAATATTTATAACTTGTTTTTTTAAAAAAACTGTTTTATACTATGGCAGGGTCAAAAAAAGGCTCTGCCTTTTTGTGCCCAAGGCGCCATATGGGCGCGGGAATAAAAAATAAGGATAAGGAGGTTTATATGGACGCGGACAGTTGCACTAGGGACAGTTCAGAGGTTCCCTTATGTATTTCGTTTATAAAAGACCTCTGTAAGGATTCCTTTTAACCTGCGTTAAAAAAGGCGATGAATGATGCAGTCGGAACGTTAAAGAACAGCATCATAAAGCTCACCGAGGAAAAAAAGTATGCGGCTCTAAGAGATGTTTTGTCGACTATGAATTCGGCGGATATCGCAGCCCTTTTTGAAGAGGAGATACCGGAGGAGACACTTCCTCTTTTGTTCAGGCTTCTCCCCAAAGAGCTCGCAGCGGATACTTTTGTAGAAATGTCGGCCGACCAGCAGGAAATGCTCATTAAAGGATTTTCCGATAACGAGCTTAAGGAAGTGGTCGATGAGCTTTATGTGGATGATGCGGTTGATATCGTCGAGGAAATGCCTGCAAATGTGGTAAAGCGTATACTTACCCAGGCAGACCCCGAAAAAAGACGGATGATCAACAACATCTTAAAATACCCGGACGACAGCGCCGGAAGTATCATGACCACCGAGTTTGTGGAGCTTCGTCCGCATATGACGGTGGATGATGCCATTCTTCATATAAGAAGAGGAGGCATCGACAAAGAGACCATAAATACCTGTTTCGTCTGTAAGAAGGACAGGACATTAATAGGTATGGTCACCATAAAAGATCTGATCCTTGCCGAAAGCGATACCACCATGGAAGAACTCATGGATGAGAATATAATCTCTGTCGGCACATTAGAGGATCAGGAGGCGGTCGCACTTGCCTTTTCAAAGTATGACTTTCTTGCCATGCCCGTCGTTGACGGAGAGGGCAGACTTGTAGGTATCGTAACGGTCGATGACGTACTCGATGTCATGGAACAGGAGACCACAGAGGATATCGAGAAGATGGCAGCTATCGTGCCTGCCGACAAGCCCTATTTAAAGCAGTCGACCTTTGATCTGTGGAAGAGCCGTATCCCATGGCTTTTGCTCTTGATGATATCGGCCACATTTACAGGTCTTATAATATCATCGTTTGAAGACGCGCTTTCAAAATATGTCATACTTACAGCCTATATTCCGATGCTCATGGATACCGGCGGTAATTCGGGCGGACAGGCATCGGTCACTATAATCCGTGCCATATCCCTTGGGGAAATAGAGTTTAAAGACATTTTTAAAGTGATATGGAAAGAATTCAGGGTCGCTCTTGTGTGTGGCATTACGCTTGCTGTCTGCAATTTTGCAAAGCTCATGCTTTTCGACGGACTTGAACTTATGGTAGCGCTTACCATATGCCTGACCCTTGTGGTAACGGTATTCTGTGCGAAATTTGTGGGCTGTACACTGCCGCTGCTTGCAAAAAAGATAGGCTTTGACCCCGCGGTAATGGCAAGCCCCTTCATCACCACAATAGTGGACGCCATTTCGCTTCTCGTATATTTTTATTTTTCATCAATGCTTTTACATATCTAAAATACAGTAGTTTTTCGGAGGAAAGAGATGTTAGACATCAAATTTGTCAGGGAAAATCCCGACGCGGTAAAACAGAACATCAAAAACAAGTTTCAGGACGCAAAGCTTCCTTTGGTCGATGAGGTCATCGCTCTTGATAAGAGGAACCGGGAGATAAAGGTGGAGGTAGAGGACCTTCGCGCTAAGAGAAACAAGCTCTCAAAGCAGATCGGTATGCTCATGGCGCAGGGAAAGAAGGAAGAGGCAGAGGCTGTAAAGGCCGAAGTTGCAGCTGATGGAGACCGCATTGCCGCTCTTTCCGAAGAAGAAAAGACAGTTGAGGAAGATCTTAAGAAAAAGATGATGATCATCCCCAATATCATAGATCCTTCCGTTCCCATAGGAAAGGATGACAGCGAAAACGTAGAAGTAAAGCGCTACGGCGAGCCCGTCGTGCCTGATTTCGAGATTCCCTACCACACGGAAATAATGGAGAGCTTCGATGGCATAGATCTTGATGCGGCAAGAAAAGTTGCCGGAAACGGATTCTATTACCTTATGGGAGATATCGCAAGACTTCATTCTGCAGTCATCTCCTATGCAAGGGATTTCATGATCGACAGAGGCTTTACATATGTTGTGCCCCCCTTCATGATCCGCTCGGATGTCGTGACAGGCGTAATGAGCTTTGCCGAAATGGATGCGATGATGTATAAGATCGAGGGCGAGGACCTTTATCTTATCGGTACATCTGAGCACTCAATGATCGGCCGCTTTATCGGACAGATGCTTGAAGAGGATAAGCTTCCTCTTACATTAACAAGCTACAGCCCCTGCTTCAGAAAGGAAAAGGGTGCTCACGGCCTTGAGGAAAGAGGCGTATACCGCATCCACCAGTTTGAAAAGCAGGAGATGATAGTTGTCTGCAGGCCCGAAGAAAGCCCCATGTGGTTTGACAGACTCTGGCAGAACACAGTCGACCTCTTCAGATCCATGGATATTCCGGTAAGGACACTTGAGTGCTGTTCGGGAGATCTTGCAGATCTTAAGGTGAAGAGCGTTGACGTCGAGGCATGGAGCCCGAGACAGAAAAAATATTTTGAGGTCGGAAGCTGCTCAAACCTCGGTGATGCCCAGGCAAGAAGGCTCGGCATCAGGGTTTCCGGAAAAGACGGGAAATACCTTGCGCACACACTAAATAACACCGTTGTTGCGCCGCCGAGAATGCTTATAGCATTCCTTGAAAACAACCTTCAGGCTGACGGAAGCGTTTCCATTCCCGAGGTTCTAAGGCCCTATATGGGAGGCAAAACAGCCCTCATTCCTGTCAAAAAGTGAGTATTAAGGGCAAATTATACATGGCAGGGCGGCTTTTTTAAGTGAAATGTAACAAAAAAATAACAAAATCACAAAAAAGTTGTTGCATTTTTGAAAAAAGCATTTTATAATCGCTTTACTAGAGTGATATCATTGTGAGGTGTGGTGTATAATCACGCCTTAAACACAAGGAGGAATGAAAATGAATTTCAAGAAAGTTACAACAGGTGTTCTTGCCGGTGCAATGCTTGCATCACTTGCAGTAGTTCCTGTTTCCGCGGCTGATGAGCATCATGCTTATATTCAGTTTCAGACAAGCGGATATGCGTTCCGTAACAATTGGGATGAGTCTACTTACGGACTTAACAATGCTTCGGGTTATGACTACAGCAAGATTCAGGGGTGGAACGGCAGCGAGCATGAGTACCGCGAAGGAACGATCACCGATGCTGTCATTACAGGCGATGGAACATACACTGTTTCTGTAAAGGGTGCCCAGTTTGAAGACAGAGATTTCGGAGCAACCGCAGAGAACGATTTCCATATGCTTATGCTCAATACGGATCTTGATATAGAGCTTCTTGATCCGGATGCAGATAATGGTTTTTCAATCGTTGTTGATTCACTTGTTATCAATGGTAAGACGATCGATGTATCAAATCACCAGATCGCCGACTATGAGGCTGACAGCGACTACGTCTCTGTAGAACTTCAGAATGATTATGACAATAATCATCCTGATCTGAAGTCACTTGCCGGTCTTACAAAAGATGCAAAGGACATCGAGATCACATTTACGATCAAGGGCCTTGGTGGTTCCGAAGCAGCAGGAGATGTTGCACCGATCGTTTATCTTGCAGCACTTGCGGCAGTTGCAGGGATCGCAATGGTCGCATCAAAGAAAAGAGCTTAATTTCCGGCGTGCCGGGATAAGTTAATATTTTACACTTTTAACCTAGGAGGAAAGTAAAATGAATTTTAAGAAGGTTTCAACACTGTTTGTAACAGGCGCTATGGTTGCAGCTATGTCAGTTTGCGGTTTTGCAGATGACTATGCACAGGGTACAGCTTATTTAAGCGTTAACGGTAAAGACTGGGTAAGCATCCCTTCTACTACCGCTGAGATCACCGCAGACGGACAGTACACTCTTTCAGCATCTGTAGATGAAGCTACAGATCTCGAGCCTTTCATGGCTATTCAGATCGCAGGCGGCGAAGAACTCTTTGCTGACAAGTATCCTTTCTACATCACAGTTGATTCTATCAAGCTTAACGGTGAAGATGTTGCTCTTCAGGGTGATTCTTACACATGCTCAGCTGATGGCAAAGGCGTAGATACACGTTGCAACCTCTACAATGAGTACAATAATCCCGATCACCTCAATGAATTTGATGCGGACGGATTCTCTGATCAGCGTGTGGCTACAGTATCAGGCAAAGAGACAGCTTGTCTTCTTACAGATGCTGTTAAGACAGGCTTTAAGTCTATCGAAGTAACATTCACAGTTTCCGGTCTTGCTGATGAAGCTCAGCCTGACGGCGATGTAGCTCCTATCGCTTACCTCGCTGCACTTGTAGCTGTTGCAGGTATCGCTCTTGTTGCTTCTAAGAAGAGAGCATAATCAATTTAAAAACGACTGTTTTTGAGGGCTTCGCCTTTGGCGAAGTCCTTTTTAAGTTTTGTAAAAGGAAATGTGCGTATGAAGCTTTACGTAATGAGACACGGCGAGACAGAGTATAATCTTTTGGACAGGGTATGCGGCATAAGCGATGTCCCGCTTACCGAAAAAGGAATAAAGCAGGCAGAGGCTGCGGCAACACAGATAAAAAATATCGATCCCGACCTGATATTTGTATCTCCCCTTATCCGTGCGCAGCAGACGGCCGAAGCCGCGCTTGGCGGGCGTTCATTTGTCACAGAGCCGCGGCTTACAGAAGAAAACTTCGGGGTATGCGAAGGTGTGTCAAGGTTTGATGAGACCTTTATTCATGCTAAGAGAAATATTGCAGTGCGCCAGCCGGGCGGAGAATCTTTTGTGAGACTCTGCCATAGAGTCTACAGCCTTATAGAGGACACATATCAAAAATATCCCGATAAAAAGGTGCTTTGGGTATGCCACGGAACCTTCGGAAGGGCTGTAAGAACATATTTTGTCGACATGACAAATGACGAGATATTCGAATATGCCATGGGAAATTGTGAAATATGTGAATACGAAATGTGAGATATGGTAAATACGGGTTGACTTTTGCGAGATAAACTAATAGAATGTACTTTATCGGTGTATTGCTTTAAAGGCAAAAAGAATACCCATTGGAGGATGAAAAATGCCCATAACAGATCTGCTTGAGAGAAATGCCAAGCTTTACGGAAGTGAAGTCGCGCTTGTTGAGATAAACCCGGATATACAGGAAAAGCGCAAGATCACATGGAGAGAATATGACCTTATCGAAGGCAGTCGTATGTCAAGTTATCGCAGGGAGATAACCTGGCAGGTCTTTGATGAAAAGGCAAACAGAGTTGCAAATCTACTTCTGGGAAGAGGAGTTAAAAAGGGTGACAAGGTCGCCATTTTGATGATGAACTGCATTGAGTGGCTTCCGATCTATTTCGGAATCTTAAAGACGGGCGCTCTTGCGGTTCCCATGAACTTCCGTTATTCCGCAGACGAGATAAAATACTGCTTAGACCTTGCGGAAGTTGATGTATTGTTCTTCGGGCCGGAATTTATAGGACGTATCGAAGAGATCGCGGATGCCATAGATGTAAACCGCCTTTTGTTCTTCGTAGGTTCTGTCGGCTGCCCGCCCTATGCGGAAAGCTATGACAGCCTTGTCTCAAACTGCGCGTCCGTTGCGCCGCAGATACCCATAGTTGATGATGATGATGCGGCCATCTATTTTTCATCCGGAACGACAGGCTTCCCGAAAGCCATACTTCACGCGCACCGCGCACTTTCGCACTCCGCAAAGGTGGAGCAGGTGCACCACCGTCAGACCCGCGATGATGTGTTCCTTTGCATACCGCCTCTTTATCACACGGGCGCAAAGATGCACTGGTTCGGTTCACTTATAAGCGGAAGCAAAGCAGTGCTCCTCAGAGGGGTAAATCCAAGGACCATAATGGAGACCATATCCGAAGAAGGCTGTACCATAGTCTGGCTTTTGGTTCCGTGGGCGCAGGATATCCTTCTTGCGATAGAAAACGGGGATATAAAGCTTGAAGATTATAAACTCGACCAGTGGAGACTCATGCACATCGGTGCACAGCCTGTTCCGCAGAGCCTTATAAAGAGATGGAAGAGCTACTTCCCGAACCATCAGTACGACACAAATTACGGCCTGTCAGAGTCAATAGGTCCCGGTGCCGTGCATCTTGGCCTTGAAAATACTCATAAAGTAGGAGCTATCGGTGTTCCGGGCTATGGCTGGAAGGCAAGAATAGTTGATGAAAAGGGCGCTGACGTAGATCAGGGCGTTGTCGGAGAGCTTATATTAAAGGGCCCGGGCGTCATGAAATGCTATTACAGAAACGAGCAGGCAACACATGACTGCCTCAAGGGCGGATGGCTCTATACGGGAGATATGGCAAGACAGGATGATGAGGGATTCATCTATCTTGTTGACCGTAAGAAAGACGTTGTAATAAGCGGCGGTGAAAATCTGTATCCCGTTGAGATAGAAAATTTTATGAGCAAAATGGACGCCATAAAGGATGTTGCGGTCATCGGTATAGCAGATGCCAGACTCGGAGAGATCGCAGCAGCCATAATAGAGGTAAAGGAAGGACATACCCTTACCGAGGAAGAAGTGGAAGAATTCAACAAGGGAATGCCAAGGTACAAACGCCCGAGAAAGATCATTTTTGCAAAGGTTCCGAGAAACGCGACAGGAAAGATCGAAAAACCCCTCCTTCGCGAAATGTACAACAGCGTAAATCTCGTTGACGCACAGAACAGAAGCTGATGAACAAAGAAAAAGTTATCAAATATAAGTGGCCGCTGCTTTTTGCCTGCCTTATAATGGCCGCAGCCGAGATAGGCTATACGGTATATCTGGGCAACTATGCTTCATGGACGGAATACAACCTTTCGGTGGTCGGCGGATGGTACGGACATAAATGGGGGCTTATGATATGGGGCTGGCTTACAGCGTTTGTGTTCGTATCGTTTATGAGCCTTGTGCTGATTGTAAACAAATACCGCGGCAAGGCGTCATGGATACTTGAAGCTGCGGCGGGAGTGGTCCTTTCCGTAGCCGTAATAATACCGTATCAGCCAAGGCCCAATGAAGGTTCCGTCATATCGAATATCCACATCACGCTTTCAATGATAGGTCCGCTATGCCTTGTGGCCGCAATGATAGCATTTACGGTCAGCAGCATAAAAAGAGGTAATAGAGCATTCATTTTTACAGGCTTAGTGCTTTTGCTGATGATGGCGTGCGCGGCGTGGATATTTATCATCTACGGAATCATTACCACGGTGCTTGAGGTCTATACCGTCAGTGCCATGACACTTCTTCTTACGCTAATGTTTTTGGCATCATATGCAGGCAAAAAAGAAAGCGCTTAAAAAAAGACTTTTAATTTCGATTCGATTGCGTTATAATATTAACGATCTTTGGGCCGTAAGGTGCGGCTAAAAGCATATCATAATTATTTGGAGGTTTTATCATGTTAGTTTCTGCAAAAGAAATGGTAGAAAAGGCTCACGCAGGACATTATGCTATTCCTGCATTCAACACAAACAATCTTGAGTGGACAAAGTGCATTCTTGCAGGTGTGCAGGAAGCTCAGTCTCCCACCATCATTCAGGTCTCTGAAGGCGCTGCAAAGTACATGGGAGGTTTTAAGGTCGTTGCCGATCTTGTAAAGGATCTTTATGAATCAATGGGAATCACGGTTCCGGTTGCGCTTCACCTTGACCACGGTACATTCGAAGGCGCAAAGAAGTGTATCGAAGTTGGCTTTACATCTGTAATGTTTGACGGTTCACACTTTGATTTCGATGAGAACGTTGCAAAGTCAAAGGAGATCATCGCACTTGCACATGCTAAGGGCGTAAGCGTTGAGTGCGAAGTCGGCGGAATCGGCGGCGTTGAAGACGGCGTTACATCAGCAGGTGAACTTGCAGACCCTGCAGAGTGCAAGGCTGTAGCAGAACTCGGCGTAGATTTCCTTGCAGCAGGTATCGGAAACATTCACGGACCTTACCCGGCAGACTGGAAGGGCCTCAACTTCGAAAGACTTGACGAGATCGACAAGGCAGTAAACGGCAAGCCTCTCGTTCTTCACGGCGGTTCGGGAATTCCCTTTGAGCAGGTTCACAAGGCAGTTACACTTGGTGTTTCAAAGGTAAACATCAACACAGAGCTTCAGCTTGAGTTTACGGCTGCAACACGTAAGTATTTCGAAGCAGAAAAAGACCTTTCAGGCAAGGGTTATGACCCTCGTAAGGTCCTTAAGCCCGGCGCAGATGCCATCACCGCAAAGGTTATCGAGCTTTGCAAGGCATTCGGTTCGGCAGGACAGGCATAATATAAGAGAAAAACAGGGGGCTGATATCAGCCCCCGTATTTTTTGACAGAAGTTCTTTTCAAGAACTGATTATTTTGATATAATGTAACTATTCAGAACCATGCAGGAATGACCGGACGAGTCATGCCCCGCATGAACTCGGAGGGTTATTTCTGCGTGGTTCTAATAGCAGACGTCCGTCACATGAGCAAAAACCGATGCCTTTGGCAGAGGTTTTGCGAATGTGATGGGCGGGTGCTGAATAGTTACGATATAATGACTATCAGGACAATTTTACGCATGAATAAAGAGGAAAAGGGAGGGCGAGCATGGACATAAAAGAGCTTATATCCGATAATCTGGCACCGGTGATCGGCCTTATAGTAATTCTCATGTTCCTCGTTGACAACAAGAGGATCCCGGTTGTCAAAGAGAGATTTTTCATAATAGCAGTGATAGCATTCGGTGCAGGGTTGTTTTTCAAAAATGCGGATGAGATCGCTTACCGACTGGGACATCCTAGTATAATGAGAGCGGTGTGGTCTGCTCTCGGGTATTCTGTAAGACCTTTTATTATATATGTGCTTCTTGGGATCGAACTTGATCTTTCGCATAAAAGGCAGAGAAAAGCGTACGCGTTAATGATCATTCCGCTTCTTTTAAATTTCCTGATGGCGACCAGCGTTTTCTATACAGGCCTTTTTTACGGTTTCAATGAATACAGGGAATTTATCCGCGGGCCTTTGGGATATGGACTTTTTTTTGCCGCGCCTATTTATCTTGTCATTTTTCTTGTGCGAATAGCTGCAGATATAAAACTGAAAAATCGTACAAAGGCCGGAATGGGCATCGGCTGTTCAATACTTGTGATCATGGGAATGATTCTGGAATTCATGGGATTCAGGGCCTTTTCTTCAGAGACAGTCATGATGATGGCTCTTATGCTGTATTTCATGTTCCTTCAGTCGTCATCTTTTTCTTCCCAGACAAAAAACCTTGAACACAAGGCTACTCATGACGGTCTTACCGGTCTTATAAACCGCACAGGTTACGAGCTGGTGATCAAAGAGTTTGAAGAAGAAATAAATATCGGCTTTTTGATGATCGATGTGGACTTTTTCAAAACGGTAAATGATACGTATGGACATGATGTGGGCGATAAGGTCTTAAAGACCATAGCAAAGCTGCTAAAGAAAACGTTCAGAACTTCGGATTATGTCATCCGTATTGGCGGTGATGAATTTGCGGTCATTCTTCCAAATGCGACGGACGATTGCGCCTTTTCCATAAAAAACAAGATCGAAAAGATAAATGTCAGTTTGGAAGAAATGGGAGATGAGATACCCAAGGTAAGCATTAGTGCCGGTCTTGCATTTTCTTCTTTAGGCTATACGGAGGATCTTTACAAGCGTGCAGACCGGGCGCTGTATCATTCAAAGCATACTACCAAGAGGTGCTGCAGTATTGACGGTGAGCTTAGGACGTAGCTTAAAGGATAAAAAGCGCATTGAAATATTGAGTTGTTTTATCGGAGGCATTTTTTTAAGGTGGATATTACTCTTAAGGATTTACATATCAATTATTCCGTCACCGGAGAGGGAAGAAATATAGTCCTTCTGCACGGCTGGGGCGCCGACATCACACTTTACGCGGGGATGATAAAGGCGCTTTCTGCGTATTCAAAGGTCTATGCCCTTGACATGCCGGGAGTGGGGAAAAGCGATGAACCGCCATGCGCGTGGTCCGTTGACGACTACACAGACCTTGTGACCGATTTTATAAAGACCATGGGAATTAAAAAGGCTGATCTTATAGGTCATTCCTTCGGCGGCAGGGTCATAACAAAGCTTATGAACCGCCCGCAGCTCCCGTGTGAGGTCGATAAAATAGTATTTATAGATACGGCGGGCATAAAGCCCAAAAAGAAACTTAAAACAAGGCTTAAGGTCAGAAAATACAAGATCGCAAAAAAACTGTTTGCAAACAGACTCATGAATTATCTCTATCCGGATTATGTTGAAAACATGAGAAAGAAAACAGGCTCTTCCGATTACAATTCGGCAACGCCTGTTATGCGCGCTACCCTTGTAAAGGTAGTAAACGAAGACCTCACCCCGCTTCTTTCCGGAATAAAGCGCCCCGTGCTTTTGATATGGGGCGAAAATGACAATGTAACGCCTCTTTCGGATGCTCAGCTCATGGAAAAGCTTATTCCTGACAGCGGCCTGTATGTAGTAAAAGGGGCAGGGCATTTTTCATTCCTTGAAAGACCGGGAGAAGTATATGCTGCCTTGAACAATTACTTTTCGGCCTGACCGATGTCGCTGTTGCTGTTGCATATGTCATAACCATATACAAAAAAAGTGTTGATGAAATGAAAAAGCAGTTTATGCTTAAATAAACCCATAAAGCCTCTTTGCTGCGTTTTGTTACGTGACAAAGAGGCTTTTTTATATGATACGACTTAAGGGGCAGGCAATAAAACGCTTGCCCTTGATGTCAGTTTGTGCTAAACTCTTCCCGGGTATACCCAAAAGAGAGGATGTCGACGCTTATCATGACAGCAGTAAAGATAGTTTTGAGCATAGCATATGTTTTGCTGGGGGCAGTTTCAATAGCCTCCTTGCTTGTCTATTATATGCATATGTTCCAGCTGAACTCATATATGGCTGACGAACAGCGCCGGTTCATGAAGACAAATAAAGGGGCACTGCTTGGCAGGAGAATGGGGTATGTTTTGTCATTCATGCTTCTTTTTATAGCGGCATTTGACATAGTGCCCGTATGTATGCTCTGTTTTTCGGCGCTGTTCTTTTTTATGACGGCATGGGGAAACAGGCCCTGGGCAAGAGTCGCAAAACGCCCCTTGGCCGTTACCGGCAGGGTCAGAAGGATGTTTGTAACGTCAGGTATAATAACGGTGTTGATCGTTTCGGCGGCGGCAGTAATATCTGCATTTCTTACCGGCGATGTTTTAAAGACAGCGGTCATATCCGGCCTTGCCATATGCGTTACAGGCTGTATCATCCAGTACATCCTTCTGGCTGCAAATGTCATAAACCACCCAAGAGAGCAGGCGATAAACAACGGCTTTATAAACGAAGCCAAAAAGATCATGGAAGAATCGCCGAACCTTAAAGTCATAGGCATCACCGGAAGCTTCGGAAAGACCAGCACAAAGTATTTCCTTACAAAGCTTCTTTCCGGAACCTACAATGTACTTATGACGCCCGGAAATTTCAACACCGTGCTGGGAGTTACCATAACGGTACGCGAACACCTAAAGAGCACTCACGAGATATTCGTGTGCGAAATGGGCGCAAGAAGGGTGGGCGAGATAAAGGGCGTATGCGATATCGTAAAGCCCGATATCGGCATCATCACATCCATAGGCGCGCAGCATCTTGAGACCTTCGGCAGCATGGAAAATATCATAAGCACAAAGCTTGAGCTTGCGGATGCCGTTCCGGATTCGGGCTGCGTATATATAAATGCGGACAACGAGCTCCTTAGTAAGCAGAAGATAAACAAGAAGGTAAAGACATACGGACTTGAGAACAAATCGGCCGATTTTGTTCCGGCAAATGTCTATGCCACGGAAAAGGGAAGCGAATTCGACCTGACTTTTCCGGACGGAGAGACGGTCCACTTTACAACGCCCCTTCTTGGCAAACACAATGTACTTAACCTTGCGGGCTGCATAGAGGTGGCATATGACCTAAAAGTTCCCAAACAGCAGCTTGTCAGTCAGGCAAGAAAGTTAGAGGCGGTGCCGCACAGGCTTCAGCTCATAAACAGCCCGAGGGGGCTTATAATAGACGATGCCTACAATTCGAATCCCGACGGAGCTAGGGCGGCCCTTGAGACGCTGATGCAGTTTGATGGGGTGCATATCCTGGTGACTCCCGGCATGGTAGAGCTCGGGGAAAAGCAGTACGAACTGAACAAAGAGCTTGGCGAAGAAGCCGCGGCCTGCTGCGACTATATCGTACTGGTCGGCAAAAAGCAGACCGAGCCCATACAGGAAGGCGTAAGAAGCAAAGGCTTTCCCGAAGAAAGGCTCTTTGTTGTGGCAGACTTAAATGAAGGCCTTTCAAAGGTGGATAACATAAAAACGGACGGAAAAGGAAAGATCATTCTTTTGGAGAACGACCTTCCGGACAATTATTGATTTAGCGATTGGAGAAAAGAAAGATGAAGATATCAGTCGGATTGTTTTTCGGAGGACAGAGCGTAGAACATGAGGTCTCGGTAATAACCGGCATTCAGGCATATCACGCATTCGACACGGACAAATATGATGTTACACCCGTATACATCACAAAAAAGAATGAATTCTATGTGGGCGAGTCCATAGGTGATATAGCGGCTTACAAAAATATTCCGGCGCTCCTTGAAAAGAGCACAAGGGTAGTGGCTGTCAATGAGGGCGGAAAGGTATATCTGACCGAGCTCAATAAGAAACCCTTTAAAAAGCCCGTGCGCATAGGCATAGATGTTGCCTTTCCCGCCGTACACGGAACAAATGTCGAAGACGGCACGCTGGCAGGCTTTTTAAGGATGCTCTGCATCCCCTATGTGGGCTGTGATGTCACATCCTCCGCGCTCGGAATGGATAAGGCTGCAATGAAGGCAGTGCTTATCAAAGAGGGGATCAATGTTCTTCCATGCATAACTCTTAATATCTATGACCATGACGCAAAGCCCGAAGAGATGATGGACAGGGTGGAAAAAGAGATACATTACCCGGTCATAGTAAAGCCTGTAAATCTCGGTTCATCCGTAGGAATAAAGATAGCACATGACAGAAAAGGGCTCGAAGAAGCGCTTAATGATGCGTTTTCCTTTGCGCAAAGAGTGCTTGTGGAAAAGGCGATAACCAATCTCAAGGAGGTCAATTGTTCCGTGCTCGGAGACACAGAACATGCAGAGGCATCAGAGTGTGAATCTCCGGTTGCAAAGGATGAGATACTAAGCTATAAGGACAAATACATGAGCGGCGCTACATCCTCAAAGCAGGGCGGAAGCAAGGGCGGAAACGGAATGGCGAGTCTTTCAAGGGAGCTCCCGGCAAATATAACGCCTGAAAACCGTGAAAAGATCAGACAAATGTCCATAGACACCTTTAAAGCCCTTGGCTGCAACGGTGTTGCCAGAATAGACTGCATGATCGACCTTGATGACGGGCAGATCTATGTAAATGAGATCAACACCATACCGGGTTCCCTGTCATTTTATCTATGGGAGCCGGTGGGAAAGAAATACGACGAACTGCTTGATGATTGTATAAGGCTTGCTCTTAAAAGAAACAGAGAGCTTGAAAGCATTTCGTTTTCATTTGACACAAATCTTCTTGCAAACGCAAATCTCGGCGGAGCAAAGAAGTGAGATGAGGCCGGGAGGTCAAAGTGAGTAATATAGAAGAAAAAAAGAGAGCCGTAAAGAAAAGACCGGGACAGGAGACGGTGAATAAGAAAAAAAAGAAGAAAGAGCTTCCGCCGCTTACTGCCGGGCAAAAGTTTAAGGAATGCATCAGATCGATAATATTCTGCGCCTCCCTTGGCACTTTCGCGTTTGCGGCAACGGGTCTTTTGGTCATCTTCGCGGGATACTATACATCCCAGAGGGAATACAGTGATATAAACGATAAGGTGGTCATTGGGACCGATGAGACGGGAAAAGAGGAAACGCAGCCTCAGACAGAGCCCGCAGAGACCGAAACGGATGAAAACGGAGAGATAAAGATAATAGAGACGCAGCCCGCGGGCCATTACATTCCGATACAGGTGGACGACGAATACTACCGTGCGGTCAATTCCGACTATGCGATGTATATTTACGTTCCGGGAACGGAGGTTCAGTACCCCGTGGTTGCCGGAAGGCCGGACGGACATTATCTTCGATACACCTTTAAAGGAACCGAGAACATGGCGGGGGCCATATTTATCGACCACCGCATTCCCAGAGAGGACTATCTTAATACTTTCAATATCATAATCTGCGGGCACAATCGCAAAGACGGAACGATGTTTTCGGGGCTTGTAAGTTACATGGACGAATCCTTCAGGGACAATAATCCTTACATCTATCTGATAAAAGACGGTAAGGAATATGTTTACGAGGTGTTTGCGTTCTATGAGCTTGAGCCGGTCAGCAAGATATATAATCCTGCGACCGACCCGGATACTTATATGAGTATTATAAACGAACACAATACATATAAAAAGAAGACGGATGTGACGACGTCTGACAGGATAATATCCCTTTATACCTGCAATGACGATTCGTCCATGAGATATCTCATACATGCCGTTTTAAGAGAAGAATATTGAGGCATTGGGGCTGTTTTTTTACAGCCCCAAAATTTTTTTTAAAATCCCCTTGACACTCTTATGTATTTTGTGTTATCTTGTAATCTGCGTTTTTATCATCGCGGGTCTTTTTTGCGCCCTTTTTTAGGCCTAAAACAGATTTTGGAGGTAAAAACCACCTATAAAATTAGACAGGGGTAAAAGCGTTCATGGAAAAAAACAGATTTAAGCCGGTGCGATCAGGCAAAAATGTGAGAATGAATTATTCCCGCAAGAGTGAGAATCTGGCAGACATGCCAAACCTCATCGAAGTCCAGACAAGTTCCTACAAGTGGTTCAGGGAAGTCGGACTTAAAGAGGCCTTCAGGGATTTCTTCCCTATTACCGACCACACGGGTTCATTGACATTGACCTTCGAAGGTTATCATATCGACGAGGACAAGAAAAAGTACACCATCAACGAATGCAAGGCACGCGGTAAGACATACAGTGCCCCCATGTACGGCGTTTTCCAGCTCATAAAAAGAGATGAAAACGGCCAGATGATAAAGAGAAACGAGCCCAAGGAGATATTTATGGGCGACATCCCGCTAATGACTGCAACGGGTTCTTTTGTCATCAATGGTGCCGAAAGAGTTGTAGTAAGCCAGCTTGTGCGTTCTCCGGGTATCTATTTCGGAAGCAGCCGCGACAAGCTCGGAAAGGTTCTTTATACATCACAGGTCATCCCCGGCAGAGGTGCATGGCTTGAGTATGAGACCGATTCAAACAATGTTTTCTATGTGCGCGTAGACCGTATGAGAAAAATGCCCGTGACGACCCTTTTAAGATCGCTCGGATACGGAACAAATCAGGAAATAATAGATCTGCTCGGAGAGGAACAGAAGCTGTACGATACCTTTGAAAAGGATACGTCGGACTCTTATGAGACAGGTCTTTTAGAGCTGCACAGAAAAGTAAAGCCCGGCGACCCCGCATCAAAGGAAAGTGCCGAGAATTACATCCGCAATACATTCTTCGATTCAAGAAGATACGACCTTGCAAAGGTCGGCAGATACAAGTTCAACAAGAAGCTCAATCTGCGCACACGTATTGCAGGCCAGATCCTTGCAGAGGATGTTGTGGATCTTTCCACGGGCGAGATCCTCTTTGAGGCAGGCACAAAGCTCACAAGGGATACCGCAGAGCAGATCCAGGATGCGGCTGTGCCTTTCGTTTATATCCAGGCTCTTGACGGCCGCAAGGTAAAGGTCATTTCCAACATGATGGTAAATCCTCTCCTTTATATGGAAAGGGAAGAGGCGGAGGAATTGGATCTTTTCGACGGCAACAACGACCCTATCAAGGTATACTATCCCAGCCTTTATTCCGAGCTTGAAAGCTACCGTACAGAAAAGGCAGCGATCCTTGCAGAGGAAAATGTTCCGGAAGACGAGAAAAAGGCAAAGCTTGTCTCTCTTGCCGAAGGAATGAGACAGGTACTTGTAATATCACATATAACAAAGGAAGATATCATTGCGTCCATCAACTACTGCTTAAACCTTGAGGCAGGTATCGGCGCAACGGATGATATCGACCACCTTGGAAACAGACGTATAAGATGCGTGGGCGAACTTTTGCAGAATCAGTACCGCGGCGGTCTTACACGTATGGTAAAAAATATCCACGAGCGTATGAACACCGGTAACCCGGACGAGCTCACCGAGGCACAGCTTGTAAACCAGAAGCCCGTTACGGCAGCCGTTAAGGAATTCTTCGGAAGCTCCCAGCTTTCACAGTTCATGGATCAGAACAACCCTCTTGCAGAGCTTACTCACAAGAGACGTCTTTCAGCGCTCGGTCCCGGAGGTCTTTCAAGAGACCGTGCCGGATTCGAGGTTCGAGATGTACATTATTCTCACTACGGAAGAATGTGCCCCATCGAGACCCCCGAAGGTCCCAACATCGGACTTATCAACTCACTCGCTTCTTATGCACGTATCAACTGCTACGGATTTATAGAAGCTCCTTATTATAAGGTTGACAGAACAGGCGAGAATGCATCAAACCCCGTTGTAACAGAGGAAAGAGTATATCTTACCGCCGACATGGAAGACGATTTTGTCGTAGCACAGGCTAACGAGCCCCTTGATGAGAACCGTCATTTCGTTCACGAGAACGTTTCCGGACGTCACCGTGACATCACACAGGAATTCAAGAGGACATCGGTAGACTTGATGGACGTATCTCCCAAGATGGTATTCTCCGTAGCGACTGCGATGATCCCCTTCCTTCAGAACGATGACGCTAACCGTGCCCTCATGGGTTCAAACATGCAGCGTCAGGCAGTTCCGCTTATGATCACCGAGGCTCCTGTAGTAGATACGGGAATGGCCGCAAAGGCAGCTGTCGACTCGGGCGTATGCGTTGTCGCAAAGAAATCCGGTACAGTTGAAATAAGCGCCGCAGATCGCATCGTTATAAGAAACGATGAAGGCGGCACGGACGAATATATCCTCGAAAAGTTCAAGAGAAGCAACCAGTGCAACTGCTACAATCAGAAGCCCATTGTATTTGCGGGCGACAGAGTGGTTGCGGGCGATGTTATCGCAGACGGTGCATCCACACATAACGGAGAGATCGCACTCGGAAAGAACCCTCTCATCGGTTTCATGACATGGGAAGGTTACAACTACGAGGATGCCGTACTCCTCAGCGAAAAGATGGTTCAGGATGATGTATTCACATCCATCCACATCGAAAGCTATGATGTGGTCGCAAGAGATACAAAGCTCGGACCCGAAGAGATAACAAGGGACGTTCCCGGACTTGGTGAGGACGCTTTAAAGAACCTTGATGAGAACGGTATCATCAGGATCGGTGCCGAGGTAAGAGCCGGAGATATCCTTGTAGGAAAAGTTACTCCTAAGGGGGAAACGGATGCAACACCCGAAGAGAGACTTCTTCGTGCCATCTTCGGTGACAAATCAAGAGATGTAAGAGACACCTCCCTTAAGCTGCCTCACGGCGCTTACGGTGTCGTTATAGATACAAAGGTATTCAAGCGTGAGACCGAGGATGATATGCAGCCCGGCGAGCGCGAGGTCGTTCACGTATATATCGCACAGAAGAGAAAGATCTCCGTCGGAGACAAGATGGCAGGTCGTCACGGAAACAAGGGTGTCGTATCCCGCGTGCTTCCCGTTGAAGATATGCCCTTCCTTCCAAACGGACGTCCTCTTGATATCGTATTAAACCCCCTGGGCGTTCCTTCGCGTATGAATATCGGACAGGTCCTTGAGATCCACCTTTCTCTTGCCGCAAGAGTTCTTGGCTTTGACGTTTCAACGCCCATCTTTGACGGCGCAAAGGAAAACGATATAGGCGATACTCTTGAGCTTGCAAACGATTATGTAAATACCGAATGGGAAGAATTCCATGAAAAATACAAGGATATTCTTCACCCCGAGGTAATGGAATATCTCGGCAGCCACTTAGAGCACAGAGAGCTCTGGAAGGGCGTCAAGATCAACCGCGACGGTAAGGTATGGCTCCGTGACGGACGTACGGGTGAGTATTTCGACAACCCCGTTACCATCGGACACATGCATTACTTAAAGCTTCATCACCTTGTAGACGATAAGATCCATGCACGTTCGACAGGTCCTTACTCACTTGTTACCCAGCAGCCTCTCGGCGGTAAGGCACAGTTCGGCGGACAGCGTTTCGGAGAGATGGAAGTTTGGGCTCTCGAGGCTTACGGCGCAGCTCATACGCTTCAGGAGATACTTACCATCAAGTCGGATGACGTTGTCGGAAGAGTAAAGGCATACGAAGCCATCGTCAGAGGCCTCAATAC
>Ga0310691_10000775_pt1 | contig 55072 bp, 49 predicted proteins | sample 176DNAGHGlowgp2_FD_203887 | JGI IMG/M metagenome (GOLD analysis project Ga0310691, IMG submission 203887) | Sheep rumen microbial communities from Palmerston North, Manawatu-Wanganui, New Zealand - 1766 DNA GHGlow gp2 (v2) (version 2) | ecosystem: Host-associated > Mammals > Digestive system >... | reverse complement strand
TAACTACGAAAAGAACTATATCATAAATAAAAACACTTACCGTTTGGAGCGGAAAGTCTTACCGAACGGGCGGAAAGGAACTTACCGTTTGAAGCGGAATCAACTTACCGCTGGAGCGGAATATGCAGAGGATGCTTAGGAAAAACAAAATAGTAGCAAAAAAGATGATCCATAAAGGAGGAAAAATAATATGAGTATGATCAAATCAGGAGATAGTAAATATGGGTTTTGTTATATAGAAAAAGTAGGTGTTTACTACTATGTTCATATTGGGGAGTCAACCTACGGCCCGTATACAAACGAAATGGATGCTTTTAATGAGTATAGTCGCTGGTGTCTGTAAGACAGGAAAGGAGAAAATAATGGCAGATTATAAATCGATGACAACTGAAGAGCTTATCGCTAGCAATAAGAGCGAATATGATAACTACAAAGAATTCATATGGAATGAAGAAATTACAGTCGGAGAGGCAAGGAGCAGGCGCGAGGCTGCCCGCAGGATAGAGAATGATTACATAGTACCGGCATTGAGAAATGCTGCCGCCGAATATGATAACGGATATGTTAAGTTCCAGAATTCTTCTGTTCGAGTAGAGGGAAATAAGCTGGGATATATAGTGATCAGTCTAACGGATGGTAAGGTTGTCTTCCATACAGATTGGAACAGTTATCCGCAGATCAAACAGAGCAGCTATGATTATAATGGTGAAAAGATAGCAAATATGATCGTTAACGGGTAATAGTTATTGAGTGGCACCTCCTATAAAAAGGAGATGAAGACAAATGGTAGAAGGAATAAGAAAAACTTTGGAAGAATCATATGAAAGCATGATCCAGAGACGTCAGTTCGTGGAAGCAAAGATCAAGACTCATGATAAAGAACACAGTGAATCTGAGAGAAAAGCTCGTACCAGGCTTCTCATACAGATCGGTGGGATGATGATAAAACACTTTCTGGGTATCGATCATTTATCACTCGATGATATCAACGATCTTATCTATCATGTATAAATTCTACCTGAAGTCAGTGGATATGTGGGCGGAGTACTTAAGGATTTTAATGAGTAAGTTTTACTTAAGTATTTATTTCCCTTTGTAAAAGGGCGCAATTATACACCGGACGGTGTTATTGTGTTCTGCGAGGCTTATGGCTGCTTAAACTGCTTCGATCCATCCGCTCTTATCATGTAAAACATAATCCGACGGATACTAGGGGCAAGCCCCTGCGAAAGCTTCGCTTTCTACCCCGATGTGTTCATAGCGATAACGGAGGTGCCTAAGGCAATATGGAGGAAGACGATATGACGAAAGAATATATATACAACCCATATGTTTATCTGTCAGATCTTAATTCTTTTCCTGATAGGATTAAGAGACTGTTTAGTGATACACATAAGGTTGGCGCACATATGTCACAGATGCTTAAAAGGCTGGCTATATGGTCAAGGAACAGTGAGGATGAACCTCAGATCCTAATACGGAGTATAGACTACTTTATCTGTAAGTTCCTTTTTCCGCTCGAAGCGGAAGACATATATTGGGAACTGCATTATGACCTAATACAGAACTTGTTGGATGAAGAGAGAAGGTTGTTTTACAGCATGGGTTATTTGGATAAAGGGGATCTGTATTATCAGATAAAATCAGATAAGATCGAACCGGATCTTAGTCAGTTATTTACCCGATTAACACTATACTATTTCATCGATAAATGGTATGCAAAGGACATTGAAGCGTGTAAAAGATATGCCGGTTATCTAGCAGAAGAGTATTTTAGCGATGTTGTTCATCTTATTGATGCAGAAGAGCGATCAGATCCGTTCGTTGGCAAAACTGATGACGATAGAATTACATATCTATCAGAGATAACCAATTGGATAAGCATGGAGGTTGGTGATGGAAAATATGGCGATATGGCGATAGAGTTCTATGAACAGGTCCTCGAATTCTTTGGGAGATATAAAGTAAGTGGTGATAAACAAGAGGTTTTCGGGAGGATAAATAGGATCGTTATAAAGGATTATATGGATGTCCTGAACACACTTACAGTTGATACTGAGATAGAGATAGAGGAACTTGAGGAAAGACTTGATATAGAAAATGCCAAGAATACGAACTACAACACTCTGCTAAATACGCTTAATGAACAACTTTATTGGTTGGAGGGAGGTGCAAAAGCATGATGTATTATGAATCCGACATTCGGATGGCAAACGGCGAAATAGATCTGCTTTATAAAGAACGATCATTTCTGTTTTTCAGTAACTATGTTGCCCGCCTTACAATACAGGGAATGAGTATTTTGGTAAGTATGCGGGTATATAAAAAGGGATATGGAAAGATAATGTCACTAGTAGCAGATGACGATCGTACAGATGCAGAATGCTTACGAACAAAGGACCATATTGATGAATATTTGGCGGTATGTAAAGCATTTGATGCGTACTATCTTGACACCAACAGGATAGCGAGGCTGGCCATCGATGTACGTTACGGGAGACTTACGATATTAGCTATGATATTGACGATCATGTTCTTATGGCGAGGAATATTGGGAGTCGGTGTGACGTTAAATGCGATTTGTGCAATCCTATGTTTTTGTCTGGCGGGGATAGCAGAGATAGTGAAAGGATACAAGATAAGGAATAATTACGTGGATCAGGAATATATAGATAACATTGTAGAAAATGGAAAGAGGATTAATTCCGATGATGAGGACGCTGTCCCAGTTTATGTATGCAGATCGTTTAAACCAAGAAAAAAAGAAAAGAAGATAGAACTAAGGAGGATAAAGTGATGAGGGAAAAGCTAGAGGCTATAAAAACAGGTTATAAAGAGATTGACAGGTATGCAAAGATCCTGCTTAAGGGAGGCTTTACAGTTGTCGGAGGATCTGGCTCGGTCGGAAAAACGGAGTTTATGCTCCATATAATCCATAACGTTCTGTGCGAGAGTGATGGCAGTATTATAATGTTTTCTCCTAAGATGAGCCAGGAGGAAATATACGAACGCATGGAGAAAATAGATAAAAAGAAAAATGAGACATATGATCACTCAAGGTTTTTGCTGAAGGAGTGGCCTAATGATCCGGAAAAGGAATTACCTGACAGAGTAAAGCAGATTAGTGAAAAAGAAAAGATAGAATTTGTTGTGGTCGATGGCCTCCAGGATATAAAGATAAACAGCTTAGGCACAATTTTAAAAGGTCTTGCGAGTGAGATGAGTGTTCCAATAATTGCTCTGGCAAGGAGCTCGGAGGCGGCCGCCAAGAGGGAGGATCACCACCCATTGCAGAGAGATCTTCCCAAGGAGGTTGTTGAGGAAGCGGATGTTTTGGTTCTTCTTTATCGGGAAAGTTTATGGAATTCGGAGGGGGATAACAAGTACACCTTAGAAGTGACGGTATCAAAAAATTTATTTGGTCCAATTGGAGCATTGGAGCTAGAAAGTTTGTAAAAAAATCTTTTGGGATAAAAAAATACCATGTTAAAATTCACCTAGTGGCTTGTATATTATAGAATAATAACATTATAAATTGGAAAAACTTTAAAACGCCAGTTTTATTGTGTCTTTTTGTTTAAACATTACTGTAATCTTCTTCGCAAGCAGGGCATCGATTATCATCGGATGCAATTATAGCATGTTGGGGACTATCCCCAAACCCTTCAAACCTCTCTCATTACTCGGAACTATCAAATATCATTATTTTGACGTATGGTTAGGTTTCATTAATATGAATTATTAACATGTGATTGATTTATCACCATACATTTTTTGACGTCATTCTTTCCTCAAAGAACATTAATGAATTGTGGTAAAGGTTTAGGGTGAACCCAAAATATGAGAACGTTTAGCAGGTATTTTGCATTCTTGTGTACACGAATGCTGTGCTTGCGACTACTGATTAATGAAAAACACTCAGATTTAGGACCATGGTATTATACTTTAAATCATCACTAAGAATTTCATAAAATACATTCACTGAAAGGATGTATTTTATGAAATGTTCCGAATATGATTCTATCAGTCAGGGCTCATGAATTAATAAGAGATTCACTTTGACAGACAAATAAGAGGAGTCACTTAATGAACAGAGGAATAGATATTCAGTTGCATTTTGTTATTAATATTCCAGGAAGCTTTTTGATTAGATTATTAATATAGTTGATGTCAAAACGGTAAAGTGCAACGGAATATATATCTCCCATATTAATGGTTTTTAATAAAAATTTTTGTATAAGATTTTGGAGAAATTCCATATAACACCGTTTCAATTGGAAGGAAGAGAAAACCAGAGAAAGATATAAAAAACTCTGGGGAGATGATGTCTATGCAAAGCTGATGCAGCTACATGAGGCTGATGAGGCGGCTACTAAACAGTAAAAATGATCGCATTATTTTTTGATGAGGGGAAAGTTTGCAATGAGTAAAATATTCGTCATACCTGATGTTCATCTTAAACCGTGGATGTTTGATAGAGCAGATGAAATATTGAAAACAAAAGAATGTGATAAGATCGTTTGCTTAGGCGATTTTGTTGATGACTGGGGTCAGGAAAAGAACCTTGATCTTTATAATGAAACTTTTGATCGTGCGATAACGTTCTATAAGGAACATCAAAACACGTTCATCTGCTGGGGTAATCATGACATGTCTTATGTATGGGAAGAGATGGAAAGCGGTTATTCTCCACTTGCTCGCGAATTGGTAGTAAAAAGGCTTAAGGATATGCGTGAGGCTCTGCCAGATGGTAATTGTGCATATATCCATCTGTTTGATAATGTTTTGTTCTCTCATGGCGGTCTTACTCTAAGTTTTGTCATGGAACACTTTGGAACATCAGGGGCTTCTATTGATACGATGATTAGTACCGTTAATGATATGGATCAGTATCCACTCTGGAAAGATAATGGCCCTATATGGGCTCGTCCTCAATATGGCTACAGAACTTACCCATTTGATATCGTTCAAGTAGTTGGTCATACACCCGTTGAGGAAATACGCAGATGTGATAATGTGATCTCAACAGACGTGTTCTCTACATACAGAGACGGCACTCCTTTTGGTAGCCGTAAGTTTATAATCATAGACAGCGTCTCGATCGAATATGAAGAAATATGAGTAAACATACCTTAAACAACAAAAAACGGGTGAATAGCATGGGACTTGATGCAAAAAACAAAACAGATCTAAAAGAAGCTCTCGAGGAAATTGAAACAGATCATCTGATGCGAATGTACCTTGATGAGATAGTAAATTTCCCGGCTCTTGAAGAGGAAAAAGAAAGAAATCTTATCGATCTTAAGCAAAAAGGAGATGAGAGCGCTGTAAAAAAGCTTGTTGAATCAAATTACAGGCTTGTTGCTCTTATAGCAAAGGAGTATGCAGGTAGAGGATTACCATATGAGGATCTTGTAATGGAAGGTAATAACTGTCTCATAGAAGCAGTTAAGACATTTGATCAGGGTTTAGAAAAACCATTTTCAGAATTCATAGCTTTCGCTATAAGAAGTAGCTTGGATAAGGCTATAGAGAATCATAAAGAAGCAGATTATATCACGCTTGAAGTACCAAGAGAAGAAGAGGAGTAAATGTCTCCGATAAAATCCAGGCATTTCGTGGCAATGGCCAATATCATAAGTAAGCGGAATAATATGAAGAAGCTTTGCTTTATATTGGTCAATATAAAAACTACGCACATACATGTCATCTGATTTAGCTAGATATGTAGTACTCCTCCATTGTCTCTAAACATAATGCTGCAAGTTTTCCCCCCATTGAACAAGCGCAATCAATATCTATCAGATTTCCATTGCGGAATATGCTGAAATCTTTCTTTCCCAAGAACCACGTAGGAGTATGACCAATCACGAAGATATCTTCCTGGTCCCAATCTCCATCAAAGGTAGGAGATACTGATAGAAAACTCTCAAGATCCGTTATCTCTTTTTCATCAAGATCCACAAGGCTTTTGACGCTATCGTCTATAGTATGGACCATAACAAATGTCTTGTCATTTATCGTTACTGATTCATATAGGGAAAAATTCTTCACGTAATCAAGAAGAACATGTCTTTCGTATTCTTTCAGTTGTTTGAAAGCGTCGGCTGTTATTTTTCCGCCATTATCGCTGAAAAACCAGATATTGGTATCCCAGATATAGTCCAAGGTCAGAGTCTTTTCGATCGCTTCTACAGAATCAACTTCTTTTAGCCCGGGAAGTAATACCTTCATCATCATGTACTCGTGATTTCCTAAAATAGTTTTGACATTAGGATGTTTCATCATCCAGTAAAGGAGTTTTACAGGTTCAGGCCCTCTGTCCACAACATCACCGATCACGTACAGCGTGTCGGTGTCTGAAAACCCGATCATGTCCATGAGCTTTATGAATTGATTATAGCAACCGTGTATGTCTGAAACCGCGTAATGCATTCTTTATCTCCTACTGTCAACTCTTTTAGTCATGTAAGTTTAGATATTTTTGTCTATATTTCTCAGTTTCCATCTAAACATATCTATATTGAGCTTGCTTGCCTTTGCTACCACCGTCATAGTATTCAATCCAGATTGTTATATAGTTATATTCCGTGCTTATTCTCTGAATCCTTTATAATATTTGTATAAATAAGAAAAAGCGTTATTACGAATTGACGATTACCCAGCCAGTTTTTTTTCAGCGCGATTGAAGTGAACACGTTTTTCACGCCCGATGATGTCATATATTTTGGAGTTATTGCAGGAACACCATTTTAGTAATTCGAATAACGCAGCTGGACCGCCACCTGAATAGCCAGAACTGAGTGCATATGTACTATATAATCTGTTGGATATCTTAATGATCGAAAGATTATCTATGACAGCTATCTCCTTGATTGTATCAGGATTTACACCGTGCAATTTCAAAATATTTACAAACTCACTTGAAATGGGGTTCATCATTTCATGCTGCAGATTATCTTGGTTATAAAGAAAACTCATATATATCCCTCCTAAAAATCTTTTCATTTCGAAAACTCTATAATTCTTTATATATAATATGGCAGAAATAAAACTAAATAATGATAATTTTTTCGAATCTAGGCATGAAAATAAAAAGATCATGAGGTGATATGATATGCACCCATGATCCTTTTAATGCTATCTGCTTATTCTCTAATACTCTGCAGTATGGTTTTTGTACTTCTTCTTTAAAATATTTTTAGCGTCACTCTTGGCAGTTTCAACAGATTTTTTAGAGATTGTCTTCTTTTTAATACTATTCTCGGCTTCCATAAACAACATCCTGGTCCTTTTGTCAATGACTACATGATACTCTAAGAGAACATTGGAAAAATCGAAGAATGTATTATAGAAACCTTTATTATTGACTTCATCTACAAGATATCCATTGTTGTACATTTTATTTTTTAGGTCTGCCTTATTGATCAGATAGAGCATATAGGTAAGTGCCCTGGTTAAGGAATCCGTAGAAGGCCTTTTGATAAAAGATCTGATCTCTGTGTTCACGGTCTTTGAAATATATTCATATACTTCTTCGCGTAAGATATTCTCATCACCGGCAAGAGCATGGGGATCTGCTATTGTTTCTTCAACCTTAATATCATCGTCATCTTTGCCTTTTATGGTTTTATTAAGATTAACGACTCTATTAGATGAATGAGAATTCTTATCTGAGCCATCTTCGTTGCCGGATTCAAGCTCACTTGTCTCATCAGATGCTTCCGCATCTGATTTAGAGCGCTCCGCTTTCTCAGCTTCCTTCACTTTTTCCTCTTCGAAATCGGGCTGAGGAATTCTATTTTCTTTGCAGTATTCTTTTATATAGTCAGTTAATTGATTACTAACGGCTATTCTTAATCGGTTATAAGCATGTTCGGCGTCATTTGTTGAGGTAAAATGATGCTTGTTGATTTCAATAACAATCATATCGCGTAAAAGGGAATCCAAAACATAATCATCCCTGTCGCATGAGGCAGTAGAGTATCTATAGTTTGCTTTTTTACGAAGGTAATTGGCTTTAGAGGAAATAGCAGTCTTTTTCCCTTTTTCGCCATCTTTTTTGGTACTTGTACTTCTGGCGATTCCATCGTCAAGGAATCCATCAATCTGATCTTTCATAGCGATCACGAATGCTTTCCACTCGGGTGTATCTTCTCCGTCAGTTGAACGATAAGCATGTTCGGGATCCTTAATAAATTCGGGTTTGAAAGTGTTGTACGCGTCATAGAAGTTTTTCTTGAGCTGGTCGTAGTTTTTTTTCATATTTTTGCCCTCCTGCTTGCTTTTTTCTTACATCGTTGCACTGATCAACATTTGGTTTTTCCCATTGCCTTATGTGCCTGTTTTTAGCTTTTTTCTTTATCGTGACACCGATCAGCATTGGGTTTTTCCCATTGCTTTATTTGCCTATTTCTAGAGCTTTTCCTTATCGTGCCATAGCTAAAAATTGGTTTTTTCCCACAACTTTTTAGGGAGGGCAGAAGGGTGAATTTTAAAAAAGTTGTGGGAAAAATCATCGTCCTTCTTGTGCAAGAATCAGGTCAGAAACAAGCACAAAGGAGGACGACACATGAAAAATGGATATGCACTTTATAAGATGGAGAACAATAAGTATCTGGGGAATTGCTTCGCGATCGTTAAGCATTTTGACAGAGTACCTAACGGCTTTACTGGGGCTGATATCACCATCCTCATCAAGCCTTCAGATGAAATGTGGGATGAGGTCGAATCACTAGAAGACCTTTTGATCAAAGAAGATTTGTTTGGAAATACGCAGCCTTACCTTCGTGTCGGATCAGAGTGCATGCTTGGAGTCATGGGAGACTCTCATTGCAACTGTGAAGAAGAGAGAATAGCGGCGCTTAAGGAGATTGGTCGTAACAGCGGAGTTTATATTCATATGCCTCAGGAAGCTCAGGGCAGAGGCCTTTTCTATAAAGCCAAAGAATTGCATCTGCAGGTTCATGGCTATATGCCGGATGGAAGCTTTGTCGGTTGCAAATCTCAGGCAGAAGCAGCAAGGCTTTTAACAGGTATGAGTAATATCGATGTCAGAGAATACGATTTAGTCGCTAATATCATGAAAGACCTTGACCTCGATGGATACACCTACAGCTTCATGAGCAGGAATCCTAATAAAGTAAAGAGCTTAAGATCAGCGGGTATCAATGTGACCATGTATGATATTGCTACTCATATGAATGCAGACAACATGGGTGAATACCTTACCAAGTGGATCGTTAAAGGCTATTGCTTTACCAATGATGAGGTGGTTCAACTCGTGAATATCATCAAAAGTGATATCTGCATTCCCAAGAGAGCACAGGATCTTCTCAGTAAAGCAGCTGAGATGCTTACAACAGACGAAGGTAGTGCTTACCTTCAGAAGCATCTGTATACATCAGAAGATACTAAGACAGAATTATTCGATATGATAACGGACTCATATCTTATCCGTAAGGCTGTTTGATTGGATAAGATCATGAACAAAATGACCTAAAATACGCGCATGATCTGTGATATAAGAATTGTGGTTATCAAGCCCACGTAATAATATGAGCCTCATGCAACGCATGGGGCTCTTGTATTAATAATGAAAAGGAGGTGGTATTCATGGAAATATCTTGTAAGACAATTCAAGGATTAACAAACCTAAAACAAAGAAGAAATAGTCAGGACACATACTCAATCGAAAACTATGAAGGGATTACGAGCATATGCGTCTGCGACGGAGCAGGATTCTCGGACTATGGAGCCCTGGCAGCTAAGGAAGTATCAAAAACAGTATCCAAGTTCATGATAGATTCATATTATTGCTGGGACTGCAAGTGTATAAAAAGAAAGATATCTGATAGTATAGAATGCAAACTGTTAAAGATCGCAAAGAAAGAGGGGATAGAATATGCAAACTTAGCTTCGACTATTATCGGATTATGTTTAAAAGACAATGGCGAAATCAATATGCTACACCTGGGAGATGGACAGGTATTTGCAAAGAGGCGATTTAGCGACGAGATTTATTACCTGTCATCTGCTCAAAACGGTATTTTTAAGAATCAAACATATCTGACCGGTAGTGATCAATTTCCCCAAAATCTACGGGTGTATGATTCGTTCAAAGATCCTGGATATGAATACCTATACATAATGACGGATGGAGGAAATGAATTACTTTTTCATCCCGACAAAGAACAAATACAATTCCAAGATATAGATGCTCTTTTTGACAACAATATGTTCTTGAAAGACGATTGTACTGTAATTAAAATAAAATTATAGGTTATAGGATATAGAAGAAAAATTAGCCTAAATACGCCAGCTTCTTGGGAGGAACCAAATGAGTGATCTCAATTATACAGAAAGAGCAAAAGAAGATATTGCGGATGCATGGACTGAATACCTGAATAGACCGGATTTGTCTAAAAGAAGCATTCTTGAGGCATATTTGAACGAACAGGATGATGAACTGATCATATACACATCGGGAATGCTCTTATATAGATTTCTCTATGGGAAACTAAAAGAAAAATATAACTTGGATGATGATTCTATAGAAAAAAATATAGATATTCTCTCTGAAAGGCTTCCTTTTGATGATGATATGGAGTTTAAAGACTTAAAGATCAACATAGAAGGGTGCTTAAATGCCAGTGAAGCATGGAAATTGTGGCTTACAAAGGGTTTTACGTCAAAACAGCGATTGTTTGTCTTTAAAATCGCAATTTGCGGAAAGATGGAAAAAGAAGATTTCGATAAGCTGTTGATCTCCGTTGATGGTGAAGGGGTGAATAAAAAGGATCCTCAGGATATAATCTATAACTATGCCTACGAAAGAGGATATAGTCTTTTAAGAGCCGACAGCTTAAATGAAAAATACGTTCGTATGTTAAAAAATCCCGAGGCATACAATGAATTGGATAACAGTATATGCTCTGATGATGACTCAGCATTTATAAAAAGACATATTAACGGCTTTGACAGTTATTCTCCTTCAACCTTTTTGGTATATAGGCTCTTGTTCAATACTTTCAAGGATAAGTATGATTTAACCGGTAGATCATATAATGAATGTGTTGAGCGTATCAAAGAGATTGTTACCACGGATCAGAATACTGATTTTCATATGATAAGCACTGACAGTAACGATTGGCAGATGTGGATGACTGTAGGATTTAAACCTGTTCAGAGGCATATTGCAATAAAAATCGCCATTTGTGGTCATATGGAAGAAGAGGATCTTTTAGCAATGCTTGATTCCATAAAGAAAGGTTCACGAAAAGACGAAGAAGATCCATACTATTATGCTTTTGAAAAAGGATATAGTATTTCAGAAGCTGACTATTTCTTTAATAAGAAGCATAATCTTATGATTGATATCCCAAATGATACTTACGAGCAAGACTATAAGCAGTTTATTGAAGATGATCAAAAAGGATGGGATTGGAGGAATAAAGAGGTAGTTCAACAATCAAACACATCTAAAGAATATTTATACCGGTATTTTAAGAATTTATATGCAAATGTATTACCTCAGAACTTAGCATACGATGATGAAGTCGAGAGAATAGCTAAGATGATCATGAACGATTATCCAGAGGTTAATTGCGGCATTAAAACTATTAAGAACTGGTTAAATAACGGCATATCAAAAAGCAATAAAAAAATTGCCTGTGAATTTGGCCTGGCTATTACTGATATGAGTTATGACGATTATATTGGACTCCTATATTCAATAGATTCGAAGAAGTATTATTTCCCTAAAGAAGATAAAGATTATTATTGTATATATGACTATAGTAAGTTCAAGGGATATGGCTATAAAAAGGCAGAAAGTTTGGCAAAGCAGTGGCATAGAGAAAAAAATGATATTGGATTAACGGAATACTTTCAATCATATATCGATAGCCAAGAAAACGAGGATAAAAATGACAATGATTTTATAAGGGATTTGTACACACAACGTGGAATGATGAATAATGCTTCCGTAAGCAATATAGCAAGATTTGCAAGACTCGCTCAATATGTCGCTTGTAAATATGATGGGTATAATGAGACTAAGATCAAAATGAAATATAATGAAGTGCTTCCTAACGGAGCAGATCTTTTCTTGGCGATTTATGGAGATGGTAGCGAACGACAAACGACATATGGAAAAGGTAATGGGATTTTCTGGGATAACATTGGTGAATACTTTATGAATTTTGGTGAAAGATTTAACAACAAATATAGCATCCTTATGGGCGATCCCAAAAAAGATATAAGATTTGCAAACGTAAGACGCGGGGAAGTTCTGACCTTGGCATTCCCGCTCTTGCTTAACACAGAAAGCATCATAAATGAAAATAAACTGAAGAGATTTAAATGCACTGACGAAGTGACCACGACTGAATGGGAAGAAACAATAAATAATATATGGGATGATTTTGATGATGCTATTGAGAGTGTTATGGAGATAATAAAAAAAGAAATCAATCCGGCTAAAGCATATATTAAGGGAATAAAGAAATCAGCTCCTGAATATTTGGATAAACTTGCTGATTTATATAAATCATATGAAAAGGCATTTGATCTGATCCTCGACAAGTTTGATTTCCGTGGACTATATCCTCCATATATCGGGGACAGATTCTTTATTATGAATTTATTAGCTGATGATCCATTAAGTGGTCTTTCTGAAAGTACATTTGAATACTCAGATCATCAGTTATCATATAAGTTAGAGGATTTTTAATATGATAGGGCAAATAGAACCATTACGAGAAGGCACACATATCAAGACAACGGAATACGGCAATAAAAACAACAATAAACATGATTACATTATTAAAGAATTTATTGCGCAAGGTGGAAGTGGAATAGTATACAAAGCCAGTAGAATTAGTGATACACCTCATGCAACAGTAATTCTTAAGGAGTACTATCCTTATAACAGTAGCGATGTTGAGGTTTTTTTTCGAAAAAACGGAGTGATTGTTAAAAAAGGAGAAGAAAACTCACCTTATTCTACTAGATTTCTGGATGTAGCAAAAAAGGAAAAAGATAATAACTGGGGGTGTAGTGGTGGAAGTGATGAAGAATTAGGAGAAAAAAGCTCAAAAGTTTGCTTCATTGATAAAATCCTTTGTGCAAATGCTATTGAGGAACCAGAAAATGAAGACATTTATGAGAGTGATCATAGTACAGTAGGCGTGTTTGCTGAAATGGATAGTTATGCTCATGTACTGTCTTATACTGGATTAGTTGATCATATTAGAGAGGCTTGGTATAAATCAGAGGCAGATTCGGAAATAAGAAAAGAATTAGAGTATCTGCTTTCTCCTGATCGAGATTCGTTAAGTGCCCATGGAAAACTATGCTTAATTTACACAATACTCCAAAGTGTAAATACTATTCATAAATGCGGTTGGGTTCATAGAGACCTTAAGCCGACAAATCTACTATTTGAAAGTGACAACGAAATAAAACCCTTAGATTGTTTGGCTATTCTCATAGATTTTGGTTCTGCATGTAGATTACTGGCTGGAACAAATCCGCTTCATGCTGAAAAGGGAGAATTTCCATATACTTGTGGGACAACTATCGGTTATCAACCACCCGAAATACTCCCAGAAAACGAAAAAACCCTAAGCTATGAAGGTTGGACTAAATCATCTGATATATATCAGATCGGTTGCATAATGTATTATCTTTTTTGTGATAGCTTTCCACCTCAAGAATCAATAAACTATGAAAAAACTAAGATAGAAGAGAAAATAAACAGATTTAACTTACATCCAGAGGTGGCAAAATATATTGAAAATATAATCCTTAAAGCTATTGCGTTTGAGCCCAATAATCGTTATTCAGATATAGATAGTTATGCATTTGATATATTGGAAGCTTGTATTCAGACCAGTTCTTCTGCAGATATGATAAACAATTCAAGGAGAATAATAAAAAAGGCAGAATCAAACCAAAAAGATACTGAGGATTATTTCGTTATTTTTGACTTTGCTAATTCATTAAAGAATAAATATAACTATGTTGATTTCACTGTTGAGAATCAAAGCCTTGCAACCAATGAAGAGGAATTGGGAAATATAGGCCAAGTATGCATCTGGTATAGAAATAAAAGATTTAGTTTCGAATCCGTACAATATGGAATTTTATATATAGAATCAATCCAAAAAATGTTTGAAGAATCTAAATACGCACCTGTTTCATCAGTGGTATTGTCTTCAATAGGGGAAAGTATATATGGACTATGGGGCGATGAGCTGGGAATTCAATTAATAAGGGAATCGTTTAGGTTTTATAAGCAAGAGATAACCGATTCTCATCTCAGTACTTATCATGAAAGTCCTGTATATGTGAAAGCTTGTCTTTATTGTTCGTTATGGGATACGTTAGTATTAGAAGGAATTACAATTATCAATCACACAGAATTGATTGATATAGCTGAGAATTGGCGCACAACTCTTAATGATTCATTTTTTGATTCATGGCCTCGACTGAAGTTTTATCATTATTTAAGAGTAGTAGATCTATATTTATATAACATGGATTATCATAAAGCTCTTAGAAGTATCGAAAAATGTGAGGAAATACTTACAAATACTTCTGACGAAGAAGATATAAAGATGGAAAAGCCAGCTATTCTTATACTTCGAGCTAAAATATATAATGAGATGCATTATTATCAAAAGCTTATTGATGTAAGTAAAGAATATTTGGAATATTGCGCTATAAACAATATCGATTCTGATAATAAGGCTCGTAGACTTCAGAATAACGCACTTGCAGAATACTATCTGGCACAGGCATATTATCACATGGGTGATTGCGATCAGTCAGCAGAATATATTAGTAAAGCAATTCCCAAATATATAGAATTAAAGCCTTATTATCAGCATCATGGTGATAAGTGGCTGAAATCAGTTTTAAGATGTGGAAGGATGATATATGAAACAGATATCGATTCGAGCAATAAGGCTAAGCTATTAGATGTAATTTCTAAAGCGAATACTGTCGAAGTTGAAACCGTTCCTAACAAAACTAACAAGAAATACAATATATCATATGATAATGTATTTAAAAGCGTCAGATTATGTATTGATTCTCCATATATACCTAAAAACTTCCGCCCAGTATATGTAAAGCATCTCAAAGAAAAAGTATTAGATCATGCTATTTCATCTTATGGAGTGGGGATCAACAAGGAAGATGTTTTGGCTATTATCGATTCAAGCCGATTCAAATCTGGTAGTAACGGCACCATGTTCACTAAAACAGGGATATGTAGTAGTTATTTCCAGACAAAACGTTTGATCAAATATGAAGAACTGGAATCTGTAAAATATTTAGAAAACGGTAAGATAGCCATTGATTTTGCAAATAAACAATACGAAGAAAACACACTTCCGGAAGCAAAAATAGTGGCAGCTATACTCAACGGTGAAACAAGCATACGTTTCTAATGTTACTCTATCATGCCACATCTTCATCATAAATGGATTAAATATGGCAAAAAGCATTATTGTAGAACAAATATAAAAGAATACTTGCTCATATCTGGACTATACTGCATAAAAGAGATGACAGAAACAAAACAGTCATTAAGAATAGTTCCTCATATCAGCACATGGACTTTCAGGGATGGCTTACACAGAGCATATCTCAAAAGTAATAGCTCTTGATGATATATTTGAATAATAAGATACTAATATGTTGCACGTATAGTCTTGGTGATTTAAATTTTTTCTCTAAAAAATAGTTACAAAAAAGATTGGCATAAGGAACTAAAAAGATATGATAGGACAAGTAGAGCCACTAGAAACAGGTACAGAAATAGTTGTAAATGAATATGGGGATGAGCATAACTCATATAAATATATTATTACAGATATCATTTCTCAAGGCAGTAGTGGAATAGTCTATAGAGCAAATCGTATAAAACAATTAGAAGACAGGCCTGAAGTAATTCTTAAAGAATATTATCCATATAATGTAGGCGAAATGGGAATGTTTTATAGACGTAATGGCGTTATTGTAAAAAAAGGAGAAGAAAACATCCCATACTATTCTCCATTACTGGAAGTAGCTAAAAATGAAAAAAAGAATGCAGATGGATGCAGTGGAAGTACAAAAGATAGGTCTGGTCTTAAGAATTCCAATATATGCTCCATAAACATGATTCTGTCTGCATGTTCCATTAAATGTCCAAGCGATCAATTCGATGACATTACTTGGAATAACTGTAAAGTAGGTGTTTTTTCTGTGATGGATAGTTATAGTTTGGCCAGTTCATTTGATGATTTAGTAGATTCTATCAGAGATAGAATCTATAAATTCACAGAAGGATCAAAAGAACAAACAGATATTGCCTCTTTAATGTCTACAGATCCCAATGCAGTATTAAGTATACGTGGAATTTTATTAGTTATTAATTCTATATTAAAGAGTGTACATGTGGTTCATGATTTCGGGTGGGTACATAAAGACCTTAAGCTTTCAAATCTTCTATTTGAAAGAGAAAGCGATATAAGTTATTTAGACTTAAGGACAATACTTATAGATTTTGGTTCAGCGCAGAAACTTATACCAGGAACCGATCCCTTACATGCTGCGAAAGGACTTCCGCCTTATACCAATGGGACATCGCAAGGATATCAACCGCCAGAGATTCTTGAAAAAAACATAGAAAGATATAATTATTTGGGTTGGACTAAGTCCGCGGATATTTATCAAGTTGGATGCATTATGTATTATTTGTTATGTAATGAGTTCCCGCCTAAGATAATTGCAGATGAAAACTATAAGAATATAAATTCAATTCTTGCAAAATACAATCTTGATGAGAAAACTAATAGATTGATTATAGATATCCTATCTAAAGCCATTTCGTATGATCCTAATAGGCGGTATTCTGATATCAATGAATGGCGAGAAGCAATGGATGAGGCTATGATTCAGACGAGTTCGAAAACCAATGAAATAAATGAATTAAGGCAGATTTCTGAATGCATAGATGATAAACAGACTTATATATATGATTACAGAGTATTGTTTAGTCTCATAGATGAAGTTAAATATGTCTTAAAAACTAATAAGATTTTTCAAGAAGATGATAATTATATAAATGAAAAAGATTTAAATAAATATGGGTTAGAATGCATTTCGGAAAAAGATAAGCATAATTACCTTTTGAGTTTGAAAGACGGATTGAAATATATAGAATCACTTAGACGTTTAACGGGTGTAATTGATGAAATGAATATTTCCTCATTAGTGATTTCTGCTATAGGAGTGAGTATAGAAGCATTAGTCGACTATGAATTAGGGATTCGTCTTATAAAGGAGTCGTTCAAAATATACAATCGAGAGATTAAAACATCTGGTCTTATAATATCACGTACCTCGCCTAGTTGTACTAAAGCATCTCTTTTCGAAGATTTGTGGGATGCTATTAGTATGAAATGTGTTAATGGAGAAAACTATTATGAACTAGTGGAAATATCAAACAATTGGAAAAAACTTTTTCCGGAAATAATTGCTTTTGATACAGACTATCAATATCGGTATCATTACTATACTAGAGTAATAGAATTATACTCATTTTCAAATGATTTTGCGAAAGCATTTGAATGTTTGGACAAAATACATGACATTATTAGTAATTGGACAGACGGAATAAATATAATATACGCTAAGACTGATATTCTTATATATAGTACGTATATATATGAAAATATGAAAGATTACGATTCTGTGATTGATATTCAAACCAAACTGTTGGGAATGCTGGATAAAAACCGTGAGTTATACAATCCGGTAGCATATATTCGAAATGTCCAGTTTGCAAATTCTCATTTGGCAAGAGGGTACTATTATAAAGGCAATAAAGATATCGCTGCATATCATATATGCCAGTCTTTATCAGCGCTAAAGGAGTTGTATAAGTATCAGCCGACAGACGCAAAGAGATTCTACAAAATCGAGTGCGTCTTTGGACGAAAAATTTATAATCCAACCTTAGATTCTATCAACATGAAAAAACTTATTTTGCTACTAACCGAAAAGTTGGAAGAAAAATGACCGTATTATTTAGACTAATCATCTATTTGTAAAAGTTGTGGGAAAAATCATCCTTCTTTATATGATTAAATCAAACCATAGAGAACACATTAAAGGAGGACACACAATATGAAGACAACAACTATTCCCACAACAAACAAGCTTTCAGAGAATAAGATTGAGAAAGAGCTCAGATACGTTTTGAGCAGCGCAGAGTACGAGAAGCTCAAGAAAAATGCAATGGCTATCGAGGATCTGACTCTTGGACACGCTGTCAGAGAACTGACCGTCATGTACGATAATCCTAACCCGGACAATACATTCTATAGTAAGGAAGTCGATGGCCGTCTTAGGGTTCGCACTTCTAAGCCCGGCAAAGCTGATATCTTTAGTAATTCGTCAACAGTACCTGCTGTTTCAATGCTTACATGGAAACAGCGTATCCCTCAATTTGTTGGTAACGATCTTAATCAGGAGCGTGAAGTTGAGGTAAACATTGATGCAAACGAGATGGACAACATGATAGTCATCCTTGAAGATGTATTGCATTGTCCCAGAATCTCATCTTACGAGAGAAACAGAGAAACATTCTATATTAATGGAGTAGAAGTAGCGTCAGACACTTTCCCTTATGGACATGTTGTCGAACTCGAACTTAAAGATTCTGACAATGTAGAAGACATCTATGCAGTAGCAAAGGCACTCGGACTTGATAAAACTCATAAGAGCACAATGAGCTGTGATGATATGTATAAGTTCCTTTGCGAGAGAGAAGGCATTGTTCCTAAGAGCGATATCCTGTTTAACGATGAACAGATGCCCGGTCTGGACGCTGCTATAGAAAGAGGTGATTTAGCATGATCGCGTTACTACCTTGGGGGGCTCATGAACAGCATGGGCCTCTTTTACCGGCTAATACAGATACCACAATAGCAGAACATGTAGCTAATAGGATAGCAGATAAGCTTGATGATTGTATTGTTCTTGATAGTATCCCTTATGGTGTATCAATTGAGCACAATGGATATTCAGACACCATTTCACTTAGTTACTCGGCTGCTATAGACATGATAAAGAGTATTCTGATCAATGCCACGCAGAATAGTCCAGATATAGAACTGTTTGTGATAATTAATGGCCATGGTGGGAATCAGGATGTTGCCAGTATGGTGTGCAGGGAATTGAATTACACAACAACTGGAGCCAGGTTTGAGGTATTTCATGTTTTCCCGACAGAATCCAGAAAGCTGGCAAAAGATCTGTTTGGTGAATTCTCAGCTCATGCAGATTCAGTTGAAACATCTGTATGGTCTAGCATAACCAATAAATTTAAAGATCAAGAGTCAAGCATAGAAGAATATGATTGCAAAAAAAGCCTTCCACATGCCATGAAGCTTTATCCGGTGCGTGATATAACCAATGGAGGCATAGTATCTAAGGTAGATGACTTGATAATCAACAAGGATAAAGGTAAACAAATCATCGATTGCAGTATAAACGCAATATCAGAAAAGATTACAGAATACCTTGATACAATTCATGCGTTTAAACAGAATTAATAATTTGTAAAATGATCTTCGCTGTTGATATATCAGTGAGGATTATTTTTATTGAACGAGTTTTGTATAATGGATAGAATTAGGAAATAGTGTCCACTCATATTACTTCATATACGAGCAATTACAATGAAGCAGATAAGCAAGTAATGAAGAGTTATAACGAAGTAGAAATATATTTGGATAATTAAATAAAATCATCATATTATTATGAAAAGATGGGAGAATATATGATTATTCTCCCGTTTTTATTATCTCAGGCCCTGTAGTATTGACCTGGATTCCCTTACTTCCGCATCAGAAGCCTTTGCATAAATGTTAGTAGTAGTGATGGATTTATGATTTAGTTTCTTCTGAAGAAGGAGAATATCCTTGTTTGAGGCTTCATAGAAGCTCATTGCGAAGCTCGATCTGAGCTTATGGGGCGATATTATCTTTGCTTTATCTGGGAGAGAAGCCACAACATACTTTTTTACAAGGTTTTCTACGGCTCGTACACCTAATCTTTCACCTGATAGGGTAGTAAATGCCGGTAATTCGTTACCCAGGATAGCATGTTTTACCTTTTGTGTCTTAAAGTAGCTTTCAAGGTATTCTGCACACTCATCTGAATAATAGACTGACTGGATGTCACCGCCTTTTCTCTTAACAACGACGCTGCAAACTTCCAGATCATAATCAATCACATCTGTCGAAAGCATTTCTGAGACTCTGAGTCCTGTATCCAAAAGTAAAAGAAACAGTGCTGAATCCCTGTCTGCGTATTGATCATGTAACGAAGCAGCCTTTTTTGACAGATTCGCACCAGATCTGACCGCATTTAATAACACCCGTTGTTCATCGTTGGTCAGATAAACGAGGTTTTTCTGCGGAATTCTTATGGTTCTGGTTGCTGCAACGGGATTTTTATTCATTTTTCCGTTGCTTACAAAGAAAGAATACATTGATGATAATGTAGCTCTGCGACGTTTGATCGTTGATTCCTTTAATCCGGAAGCTGTATTTCCCTGTAAAACTGTCAGATACCTATTAATTTCCATAGGTTCAACGCTTGCCACATCATCAATTGAAAGATCTTTTGGCATCTTAAGCGAATGCTCAGGCATGTAGTTCACCATGTACTGAAGGAAATCACGGATATCACGAGTATATTCAAATTTTGTAGCAAGTTGTTCCGTGTGCCCAAAGTTATATATGAAATCAGATATGAAATCTGGCATCATACTAAGCATTTCATTTATTCTCACAGAGTAATTAATACGATCATTTGCCATGTAATTCACCAATTTTTGATCAAAAACATATATATTATACATTATCACTTCGTAAAACTGAAATTTTACGCATAGATATATTTAAATATAACATACTTCTATTTTTCCCGCAAATATATCTTTATATAAACATTCCTTAAACCCCAAAACTCAATTAAATCATAATCAAAAATCATTCTTAAAATCCATCTGGTAATACTGGAGTTATAGAAAATATAGAAAAACATCTGATTTGGATATGACACCGGTGTCATATTTGTTCAACTGTGTACTCTCACGGTTTCTCTGATCATTTTTTCATCAATAGGCTTATGCGAGGTTGTCGCAGTCGGTAAATAGGCATTTTTACTTCCTGTGCAAAAGTAACTTCTTGTGAGCCATTTTTTGCAAGAGTAACTCCAAAAATCGGGTTTTAACAATTCCCCAAAATCTTTCATTAAACACTTGTTTCCGGGAAAAATAAGACGTTAATTTTGTTTATCATGTCATCAATCATTTCCACAAAATCTATAGTTCCTTCTTTAATGGTATTATTAAATAGTCCAACTTCAGAATCTCCATAAATATCTATAGATGTCGACCAAGAAATTACTGATTCCGCCATTTTCAGGACATCGGTATCAACATCTACAAAGTAATCGGAAGAAATAAAATTTAGCCATCCTATAAACATCTCTGGCTTTGTAATGCGTATCATCTCCAACCCTGAGAGAACATCATCTATATTAAACCGAATTTTCTTAATCGTTCTAAAACGGCTCCACGGAGCTTGTATATAACGGTTACCTTCATTAAACCTTATAATATCCATAAGTTGTTCGGAAGATATATCAATTACCGGAAGGATTCTGCAAGCAGAAATCGGTATAAAGACAAATTTGGCAGAAGACCAATCATCCTGTCCGTGCAAACACTCCATATCCTCTTTACATGTTACCCCATTCCATTTCGCGATTCTTACCAGATCGCAGGTAACCAGAGAAACCTTCGCTATATGACTACCATCACTATCACGATACTCTATAACATCGTTAATTTGTGGAACCTGTTTGTTTCCAATATCCACTACAATAGGATAATGATTTTCTATACTCCCTTCCATATCTTTATACTTGGTTGATATGGTTCCAGAAACTGGAGAATAGACTACAAAACTGACCAATACGGGATCATTCGTAAAATCGTATAGACCTTTTACAATGAATTTAATATCACAATCATGATACTCAGATGTTATTTCTTTAATTGAAGTTCCTTTAACATTCCATATATTTTTATGATATGAAACTTCTGCTCGCATCTGTTTTGCGGCCTCATCAGTATTCGGTATAATGATAGAGTTTCCACGGCTATAATATTTCGGTATTGGTATAGGCCGAATCGTTTCTTTACTTTTTTTGATAGACTTTATTTCAGCTAATTCTTTTACAGTATATAAAAATGGTGGATTTTCGCTCTTTTGCTCGTTTTTGCATGTTAAATAATATACAGTTGTATCCGCAGATTTTTCGATGAACATTCTTCTCAGTTCATTGAGAGATTTAATATCGGGTTTCTTCCATATGCGCCTAATCAATGAAGTATTTCTTATTTCCTCAATTCGATAATCATCCTTATCTAATAAAGAACAGTTACTTGCTGGAACACAGACGACGTGATTCTGATCCCAACTGTAGCTATCTTGGCATACGAACTCACACCCATCATAAGAAAAATGAAAGCCTTCATATTCCTTAACAAATACCACTTGATGTCTTGTTTCAATAACTTCACCATAGTGATGTCTTTTATCTACCAATGTTATGTACTCAACAAAATCACCGTTTTTTATGTCACAATTGGTGTACATCTGCGCAACCTGTGGATATAAAAATGTATTATTTCCTATAGGTGCAATGACAAGCCCCGAAAGGATGTGAATAGCAATATATGGAGAATCAGAATTATCATTGATTGGATCCACATCACTTACATCAATAGCGATTATATCGTTTTTTTTAATCAGCGGGATAAGTTGCTTAACGTTGTGCTTAATCTTTCCAGGCCCGAGGGAATATTTGTGAATAATTGGTTCTCCATGATAAAAAAGGCGTTCTTTTCCAATGTTATCTTTTTCACAGTAAACTGTCGGATTCCCATTTAATATCTGTTCCCTAAAAAAACTTACAGCATCAAGATCGTTATTATCCCATATGTTTTTCAACACACTCGCAAGTTTATCATTGAGGTTCATTCTCATGACTCCTTCTTTTATCCGTTCTGCAATTTTTTACTTCCACCAAAGACTACCTTTTAGTTTTTTAAGCAGCCAATAGGAATAACATATACGCCATCTTCACGTTTATAACCATATTCAGTCGCAGTTATAACAAGTTTGAGATCTGGCAATCTTAGTGGAACCTGTTTTTCTTTTTTATTGTATTCGGCAATGAGTCTTTCTATCTCGCAAAGATGCTCAGCACCCATATCAATTTCTTTGCTTCCGAGTTTGAATTCTATTAACGCATATCGGCCATCCTTAAGATGAAGCACTGCATCCGCTTCCAAACCATATCGGTCATGATAATATGAAACCTCTCCGCTCATTCCGGAGGAATAAATCTTCAAGTCTCTGATACATAATGACTCAAAAAGGAAGCCTAGAGTCTTAAAATCCGTATTGAAGTAGTCAGGCGAAAGACCAAGTGCTGCTACTGCTATGGATGGATCCACAAGATTTCTTTTGTTACCGGATCTGATTGCTTCCTTTGAGCGGATCGCAGGACACCATGCAGGAAGTTCATCTATTATGTATAAATCTTCAAGATCATGGAAGTAATCATAGAAAGTTGGCTTTGATATTTCCGTTGTCGAGGAAGTATCTGAAAAAATGGTTTTTGTCTCTGCTAAAGTACATATATTTCTTGAATAAGATCTTAGCAAGCGTTCCGCCCATAAAGGATTTCTTTTAACATGACTAATATTGGAAATGTCAGTATGACAAGTCTGGTAAAAGAGATCAGATGCGATAGAAAGCGCAGCTTCCCTGTTTTTGACATCAATACTTTGTGGCCATCCTCCACGACAGATAGCATAGATCAGATCATCAATCGTTAACTTCGACTCTTCCCATTCGATATCCTTTCCTTCAAAAAGATCCATAAGAGAAACTGTTCCTGAAGACTCGCCACTCTCATACAGACTCATAGGAAACATACGCAGTGTTGAAATCCTCAGTGTTCCGGTATGTGCCGTTTCTACCTTTTGGGAAGATGAGCCGGTAAGGATGTACTGACCTTTTAATCCGGTATCATCTACATCTTTCCGAATTGCTCCCCAGATTTTCGGTGCGTCTTGCCACTCGTCAAATAGTCTCGGTTTATCACCTATCAAGAGCTTTGAAGGCACGTTTTCAGCAACTGCCAATAGTCGTTCTCTAGCATCCTCATCCTGAAATTCTATGTAACTTTTGGAAAAATGCTTTGCAGTAGTCGTTTTTCCGCAGCCTTTGGGGCCTACGATTAAGGTTGCACCAAAAGCCTCAAGTTTTAGCTTTAACGCTGAGTCCGCTATTCGGCTGCGATATTTTTTTTCTGTATTTTTCATGAATAATCACCTCAGGTTGATTATAACTCGTTTAATGCTTATGTGCAAATATATTTAACTCTTATGTGATAAATTATTTTACACATCTGCTCTCATTAATTTAACACATTTGTGCACGCTGAATAGGGGTTTCAGGCTATTTCAAGTTCAATATTTCGTTCCCTGCAGAAAATACTGATCGAATCCATAGCCTTTCCACAAATGTCACTATTACAAACACCTCTAGCCTGTATAAGCTTGCCATCTCTTATCTCTATAACTACATATGATTTATCAGGCTGTGTTCGTTTTCGCATGAATAATATATCAGTTTCTCTGCTTATAAAAGGAACAACATATGAACACAGACAATTTTTTAGATTGAAGGCCTCTTTTATCATCTGCGCCACACTTGCAGGCGGTGCAATTATAAAGTCTTCATCAATATAGTCATACTTCTCCTGAAGGTCATAAGACATATACACCAATTCCTGTTCTAACTCATAGCCATGCTCCTTATATAGCTGTGCCATCTTGCATATAGACTCCGCCTTCGAAGGATCTGACAAGTCTATCCTTCGTGGGAATACATGTCCTACTCTCTTTTCTATCACCATAACGTCACTTCGGTACTCCAAATAATCAGAATATACTATTTCACTGTTATCGTCATCGTCTTCAAAGTATACCGGAAGTCTTCCATAATCCTTTAAGATTTTCTTATCTACGGATTCCTCCTTGTCGTAACAGTCACAAAGATATTTCCATTGGAATATTTCGATAAGGGGTATGTCATTTAGCAGAGAATTATACCTTTTGTATACCTTCACTGCCTTTTCTCGGGTTTGTACATGCATTAATACCTCCCATGCACCAAGCGTCGTATTGAATTTCCTTAATAACTTGATCGGCATGCCAAAAGCATCCTCCAGATTGCTTGCATTCAGATTAATGTCCCTCATTATAGATAAATGATTCGCTATTATCCCCAGATCGCTTTTATATAGTAACTCTAATAATCCCGAACGAAATGATGCATAGTATGCGTGAATGATGCTTTCCATCTTAAACTCATATCGTGCTACTTTTAACTGCGGAGCAAATTCCTCTATTTCTCTCATAAAAAAATCAAACAGTCTCTGGCATATACATACCTCATACTCACTATAAACATTTATATACTTATGCTCGTCTTCATCTGACATTTTCTTATTAGGGGCAATAATATACCTTTCAAAACTGTCCTGTTCTTTAATGAACATATATATATCGACATACCATGACGAACCATTTTTTATCACATATGGAAATACTACTTTTTTTGCTTTTTCTGTATAAGATTCCAATCTCATCAATTCGTAATACATTTCATCTATTGTCGGATATTCAGTTGTATCGATTATTGGTATGTTTTCTCTCATATCTAATCACCGTCCTACCTGAAAGATTCTTACGTGATCTAAAACTCTGTTTCCTCTGCTATCTTCAGCATACTTTGACTTCATACTCCAATAATGCCCCGGATGAAGTTGTTCCAGTTGTTCAATAACTATTCTTGCGAACATCTCACATTGCTCCTCAGAAAGATTTTTGTATCCTTCTATATGAAACAACCACCATACTTTATTCCCTTCAAATATTCCATCTTTTTTTATCTCAAATGAGTTATATCCGATTCTGCATACACAACGTCGAATAAGCGTTGAATACTCACAGAAAAAAGCCTTGTATTCTGATCCTTCACTTCTTTTACTCTTTTCATTCACATATAGAACTGAAATACAAAAGACTATCAATGATATCAAAAACATATACTCTCCTGTCTCATTCATGGATAAATTCGAATGCTATATGCTTCTCCTTCAGGGTTGTATTTACTGAGCAAAAGATCCGTTTCAGCTTTGGTCAGGGCTCTATTATATTGAAATATCAGCTTGTCTTCTTTTAGGTCATAGGCTACGCTGCCCTTCATTTCCTTATCTCCTGTTAGATAAACGTAACAATTGCCCACTAGTGCCCCTTTGTCGTATTCCTGTTTTATATAGCGAAGATGACCATCTTTTAAGTTAAAGCAACCGATAAATAAGTTTTTATCCGTCGAATAGTACTCAGAAAGTCTTTCTTCGTTCCAGTATGCATATTCCATCATTGTACTCTTAAGTTTTTCCCAATCATTAATTGGATCCAATTCCTTTTTAGAATCCATTATCTGTATCACGTTTAGTGCCTTTGGGGTACATTTTTGTGGCACGTATAATCTATCCATATGCATGAGCACATCTAAAAAATCATACATAAAACTGGTAATATCTTCAGATGGATTTATATATCCCTTAAATATCTCCAACATGGATAGGATGTCTCTTACACTCTCATCAAAAGTTTTGTGTTTTCCAAGATTACTTATGAGATCATTTAAGGTCAGGCTTTCCATATTGTATTTTTGTATTTCTCTTTCTACTCCAACATCTGATGCGAAGTAAAAAAACAACCAATCCAGAAATTGTCTAATCAAATATTCTCGAGATTTTGATTCTGAATACTCGATCCTATTACCATCCGTTGATATCTCATAGGGTCTTATGATCGTAGGACCTTTCCCTTCTACCATTATTGAATTACGCAAGATAATATATTTTTCGTTACGCTTTACGGGAGTCAATACCCTTGGTATTTCTCCCTCAATGATCATTAATTCCTTGTCTCTTATTACAATGGGATTGATATCCTCGATCAGACCAAGGAATTGGCCTTTTCGTATAACTTCTACTGCTTTTTTGCCTTCTGTATGGTATTCCATATAAACTTGCGAGTTACCTTTTATTCCTGCATATATGATTTTTTTATCATCCATACCAATAATTTGGTTGAACGTTAAAGATATAGTCTCTTCATTTTCGATTTTGTTATCAGCTGATAATTTCGTTGTCCCCTTGTTTCTAAAGAGTCCCTTTTCATTCGCCACTATATATGAATCATCTCCAACAAAACGCAGATTGGGCAACATTTCAAATAATTGACGATACTTATCTTCAATCCAAGTAGGAACAGAATACTCATCAAGTTCATTGAACATTTCACTGCTATTTTTATATTTGATTTTTCTTTTTATATTTGAATTAAGCCTTGAAAAGAAATACTTAAAATATTCATCAGATACATCTAATGGCAAAACTCCTTTAAATAATGGATCTACCCCAAAAATAGGATCTACTTTTGAGGTCTTTGTTATTATCGAGCTCAATACATTTATTGATCGTTCATCAATAAATCCATGAAACATTAAAGCAAGGATCGATATTTTAAGATTTTTCTTGTCGGGTATGCCAATCAGGAACTCGTCGTTTAATCCGATATTTAAAACCTGCCCCAGTCTCTTCTCTTTCTGTGTACTCATTTATTATTCCTTATCACTTTCTATTATCATTTCCATAATCTTTAATTTCTTATCTCTTGCTTCTTTAGAGAGCCCCCTTCCGAAAGAATCAGCATTTTTCTGTCCATCTGTTCCCCTAGAAAGAGCTTCTTTAGCATATTGCGTCAATTTTCCGTACTGCTTTTCCTGTGCTTCTCTCTCCTCAACATCAAAACTTGAGATCGGTACTATATCCGTATAACAAGACATGTCCGGTAAATACGCAATATATGGATAGTTCCTATCCATAAGCATCAGTGTTTCCCCTCTTTTTTTATCTAGATGAGTTAAAAAATTTGGGCTGAGTAGCGGTTCTGACGAATTGGTATAAGGATTTATGTAAGTGCCGCATCTTTTGCTTATGATCTCTACGAGCTCCATATCCGTAGAATTCATATAAATCAGGTTATGGAAGTTTCCGATCAAGTTTCGTGACATCTTTTCATCGTATATAAGATCAAGCTGAGATAATGACTGAACAACGGCCACTATCCTAATCCCTCTGGATCTTGATGCTGTAAGCATATTATTAATATTATTTAATGGTGCGATATTACCAAATTCCTCTAATATAAAATGTACTCTTCTGGGAAGGCATAGCCCCTCTCGTGACTGAGCCTGATCGATAAGAGACGTATATATCAGATTAATTATTGATGCAACTACCGTACTATATGTTCCAGGAGCTTCATCACGAGTCACAATAAATACTGCCGTAGGCTTTTTATCATTAGAGATATTCTCTATTCCCAGTGAAGAATCACTGAGTGTGTCAGATATAGCATCATTTATGATCAACCTTGAAATGCCACCCGAAAACACTGCAAAAATACTATTACGAGTATCATTTGGTGCTGTAACAGTATAAATACCATGTTCATACGCCTTACTATTCTTGTGTGCATCCAGGTATACTGCTAATGCGCTAGACGAACCCACTTTGAGCATTCCTTCAATATGTACTCGATATATGGTTTTTAGCGATACCTCTTCGGGCGGGTAAAGATCTACAGCCATGATAAAGTAACATAAGAAGAGGGACTTCGCGACCTCTGTCCAATACGGGTCTTGTTTATCTACTATCACACTATAAATCGATTCTGCTATATTTGAGGCTATCTCAAGTGCTCTGTCTTCATTTCCATCTTTATAGAGTTGAGCAGCTTTCTGAAGGATATTGAAACGATGACCTTTAAAAGGCTCGCGCAAGTTGATGACAAAGATGTCATAGCCATATTGTTTTAGTAATTCTATAAAGAACATGTAGAGTTCGCCTTTGGGATCATGACATACAAAACTTTCTAATGCCTTTATACATGATAAAATGTAAGGACTCAGTACTCGTCTTGTCTTTCCGCTACCAGTGTTTGATACTATGAGAGTATTACTCTCACTACTGTCTATAAGTGCCTCTTTAACATTACCCTGTTTATCATATTTCACAGATACGCAAATCCCAGCTGCTTTTTTCCCTTTTTTCTTATCCTTAAGATCAACCCATACATAGTCCTGCTCCAGTTCTTCAGGCTCTGCAAATCTAGCATTGTTGTGATTAGGATCTATATAATAATTGCAATTGGCCATATATACACCATTCTCCTTATCTGGGACGGAATCCCATCATGATTCCACCATCTGAAATGCTGCTGTCAGAATACTCCTGTTCGATCATAGAGACTACTTCTTGGATTACGTTCATTCCATCACTTATTGACATTTCATAGTCAATTCTAGCCATTAATGCATTAACTGAAGATTCATTATCAGCTTCAATTTGGTCTAAGATACTGTTAATGCTGGTCATCACGCTATCATCACATATATATCCTCTTCGATTAAATTCAGCTCTTATGACATCACCTCGGTCTTTATCAGTTGAAGCATAGATCAGTTTGAATGAAGTGATCGCGGATAACGAGGCAAATAGCTGTCTTTTCATCGAAAATGAAGGTTTTACATGTACGACATACTGAATATTGTTAGCGTTGTCCTCGATAAAAGTCACAAGATTCTTGAAACTACTACTGTTGATCAAATCTGAGCCCTCAAATTCCTGCAAAGATATACCCATAGTTCCATAGAATCTATTCCTGGTTGCAGCCACTCTACGTGAAGAGGCGAAAAAGAGTTTCTCATCTTTTTCATTTTCTTTTGGAAAAACAAGGTCACAAAATGTTCCCCTTCCACGTTCAGGAAAGTATTCTGCTTCATCTAGAGCAGTTGAATATCTCTTTGCAAGGTCTGATGCGGCATTACAATCTTCGCAAACAATAAAAAGCGAAGGGACTTTAACTTCTCCTTTTGCGCCTCTGCTCAATACCCGAGTTATCTCATTTAATACTTCTTCCGTTTTTGCACCGCCAGTATTCTTATCCTTACTGTGCATAACCAGATTCCTCCTCTCCTTCTTACAACGGTAATATTTCCTATATCTCATTTACAATTTTCATGATCTGTAGATTTTGACGAAGTACATTATTCCATGATTCAGTACGTGGATTATCGTTTTCTATCTGCATCTTGATCTGCAAAAAGGCAGCATACATCTGCTTCGCCACTATGTCTGCCGGCACCTGCCCGGTTAAAGCTCCAAAAGCAGGGATTACGATGTTTTCTATATTGTCATCCATCATCGCTGTTACAATCGCCTGTCTCATACAGTTATATATGATCTGCGTATCTATAATCGGCTCAGGGACCTTCATAGTCGGTATGTGTAACAATTTGATTTTCTTTTCCTTATCGATGCTGATAACCAGTACCGTCCCAACCGGCTGCTCTCCCAGGTATTGTTCCTGTATCATCTTTTGAACTTGTTTCTGAACAGAGTCTCCAAAATACTCTGTTATGGCTCCATCATATCCACCATCCATAATTCCATATGAATTAGCCGGACTCACTATGGCAATATTTTCATGATGTTTCCTCATAAAACATTCAAAATCTTCACAGACGACTTGAACGTTCCCTTCATTCATAAAACACTTTTCCCATTCTTTAGTCATATTTGGATTAATATCCAAAAGAAACACATTTGGCATTTTCAATTTGAAATCCATTATCGACCTCCTATTTGCTATCCAGATTGGTTTGATTTACTACATTATCTGTTATTCGATCAATATACATGATGTACTGCCTAGACCAGATATAAGCATATTCTCTGCTGTCTTCTTCAACGTCCTGATTATAATAGTCGGCAAATCCTGTTTCTCTGCCGCTGTTATAGTCATCAAAGTCATCATGCCATCTTCCATAACTGCTTCTTTTAATTGCCTGATTATCCAACATGTTCATATCTGCCAGATAATCAGTAAGATAATGCTGATGAGCATGCTTACATTCGTGCAGCAAAGACTCTATCGCCTCATTTCTATTCTCCAGTATGTTCGTGTTTAATACTATTGTCCTGGTCTGACTGTAATATGCTCCAAGTGTATCTGACTCAATATCAGCAGATACCAGATCAACAAAGTCTATCTCTCCAGTCAGGTCATATACCTCAATATCCACAATGAGCTTAAGAGCATTGAGCTTCTCTTCATTTGAGAGCGTGTCATAGATATCCTTCCTTAGATTTTTAAGGCCTTCTATATTTGTCTCCCATAACTCTCCTTCCTTAGCAGGCTTAAATTTTGATTTATCTGCATATGTTACGTTTTTGTAGTTTTTTTCTAGATATTCATTTAATAGAATTCTTTTTTCCTGATCGCTATATTCGACCAGTTTTCCATAATTAAGTTCCTTATCATTGAGACTTCTGTAGCTAGGCGACAACGATAAGACAAAAACAATTATTGTTGTAAGAAACGGCAGGCAAAGGGGTTGTCCAAACTGGAAAAAGAAACCAAAGAATTCTCTACGCTGTCCTGTTCTGTCTGGATTTATAAATCCAAAAGAACCAAACGAGGTAAAGGTTACAATCAAAGGCGTTATAACCATGACCACAAGAAAAATCGATATCAGTACAAACTCATCATATACATGCGACGCCCTCAAAAGGATCATGATCAAAGAAGGGAAATATGCCACAGCTGCTACTTTCATCCAAGTGTCTTTTTGAATTCCAATAAATAAAATGCACCATAGAACAGCTACCAAATACAATAAAAAGAAAAGTTTAATAACAGCTCCACCTTCTATCTTTTTTCCTCCAATGATCATCGTATTACTTAATGCTCCTACAAAACGAAAGAACAATTGTGTGATTATCGCCAGCAAAAAACTGTATAAACCGAATTTAATCTGCCTTGACCGACTAGTCTTCTTAGTACCTGGGAAAATACAAACTTTGTTCATGCTGTTACCTCCTTATCGCTTTAGTACATATAACGATCAGAATTATCAAAACTCCCAAAAATCATAAATACCAAAACTGACCATCAAAGTAAAAGTCTCCGTTATCTAATCTCTCATCCCCCTGATTACTCGAAACATTTTCCCGGCTTTCTATATACTCTATAAGATCCTCTCTTCCAAATAACTCATCATATTCACCATCTCCCATTATCAGTTCCTTGATATTGCATATAAGATTCTTTTCTCTGGCATATTCACTCAGGAAATCCATATCTTCTATCTTGGGAAGTTCATTAAACTTTAGCCTTGCAGTTATTATTTCCCGATGAATTATTTCGATATCCATATATGATTCTTCCATATCTGTTTTTCTTCTTACGAACACGACATTGGTCACTCCCTTTGATAGGCTGTACAGATAAGTCATAAGACAGTTATGCATGTTAATCGCTTCTTTGATTATCTGAACCATTGTTGATGGTACTATTACTTCATAATCGCTATTCTTATAAGCAAGATCATCTATTCTATGTTCCTGAATCCCTTTGTCTATTAATTCCTGATCCTCGATATGATTTGCGATGCTCTCCATCAATTGAAGTTTTGTGTGTATATCATCAGGTCGCGGAAGTTTTTTATATGGATTTAAATCTCCCAATAAAGATCCTACTTCGAAGTATCGCTTGTATAGATCTACATTTGTTTCTTTTATATAATTGAAGAGTTTTCTGTTAAATTTTCTTCCCCAGCAATCCTGTTCCAAGTAATTCCATTGATTAATGGTTGTTGATTTAGAGATGAACGATGAGTATTTTTCATATATACTTATCTGATGTTTCCTTGATTGCTCGTTTGATATTCTTTTAACATCACCAAATTCATTCATTATCCTGCAAAGAGGTAATGGCATCTCCAATATTTCCTGAGGCGAACTTCCTATAAGGTTATAATCCTCTATTAGATCCAATTCATATGCTAGATTTTTTAAGCCACTCTTGTACATGATCTCTTTCGGGCCGGATCTATGAGATACAAAATATAAATTATCCAGATATCTCCCTATATCCTGTTCTGAATTCATGTTCCATTCCGGAAAAACAATATCAATTCTTTCTTTTGCTTCAGTAAATATCTGAGGCTCTATATACAGTTTTCTTTTATGTATCAATGTCATGAATTCTTCTTCTTCATCTTCAGTGAACCTAAATCCTTGATATATGTTGAATTGTTTAAGTTTATATGGCCAATTGATATCCTTATAAAAATCAATCTCCAAATATGTATTATTATTCTCATTCTGTCTAACGAAGATAAATACACACAAGCTATCACTATGCTCTTTGTAGACTTGCTGCAATACTCTCATGTCTGTTGATGTAACACATGGAATCCTAGGATTTTTTAAGATTTTCGTGTAATTTCCCTGAATGTCATTTATGCCAAGCATTATTTCTCCCCTTGTGTTATATAAAAAACGGCAAGATATCTATTTCCTCGTACATTACTTGCCCCTAGTTTTGGGGCTTTATTAATTCATTTACTTATTGCGGTATAAATCAATCAAACTCTAGAAACACGTAATATATTCAAAATATTGACCTATACTAAAATCCAACATAAAAACGCCTCCTGGATATTTCTACATAAAAATAACGACCGTGAAATCGTTTTCTCGGTCGTTTTGAAAAATTTTTCTTTCTCATGTTTAATTTTTTGTAAATAAATGAAAAAATATAAAAGAGATTGGATAATCAATCCTTTTAATCTCTGTTCTATAAACGGATCTCTCCTGTTTTTGAAAAATCTGTATAAACTTTCGCTAATTCCATAGGAGTAAAGGTGAGTTCAAGGGTTTCAAGAGCTATACCTTTTGACTCGATTACATTAATAAAATCTTCGAATTCTTCTTTTTGTTTGATCTTTTCCCATAATCTTAAATTCATACCATAAGATTCTGCATCTTGATGGAATTCTTTTATTATCTGGGCTTCTTCCGCGCTTCCCTCAATTACTTCAATCTCTCGATAACCGTTCTCTATGCATTTATCAAGCCATCCAACGTAGTTATAAATTTTGTTAGGTTGCCTGTCGGCCATCTGTATAGCACGCTCAACTTTGTCAAAATCCATCCCTGCCTTTTTAACCAAGGCATCTATATCCCTTCTATCTAGATCATTATGTCCGACATATTTGTCATAGAAGTCGGGGTTTGCATCATAAGGCATTTCCAACTGTCTATTTATTGTGGATGTGAAATCGATCAAATCCTCTCTCTCTGAATACGGCTGAGTAGAAGGAGTATTTTTATATATTCTAAACTTGATGATGCCGGTGGTCCTGCCTTTTTTGAACGTTTCAAACTCAAATCGGATATTGGCTTTTTCTTCAAGCTCCTTTTGTGCAGGTAAAATAACTTTTAGCCTTAGATCGCTCCATTTTTCATACTTTCTGTCTTTTTTATCGAGCATATTGTAGATAGCGTCCCAGTCGACATACTTCCCAGTCTGGCTTAGTGCTGACTTCACTCTTTCATTATCTGTATTCGCCAAGCCGATAATAAAACGCAATTCGGAAATATCATAGCTTACTTCAGTAAAAGCTCCTTCCTCATCAGGGATTTTATATGCTTCTTTCTTTAACAGCTCATAAAGTCTGAACGATGCATTAGATTTAACTTCTATCAGTACTCTCTTTTCCAGTGGAGTGAAGTTTCTCTCTAAACCAAGGATATGAGTCTTAAGATCTGGATTGAACTTAACGGTGAATACGCCATCTATATACTCTGCTGAGGGAACTATACTCATAGCCTTAAAATTCCCTTTGCCATCCTCCATGAACATCGTATGGCCGACAATGCTCTTTGCCATTTTCTTTAAATCTCGGTATATGTGCGCCTCGTCAGAGACAATCTTCTTTAACTCTCCCGGATAAAGTTTAGCAACCAAAGGATAGTCCTTATCATTTGCATTTATCTCGATTTTAGACAATGCCATTATCATGATCTTATCTTCTGTTAGAGTTGCCCTATACTTGGAGCTTATCAGATCATTTGATTTTACAACAGTTAGGCCTGTTGCTATTTCCTGGCTAAGTGAATCTGCGTATCCCACTTCTTAGTCCTCTTAAAAGCGAATTTTTGGTTTATCACCCCAGAAATCCTTCTCCTGCACCTATTAATCCTATATGAGCGTAAACCATTTTCTCGCTTTTGTCAAATGAAATACGAATTTTTGGTGGTTCAGAAGGCCCTAAAAGCGAATCATTGGTGGTTTAAGGGGTCTCATAGGCGAAATTATGGTTGGATTTTATATCATTTTGCGAAAAAATGGTTTATAATCAAACCAATAATTCGTATTTCGTCAGTAAAGGGCGAATTTTTGGTTGAAATGGTCTCCTGATCAGATATATTGAGACATATTTGTCCATATAAAGGCGAAAAAATGGTTTATTTTGATTCAAAAGCGAATTTTTGGTTTACTGACCCACCAATTTTTCGCTTTTCACTCTCCCATCGTTAATCATAAACATGAAATATATAGAGTTATCCACATTTTGGGGCGTCGAAGGGCCAAAAGCGAATTTTTGGTTTACTGCACAGCAACCATTTTTTCGCTCCTACAAACCAAATTCTCGCACTAATGCACCAGAGATTCTCTTTTTTCAACCACTCATTCACTCCTAGATCTCTCTATACGGCGCTATTTTATAAACCAAATTTTCGTTTTTTCACATCCTCAGATTCGTCTTTGGCAACCAAATTTTCGCTTTTAGCCACCACTGATTCGCTTATGAAACCGGCTAAACGGCGTAATTACGTTATTTCTGCTCTCCTAAAATAAATAAAGAAACTTTGTTGTTGTATATTAAATGATATATATACAAAGAAAGAAACAACAACATAGGTTGTTGCTAATCCTTTATTTATATCCTTATAACATAAAACCACAATTTTCATTCAAAAGATGCATATAGCTTACAAGCTCCCATTTTGCTTTTACAAGCGTTATGTTCTTATATGGCTAAATTCCTGCTTTAATGTCATAAAACGTCAAAATGAGCCAAATGTATGTTTCAGAAATTGCTTAAGGACACTTATTGCACAATTAGAATAAAAAAGTCATCCTACTACTCTCTCACCACCTGATTCTTAAATTTATCGGTTGATTAATTTTATGATCCTACAATCACTAGATGAACACATTCTTAAAGATAAAGCTTTGAGATCAACATATCGGACCTAAATAAAGCACTCAATTTCAAAAGTCGTACACCGGATTGTTCAGGCTGCTTTTGCACGCTCTTACTTGTGCTTATTAAGTAAACCGGTAAATCTTCAGAAGACACGAAAGAACTACAGAAATCAAACATAATTCAGATATAATATGATCTATAATATAAAACATGTTAGCTTTGATAATATAATACATAGAATATTATAAAGCGTGTTACAAAATATATTAGCAAATATAACATATAAAAATGTTATAAAATATACTATAAAAGATATTAGGAAACTATTATAAAACAACATATAAAATATACTACAAAATAAATTATAATATATAACATAAATTATAATATATAACGACGCATAAAAATAATATAAAACAATGTATAAAATAGGCTAGGAAATATAATGGTATAAATGGCACAAAATATAATAGAATTTTTAATATGTTATATAATAGGAATTATTATAGACAAAAACATATATTTGGTGTTACAATTTATAATATAAAACATAGTAGCATTAAACACACAAATCCTAATAGAAAACTGTCATGACGGGATGATTGGATTAGAAGGAGAGTTATGAAGATAATAACCATGGCTACGTTAAAAGGCGGAGCCGGAAAAACAATGAACGCATTTAACATAGGCGGAATCCTGGCAGAAAAGAAGAAGGTCCTGCTTATCGATATCGATCCTCAGTGCAACTTATCAAGCAACGCAGGAATCGATATTACAGACAGAGAGACATTGACAATAAGGGATGTGTTCGAGAAGACACCTAAACAGCAGCCTTCTCCGGAAGAAATAATAGTAAAATCACCGATAGAAGAGCTTCCGAAACTTGACATCATTCCATCAAGCATTTATCTTTTCAAGACTGAAAAAACACTGTTTTCAAAGTCGGATAGAGAAAGAATTTTGGAAAAATATTTCGAGAAGAATTCTGATGTTTTCAGCGCTTATGATTATATAATAATCGACACAAATCCGTCGATGAGTTTTACGAATATTAATGCGCTGCTGATCGCTGACGATATCATACTAAGTTGCGATGTTTCAAACAATTCGCTTACAGGTGCGGAGCTCTTCTGCGAACTGTGGGATGAAACGCGAGAAGAGCTAGGCAGAGAAGACAATATATCGGCACTTTTGATATCAAATTATGACGGTAGAAGTAATCTGGCCAAGGATTTGGTCGAGTTCACTAGAGAAGGATCTATGAGGGACCTTTTGTTGAAGAATAAGATCAATACTACCGTTAAACTAAAAGAGACCGAAATCTACCATAAACCAATAAATATATCAAATCCCAAACATCAAGCATGCGAGCAATATAGGGAAGTGATCAAAGAGTTGAAGAAAGGTGAGGTGCTTTAAATGGCTAGGAGAGGAGAGGGGTCCACAAAAAAGAACATGTTTTCAGTTAGCAGAGAGGCTCAAATAACGGCTAAAAAGGGAAAAGACGAACAATCAGTCGAATCAAACGATAAAAAGCCCGAAATAAAGCCAGAAGAGGCCCCAAAAGCGGCAGAGATTACTCTGGATACAGAAAAAAAGAGCCAGGAAGTACAAAAAAAGAGTAAAAAGCAATCATCAGGTCAGCTAAAGAAGCTTGATCTGCTCTTCCCGGAAAAGGAAAAGAGTGGACCAGTATCGTTATATTTGGACGCAGATGTTAAAAGATTTATTGCTGAGAGCTCAAAAAAGTATAACAGGAGCAAATCTGAGCTCGTTAACCAGATAATAAGGAGTTACATGTCCTAAAAAGATGCCAAACAAAGATGGCGACACAAGTGTCATATATGCGCGAAAAGCCCTCTGAAATTCAACGTTTGATACGAAATGACATATCTGTCTGGATGCACGTGGGAATATATAAATATTTCAATCAGAAATAATGGGCAAATAACTCATGACCAAACGAGTCAACGAGCGAAATTTATTCAAAAACGAATAAAAAAGTCTAACTGACATAGCCAAGAGTTAATTCGTAACAGCCTTTTTGATAGGATTATCAAGAGGCTGTTTTTAATGCGGCAATTACATGGTTTGTTCCTAGAAAGATGAGAGGGATGATATACTTCAGCATTGATTGCGATTAATGGCTTTTAAGAGATCATGAAAAAAGCACTCCTCCGGAAAGGACTGTAGGGGGAGGTGGAATGGGTTATACCAGTAATGTCCTTTATAGCGACAACGGTATTTATTACCATTCAAGCGGCCATATATCTGTTTTTAAGAGGAAATCAAAATAGAAACTTAGAAAATATATTAGAAAATATAATATAAAAACTAATATAATATATAATAAAGAAACCTAAGATCATGCCAATATAATTGAAAAATTTGGAAATAGAAGCGTTGAAAAAGGAGAGAATCTCATTTTTTCAGCGTTTTTTTATTGTAATCAATTAACTATGCACATGCATGAGGAGGCAATTATGGCTGGATATTATGAAAATATAGTAGACCAGGATTACTACGACGAAGCGATCGAAGAGGAATTCTTCAGAAATAATACGTGTGTGACAGCAAAGGATTCATTGATCAGTAGTATCAACGAAAGAGGAAGAGTAGATCTTTCGTACATGACAAGGATCAGCTCGATCCCGAAAGAAGAGATCATTGAAGAACTTGAAGGGACAGCAATTTGGCTAGATCCTCAAGAGTATTTAAGAACAGAGGATTATGAACAGAGTTTTGTAGTAAAGTCGCAGCTTTTACGTGGGAACATCGTAAAAAAATACGAGCTTGCAATGAAAATGAATGATGAAACAGGGTTCTTTGACAGAACAGCAACACTTCTTAAAGAAAATCTCCCGGAAGTTACCGATGCAGGAGATATACACATAAACATGGGTGCCACCTGGATCCCAGTTGATATAATCGTCAAATTCATTCAAACACTTTTTAACATATATGTACCGCCAAAGATTGAACGAGATGAGTTTCAGGGTAAGTACACGTTAGATTTTCCTATGGAACCGGGATTTATAACCAATTTTACAGTGTATGGCACAGGAAGGATGAGGGCGGTTTCTATCATCAAGCATATTTTGAATGCTGTGCCAATAAAGGTATATGACCAAGTTTATAATCCAAACAAGAAAAACCCTGATAACGTGCTCAATAAAGCAGAAACTTTGGCTGCACAGGAGAAAGAGCGGATTATCAGAGAAGAATGGCAAAAGTACATTTATTCAGATGATGATATAAAGAAAAGATTAGAAGAAGAATACTACCGTTTTTGGGGATACTCGATATCGAAGTTTGATGGTTCTTTTCTGACTTTGGATGACCTGAATAAGGAGATAACACCTTATAGACATCAGAAAGATGCGATAGCGCATATCCTTTTTTCGCAAAACGTCCTGCTTGCGCATGATGTCGGCGCCGGTAAGACTCTGGAATATGCCTGCGGAGCACATGAGCTGCTTAGGATAGGCCTGGTAAAGAAGGTCATGATAATTGTGCCGAATAATACGTTTGAAGCTACTGCCAATGCATATAAGCAGTTTTATAAAGATGATCGAGTTTTGGCTGTATATCCAACAAAAGATTTTAAGCCACAAAAGAGAGAAGATACTTTAAATAAGATCGTTTCAGATGAATATCAGGTGATAATTATGGCTTATTCATCATTTGACATGATTACCTTATCAAGAGAATTGGCGCTTAAAAACCTCAAAGACCAATATTATGAATGCACACGAGTCATGAACGAGGTTAAAAACTATGCGACAAGGAAGTCTCTTAAAGCTAAGCGTGATCGAATTATAAGGGAGATCCAGAAAAAGGAAGAAGAACTGCATGAAACTCCTGAACCGGTCACGGCATGCTTTGAAAAACTGGGTGTGGATATGCTCGTGGTGGATGAATGCCATAACTACAAGAACATTACCCTTGAAAATATGACAGATTCTATTGTGGGAATGCATAACTCAGGTTCCAAGAAGGCTGATGAGATGCTAAAAAAGGTATCATACATTCAAAGTATAGGCGGCAGAGTTGTATTTGCCACCGGAACGCCAATAACCAATAGCCTGGCTGATATTTATGTGCTACAGCGTTATCTCCAACCAGATGAGTTAAAGATCTGTAAGATAGATCATTTTAATGAATGGGTCAATACCTACTGCTCACAGGAAAGCATATTTGAAGTTGATGTCGACTCTAAGAATTATAGATATACGACGCGTTTTTCGAAATTTCATAACCTTCCGGAGTTGATGAGCATGTTTTCAGAAGTATGTGATTTTTATCAGATCGACTCTGAAACTGTCGGACTCCCCGATTTTGACGGATATGAGGATACTCTTGTTCGTAAATCAAAGGAGCAGAGAGAGTATATCAACGATCTGGCACTGCGAACAGAGAAGATAAGAGCGCATGAGGTCGATCGGGTGGATGACAATCTGTTAAAGATAACGGTTGACGGTAGGAAGTGTGCGTTGGACGTAAGATTGGTATCCCCAAAAGCCATAGTATCAAGCAGCGAATCTAAAGTAGGTGTGTGCGCAGCTAATATCTATAAGATTTATGTGGAGAATCCAGGGACCACACAGGTGGCCTTTTGCGATATTTCAACGCCAAAGGACGACTTTAACATATATGATGAGTTGAAAAGTGACCTTATATCAAAAGGAATGCCGTCACAGCAGATCGCTTTTATACATGATGCGGTAACAGAAGCGAAACGTACCAAGCTGGAGGAAGCATTCAATGAAGGCAGGATACGGCTATTAATAGGCTCAACGACAAAACTTGGAACGGGATGCAATGTTCAGGAAAGACTCATAGCCGCACATCATCTGGATGTACCCTGGAGACCGTCAGACATGGTCCAGCGCGAAGGAAGGATAATCAGACAGGGTAATACATGTGAGAAGGTCTATGTGTTCAGATACGTGACAGAAGCATCGTTTGATTCTTATTCATGGCAGATTCTCGAGAATAAGCAACGATTCATAGCACAATTCTTATCAGGATCACTTAATGCGGTACATCGTGATGAGACCGACTGTACAGACACAGTTTTGACGTATGCAGAGATCAAAGCTCTGGCGATCGGCAACCCGCTGATCAAAAGAAGAGTGGAACTGGCAAATGATATAGAACAGGCCAAGATAAAGCAGCGAGAGAAGCGTAAGGAACTAATAAGATTAGCTGATGAGGTATCCGTACACATTCCAAAGAAGATGGCTAACTTAAAGAAGAGATATGTCATGGCGAAGGCCGATTTTACGTATTACAAGAGTATTAAAGAGGCTATTCCCAAAACAGAAAGGATTGCTTTTGGCGAAGAACTGTTAGAAGAGGTCAGAAAGTGCAACTTAAAAAGCAGTGAGCGATTGTTTGATATTTATCAGGGTTTCGGCATATATCTTCCGGAAGCCATGAATGTTCAAAAGCCATACATCTTGGTTAGGAGAGAAGATTCAAACACGTATACCATCAGGATCGATGACGATACCACGCCGCTTGGATGCAGCATGAAGATAGATTATCTGCTAGATCATCTTGATAAGACAGCGGAAGATCACATGAAAGCTATGCAGCAGCTTAATAAACAAAGGAATCAGGCAGAAGAGGTACTTGATAAGGGAAATGAATACGATATACAGATACAGTCGCTCAAATCAAAACTTGCGATCATTGATAGAAGATTAGAGGAGGGATCCAAGAATGAGTGAAATCATCAGTTTTAATGAAAACACAAACATAGTAGCATTGTCCGTCAAGAAGGTCGTAGACCATCTTCTTATCCTCTATACAAATCTGATAGAAAAGAAAATACCCTTTAAAAACATACCGAGCGTGTTTTTATGGGGTCCTCCAGGCGTGGGCAAGTCAGATGGTGTATTCGAGCTTTCAAGTCGTTTACATGAATTAACAGGAAAGAGAGTTAACGTGACTGATATACGTCTTTTGCTTTTCAGTCCTGTTGATCTTAGGGGAGTTCCTGTACCTGATGAAACAAGGATGTTCACTGATTGGCTAAAACCGAGGATATTTGAGCTCGATCCATCAAACGATGTGATCAATATTCTTTTTTTAGATGAGCTCACAGCCACACCGCAGTCTGTTCAGGCGGCTGCGTATCAGATTACATTAAACAGGCAGATAGGAGAGCATAAACTTCCTGATAATACGATAATAATAGCAGCCGGAAACAGAGCAACAGACAAGTCCATCGCTTATAACATGCCTAAGGCGCTCTCAAACAGACTAATGCACTTTGAGATTGCGGTTGATTTTGACAGTTGGTCTGACTGGGCTGTAAATAATGCAGAAGTGCACCCATATGTTCTGGGGTATCTGTCTTTTGACAACAGTAAGTTTTATAAAGATGAGACCGATGTCAAGGAAGTAGCGTATCCAACGCCAAGATCATGGATGTTTGTCAGCAACCTTCTTAACTTAATGTCAGATGTGGATGATATTTTTGAGCTCTATCCTCTGATAAGTGGCTGTATTGGAAAGGAAACTGCGTTATCGTTCCTAGCATACTGCAAAACGTATAAGGACATACCTGATGTGAAAGATATAGCACAAGGCAGACATGTTGACATACCTAAAACGGTAGATGCCATTTATGCAATAGTATCGGCAATTGTTTCATTTGTTTCTGAAAGTGTAAAGAAGGATCCTATGAAGCTTTCAATAGATGAGATCAACAATATCTGTAAATTCGCAAACAGGCTTCCTCCTGATTACAGAGCAAGTCTGTACAAAAGATTAACAGATATCAAAGGATTCCTTCAAAGACTGAAGCAGGCACCCTCATTTGAGTTATGGGTGAAGACAAACGCAAAAGATATATTTGGAAAGGTCTAAAACATGACTGATAACAAACGCAGTGAAATGGATAGTAAAGCTATATTCAGACGGCTTATATCAATAAGGACAAAGATCATTTTTAAGTACCCGTTTTTTGGCAGTCTCCTTATGCGGTTAAAGCTTGCCCTGGCTGATTGTGAAACAGCAGCTACAGATATGGAGAGGGTACTTTTTGATCCGAATTTTATTAATGATCTGACAGATGATGAGGTGGGTTTTATAATGCTTCATGAAGTCATGCACTGCGCCTTGGAGCATTGCCTGCGTTCAAAAGGCAAGATACATAAACTCTATAACATAGCGTGCGATATAGTCGTAAATTCTAACATAATCCATGAAATGTGTAAGGCACAAGGCGTATGTGGGTTAAAGATATCGGTAGCGGGCCATGAACCGATCCATTTAACCCCAAAAGGGACAGAAGGGTATCTTTATACTGCGGACCAGGTGTATGACATGTTAATGGAACAGTTAAAGGGTGATGAGGATGGTATATCAATGGGTATGTATGCTGATATGTGTATAGATGACCATGGAATCTGGGATACAATATCAAACGATACACTCCTTGCTGATGACTGGTCTGATACAGTAAAAAAGGCTGTGAATGATGTAGCTGGAAATTACAGCATACCTAAGGGGATACGTCAACTGGTTAAGGATCTTGAAAAGAAGGGTAGATTAAACTGGAAAAATGCATTACATGACTTCATTCAGATAGTGACTCAAGATCATGATTACAGCTTTATTAAACCTGATAAAAGGTATGTTTACAGTGATATCATCCTGCCTTCATTTACAGAGATTGAAAGTGAGAAAGTAGAGAATATTTGGTTTTTAGTAGATACTTCTGGATCGATATCGCCTGAAGATCTGACTGTTTTATATAATGAGATATGCTCAGCCATCTACCAAATTGAAAACATCTCCGGGAAGATAAGCTTTTTTGATGATTCTGTGACAGAACCACAGCAATTTACTGATCTTGAGTCTGTTGTCGAGATCAGACCTAAAGGAGGCGGAGGAACCAGCTTTAGCAGTATTTTTAAATATATGCACGACAACATGCAAGAAGACCTCCCCAAGGCTATAATCATCCTTACAGATGGTTATTGTCCCTATCCCAAGGAAAGAGTGGCTATGGAGATCCCGGTTTTATGGATATTACTTAAGAATAAGGAGGATGCTCCTTGGGGGACAACCCTTCACATTTAATAGAGAACGGATTTGCTTAGTAAGATTCACCTTTAAAAGAGGTGGATCTTTTTTTGAAAAATGCGGAAAAACATTCAAAAAACGGGGGAGGTTTTAAAATTCGACGCGTTGTATTAAGTACAAGCACAAAAAAAACAGTAGTTTTTCAAGAAAAGGAGGAAAACATCATGAGTGAAAGAATGGTTATCTGTCCGACCTGTAAGAGATCAAAGGTCGAGAAGTGTCCAGTATGCGGAGGAATGTGTAGAGATCCCAGGGATAGATCAAAAGACTGCACTTACTGCGACGGCATAGGATACATCCCTTGTCAGACTTGCGGCGGAAGAGGAGAAGTTTCCATATCAGAATTTAATGATATGACCTATTAATGAAACTGCCAAGAAGTGCTTAAAGGCACTTCTTGGAAAATGGAGCACATGGTTATGACGAAAAAAAGATTTTTGATCACAACTTTGATAATCACGGTATTGGGAATAGGAGCCGGAATTTCATTGGGATGTCTTGATGGTAGTGAGATAGGCCAGATAGTAGCCCTTTCGATCTTTTGTCCTATCTGGTTTATAGGCATTTACTTTTGCGTATTTCCGATAAGGAAGAGGCTTCCTTGGGTACTGGCATTTGAAGCGTTCAGGATGGAGAGAAGAAGGAACAAGAATGATAAATATGATATCTGCGCTAACCTCATAGGCGGTCTTGTTTTAGCTTTTATCCTGACTCTTGGATGGTTCATAGGATTAATTAAATTCCTTGTTTACCTTTATAGGATCATACGTTATGGGGATACAAGGAGAGAGGAGCAAGAATGGAAAAGAAGAAATACAAGTATCTGACACCGCTATTTTTAATCATCCCCGGAGTCAGGGCGTTATTTGAGAAACTTAGGGGCAAGCTTGATTCAAAGCAAAACCAGATATGTCAGTACAAAGAGGGACATATCACGCCTTTCATTAATTCAAAGATTAGCTGCTACTTAAGTCATATCAACAAGATATATTTGAGAACAACCAAGGAGATAACACCTCTTGTACAAGAAGCTTACATGCTTATTGTGGAATACAATAAGTTTTTTGCCACTGTAAAGTCAGATTATGATCCAAACAGTGAAGAAGGGATGAGACAGGCAGCTGGTTCTGCTAGTCGAAAGAAGGCTATATATACAAGACTTGCTTCAATAAAGGCGGAACTTGAGATGGTCAATCAATTACTGGCCCATTATGAGGAGCGAGCCGAGAGGTTGTTGACTTCGCGGATATCAAGATACTGGAGAGGAGTCTTAACCGTTTCTTCAGGCAAATTGGCACCTTTCCCTTATGTTGAATATCCGGAATCGCAAAGTAAGGCCCTATATATAAAAAACAAAGAAAAGTTAATGGAAATGATAGATGAGATATTAAAGGATGGAGGTGATGATAATGCTGAAGAAGAAAACGAATCAGCCTGATATAAATAATGCTCCGATGGAGAAGAAGAGCATCAATACCCCTAACGAGGTCAACACTCAGGTAGAAATACCGATGTATGCTCCCAACATGGGCATTGAACCTAAGGAATACCAGTTTTCACCGGATTTAAATGATCTTATCACAAGATTTCAAAGCATCTGTATGGAATTTTTAAACAAGGCAAATCCCGATGAATACAATTCCACATATATGGATGCAGTAATAGACCGAATATGTTTGGAATCTATCGATTTCCTTGAAGTACAAAGGATAGAACATAAAAAGTTAATAAATAAACTAATACAGGCAATGCATGAGGGCGATTTAAATGACGCAAATAATAAACTAGACCAGTTTCTTAGCGACAAAGAGGAAATAGACAGAGAATTAACAAAATACAGACGTATCTGCTGGGCAGGCACAAGTTTAGAGGAGGTGATCTAATGTCAGTTAAAAACATAGGTGGAAGTGATGTTTTTACACAACCGGTTACATTTTCGGACAGAAAGACCTCAAAAAAAGAGGTTCAACAAGCAGGTAAGGCATCATGGTCGAAAGGTAAGACGAATCTTTTGGTGGTCATCATCGTTACTTTGTTGGATGGAGTGGTACTTTTTTCAATCTTCGATGATATCTTTACACAGAATGTACTCATGAGTATTTTAATGACGGCTGGAGTAGCCGCAGTTCTTGATACAACCCCGGTTATCATGTCGTATTACACTCACTTGATGATCGATAAGACATACAGATACGCAAATGTGATCGTGGCTGTTCTTTTAGCGGGGTTCATCCTTTTGTATGGCTGTACCGTATATTTAAGGTTTTCATACAGCAGTAACTATGATAAGCAAAATGATTCTAATACGCTTGAAAACACTGTAACGGTAGAATCAGAAGACTATTCAGAGAGTGAAAATGGTGGGTCAGGCGGAAGCGGTGGAGTTGCAGTAATGCTCTTGTTTTCAGTCAGTCCGCTTATCACTTCAATGTTAAGTTTCGCAATTTCTTTTATCAGCGTTGATCCTAATAGGCAGAGATTGGAGGAATTAGAGATAAAGGCAATCGAAAATGATGAAAAGATAGCAGAGACACAGACAGCAATAACTCAAATTGAAACTATGGTAAGAGAAGGAAAGGAATTAGAACTTGAAACGGATAAAGAAGCCATGGACAAGGCGAAAGACGAGATCATCAGACAAAGAGCAATCCTTAAGTCGTCGGCTCGTTTGTACCTAGAAGAATTCCTGGCTAATGCATCTGCTACCAGCAGAATATCTGCAGAGATGATAGCTGACGAATCTGAATTTGCACAAAGTGAGTCTAGTAATGTAGGTGAGGGATTTGGTTCATCAATAATCAACATGAATGCGGAAAGTCAAGCTTCTTAAGAGGCGGAAAGGAATAATGGTTATGATGTCAAAAAAACTAGTCGTTAATCTTTTGGTAATCGCTATTGTGATGTTTACAGCAGGGTGCGGAATTAGCATCGGTAATCCAGATAAAGAAGTTGCTACTGCAATCATAAAAGGAGATCAGAGCAATGCTCCTGCTTACCCTACAAAGGCTAAAACTGTAAAAGATGCGATATATGAAAGCTGCTATACATGTGGTTCCGTCTCATTTATATCAGGAGGTGGAGACCCCCAAGTCGTTTATTCAACGGATATCCCCCAGTATGAAGTGAAGGGCTTATCGGAGAACAAGAAAAAGAGCATATCTAGTGACTACTCGGCTCAGTTATTAAAAGAACTGGATAAAGTGAAGCCCGAAACAGAAGAGGTGGATACTCTTAAGGCCCTCAGATACGCATCCATGGTCTTGGAGAACAACGATGTATCTGTTAAAAAAGAGCTTTTGATCATGGACAGCGGTTTATCGACCACAGGATACCTTGATTTTACAAATGATCTTCTATATGCAGAACCCCAGGAAATAGTAGATGCGCTAAATGAATATAAAGCGATCCCAGACCTAGAGGATATAGAGATAGTATGGATGTTTTTAGGTCAGACGGCAAAACCTCAGGATGAGCTGTCTGAGTGGCAAAAGGACAAACTAGAGACTATATGGAATGCGATCCTTACTCAAGGAGGGGCCAAGAGCGTTCGTTTTACTACAGATATAGCGTCGGATCCGGCACCAAAAGGATATCCAAGTGTGTCTTTAGTATCAGTTCAGGAAAGAGTGATAGTTGTGGAAACCGGCAATCATGACGAACCGACAACAAAACTCATAGGAGGAGAAGAGGGTATTGTCCTGGATGGAGCGGAGTTCAATTTCTTAGGTAATAAAGCAGAATTTATTGACTATAATGCTGCAAACGAAGGCCTGGAAAGATATGCAAGAGAGATGATAGATAGTCCGGATAATAAGGTCTATATTGTTGGGACTACAGCTACGGGTGACAGAGACTTTTGTAAGCAGCTGTCATATGACAGAGCCAATACAGTAAAAGATATTCTGATAAAACAAGGCGTAGAAGAATCGCAGCTTATTGTAATGGGGTTTGGTTATGATGACCCGTGGCATGTAGATGATTTGGATGCAAATGGACGCCAGATAGAAGAAAAGGCAAAAGTGAACAGGAAGGTTTTGATCTTTGATACTAAGAGTGAAAAAGCCAAAGAACTGTATTGAATAAACCGATCATATAAATCTATATGGAATCGGGGAGGAATGAAGAAGCACAACGTTATATAAAGTATAAGAACAAAGAAAGGAGGACAGGGTCATGAGAGTATACTTCAATGAGAAATGCGAAGAATGCGGCAGCACAAACGTTATCACTCTTCACGACAACAATGGTTCTTATGAACATTGCAACGATTGCGGACACAATTCACGCAACTGATAAACACCATAAACCTGGGGATCATATCTACATAATGATCCCCGGAACATATGGGTCGTAACATTCTAAATCTTTTGAACAAGAAGGAGGCATATGATGACTATGAATGATTGGTATGAGATTACGATGAACAATGCAGAGCTACTTGAACAGATGAATGCCAAGTCTGAGTCAGAAACTGACTATGATGAGGTGGATGTTAAGAAGAACATCAAGAACAGGCCGAATTCTTGGGTTAGAAACAATGAATACAGAAACAAGACAAAGAGAGATCTTTTCAATCGCAAGTTTGACTTCAAAGAGATCGATGAGCTTATTATCGATCCTAAAGAGGCTGAAGAGCTTCACAGGTATGGAACCAATCCGGTTAATCATCTGTACGTAAAGAAGTATGGCAAGATTGATTGTTTCCATGGAAGAAGCATCTTCACTGCGAGAGGTAATGAGAAGATCGATGTTCGCAGAGTGACAAATAAGAGGATCCGCAAGATGCAGTTTGATGAGAAGAGTGATCTTAAGAGATTCTCAGACTGCAAGAAGCAGCACAGTCCCTGGACTTAAAAGCGATAAGGAGGAAATGATAATGGCAAAGATAGTAAAAGAGTATGGAGATTTTGGACTTTCTATAGCCGTAGAAGCAGGAAAGGATGATGCGAATAGAGAAGCAGTACATGTACATGTCTATAAGAGAGGAAGAAGGACAAACACCCGTATTCCCGGTGGAAACCGTGACCTCGACAAGAAGGATTACGATAATGCATGTGATCTGTTTGGTAAGAATTACAGTGAGATCGAAAAGATATATAAAGATGTCGCTGCCGGAAAGTATGACAGATAAGCTTCTTAGCTTGGAGGATAAATGATATGGATGAAGAAAGAAGCTTTGAGATAAGTTACAACAATGAGCAAGAGCATATAAAAGCCCTTAATAGCTCATATCGATTTATTGATGGGAGCTCATACAAAGGGCATCATTACAAATACAAGAACCTTGAGATATATACCAGATATAGAAACGGGAGTTTTTCATTCGAGGCGTTCCCGGGAATTATCGCAATGACAGCAGGAAGGATCCCCGACCTGGCAGTGTACAGTCAGAGGATCAATCCAAGGTATGGAACAGTCATAGTTAACCCGGCAAACGGAACAGTGTCATATAGAATGGAGAGCTTTTATAGCAACAAACCTATAACAGCAAAGACGTTAATGCTATATGAGAAAGTGGCGGAAGAACTGTTCAATGCTCATGGTTCAAATCTTAGAGCTTTGGCATGTGGAAAAACCTTAAACATAAAAGAGGTTAAGGAAGAACGAAATGACCCCCAAGAAGAATTGATAAAAAGCGACTTTACGGAGAGTATAGATATTTGCAGGGGTTATTTGTCAAACGAGTCGGGACACAATCTGATCGGAGAAGCAATAGACGGTGACAAAGAAAAAGTATTTAGCAGCCAAGTACTTACAAATGATGAATCCTACAAGTTAAACTTTGTATTTGAAAATGACGGTATTTTTACTATAAATGCGTATTATTCAACAGAAAACGCTTGCATTATCTCCCCTGAATATGAGTATATGGCATCTTCAATACTGAATGAAGCAAACAGTGATCACATGACTGGGAGTCTTAGAAGCGGGTTAAATGAGAAGACTGGTGTTTCGTGCAGTATTTCTACATCTCTACTTGATGGGGCATTAAAGGCAGAAACTATTGATAAAATGGAAAAGCATGTGTTTCTGATCATGGACAGGGTATATGGAAAGCTTAGCCGAGCGATATATGGATTACCGGAGAGTAAAGATGATACAAACGACATAGAAGAAATCAAAGAGATGATAGATTCCGCATTAGAAAGAGCTAAAGACCATTCATTACCATTACCTAAGCTACCCCTAAGGGAATTTGACGGATTCAAGTCATTATTTGATCGGACAAATGCCAAATTAAAAAGCTTGAAGGAAGCAGAAGAAATAATAGATGATGACGATGAACAAGAGGATAGTGTATCGATGGCTGACTTTTTAAGTTCAATGCAGAAAGAAACTGGAAACGAGGATATAGAAAACGAGGATGTCTGATAAGAATGTTGATAATGTTGGAAAAAAAGCGATAGAGATAAAAAAGCTGTTGGATGCTTATATGGTCGGACAGGATTCATACAAGCAGTTGCTGGCGATGATGGTGAGTAAGCATCTTGTTGCAGGGAAAACGGCATCAGCATTGATCATAGGTCCTACAGGATCCGGGAAAACGATGCCGTTCGAGATATTAAAAAAATCCAAGATAATACCAAAAGATTATACGATCGTATCGGTAAATGTCAGTCGTCTGACAGAGGAAGGTGTTGTCGGTCCCAGTCTTACAGATATAATGAGTGATTTCGCCAAGCTCTGTGAGATGAAAGGTAGTTCGTATAAAGGGATCATTCATATAGATGAGATAGATAAAGTGGTCTACCCCGACTATGTAACAAATGCAGGTACTGACAAGAACAAGAATAACGCTGTCCAACATCAGATAATGCAGCTTTTGGACGGGGGTACTATCGAAGGAGTTCCAGTTGACGATATTCTGTTTGTTTTCACGGGCGCATTCAGCCGCTTATTCGAAGAAGAAAACAAGAAAGAACAAGTCAGACAGATAGGATTTATGGCCCAGAATGATAGAAAGGATCCGGCAAGCGAGAATAACACAATAAGAGATCAACTTATAGACATAGGTTTTCAACGAGAGTTTTTGGGGCGTATAAATCATGTGGTCAGGCTTAATGAATTAACGAAATATGAGCTAAAAGCCATCTTGCTCCATCCACAGATAGGAGAAATAGCTAAGATCACGAAAGAGTACAGAGACGATGGCATTGAGGTAGAGGTAAAAGAAAACGCTGTAGATGAGATCATCAAAAGGATCATAGAAGAAAAATTAGGCGCCCGTTCCGTTAAGAACATAATGGCAAGCATTATGGAAGGAGTTTGGTTTAAGTGTATGGAAAAAGGTTATGATCTAGTGATCATCGATAAAAACACGATCATGACAGGAAAAGTCAATTATATTTCTACAAAAGAAAAAGGACTCATTAAGACTAAAACCGGATATGAAGAAGTATATTAGGATTTCTAATATATTTTAACAACAGAATAGACAACTACTTCCACTTATGTGGGTTTTGATAAGTAGCCCGAATTCTCACCCTCCTTTGGAAAAATGTGCGAAACCACCAATAACAACAAACGAGAATCCGGGCTACAAGTATTTGTGGCGGTGAGATCTGGAAAAATGATAAAATGAATATATCTGGAATATTGTAAGATAAGCGTTATATGATTAAAATCTAGATGTAACGATCATGAAACATGAGGATAAAAGGATGTTGGGACAGGTAGAACCGCTGCAAATAAGCACTAAAATCAAGGCATACGCATATGGTGATAAAAACCAAAACAGATATGAATACATTATTGGAGATATGATCTCCCAGGGAGGCAGTGGTATTGTATATAAAGCAAAGAGAATAAATGGACCCAAAGAGCGTCAGGTCATCCTAAAAGAGTACTATCCCTACAATATAGAAGCATACGGAGCGTTTTTCAGGCGAGATGGAGTAATAGTCAAAAAAGGGGAAGAAAATGATCCGTACTGCGCCAGATTTATTGAAACGGCAAATACAGAATTACGCAATAACTGGGGTTGTAGCGGCGGTGATGAAGAAAAACAGGGAACGAGAAGTTCTAAAGTTTGTTTTATTGATAAGGTTCTTTGTGCATACGCAATTATCACACCCGATGATGAAGAGAATATAGATTGGGGCAAGAAAACCCTTGGTGTTTTTGCGGAGATGGATAGCTATGGAAATGCGTACTCATATGGCGGAATCCTCGACTCTATCATAGAAGAGCTTTATAAAACCAAAGAAGGTTCAGAAAAGTATAATGAACTGATTGCGCTTTTGTCACCAGAACAGGATTCGCTTAGTATATATGGGATAATAATTCTCATTTATTCTATCTTAAAAAGTGTCCATACCATACATGACAATATGTGGGTACATAGAGATCTAAAACTATCTAACGTATTGCTTGAAAAGGAAGCCGGAGACGACTTCCTTCAAGGTCTTGCCATACTTATTGATTTTGGATCGGCAAAGAAACTGATTCCGGGAACAAACCCGCTTCATGCAGAAAAAGGCTCATATCCGTATACAGATGGTACAACTCAGGGATATCAGCCCCCTGAGATTCTGGATGGTTATTCGGAAAAGTATCATTTCGAAGGATGGACCAAGGCATCTGATATTTATCAGATCGGATGTATTATGTATCACTTGATGTGCAATAGTTTTCCACCTGTTGATATTTCTGCCAAAGAACTAATAGGTAAAATCAGAGATATCCTTGCAAAATATAACCTGCATCCTGAAGGTAGAGAGTTGGTTGAAAGCATTATTGTCAAAAGTATTGTTCCGGACCCCGCTCTTAGATATCCAGATGTAGATGTTTTGGTAAAAGATGTTAAAAAAGCCATTTATAGAACAAGTCCTATGGCAGAAGATTTGATTTATAAAGAAAGGCTGATGCGCAAGCCAACTACAATGATCGCTTCTTCTGAAGATTATCATGCACTCTATCAACTTGTAGGATTGGTAGAAAAAGAGTTATCAAATAACGCTTGGTATAATTTGCAAAAACAAAGCATTTTAAAAGAGTTAGGATCAAACCCTTGGTTTAATAATGTATCAGAAGAATGTTTAACACATCTAATTGAATTGGCAGATAGCTATGATAAAAAGACAGACTACAAATCGTGCGTTGTGGTCGGATTGATATACTTAAACTATGCTAAGCAGCTTCGAGATAAGAATTATGATATAAGTATTAATCCTATGCTAATAGCCTGGCTGGGAAAATCATATCATATTGAAACACATAGTCGATTGGGTATTCGAATGCTTTATGAAACGTTTAGATTCATAGGCAGAGATGGTTTTGAAACAAAAAATCTAACCTACATATATTTGTCAGAAAGGCTTAGAAGAGGGGGTGGCAATTCCGAGGACTATTTGGAACTCAAGTGCATATTAGAAGCATGGGAACAAGAATTGAGATCAAACCCCAATTCTCAAAAGTTTGATTTTTACTATATGGCTTTTTGTATTCAAAAGGTTGAGGTTCATGAAAGAGATAGGGAATTCTCTTTGGCATTATCCTATAATGAAGATGCTTTGGCACATTGTAAAGATAAGATAAATGTATTGACTATTTATGAATCAAAGGCTTTTCTTTATATAGCCATGAAACAATATGAACAGGCAATAGATCTGTGCTTAAAGGCGCTTGATCATATCACTTCGATCAATCTTGAAAAACAATATGGAAGAGATTTTTACCGTACGCAATTTAATCTTGCTCTGGCGGAAGCATATTACATGATTGATGAATATAATGACTCAGCCAGGTATTGTGCCGAGGGATTATCGTATTGCGAAGAGTTGATGAAGAGGCATTCAGTTGAATTTTCCAATACTATAATTCAACTGATAAATATCGCAAAAGCATTAGATACCTCATGCGAAGGAGAGTATATTGATAAGTTACGTTCTATTCTTGATCAGGGATCTTTCAACAAGTATCTAAGATCAACTGCAAAAAGCAATCCTTTATTTGACAACATTTCGGCAAGTATCAGGTTAGCCAGTGAGTCCGAATATATACCCAAGCATTGCCGCCCGGTATATAAGAAGAATGTCAACGAAAAACATCTTGTTAATGCATTAAACTCATATGGTACAGGTGTTAAGGCTGAAGATGTAGTAGCGATTTTAGATCCGAGCCGGATTAAAACTGGAAAAAAAGGTGTTATATTTACAGCGAAGGGAGTATGTGGAAGTTGCTTTTTGACGAAGGGACTCATTAATTATGATAAAATAGACACGATAGTGTTGACACAAGAAGGAAGAGTAGGCCTAACCCTAACGAATAAACAATATGAAGAGTTTGAGTTCCCAGCAGCGAAAGTACTTGTGGGGATCTTAAACGGGAATAAAAGCATAAGAATGGATAAGTAGAGCAAAGCAGTGTTTTAAGCGTCATCATCAATCACGATGGTGACGCTTTTTTTGTTTACTGGCATTACAAAATGTTATGGGAAAATTTTAGAACTTAGACATGGCAAAATCTAAATATAGGCAGGATTAAGGAGGATGCTGCGTATTCCGCTTGAACGGAACAGCCAATCCGCGATAGCGGTAAGGCTGTCCGCTCCAAACGGTAAGTTTTTACATTAACCAGGGTTACGCATGTTCTTTCCGTTCAGTTCAAGGCGGAACGCC
>Ga0310691_10000774_pt1 | contig 55168 bp, 38 predicted proteins | sample 176DNAGHGlowgp2_FD_203887 | JGI IMG/M metagenome (GOLD analysis project Ga0310691, IMG submission 203887) | Sheep rumen microbial communities from Palmerston North, Manawatu-Wanganui, New Zealand - 1766 DNA GHGlow gp2 (v2) (version 2) | ecosystem: Host-associated > Mammals > Digestive system >... | reverse complement strand
TTGGTACTCTGTGTCGTCCTGCACGAAGGAGTCGAGTGTCCAGAGCGCATCCTTGTTAGTCATAGGATTGCCTGCTGCATCGTACCACATGGCGAGGTAGTCGTAGTTGTTGTCGGGATGCTGGTAGTTGCCCTGCTTCACAACGATGCCCAGGTCTTGCTGATGGTCCCAGAGACTGAAGAAGTAGCGGCTGTAGTCGGAAGGCAGTTCGGTCAGACGCTCCCAGCCGTTGGCAATCATCTCGTCTTTGGGGGAGTCATAGACGAAGTCACTGCCATAATAGTAGAGGTGGAAGTTGTCAACCATTGCCCAGTAAGAACCGCTGCCACTGCCTTTCACACCAATGCGCAGCGTACCCTTGTTGACGGTGCTCTCTGCCTCGACAGCATTGGCATAGAGGCCGGCCGTGAAGTAGGCACTGCCGGAGGTCATGTCGTTCGGCACGTATGTGTTGTCAGTCGTGGTGTATTCACCGCTGCTGAGCGAAGTGGCCTGCGCTTCAGACATGATGTTCTTGATTTTCTCAGTCGTCGTATTGATGTAGATAGTGGCATTCACGTTGTCGTTGTCGGCAGCGTAGTCACTGTACACCGTCGCATTGTCGCCAGGACGCTGGAAGGCCTGTGCCGTGAACTTGTAACTGCCGGCCGGCATGTTGTCCAGTGTCTGGTAGAAGTCGAAGTTGCGCGAGAAGAACTCAACCGCGTCGTTGTTGTAAGTAGCATTCTCCGACCAGCCGAGTGTGCCGAGGCTCAGGTCGGCGTTGGTCATGAGGAAAGTAAGGTCGTAGGGCTGACTGGTGGGATGTGTGTTGGAAAGGAAGGTAGCGCCGTCTGTCTTAATGGTTTCGATGAAGTTGTTCACCTGCTCCAGTGTGACGCTGCCGCTGATGGCCGACTCAATGTTCGAAATCGAACTGGAGAGCGCATTGTCAGCACCGCCGACCTTCTGCTGGTGAGGCACGTTCTTCGCTGCCTTGAAGCCTGCGATGAGGCTGCGCAGTTCGTCCAGTTTCACACCAGCGGCACTGTCGTCGAAGTCGTCCAGTTCTTCGGCCATGATGAAGAGCCAGCGCTGTGTGGTGCCGCTGTCGTAGAGGTTGACCGTGGCCGCACTGGTGGCGCCGTTGTTGTTGGCCGTCAGAGCGGAAGGCATGTTGCCGCCGTTGATGCGCATGAGCCAGTAGCCGCGATAGCCGCCGTCCATTGTTGTGCCGTTGACCGACACGTCCTTACGGCTGCGCATGACATGGAACTGTTCTGCGTCGGTCGTACCGGCAGTGCCGTCGGCACGGAAACCGTTGGTGCCGTCGGCACTGTACTTGATGTAATGACCTGTGGCGGCATTGCGGAACTGGTAGTATTGCGTGGCAGCATTGAAACTGATGTACCACTGCGAGCGTTCCGTCTTTGTCTGCTTCCACGAGAGCGTCCCATCTTCGTTTTCGGCGAGGAAGGAGTCGAAGAGTCCGTGTTCGGAATCTTCGTTCTTGATATAATATTTCTGATTGTCGCGATAGTCGAGCACGTAGGCAGGCAGACAGAAGCCGCCGCTGTAGTAGTTGACAGGAACCAGACCGTCTTCCATCATGCCTTGCACAATGGTCGAACTGCCGATATACACGGCCTGAATGTCGTTCCTAGTCTTCGGTCCGGCCCAGGCACCTGCGTCGAGGTGCGCACCGTTGAAGGCATACTTGTTCTCCCAAATGGCTGTTCCGCCGCCGCCTTCTTCATAGACGCCGTTGAACGGGCGGAAACCCCAGTGGCCATTGTCGTAGGCAGCAGTGACCACAAGGTCGTCACGGTTTTCCCAGAAACGCAGTGCAGCGTTGGCACGTTCTCCGGCCCAGTCGCCGTTCATGCTCGTACGCATCCAAGAGTTTTCCCAGCCACCCCAAATGCCGAGTGTACCGCAACCGACACCGTGCTGCATTTCGTGCAGACATATTCCGCTGCGCTGTCCCATATTCGTTCCCATACGCATGTTTCCGCCGTAGCCGCAGTCGGCCGTCGGTGTGCCGGGGCTGTAGGTGCAGGAGACTGTAAATCCGCGGATGCTGGTGTAGTTGGTCCACCAGTTGCAGGCGTCGGTGAGAGCGGCGACGATGCGGTTGTTCTGGTTTTCAGGTCCGCCGTAGTTGTACCACCAGCGCACATCGCCCTGAGGCAGGGTTGACATGCGGATTACGTCGCCATAACCGACGGCGTAGGTGTTGGTGATGGCGTAAGCGCGGATATAGTAGGTCGTACCCGGTTTCATCGGCATACGATAGATGCGGCCGTTGTAGTCAAGATAGTCGGTGCCGCACTGGTCGAGTACGGTCGGTTCGGGATTGGTTTCGCTGTAGCAGAAACCTTGTTCCAGGATGTTGCTGCCGCTGACGTCCATACGTCCGAAGGCTTCGATACAGCCACGGGCATAGCGCGGATTGGTGGTCACGACGGGTGCCGTGCCTGTTCCGTTCGTCACGCGGTAGCGGCGGTAGGCCAGTTCGAGGTTGCTGATTTCAGCCCGCATCTGTTCCTGTGTGCTGCTGAGGTTGTTGTTCACATCCTTTGCCTGATTGATGGCGGCGAGGAAAACGTCGGCACCTGTCATCGAACCCGAGCCGTAGCGTTGTTCGGCCAGTGTGATGGCGTCCTGCAAGGCCTGGAATGCCTCGGACGACACTTTGGCAGCGTCTTTCGCCTCGCGCAGGGCTTTGGCCACGGCCGGATAGCCTGTAGTGGTGGATTTGCCAAGTTCTGTCTGACCGTTGCTGATGGCGGTTTCCAGTGCCGAGCGCACCGAGGCTTCCATTTTCAGTCCCTGCACACTTTGGGCACGGCTGATGTAGTTCTGGAGTTCGGCGCGCAGGTCGCTGAGCGCATTGCCGACGTAGTAGAGTTGGAAGTTATCTACGCCCATCCAGTTGCCTGTTGCACCTTCAGCCACAAAGCCCACGGTGGCATCGGCTTCGATGTTGGTCCACAGGAGGGTGTAGTCGGCATTGGCGCTGACGGCCGTCGTGTTCAGGTTGCCCACGAGCGAGGCGCCTTGCTGTGTGGCTGCGGTGTTGCCCTCCTGAATGTTTTGGGCATGAGCCTTGAGCATATAGCGTCCGAGGGGCAGGCCTTCAATCACCTGTGTGACCGAGCCGGCGCCTACGGCATTGCCGGCGCTGACCCATTTCTCTACGTAGAGATTGCCGTCCTTGCCGGCGAAGGCTGTGTTGTCCTGCGTCTTCATACCGTTGTTGGTCCAGTGGTCGAAACCTTTTTCAAAACTGGGGTTCTGCAGCAGGTCGTTGCAGTCGTAGGGGAAATCGACGCTGGCTGCGGCATAACGGTAGGTGGCAATGGCCTCGGTGAGGTTCTGCTGTGCGTCGTAGATGGCTGTGGCCGAGGCCGAGGTGTTGTTATAGACGGTGCGGGCAGCGTCGAGTTTCTGCTTCAGTGCTGCAGCGCCGTTGTAGGAGGCGTTGTAGATGCCGTCGGCCTCGTCGATGAGCGCCTTGAGTTCGGTGCGCATGGTGGCGGTGCTGGTGCCGAGAAAGACGACATCTATGTTCTGCCAGTTGAGCCACTGGCTGCCACTGGTCATACTGACGGTGAGTGCCAACTGTCCAGCAGAGCCGACGATGACGTTGTGGGCCAGGGCTTCCGACTGCTCGTGCAGCAGGGCCTCGCTGGCCGACTTTCGGTCGTTGGGCTGCACATAGCGGGGGCCGACCTTGTAGCCATTGTCGTTGTCGTTGCCGACGTTGAAGTCGATGGCCGAAAGGTCGGGAACACAGACCGTCACCGTGTTCTGGGCGGCTACTGTGAGTGTCGGGGCGGCGTCGGTGCCATCCTGGCGGTAGAGCGAACGGAAACTGACGTCGTAGATGCCCTGCGGCACACTCTTGGTCTGGGTCAGGGTGAGGGCAGCATGGTACTGCTCAAATTGTCCCCAGGCGATACCGTTGTTTACACCCCATCCGCTGCACGAGGCCATGCCGGCCATGTCGGCATTGTCGAAGAGGAACGACACATCAACGCTGCTGCTGCTCAGTCCGGCGGCTGCGGCACGGAACAGGGTGGCGGCTGCCGAACGGAGTTGGGCGGCTGTGGCCGAGGTGTTCACGTAGGTGGTGCGTGCCGTGCTGATCTGGCTGGCGTAGGTCGAGGTTTTGCCGGCTGCGACGATGGCCTGATAGACATTATATAATTGTACACGCGCGCGATAGGTGGCAAAGGTGCCGTCGGTGATGCTGGTTTCGGGAATGAAGGCCCAGCGTGTGTGCCCCTTTCCACCGGCGAGCGTGAGGTGTCCGCCACGGTCCCAACTCAAGTCGAGCGGCAACGAATATGTCACGTTGGTCAGCGTATAGACATGGCTGCCCGAGGCCGTCTCGGTGTAGGTGAATTCGCGGTTGGCGTCGCCATCGACCCAGATGTCATTGGCATTGGCCGAGGGACAATAGACATACTTGTCGGCCTTGTCAGCCATGCGCAGGCTCAGTTTCGTGCCATCGACGAGGGCATAGCAGCGCTGCGGATTGGACACGGCCGTCTCGCCGTTGGTCAGACGTGTGGCACACGCATTGGTGTTCCAGTCCATGCCGTAACTGAGGAATGCGTTGGCCTCGACATTGTAGAAGTAGCCCAACGTTTCGCTGCCTACCGACGACAGGTTGGCACCTGGCACCGTGGGTGCTGTCCACGTCTGTGCGTGAATGCTGAACGTCAGCACGCAAAATACTGCTGAGAGAAGAATTTTTTTCATTCGATGGTTATTAAGATTAGTCGTTGATGTTAGAACATAAATTTCGCTTGCAAAATTACGGAAAATTTACTAAAACATCGGACAAAAATCATTCAAAAAAGGACAAAAATCTTTTAAAAACCACCGGATATGCGACTTGACGGACAGGGCAGTTACGTTCAGGAGTTGTAAAAGGCATTGCTACTGTACGGCTTTTTTCCGCTTGAAATTGAAGCCGACGTAGAAGTTGAGCGAGCCAAAGGCATTGTTGAGGCGCACTTGCTCGCTGTGATAGTTGAAGGAATGGAGGATGAACGACGCTCCGGCATACCATTTCGTGTCGTAATAGACCAGCCCCAGACGCCAGATGAAGTAGAGGTTTAGTTTGTTGTCGCTGAAGTTGAGAAACCAACTGGATGGCAATGTACTGACCATCTATCAATATACAGCATGGTGTGAGCAGGAAGGTTTTCGGAAGTGCATCGAAAAGGCGTTCCCGTCCATCAAGGTTTACTATATCGAAGAAGAACCTGGGTGTGAAGTCTTCAATACCAACGATGCAAATGGCGAATACTTTCCATACCGCTATCTACTCGACAATTACGAAGAACCGCTATACTATGAGATCATCGAGGAAGCTGCGGAAAGCGTATCTGGTATTGTCGGGCATAAGGTAAAGCCGGACTACAATGAAATCGTCCATGCACTTGACGATTACACAGAGAAACAAGACGAGAAGGGCGAGGACGTATTCTTCTCCTTCCACGAGTTTGAGGTGGTCGATGATAACGGAAATAAAGTAGTAACTAAAAAAACAGAAGATTATGAAGCAAAAGAAGAAACTCATTAAGAAGCAGCGACTCTTGAAGTGGCTGATTGAGAAGATCAGTCGATTGTTTATCTTCACCGATTCTACTCCATGGTAAACGAAAGGAGCACTCATCAGATTAACTGGTGGGTGCTCTTTTTCGTTTTGGTGTCTATTAAAAAGAATGGCAATGTCTATCTTACAAAATCAAATATTTGAAAATTGTTACACTTTTTTTACACCTTTTTGAAAAGAGAAATCTCTGAAACACTTTTCAACCGTGTTTCAGAGATTTTTTTGTAGCGAGAAAGGGACTTGAACCCTTGACCTTCGGATTATGAATCCGACGCTCTAACCAGCTGAGCTATCTCGCCAAACCGCCTGCAGAAGAGGTGTGCCTTTCTGAAAGCGAGTGCAAAGGTACGGAAAAAAAATAAAAGTGAAAAGTGAAAAGTGAAAAAAATTGTGACAAGGGGCGTTTTTTTCCTTATTCGGTCTTATTTCGGCGCAGATCACGTCCGAAGCGGAAGGTCGAGGGGTCGGGGGTCGGCTGCTGGTCGGGCTTCTCTACACCGTCACGCGACTTGCTGTAGTAGTAGGGGTCGTAGGAGCCGTAGCCATAGTAGTTGTAGGGGTCGTAGAGATTCCAGTCATTGTAGCCCGAGAGCTTGACGAGGCGGAACCACTCGTGGCTGTCGCCAAAGTAGCCCGAGAAGTAGTCGTAGTCGAGGCGATAGTCGTAGATGGCCACGTTGAGGTCGGGGTTGTGAGGATAGTCGAGGTAGATGACGCCATCGCGTATTTCCCAGTAGAAGAAGAAGCTCTGGTAGCGAATGGGGCACGGCCGATTGAAGTAGTCAACTTCCTCGCCGGTACCGCGACGTGAATAGCCGCTGTTGGGGATGAAGCGGATGTCGGTGGTGGTGGCATACCAGGTGTCATAACCATCGCTGTAGTACATGCCGAAGTCGCCGTACCACTGTCCGGAAAGGATGCGTGCCTCTTCGCGGTCTTCGTCGCAGGATGTCGTGAGGCTGAGGGTGCACAGCGCGAGGGCTGCCATTGCCATGAGTTTGCTGATTGTCTTCATAACCTATACCTTATTATATATATGATACCGAATGATAGATATGTTACCGATTTCTTTCGCTGGCAAAGTTAAGGGTTTTGGCGTCATCGCGCAAACATTTCGGTGAGAAAGTTTGGGTGGCGGGGCATTTTTAGGGTAAACCCTGCCACGGGTGTAGGGAAATCCGACGGATTTGAGGGGAATGCGACGGGCTGTGAAACTTTTTTCGGCTTTTTTCCAAAAAAAGTGTAAAATAATTTTAACAAAAAGAAAAAATAGCATATCTTTGCAGCGAACGCAGTATTCCGACGCGGTGCACACATGCCGACGGTCTCGCAATGCTGCGTGTTGAGCGAGCAAGCAAGAGATTTGAATCATTTTATATTAACCCCTAAAAGAACAAACAAATGAAGAAGATTCTGTTTATGATTGGCGTCGTGGTTGCCTCGATGCAGGCAACTACCGCACAGGCTCAGGCCTTCATGGGCACAGGTCGTGCCAATGACGACAAAATGATTTTCAATCACCTCTCGGTAGGTGTCGGCGTCGGTTCCGACGGTTGGGGCCTCGAAGTGGCAGCTCCCCTCACGCCGTACGTCAGCGTGCGTACCGGTTTCTCGTCGCTGCCGACCATCAAGTTCAACGTTGACGACGTCACCATCCACAAGAATAATGGTACGAAGGTGTCGGACTATGCCGACGTGAACTTCAAGCTGTTCCAGAAGATGACGAACTGGAAGCTGCTGTTCGACGTTCATCCCTTCAAGACCAGCTCCTTCCGCGTGACGCTCGGTGCCTATATCGGTGGCGACGAACTGGCGTTTGCCGAGCTGGACGAGCCGCTGCCCACTCACGCGCACGACTACATCCGCATTGGCGATGAGCGCGTCATCATCAAGAGCGACGGCTATACCGACGCGAAGGTGAAGGTCAACAACTTCAAGCCCTACGTGGGCATTGGCTTCGGCCGCGCCGTGAAGAGCACCCCGGGTCTCAACTTCAACTTCGACCTCGGCGTTCAGTTCTGGGGCAAGCCGAAACTGCATGGTTGGACGCTCGACGACTTCGGAACGGAGGTTTATAAGGAACTTGACTACGGAAGCACCGACAACGACGATGCCAAGAAGGCTGCCAAGTGGGTATCGAAGCTGAAGGTATGGCCCACGATCAACTTCCGTCTGACCTACACCATTTTCTAAACCGAATTCATGTTTAACCCATTTTATTAACCTCTAAAACTAACACAACAATGAAAAAGAATGCTATTCTGGCCATTCTGGCCATCGTTTCACTCGGTTTCGCTGCTTGCGGCAGCGACGGCGACTCTACCCCCGCCGGCGGTGGTGGCGGCACCACACCCGGAGCCACTCTGCCCGAACCCTCTTATTCTGGCAAGGCTATCTCGGTGACAGGCATCACCTGGACCTCTGACCCCGCTGACTTTGGCCGCAGCTTACCTCCTGTCAAGGACATCACCCTTTCGGAAGACGGTGTGCTCATCGCTACCGTTGCTGACGACGCTGTCAGCGAAGCCGGCAAGGGCCGTACGGTGACTCCCAAAGAGGCATTTGCCAAGACTTCGTCGGGCAAGGCTCGCAAGGCCGAAGCTGCTCCGTTCCAATACATCGTGGGTGAATACACCGTCAACAGTATGGGTGGCTACGTCATCGACGGCGTAGGCGTGCTCACCATCACGGGTTCCGGCAAGACGGCTGCCATTGCCATTGCCTTCACCGATGCCGAGGGCAACTTCGTCGGCGCGGGTGAGATCACTGACTATCCCACCTACATCGAGTGCACCCCGTTCGTGCAGAACATCTGCCGCCGCTGGGTCATTGAGGCCACAGACGTTACCGTCAAGGGTTCGGGTGTTGACTACGGTCACTTCTTCACTGCTGACGAAGGTGGCAACGGCGACCTCTACAAGATGGCTCAGCACATCATCAGCTCAGGCAAGATCAACATCGACCCCAACAACTTCAAGGACCTTGGCAAGATTGACTACATCCAGTTCCAGCGCAACGGCCGCATCATGTATCAGTACAACGGCAGGCGTACCTACTACGGCATGTGGAAACCGATGAACGAAGACACCGGCCTCTTCAGCTGGGTATGGGACGACGAGATGATGGGCAACGACCTTGTGAACTACAAGGGCACGGCGACCTTCGTATGGTATGGCGAACGTCAGCGTGCACTGCTCAAGCTGAATGCCACAGTGGTGACTGCCGATGGCAAGTCGTACAACGGCACAGTTCAGTTCAGCCTTCGTCGCTACCACTAATTCCGCGACTTTTCAATCAGCCACAGAGGGCTGGGAACCTGCGTTCCCAGCCCTCTTGCTTTGTGTTGTCAGAAAAATATGATGGCTGTCTGGTAACCGACCTCCCGCCGTTTTAATTATTAATTTTTAATTATTAATTTTTAATTATTCTCGTCGCTCTTGCTGTGTTCGTCGCTCACCTCGAGGGTGACGTGCTGAATGCCGAGCTTCTGCAGCTCTTGGCGCAGCTCCTGACGGGTTTCGGCTTCGCGCTCACGGTGGAAGAGGGCGATGTGGGCGGTGAGTGCCATCTCGTCGTTGTTGACCGCCAGGATGCGCATGTGTCCGAATCCGCGCACGTTGGCATGGGTCTTGAAGACGGTGGAGACGTAGTCGCGGTTCACCTTGTCGGTCGATCCGCCCATCGCGAAGCGCAGCACGGGATAGAGGATGGTGACGGACTCGATCACCATGAGGACAGAGGCAAAGAGTGCAGCAACGTTGTCGAAGAGGTTGTCCTGGACCTTCATGACGATGACGCCCGCCAGTGCGGTGACTGCCGAGACGGCGGTCGAGAGCCAGAAGGCGGTCGGTGTGCCTGCCACGCTGTTGTGTTTGCGCTCATGCGTCAGGAAGATGGCGGTGAGGGCGTGCAGGGCGACACCCGCCAGTGCCACGTAGAGCATCAAGCGGCCGTTGGGCAGGGGCAGCGACTCGTCGAGCTCGATGGGCAGGTTCATGCGGCGCAGGGACTCGCAGGCGAGTGCTCCGGCTGCCATGAGCATGACGAGAATCGAGGCGAGGCGTGTGTAGATGCTGCGATAACGGTAGGCATAAGCCTTGCGCGGATTGTCTCTACGGGCCGACGTCCGGTGGATGAAGAGGGCGACGGCGATGACGAGCACGTTGGCCAGGGTGAGGGCTGCAACGGAGATGAGTCCGAGCGACTCGGCCCTGAACCCCGTCACGAGGGCGACTGCCACGTAGGCGACATTGAGCCAGATGGCGATGTTGAGCATGAGGCTGAACGAGCTCTTGGCCTCGGGCTTCCGATGTTTGTGATGGTGATGGTGGTGTCTGTGCTGACTTTCTTCAGTTTTATTTTGTTCCATAAAAGCGGTAGTTTTCCTTATTTGGCGCAAATTTACGCAATAAATGCGAAACTACAACCATGTCACAGTAAAAAAGATGCAGGTGGACTTCGATTCAAATGTTAAAAAAGCAGGAATTTTAACAGTTTGAGGGTGCTTTTTTGTGGGAGAAATTTGAGGAAAATAGAATTTTGGGGCAACGAAAAACACAAAAAAAACGGAAAAAACGGAAAATTTTGGGTGAGAAGTCCAGAATTTTGAAATGCCGATGGTCGTAGGGGCGGGTTCGTAGAAAGGAGCCGCCTGTACGGACACACGGCAAACCTCTGGTATAATGATAATCTCCGTAACACATTGTCCCATAGGGACATGCAAAGGTAGCCAGCCATGGAGCAATGCCCTTGGCATTGCGAAATGGCTGGTCAGCGTAGGATAGAGAAGGGGCGTGCCGTAGGTACGCCGCCACGCCTCGCAGCCAACCTTGCGGCGTACCTACGGCACGCAACCCATTGACCCTCTGCATATTACCAGCCATTCCCGCTGCTGACTTGCGTCAGCAGCTCCATGGCTGGCTACCCTTGCATGTCCCTACGGGACAACCATTTTTCTTTAAGTTCTACAACCATTCATCATTTCGCCATACTTACGGCACTGCTGTATGGCTGTCTATCATTTTTGTCCGCCGACGGACCGTCGGTAGTCCGCCGTCTGGGCGTCGGCAAAGCGCCGTTTACTCTGTCGGTTGTCCGCCGTCTGAGCGTCGGTAGTCCGCCGTCTGCGGGTCGTCAGAGCGCCGTCTGCCGATAGGTTTGTCCGCCGTTTGACGACGCTGCGTCCGCCGTCTGCCGACAACGAGTCGGCGGACAAACGAAAGGTGAAAGGTGATAAGTGAAAAGTGAAAAATGGATGGATGGAAGCCCCAGAGGGGCTTGACAATGGTAGCCAGCCATTTCAATGGCTGGGGAAAGGTGAAAAGTGAAAAATGGGGCGGAAGTCAACGCGTCGTGGTTGCGCTATTTGCGACCGAGCGGTCGGTCGGTGATTTTTACGCGATTCTCAGCGCATGAGGACGGAGGGCGTTAGTTGTCAAAAATGCAACTAACGACTACGCACCGACGCCGTGCTCACACATCGACGGTCTGCAGCGTCACGAACGAGAGACGGCTGCGGCGAATGGGGAAGGTGACGTCGAAGCGGCCACGCACTTTCTTCTTTCCCAATCGGGCGGGACGGAACTTCATCTTGCGGCACACGCGCTGGGCTTCCTGGTCGAAGGCTGGCGAGACGCTGCGCACGAGGTGTGTCTCGGCCACACGTCCCCGCTCATCGACGATGCAGGCTACGACCACATATCCCTCGACGGGCCGGCCATCGACCGCCGGATTCTTGAATTGCTTGAGCTGAAAGGCCTGCACGGCTTTGTCACCGCCCTTGAACTCGGGAGCGGTGTAGGTCTCGCGGGGCTGCTGACGACGCTGCATGAAGGGGTCGCCAGGGAAACTGAAATCGAAAAACTGGGCTCGGCAGAGGGTGGACAATGCCAGCAAGGGGAGCAGGAAAAGTAGCTTGTGCATCATAGAATTGGAGTTTAAGTGTGCAAACTTACGCATTTTTCTTGAATTAAAAGCCAAAAATCCGTACCTTTGCACTGGATTTAAGGAAAGTTTACAGAAACATGATTACAGCAGAGCAACTGAAAGACATTCGCGAACGCGCCGATGCCCTCTACCACTATCTGGACATCGAACAGAAACTGGTCGAGGTGGAGGAGGAGGAACTGCGCACTCAGGCGCCCGACTTCTGGGACGATGCCAAGGCTGCCGAGGCACAGATGAAGAAGGTGAAGGACATCCGCAAGTGGATCGACGGCTACAACAAGGTGAAGTCGGCCTACGACGAACTGGAACTGGCCTTCGAATACTACAAGGAGGAGCTGGTGACGGAGGACGAAGTGGACCGCGACTACCAGACGGCACTCTCGCTCGTCGAGGACCTGGAACTGAAGAACATGCTGCGCGACGAGGCCGACTCGATGGATGCCGTGCTGAAAATCAACTCGGGCGCCGGCGGCACGGAGTCGCAGGACTGGGCACAGATGCTCATGCGCATGTACCAGCGATGGGCCGAGGCACACAAGTATAAGGTGACGATCAGCAACTATCAGGACGGCGACGAAGCCGGCATCAAGACCGTCACGATGGAGATCGAGGGCGACCAGGCCTACGGCTACCTGAAGGGCGAAAGCGGTGTGCACCGCCTCGTGCGCGTCAGTCCCTACAACGCGCAGGGCAAGCGCATGACCTCGTTCGCCAGTGTCTTCGTCACGCCACTGGTCGATGACTCGATCGAAATCACCATCGACAAGTCGAAACTCTCGTGGGACACCTTCCGCTCGAGCGGTGCCGGCGGACAGAACGTCAACAAAGTGGAGACGGGCGTGCGCCTGCGCTACTGGTACACCGACCCCGACACGGGTGAGGAAGAGGAAATCCTCATCGAAAACACAGAGACGCGCAAACAGCAGGAAAACCGCGAAAATGCCCTGCGACTGCTCCGCTCGCAGCTCTACGACCGCGCCCTCAAAAAGCGCATGGCCGAGCAGGAAAAAGTGGAGGCAGGCAAGAAGAAAATCGAATGGGGCTCGCAGATCCGCTCCTACGTGTTCGACGACCGCCGCGTGAAAGACCACCGCACCAACTACCAGACGTCGGACGTCACGGGCGTGATGGACGGCAAAATCGACGACTTCATCAAGGCCTACCTCATGGAATTCGCGGGGAAGGACAATTAAGTCAACTTTCGCAAGTTTCCATCACGCGTATGTCAAAATTTGGCTTCGCCGAACTATAAGGTTCATACCATGAATGAGTTCTAATGAGTTCTAATTTTACCTGCGGAATGTATGGTTTTCAAAACCAGTTGCCTTTTGCAACCATGAATTAGGGATGCTCCGCATCTATTCCCATACCACAGCCATAAAGCCGTAAGGCTTCCCAATTCATGGTCGCAATATGAAAAATAATCATGGATGGAATTAGCAATAATTAGAAATAATTCATGGTAAAAAAAATAAAACCTGAAAAACTTAAATAATTAAGTATTTATCATCATTTCTTTCAGTCTTTACCATGAATGTAGAAATAGAGCGCAAGTTCATCGTCACAGGCCCGTTCAAGCACCTGGCTACGAGCCACACGCACATCGAACAAGGGTACTTCGAGACGGCACCAGGCCGCACCGTGCGCATCCGCATCCGCGACGACAAAGCCTATCTGACCATCAAAGGCCCGTCGAACGAACAGGGACTGGCACGCTACGAATTCGAAACCGAAGTGCCGATGGAGGACGGACGTCAGATGCTCAAACTCTGCCGCCCGGGACGCATCGACAAGGACCGCTGGCTCGTGCCCGACGGAAAACACACGGTCGAAGTGGACGAATTTCACGGCGACAACGAAGGACTCGTCATGGCAGAAATCGAATTGTCGAGCGAGACGGAGGACTTCATCAAGCCCGTGTTCCTGGGTCGCGAGGTGACCGGCGACCGTCGCTTCTACAACAACCACCTCATGCGCTACCCCTATGTCATCTGGGGCCGACAGTTCGAGGCCGAGATGGAGCAGGAGAATCATGCCTGATTTTTTTTGCCATGTACAAAAAAAGATGTATCTTTGCGCCAAAAGAAACTAATTTCTCCCAATGCCTACACTGTTCATATTCTTCGGCTTCAGATTTCTGTTCTACTCCAATGACCACGAACCCATCCACTTGCATATTATTAAAGACGGATGTGAAGCCAAATACAATGTGAATCCCATACAGATTATCTATAATCACGGATTTAAGAAACGCGAATTGGCTATCATCGAATCTGTGATTGAAGAAAATGAAGAAATCATCATCAACAGATGGGAATCATACTTCAAAGCCCTATAAATAATGGAACCACAGCAAATACAGGTTAAGAAAGTGTGGGTCGATGCAGAGCGGGTCTATGCCGAGTCCACTAACGGTATCGTGGCATCCTATGCCTTTGCAGACTGGCCACGACTGGCTGCTGCCACCGATGAGCAGCGCCACGATTTCTACGTTTCCTATGGAGGTATTCATTGGTCGCAAATTGACGAAGATCTCTGCTTTGAAACCATGTTCGAGGACTACACCCCTACCAACAGAGTGGCAGAGGCTTAGAGACGTTGTTATACAAAACGAATGGCTGCGCATCGGTATTTCCCATGCGCAGCCATTCGTTTGATGAATGTTATATTTTATACGATCAAGTTCTGTGCTCGGACGTTTTATCAGGTGCCGGCTCACTCATTCTCAATGATGTTGAGCATCTTGATGGTGGCCTTGATGGCTGCTTCGGTCTGGTCGGCATCGAGGCCACGGGTGCGGTAGGCACGGTCGTTGTAGGTCCAGGAGATCGAAGTCTGTACAAGGGCGTCGGTGCGTCCGCCTGGCGGAATGCTGACCACGTAGTTGGTGAGCCAGGGGAAACTGCGCTGCAGCTTGTTCTTGTAGATGTGGCGCACGGCACGCACAAAGGCATCGTACATACCGTCGCCCATTGCGCTCTCCTCGTACACTTCGCCGTTCACCTCCAACTTCACACTCGCCATCGGCTTGAGTCCGAATGCGGTGCTGACCATGTAGCTGATGAGCTTGATACGCTCGTCGGGAGCCGAATGCTTGAGCACGTCGTTGACGATGTAGGGCAGGTCTTCGCGCGTGACGAGCTGCTTCTTGTCGCCCAGTTCGATGATGCGTTCGGTGACGCGGCGTGTCTGCTCGGGCGTCAGTTCGAGGCCCAGTTCCTCGAGATTCTTCAGGATGTTGGCCTTTCCACTGTTCTTGCCCAGCGCATATTCGCGTCTGCGTCCGAAGCGTTCGGGCAGCAAGTCGTTGCAGTAGAGGTTGTTCTTGTTGTCACCGTCGGCATGCACGCCAGCCACCTGCGTGAACACGCTCTCGCCCACGATGGGCTTGTTGGGCGGAACGGCGATGCCGCTGAAGCTCTCCACCAGTCGGGCAGCCGCATTCAGCCGCTCCTCGTGGACGGAAGTCTCGATGCCCAGATGATCCTTCAGCACGGCCTGCACACTGGCCAGCGGAGCATTGCCGGCACGTTCGCCGAGTCCGTTGAGCGAGGTGTGCACACCACGGCAACCCGCCATGACGGCAGCCTGCACGTTGGCCACAGCGAGGTCGTAGTCGTTGTGGGCATGGAAGTCGAAGTGTGTGTCGGGAAACCACTCCAGCATCTGGCCGACGAATTGGGCGACCTGCATCGGGTTGAGGATGCCCAGCGTGTCGGGCAACATGAAGCGGCGGATGCCAAGGCCCTGCAAAGCGGTCACGAAAGCGTGAACATAGTCGGGCGAGTCTTTCATGCCGTTCGACCAGTCCTCCAGATAGAGGTTGACCGAGATTCCGAGGCTCGTGGCATAATCGACACTGCGGCGGATGTCCTGCACGTGTTCGTCGAGAGACTTCTTGAGCTGGTAGCGCAGGTGACGTTCGCTGCCCTTGCAGAGCAGGTTGAGCGTCTGGCAGCCGCAGTCGTGCAGCCAGTCAATCGAGGTGGTGCCATCGACAAAGCCGAGCACCTCGATGCGGTCGATCATGCCGGCCTGGCGTGCCCAGCGGCAGATGTTCTTCACGGCATCCTTCTCGCCCTCCGACACACGCGCCGACGCCACCTCGATGCGGTCAACATTGAGGTCGCGCAGCAGCATTCGGGCGATACTCAGCTTTTCGTGGGGCACGAACGAAACTCCGTTGGTCTGCTCACCGTCGCGGAGTGTCGTGTCCATCAACTCGATTTTCTTCATTTGGATTTCTCGTATGCCTCAATCTTGTCTTTGTTCTCCAGCAGGAAGTCGATGTCGTCGAGGGCGTTCATCAGGCAGTACTTCTTGTAACCGTTGATGTCGAAGTGCTCCGAGCGGCCTGTGGCGAGGTTGGTCACCGTCTGGTTGGGCACATCGACCCGCACTTCCATCTGCGGATTCTGACGGATGGAAGCGAACAGCTCGGCGAGAAAATCTTCGCTCACGACAACGGGAAGGACGAAGTTGTTCAGTTCGTTGTTCTTGTGAATGTCGGCGAAAAACGAGCTGATGACGACACGGAAACCATAGCCTGCGATGGCCCAGGCGGCATGCTCACGGCTCGAACCCGAACCGAAGTTCTTGCCAGCCACCAGAATCTGGTGCACACCTTCGCGGGGCGCCTCGCTGTAGTCGGGCTGGTTGAAGACGAAGTCCTGCTTCGGCTGGTCCTGCTTGTCGAAACGCCAGTCGCGGAAAAGGTTGTCGCCGAAAAACTTCTCGTCCCGCGTCGTCGCCTTCAGGAAACGTGCGGGGATAATCTGGTCGGTATCGACGTTCTCCAAGGGGAGCGGAATGCACGTCGATTGAATGATATCGAATTTCTGTTTCATACTTGTCTGCTATTATTCTGTACTAATGCTTACGGGTGCTGTCCACGAGTTCGTCAACCGTCTTCGGGAAGACCGTTCCAAGCACGCGGGGGATGGCTTTCGTACCCACGACCATCGTGCTCAGCCGCTCCTCACAGTTGTCCTGATAGCCGTTGAACAGCTTTTCTTTGCCAGCGTAGAGGTAGAACGACTCGGTCGTACCGCCACAGCAAGGGGTGCCTTCCTGCTTTTTCTTCGAGCGTATGCCAAGCTTCTGTAGTTCGGCAACGACCTTGGCAAATTGCCCAGACTTCAGTTTGTAAGTCTTGTCGAGCAGGGTCGTCCCGTACGAATCGACCACAATGCGGGCCTCGGTCTTCGTCACGGTGAGGCTGTAGCTGCGGTGATAGTCGGGGGGTGTCGAAGAGTCGCCGAAGTAGTATTCAATCCGGTCGGCCTGCGCCCAAATCGCTTCTTTGATGGGATCGTTGTCGGCTTGAGCCTTATCACAGCCAGAGGTCGAAGCCACTGCTACTGCTGCCATGATGAGCATTCGGAACAGCTTTTTCATAAGCATATCGTTTTTAAGTTTACATCAACGTACGCGGGTCGGTCACGACACCGGTCACAGCCGAGGCTGCTGCCACAAGCGGACTGGCGAGGATGGTGCGGGCACCAGGACCCTGACGGCCTTCGAAGTTACGGTTCGAGGTCGAGACACTGAGCTTACCCGCCGGTATCTTGTCGTCGTTCATGGCCAGACATGCCGAACAGCCAGGCTGACGGATTTCGAATCCGGCTGCCTCGAGCACCTTGTCGATGCCTTCTTCTCGGATCTGTGCATCGACCATCCACGAACCAGGCACCAGCCATGCGGTCACGTTATCAGCTTTTTTCCGACCTTTCACCAAATTGGCAAACATACGGAAGTCCTCAATGCGGCCGTTGGTGCAGGCCCCGAGGAAAACGTAGTCGATGGGTTTGCCGAGCAACTGCTCCCCTGGTTTGAAGCCCATGTAGTCGAGCGACTTGAGATAGGAGGCGCGTCCAGCCTCATCGACCGTATCGAGTGCAGGAATGGTCTGCGTGATGCCCATGCCCATGCCCGGATTCGTTCCGTAGGTGACCATCGGTTCGATGTCCTCGGCACGGAACGTCAGTTCCTTGTCAAACACGGCATCGTCGTCGCTCTTGAGCTGACGCCACTGCTCGACAGCCTTGTCCCAGTCGTCACCCTTTGGTGCATATTCGCGACCTTTGAGATAGGCAAACGTCACTTCGTCGGGGGCGATGAAGCCGCCTCGTGCTCCCATCTCGATGCTGAGGTTGCACAGCGTCAAGCGACCTTCCATCGACAGTCCGCGCACCGTGCTGCCTGCATATTCAACGAAATAGCCCGTGGCACCGCTCGTCGTGAGCTTCGACATGAGATAGAGTGCGATGTCCTTGGCCGTAACGCCCCAACCGAGCGTCCCTTCGATGTTGATACGCATCGACTTCGGTTTCTGCTGCAGGATGCACTGCGACGCCATCACCATCTCCACCTCGCTCGTACCAATACCAAAGGCAACGGCACCGACGGCACCGTGAGTCGAGGTGTGCGAGTCGCCACAGACGATGGTCATGCCAGGCAGCGACAGTCCGCGCTCCGGTCCCACCACGTGGATGATACCGTTGCGCTTGTCCATCATGCCGAAGTGTGTCAGTCCAAAGTCGGCTGCGTTCTTGGCGAGGGTATCCACCTGGGTCTTGCTCACGGGGTCCTCGATGGGTTTGTCTTGGTCGTGCGTCGGCGTGTTGTGGTCGGGCATACAGACAATCTGCTGCGGGCGCAGACACTTCAATCCGCGGCTGCGCATACCTTCAAAGGCCTGCGGGCTCGTCACTTCGTGGCAGTACAGGCGGTCAATATAAAGCTGTGTGGGACCGTCCGTAACATTCTGCACCACATGAGCGTCCCATATTTTTTCAAACAAATTCTTTCCCATATCCTTTCTTATATCTTAAACTTATTGATACAGTCAATATACGCTTCGACGCTGGCGGCGATGATGTCCGTATTGGCACCGAAACCGTAGTACATGTGGCCGTCGTATTCGACCTGCATGTGCACCTTACCCATATCGTCCGAGCCCTTCGAGATAGCCTGAATGGTGAACTCTTTGAGCGTCATCTGCCGGTTGACGATCTTCTTCAGGGCCTTGATGGCAGCATCGACAGGACCGTTGCCCGATGCACAGGCCTCGAACTTCTCGCCGGCGATGAGCAGCCCCAACGACGCAACACTCTTCACGCCCACACCACTCGTCACCTGCAGATAGTCCAACTTGATGCGGTGGTTCTGCGAACGGTCGGCACCTGCCAGTACGAGGATGTCGTCGTCGTTGATGTCTTTCTTCTTGTCGGCCAGTTTGAGAAATTCCTGGTACACAGCATCCAACTTCTCCTGTCCCAAATCCACACCCAGGGCGTGCAGACGGCTCTTCAGAGCGGCACGTCCGCTGCGTGCGGTCAGCACGATGGCATTGTCGTCAATGCCTACGTCCTGCGGATTCATGATTTCGTAGGTCTGCACATTCTTGAGCACACCGTCCTGGTGGATGCCACTCGAGTGGGCAAAGGCGTTCTTACCGACGATGGCCTTGTTGGGCTGTACAGGCATGTTCATCAGGCTCGACACCATGCGACTCGTCGGATAAATCTTCGTCGTGTTGATATTCGTCTCGATACCCACGCCCTTGTGGCACTTCAGAATCATGGCCACCTCTTCGAGCGAAGTGTTACCTGCTCGTTCGCCAATGCCGTTAATCGTCACCTCGGCCTGACGCGCACCGTTGAGCACACCGCTCATCGTGTTGGCCGTCGCCATACCGAGGTCGTTGTGGCAGTGGGTCGAGATGATGGCGTGTTCGATGCCCGCCACGTGGTCGCACAAATACTTAATCTTTGCTCCGTACTCAGCCGGCAGACAGTAGCCGGTCGTGTCGGGAATGTTGACCACCGTGGCACCGGCCTTGATGACTGCCTCGACCACGCGGGCGAGATACTCATTGTCCGTGCGGCCGGCATCTTCGGCATAGAACTCCACATCCTCGACATAGCGCTTGGCATACTTCACGGCGCGCACTGCACGCTCGATGATTTCCTCGCGGTTGGAATTGAACTTATACTTAATGTGCGAGTCGCTGGTGCCGATACCCGTATGGATACGTTTGTGCTTGGCAAACTTCAGCGCCTCGGCTGCCACGTCGATGTCCTTTTCCACAGCACGTGTCAGCGCGCAAATCGTCGGCCAGGTCACGGCCTTCGAAATCTCAATCACGCTGTTGAAGTCGCCCGGACTCGAAATGGGGAACCCCGCCTCAATCACATCAACACCGAGCAGTTCCAACTGCTTGGCCACCTGAATCTTCTCTACCGTGTTGAGCTGGCAGCCTGGCACCTGCTCGCCGTCGCGAAGCGTTGTGTCAAAAATATACAGTCTATCCATTTTTAGTTTTTGAAATTTAAGTTTTTGAGTTTTTAAGTGTTGGGGTTCGCAGGTTTTAGAGTGAATAAGGTTCATCCCAAACTCAAAAAGGAACAAACTTCAAAACCTAAAAACTCAAATGAACTAATTGGACTGCAAATTTACAGCTTTTCGGCCATTTTGCCAAATAATCCACACTTTTTCGGTCCGTTTGCTTACAAATCAGCAGCAAACTGCAAACATTTTTACTCTTAACAACCTCCCCACCCTCTCCCGAGGAGGGGGGAGGTTCTTTTCACTATTCACTTTTCACTATTCACTTTTCACTTTCCCCCAGCCCCTCGGCTTTGCACTGACGCAGGGCGACGAACAACCAGGCGAGGCAGAGCAGACGGAACATCAAGGGCACTGCCAGCGAAAAGACAGTGAGAAGCAGCGCCGCCACGGCATTGACGATGCACAGGGCTTGGCGTGGACTGATGTGCTCGTCCATGACGTCGGAAAACAAGAGGGCCAAACTGCGAACGGCGCTGAGTTTGGCCAGCGACTGAACGAGAGAGAACGACGAACGGCGCACCAGCGTGCTGAGGATGGAAAAAAGATTCGGACGTACCGAACTGCAAACAGAAGTTTTCATGAGATAACGGTATTTTTGCGTGATACAATGTTTTGATTTTCCGTTTGCAAAGTTACGCGCAACCGATGTCAATCTATGACAATCAGAAATACAAAGTTTTGTTGCCTGATGCCCAAAACGGAGGTTTTTGGTTAAATTATGTTAACACCTGCGGTTTGAAGGGGGAAATGGGCGGCTCGCACACGCGCGTGCATCCGTACTTATATATAATATGTTCATTCGTCCGGTCGGGGATTCAAAAAAGCATCCCTGCACGCTGTGTGCAGGGATGCTTCGTTGGTAGATGTCGGAGGGGCGGTTACTTGATGAACACCTTGCGGCCACCCACGATGTAGAGACCCTTCTGGGGTGTCGTCACGCGACGTCCGCTCAGGTCGTAGATGGGTTCGTTCTGAACATTGTCCATCAGACTTTGTCCGTCGGACTTCGCACCTTGTAGTTCATCAATGCCGGTGATCACTTCCTTGTCGCCGTAGTAGAAGAGGCGGAAGTTGCGGAAGATGACCCAGTTGGCGCTACCAGCCCTGGTGCAGGCGAGACCGATGCGAATGTTACGTCTCGTCGTCAGCTTATATTCCATGCTGTTCTCGTAGCTGCCTTCGGCAAAGTGGAGGGCAGCGCCCTTCATGCAATTCGGCACGTAGAGGTCGTCGGCGATGGCCTTGTCGGTCTCAAATTCGGTTCCGCTATAGAGGATTGACGAACTGGCGTCGGCACAAATGTTCTTTATCGGACGGCGAGTGGTCATGATGACCATGTTGGTCGTAATCTTGTCGGTGCCGGCAGCCCAGGGTTCGTAGATGTTAGCCACTTCGCCCAGACGTTGGAAGGCCTGCACATGCATTTCGTAGCTTCCGGAAGGCATGTTGGTGAGCACTTGGTAGAACTCGAACGTCTTTTCATAGTATTCAACGCTACCTTCGCTGCAGGCATATCCTTCGTCTGCATCCCATCCGTCGGCATTTTCCTCGAGCGTGGGGTTGACGAGCAGGCAGGTGATGTCGAAGGGCTGGTCGAGCGACTGCGCCGATACGCCAGCCAAGAAATTCTTGGCAGCATCGCGTGCCGAGTCCATCAGCGACTTCAGTTCGCCGGCTGCTGTCGAAGCCTCGGCCTGAGCCTCGATCGACTGCAGTTCGGATTCGAGGGTTACGTCGGCATCGGCCACTGTCTCAATGTGCGGTGTGGCAGCCATGCGACGGATGGCAGCCAGCAGGTCGAGCAGTTCGTTGCGCACCTCTTCGCTGCCGCCGGTGTCGAACAGGTTGGCTTCCTCGGCGGTGAGGATGAGCCAGCGCTGGGTTGTTGCGCCGTAGGCAAGGTTGAAGTTCTCTGTCGTGGTCACTCCGTTGTTGCCTGCGCTGAGCACGGCTGGGGTGGCGGTGTAGGACTGCGGGTGGATGATGTAGTAGCCGCGGTGGGTGAAATCTTCGGACGTTACGTCCACACGTCCACGCATGAGGTGGAAGTTGTCGTCCGCTTGCGGGGCACCGGTGCGGTTGATGGTTCGGATGCCGTTGGTGCCGGTCGTGATGTAGGTCATGTAGTAGCCCGTCTTGGCATTGCGCAGCTGGTAGTACTGGTTGCCAGGAGTGAAGCTGAGGTACCAGGCAGCGGCATCGTCTGCGGCAGCCTGTGCGGCTGACATTTCCTTCCAGACGAGGCGGTGACTGTCGTTTTCGACGAGGTAGGAAGTGCGCAGTCCGTGGTTTTCGTCCTCGTTCTTGATGTAGTATTTCACGCCATCCTCGTGGTTGAACGAGTAGTACGGCAGTGCGTAGCCGATGGCATCGGAGCCTGGCAGTCCGTCCTCGTTGAGGGCCTGGGCGAGGATGCCCATCATGCAGTAGAGGTTGTCGCTGTGTTTGTCTTCGTTGGCACCGTTACATCCGTAAGGCCAGAGGTGCATGTGGTCGCCCGTGATGGTGGCTGTGGTGCTGTTGTCCCAGAAGCGGACGGCTTCGGTCACGCGGTCGCCGAGCCATACGCCGCGGTCACCGTTGGCGCGCATGTCGGCACTCCACCAGATGCCGTGCGTTCCCACACCGATGCCGTGCAGGGCTTCGTGCATGATGGTGCCGGGCTGCTGATAGCTGGCGTTGGCTCCGACGCGCATGCTGCCGCCGTACGAGCAGTCGGCAGTCGGCGTGCCGGGGCTGTAGGTGACGCTGATGCCGAAGTCGTGGATGCTGGTGAGGTTGCCCCAGTAGTAGTCCATGGCCGTGTTGATGGCGTAGTTGATGCGGTCGTTCGTGGCTTCGTCACCGCCGTTGTTGTACCAGTGGCCGATGGCGGATGCGGGTACGGTCGAGAACTTGATGACGTCGCCGTAGCCGACGGCATAGTTCTTAGTAATAGCGTAGGCGCGCATGTAGTACATGGTGCCGGGCTTGAGGTCGCGCAGCCAGTAGATTTTGCCGGCTTGGTTGATGAACTCGGTGGTGCGGTTGTCGGTCACCTTCGGGTCGGGCGACTCGCTCCAGCAGAAGCCTTCCTCGAGGATGTTCGACCCTGTGACGGTGCTGCGGCCGAATGCCCAACGCGAACCTTTGATGAATCGGGGGTCGGTCGTGACGGTGGGTGCCGCACCCGTGCCGTTGGCAATTTTGAAGGCGAAGGCTGCCTTGTCGAGGGCTGCGACAGCAGCGAGAGCCTGTGCGTCGGTGGTCGAGGCATTGTCGTACACACTCTGAGCCTCAGCGACAGTAGCCTCGTAGTCAGCTGTTTCCTTGCCCGAGGCGGCATTGATTTCGGCTTGTGCCGTAGCAATGGCATCGCTGAGCAGTTGGAAAGAGGCTATCGAGGCTTCGGCAGCGGGTATGGCAGCCTGTAGTTGGTCGGAGGCAGCGATCCAGTCAGCGGGTTTGGTGCCTGTGGCCAGAGCCTGGTTGGCAGCGTCAATGGCCGATGTGAGGGCTGCTTTGGCTTTTGTGTTCATGCGCTTATTGCTCAGCGTGGTAGCATATTCAATAAGGGAGTTGAAGGCCGCGAGGATGTCGTCGGCATTGTCGCTGATGTATTCCAGGCGGAAGTTGTCGATGGAAAGCCAGTTGCCCGAGGCATTATCTGCCTTGAAGCCGATTTCCATCCGACTACCCGTAAGTACGAATTCGACGGTGTAGTCCTGGCGTGTGGAAACGGCCTGTGTGTGGGTATTGGCGAAGATGCTGGCACCGGTCTGGGCACGGGTAGGATAGTCCTCCTGGATGTTTTGGGCAGCCACATGCAGGCGGTAGCGTCCTGGAGCCATGTCGGTGAGTGTCTGGCTCAATGATGCGTTGCCTACAGCATTGCCTTTGCTCACCCATTTCTCTGCATAATAAGTACCTTGCTTGATGTTGAAGACATTGTTCGTCTGTAGAGACAGGCTCGACTGAGTCCAACCTGTGAAGTCGGCGGTCTCGAAACTCGGGTTGATGATGAGCGAGGTGAGGTCGAGTGGATGGTCTTCCGAGGCATTGGCACGCTGGTACACGCCTTCGGCTTCCTGTAGGGCGACGATGGCGTCGGCCTGCTGCTGAGCCGTGGCTTCGGTGTTGGCAGCCACTGTCTCCGCATCGCTGATGGCCTGCTGCAGTTGTTCTGCCTGACGACCCGTGCCGTCGCCCAGCATGGTCTGTGCCTGAGTGATAGCCGAGGCCAAGGGTGTGCTCAGGTCGTCGCCCACCTTGACAAGGCGGAAGTTATCGACGGCAATCCAGTTGCCCGAAGCATTGACGGCTTTGAAACCAATCTCTACCGAGCCTGCCACAAAGTCGAAAGCGACCTTGTAGTTGTTGCGCACGGTGACGGTGGTCTGCTGGTCGCCGGCAAAGATGTAGGCACCTGTCTGAGCGGCATTCGGCGTGTCCTCCTGAATGTTCTGCGCAGCCACGGTCAGTTCGTAGTTACCGGGTTGCAGGAGGGTGATGGTCTGGCTGACGCTGCACGAACCGACAGCGCCGCCTCTGCCCGTCCATTTCTCTAAATAGACGGTTCCAGCCTTGATGTCGAATATACTGTTCGTTTGAGTTTGCATGTTCGAGTACGTCCATCCCGTGAAGTTGGACTCGAAACTCGGGTTGGTGATGCGCGACGTGAAGTCAGTCTGTGCCATGACCACGAGGCTGCTTCCGAGCAGTACAGAGGCCAAAAGAAATTTGAATGTCTTCATTTTTGTGTGTGCAAGAAATTAGTTAGATTCTATTCCGGCTGCAAAGTTACAATTTTTATCACAAAACAAAGTAAAAAAAACGTTCAGAGATAAATATTTTTTCGTCAAGATGAGTGATTTGCAGTCTTTTAGAAAGAAGCCGCCTTCCTCAGTCCTTGAAATCGCATGAAGCGCGGATGAGAGTTTGAGTCGGGGGAACAAAGCGTTTCCACGGGACCGAACTTAGATGTTAAAAAACAAGAATTTTAACAGTTTTGACCCCCAATTTTGTGGGAGAAATTTGAGGGAAATAGGTTTTCGAACAGCGAAAAAAAACGAAAACAAACGAAAAACACGAAAATTTTTGGCGGGGAATCCAGAAAATTGCGGTTCCGATTGTCGTAGGGGCGGGCTCCCATGCCCGCCCGATCAGGCGAAGCCTGAAAACCGAAAGAAATGGGATAAATTCTTTGGAGAGGCAGTATTTTAGAAGACAACATGGGACAACGAAGGACAACAAAGGACAACATTTTTATCAAAAATGAAATGATAAAGTTGTCCCGAGTTGTCCCGAGTTGTCCCGAGTTGTCTTCTAAAAAAATCCCGAAAGTGAAGTTTTCTGACTAAAAATCCCTTTTTTCCGCTTTGCGAAAAGCATTTTCACGTCACGTATTCCGATTTATTTCATTTTTGTCCGCCGTCTGGCTGTCGGTTGTCCGCCGTCTGAGCGTCGGCAGAGCGCCGTTTACCCTGTCGGTTGTCCGCCGACGGAGCGTCGTCAGTCCGCCGTCTGACGGCCATCAGAGCGCCGTCTGCCGACAGGTTTGTCCGCCGTCTGCCGACGCTGCGTCGGCGGACAAACGAAAGGTGAAAAGCGAAAAGTGAAAATTGGGGCGGAAGTCAACGCGTCGTGGCGGCGATATTTGCGGACGAGCGGTCGGTCGGTGATTTCTGCGCGATTCTCAGACGCCATAGCAGTCAAGCGTTAGTTATCGAAAATGCAACTAAGTGGGTGGGAACGGAGGGGGGATTTTAACATTTCATATACTGTCGCCCGTGTGAGGTTTTTCAGCCGAACGCCCCAGCCTAAACCCTCAACGCGAAAGCAGACGTTCATAGCATAAAAACGCAAACTTCCGAAACTTTCGCAAAAAAAATGAGGGATAATTGGGGAAAATGTGGTAATTTTGCAAGGATTTTATCCCACCCGACATACTGACTTACTACCATACGATGACTACTACAAGACTGACTATACTGCGATTGAGCTGGATGCTGATATTGGCAATCGCCGTGCTGACTGCCGGCGCACAGCAGCGCATCGTCCACCTGGGACCGGAACAGGGTATGCGAAGCGGAAAAGTGTTCGACATGACACAGGACCGCCTGGGACGCGTGTGGATGGCGACCGAGGGCGGACTGCACTGCTGGGACGGGTATCGCTTTACCATCTACGACACGCAGAACTCCGGCATCTCGAGCAACGAACTGAACACCGTGCTGGCCGACCGCGACGGCGTGCACATCTGGGTCGGAACCCGCCGCGACGGGCTCTGCCGTCTGAACACACAGACGGAGGAATGGACCGTGCTGACACGCGAACAGGGGCTGATGTCGAACGGCGTGACACGCCTGCACCATGCCTCGGACGGAGGTATCTGGGTGAGCAGCTACCTGCGCGGCATCGACCACATGGCGCCCGACGGCACGCTGACCCACTACGGGGAAGAGAATGTGGACGGGCTGGAACCGCCCAACTGGACCGCCATCGACGACGGTCACGGAAAACTCTACATCGGGCACGTCGCTTCCGGACTCTCGGTCATCGACCTCAAGACACGCAGCCTGCGCAACTACCGCCGCAGCGATGCGCCCCACGATGCTGCGTCGCAGCCGCTGAGCAACGACATCTTCGACCTCTGCTTCGACAACGACGGCCTGCTCTGGGCTGCCACCACCGCCGGCGTGAGCGTGTTCTCGCCCCGCGAAGGCCGCTTCGTGCGCCACATGCCACTGCCCTCCCGCGCCTGTGCACTGCTGCGACGAGGGAATGGGACGATGGTTGTGGGCGAGGGTGGCCGTGGCGAACTGAGTCTGATGGAGGACCGCGATGGCAACCTGTGGCGGGCCGACGGACATCACGGTGTCGGGGTGGAATGCCACGAACGGCCCCTCTTCCTGCGGACCGACACGCTGTTGCCCTCGATCGAAGTGCCGAACGTGAACAGCACCGTCTTCGACACCTGCCGCGTAGGCAACCGACTCTACATCGGCACGACGGACGGACTCTGGCAGCGCGACGCCGACGGCCGCCTGACCGAACGCAGCGACATCAACCGACAGATGGAGGTCGTCATCGTCCACGGCGTAGCCGTCGATCGCGAAGGCAAACTGTGGATCGGCACTTTCGGCGACGGACTCTACGTATTTACACAAAGCGGAAAGCTCGTGTCGCACCAGTACTCGCCGTCGGCCGACATCAACATGATACTGCTCGACCGAAAAGGACGCATGTGGGTGGCTCACCACCACGGCCTCAGCCGCTACGACTACACGCGGCGCCCCGACAGCCTGCGACTCTACGACCGTCCCGAACAGTTGCGCAACCCGCTGCTCGTGGCGGTGTGCGAGGACCGCAACGGCTGCATCTGGACCAGCGGCAACGGCGGCATCGCCTGTCTCGACCCCGAGACCGAACACTGGCGCAACTATACCCACGCCGACGGCATCCCCTACGGCGCCTTTCAGGAACGTCAGGCCCGACGGCTGCCCGACGGACGTCTGGCCTTCGGACAAGAACAGGGAGCCTGTGTGTTCAGCCCCGACTACGTGAAGCAACGACGCACCCTGCCCTCGGTCTTCATCTCCTCCATCGTCCAGTTCCGGCTGAACGCCGAAACAGGCGCCGAAGAACTGGTGCACATTTCGCAGACCGACGGACAGCCCCTCGTGTTCAACCACGACGAAAACTCGATTCAGGTGACCTTCGGCATCGACGACATCTCGAAGGCCGAAGCCGTGAACCTGCAATACAGATTTGTGGGCAGCGACGGGAAATGGTACGACGTGGGCATCGAGCGACAACTCACCCTGCACGGCATCGAACCAGGCCACTACACGCTGACTGTACGTGCCCGCATCGGCAGCACCGGCGAGTGGAGCGACGAACTCATCACACTGCCCATCGTCGTTCGACAGCCCTGGTGGTGGACGTGGTGGATGCGGCTGATCTACGCCGCACTGGTGGTGGCATTCCTCTGGTATCTGTGGCACTCCTACCAGCAAAGGCAGACGCTGCGCCGGCGACTCGCTGAACGTCTGGCCGCCATGTATGCCCTGCCTTCTGCTACCGCACCCGCACCGACGACACCGGCACCAGCCGCTCCCGACACGACAACCGACAGCCCGCACACGGACGGACAGCCCCAGGATGAACGTCCCGAGGACGACAAGCAGAAGGACAACCCGCCGAGCGAAGCCTCGATGAGCCAGATCGAACGTGAATTCATCAAACGGCTCGACGACATCATCCTCGCCCACCTGCCCGAACCACAGCTCGACGTGCAGTACCTCTCGGCCGAGATGGCGATGAGCCAGTCCACCCTCTACCGCCGCCTGAAAGAGTACACCGGCGTGGGTGCCAACGAGTACATCCGGCGTCACCGCCTGGCCCTGGGCATGCAACTGCTGCGCGAAGGCTACAACGTGTCCGAAGTGTCCGACCGCTGCGGATTCAGCACACCGCAGTATTTCAGCCGCTGCTTCCGAGAGGAATACGGACAGCTGCCGTCCGAAATCTGAGGCCCTGCCCCACCCCCGACAGGGGACAACGACAAGGAAAATACCCTTTTTTGCCCGTCAATATTTGGTAGTGAGCAAATCATTGCCTATCTTTGCCGAATATAAAACCCGATGTATATGAAAAAGATTCTCATGGCAGCCATGATGATGCTGCTGACAGTGGGTGCGCAAGCACAGAACGAAGTGGGCGAATGGAGCCTGAAACCCTACGTAGGTGTCGGCTCGGCCCGACTGACCAACATGCCCAACATCCCGATTGGGGGCAACATCTCACTCAAACGCGACTTCCTGCCCGGATTCGTGGCCGGCGCCGAAGTGGAGTACCAACTGCACGAACGCGTGAGCCTGACCACCGGACTGGGCTACGCACTGCAAGGCGGCAAGTGGAAAGACTTCAGCATGGCAGGTGCTTCGGTCAAGAACACCAAACTGCTGCTGGGCTACATCCAGCTGCCAGTCCTGGCTCAGGTGTACCTGGTCGATGGACTGTCGCTCAAGGCCGGTGTGCAACTGGGCTATCTCGCCCATGCCAAAATGAAGAGCAAACTGGATGCACCCGGATATTCGGAGGAGATAAACGAAAGCCTGGTGGACGACGCCCATCGATTCGACCTGTCAATACCCATCGGTGCTTCGTTCGAATTCGACAACAACTTGGTGCTCGACGTGAGCTACAAGATCGGTGTCACGAAAGTGGAAAAGGAAGACGAGGACCTTCGTGGCGACATGCGCAACCGTGTGTTCACCATCACCGTGGGCTACAAGTTCGACCTGTAGGAAAGTGAAAAGCGAAAAGTGAAAAGCGAAAAGCGAAAAGTGAAAAGTGAAAAGTGATAAATGAAAAGTGAAAAGCGGAAAGACGCTGCCATCTGCAGGGGTGTAAAACCGCATGACGGATGAAAAAACATAGGTTTTGGACAGATTTTTCACTTTTCACTTTTCACTTTTCATTTTTTTTGCGTACCTTTGCAGACGGAATGTGCTGATTGGCAGCACTGAGCGCGAAGACGCAAAGTTTTTTTGGATGTTTGAAAGAGGTTAAGAAGACGAGGTTCACACCATTACTGAGTGGAGGTCTTTCTGAAGCTTGACGTAAAATGTGGACTTTGCCGGACTTTAGCCCTGAGGACTTCTCGGAAGACTTTGCGCCTTCGTGTGTTTGTGCGTGTGCCAGCGGCAGATTCCGCTGATGTTATCAAGATGTATTAACCAAAAGAAAAAAAGATGAACGTTATCACCAAGAAAGTCTCGCTGCCTGACGGACGCGAAATCAGCATCGAGACAGGAAAGCTGGCGAAACAAGCCGATGGTGCCGTCCTGCTCACAATGGGCAAGACAATGCTCCTGGCCACTGTATGCGCCGCCAAAGATGCAGTACCCGGAACAGATTTCATGCCTCTGCAGGTGGAGTACCGCGAGAAGTACGCCGCCGCCGGACGTTTCCCCGGAGGCTTCACCAAACGCGAAGGAAAAGCTTCGGACGAGGAAATCCTCACGTGCCGACTCGTTGACCGCGCACTCCGTCCGCTCTTCCCCAGCAATTTCCACGCCGAAGTGTATGTCAACGTCAATGTCTATTCGGCTGATGGCATCGACATGCCCGACGCACTCGCAGGCTTTGCCGCATCGGCTGCCCTCGCCTGCAGCGACATCCCCTTCGAAGGACCTATCTCCGAAGTGCGCGTAGCACGCATCAACGGTCAGTTTGTCATCAACCCCACCTTCCAGCAACTCAAGGAAGCCGACATGGACCTCATGGTCGGCGCCACCGAAGAGAACATCATGATGGTGGAAGGCGAAATGAAGGAAGTGAGCGAACAGGACCTGCTCGAAGCACTCAAGGCTGCCCACGAGGCCATCAAGCCCCAGTGCCGCCTGCAGAAAGAACTGATGAAGGAACTCGGCACCGACGTGAAGCGCGAATACTGCCACGAGGTGAACGACGAGGAACTGCGCGAAGACGTCAAGAAGGTGTGCTACCAGCCCGCCTACGACGTGACGAAGCAGGCGCTGGAGAAGCATGCACGCGCCGAAGCCTTCGAGAAGATTCGCGAGGACTACAAGGAAGCCTACGCTGCCGCACACCCCGACATGAGCGAGGACGAACTGGCAGAGAAGAATGCTCTCGTTGACCGCTACTACCACGACGTAGAGCGCGACGCCATGCGCCGCTGCGTACTCGACGAAGGCATCCGCCTCGACGGACGTAAGACAACCGACATCCGCCCCATCTGGTGCGAAGTCGGAACCTTCCCCGGACCTCACGGATCGGCCATCTTCACACGTGGCGAAACTCAGTCGCTCTCGACCTGCACTCTGGGCACAAAGCTCGACGAGAAACTCATCGACGGTGCCCTCGTACGCGAGTACAGCCGATTCCTGCTCCACTACAACTTCCCCCCATTCTCGACCGGTGAAGCCAAGGCACAGCGCGGCGTAGGCCGTCGCGAAATCGGTCACGGCCACCTCGCATGGCGCGGCATCAAGGGTCAGCTGCCCGACGACTACCCCTACACCATCCGCGTGGTGAGCGACATCCTCGAATCGAACGGTTCGTCGTCGATGGCCACCACCTGCGCCGGAACCCTCGCACTGATGGATGCCGGTGTGCCCATCAAGAATCCCGTGAGCGGCATCGCTATGGGTCTCATCAAGAATCCAGGTGAAGACAAGTTTGCTATCCTCAGCGACATCCTCGGCGACGAAGACCACCTGGGCGACATGGACTTCAAGACCACCGGTACGAAGAACGGACTGACCGCCACACAGATGGACATCAAGTGCGACGGACTCTCATACGAAATCCTCGAACAGGCACTCATGCAGGCAAAGGCCGGCCGTGAACACATCATGGGCGAGATGATGAAGACCATCAGCGAACCCCGTGCAGAACTCAAGCCCCACGTGCCCCGCATCGAACAGATCATCATCCCGAAGGAATTCATCGGCGCCGTCATTGGCCCGGGCGGAAAGATCATCCAGCAGATGCAGGAAGACACACAGACCACCATCACCATCGACGAAGTGGACGGTGTGGGCAAGGTTCAGGTCAGCGCTCCCGACAAGGCTTGCATCGACGCCGCTCTGGCCAAGATCCGTGCCATCGTGGCTATCCCCGAAGTGGGCGAAGTGTACCACGGCAAGGTGCAGAGCATCATGCCTTACGGCTGCTTCGTTGAGTTCATGCCTGGCAAGGACGGACTGCTCCACATCAGCGAAATCGACTGGAAGCGTCTCGAGACCGTCGAGGAAGCCGGCATCCACGAAGGTGACGAAATCGACGTCAAGCTCATCGACATCGACCCGAAGACGGGTAAGTTCAAGCTCAGCCGTCGCGCCCTGATCGAGAAGCCTGCCGACTACGTAGAACGTCCGCAGCGCGAACGTCGTCCGCGTCCCGAGCGTGGTGAGCGTCCCGAACGTGGCGAGCGCAACTTCGACCGCGGCGACCGCCGTCCCCGCAACGACCGCCATCACGACGACCGTCCTCAGCGCCAGACCTTCCGCCACGACGACAACCAAGGCGAAGGCGACGCTCCGACACAGGAAGGTGGATTCCGCAGCGCCCTCGACGACCTGCTCGGATAAACCTCAACCTTCAAACCGTTGACGGTTCCACAGCCAACCGCTCACCGTCAACGGCTCAACAAAAAACTCCTGAAGATTGCTCTTCAGGAGTTTTTTTTCGTAGATATGTCTTGCGACGAAGGGGGTTACCAAAGGCTGCCCCAGTCAACATCGTTGTGGCATTCCTTCACGAGTTGGTCGTCTTCACCCAGTTCAGGGTCGTCGTTATTTCCCTGCGGAAACGACTCGGGCACCTGCATCAACGCACTTGCAAATTGAGTGAACTACAATTCTGGATGGATATAGGTTTTCTTGTTCATAACATACACTACTTTTAAGGGTTATTTCACCAGAATCTTCTTCACACATCCGTCGCTCATGCGAATGATATTGATGCCGCGCTGCATCTGGTCTTGACGTGCTCCGTTCAGGCTGTAGATGCCAACGACGGTAGCATCTTCAGCAGTCTCTATCTGTCGAACAGCTGTCGGCGTAAGGTCTTCGTCGCTGAACGAGAAGATATAGGCCTCAACTGCGAACTCGTTGTTGGCATCCACGCGGATGTAAGCCTTATGCGCTTTGATGCCGGCATCGTCCTTCACCTTGTAGAAACCTACGACGGGTTCTGTCGTTTCTGCAGTAGTGTATCTGATTTCACCTGTGGTTTCATCAACCGTAGCAGTGGTTTTGTCGTAGGTGATGGTCTGCTTGCCGAGCATGTAGTAAGTGCAGCCAGGCAACTTCTCGTCGGCAGAGATATACGTCAAGTTGCCTATCAGCTTATTGCCGCTGATGGATTCGACGTCGGCATTGGTGCGGTAGAATCGGAACTGCTTGCTCGAGGTGAGTCCACCCTTGTAGAGGATGACGCCTTCGCCAGCCTTGAGTTGCGTGCCGTCATACTTCTCGAGGTGGATGTAGTTTCGGATCTTACCACCCGTTGCTTCCTGGGCTTCATTGATGGCTGTCGCATAATAGACTTCAACACCGGCCGGAATCTCTGTATTGTAGCGAATAGCTGTCGTTGCATATTCTGCAGCCGTAATAGCCTCATCGTAATAGTAGTCGTAGCGGTAAAGCTCGAAGTTGTCGATTTCGAACCACGTGTTCGAGCTGGCGCCAACTACAATGTCCCCTTCACCATTATGGTAATACAGAGGCACTTCAAGATGCTGCGAAAGCGGACGATTTCCCGTAATAGGAGTGGTGACTGTCGTGTTACCCAATTGCAGCGAGATGGAGTTGCCTGCATCGGTCGTGGCAACGGCCTTCAGTTTGTAGAAACCTTCGGGCAGGCCGCTGATGGTCTGGCGTACGTAGAATCCGTTGGAAGGTGCGCCACCCCAAGTGTTATAGACATAGTCGCCATCGACGTCGTTGAAATTGCGCGACCAGCCATCGCCACCGACTTGCTTGTTCGAGATGAAGGCCTCTTCAGCATCGTGAGGAACAGCCCATCCATAGACATCGTAGTTGGTATAGGCACCGTTGGTCGTATGCACTGTCGTTGCATTCTGCAGTTCAAACGATGGGTTGACAATCAACGCCGTTTGGTTGTCGTCGAACCATTCTTCAATCTGTGCATTGAGTGCCTCCAGTTCGGCGGTGGTGGTATGCGTCCAACGCACTTCCGTACGTTTCAGCAACTCGTTCATTGCATCGCGGGTTTCATCCTCAAGAGGCAGGTAGCTGACGTAGGTCAGGCCCTTGTCCCAAGCAGCGCAGTAGCGATTGTACTCCTGTAATTGAGCATAGCTGATGAGTGCCCAGGCATTGAGTTTGGAGGTGGTGTTAGCATGTGCATCCAATTCCGTCGGGCTGTTGGCTCCAAAGAAATGGTTGCTGGCCTTGAAGTGATAAGCCAAGTTTACACCTTCAGCATACGTAGAACTGGATTCGGAATCATTCGTGTCGAACACTTTGAATGTAGTCGCCCCTGATTCACTGGCAGGAATCAAACCTGCTTTATAATCAGCAGTCCCGTACCATAATCTCAGTTTATTGTAGTCGTTGCTGACAGAGGCACCGGAGGCATCGCCCCAGAGTCCGAACATGTGGACATTGGAGAGGTTCGGGTCACGCACCAGAGTTCCGTCGCTAGTGAGGAAGCCGTTGCGCCCGCTGTCCCAACGTCCGAAGTTCACGTTGTAAAGATACCAGCTGACGGATCCGTAAGTGGCTGTCTCGCCTGTCCAAGCCCAGCGATCCTTCACTTCAGGATAGACTTCGGCTGGTTTGGTAATGCGGAATTGAACGACGACAGGCCCATGATCGCCGAGAGCTGTCTGGTCGCTTGTACCTTCGACGGTACCTACTGTGTAGTCGGTCTCACGAGCATAGGTCAGTGCGGTAAGCTGTGCTGAGTTTTCGGCAGTGGGGTTGAGGTAGATAATCTTATCCACCACCTCGTTCGAGAGGCTGGCATCGTCTACGTTCGGATAGGCTCCGCTGCGTACCAACTGAATCCATGCGTCGTTGAACGTGTAGCGACCGGTAGCCTCAATAGGATTCTTAAAGTTGGAGATGATGTTCTCACGGGTGTAGCGGCTGTTGAAGTCGCCGAGGATAATCTTCGGGCGTGTGGTGAAAGAGTTTTGGATGATGGCATTCGCCAGTTGCGTCCACTGCGCATTTCGCGAGTCCGTGGCTCCATTCGCGGTATCTCCGGCATCCATGTGCGTCATATAGACATCCACCTTGAGTCCGTTGCTGAGGGTCACTTCGTAGTAGCGGAAGCCCTTCTTGATGTACTGGTTGCCTTCGGTGCTGACACTTTGGGTGTATTGTGTCCACGACTCGCCGCTGGCCTCGCGTCCGTTGTCCTTATTCCAGAAGAAGTTGAGGCCGTCGGTGTCAGACGGAGGATTGAGGATAGAACCCACACCCACTTCGCCGCGCCAAGTGCCTTGGCCGTAGGTGTTGCCGAATTCGCTGACAAGTTCGCTGTTGTAGTTGAAGTCTTCCTGAACAGCGAGCAGGTCGTAACGCTTGTTGCTCATCATCAGGTACTTGCTGATATCCTTGGCACCTTGTGCGCCACGGCCGTCAGGATTGACATGAACATTGAACAGATCTATGTTGATCGTAGGCAGACCGTCCACATTGAGCGAGGCAACGGTGAACGTGCTGTTGTAGCCTTCGGCATTGACGCTGGTCACTTTGAGTGTCGCTCCGGCGGCAGTAGCCTGAAAATAGACGCGACCGGCATCGAGGATGAGTTTCGACTGAGCAGTCTTTGTCACGGGAGTGGCATCAAGCAGGTTGTCACCATTCTGCGTATAGACAATGTCTGTGACGGGGCCTTCGAGTGTATAAGGACCTACGACCGATGCATCGTAGTAGTACCATTGGCCAGCGACGAGTTCTGTCTCGGTATCGTTTGGCAGCCGCAGTGCCACAGGGCCGAAATACGAGAGGCGCACGTTGTCGAAATAAACCCAGTTAGCATTCGTGCCGGTCACTGCATACCCAATCTTCACTGGGTTCGTTCCGTCGGCCAGGAAATCGACGGTGTAGGTGTAGTTCGTAGCATTGATAGCCACCTTCTTGCTGCCGGCAAAGAAATTGGCACCGGAGATATCTGCAGTGGGCGTTCCTTGCAGTTCTGCATGAGCTGTCACCGTCAGACGGAAGTGTCCCTCGGGCAGACCGGTCAGGTTCTGCTCGGTTCCGCAATCATCGAGACTCCCGTCCGCCGCGTTTCTCCACTTTTCCAAGAAACGGCCGGAAGTTCCACTAGCCCCGTTCGACTGCTCGACAAAGTTAGTGTTTGGCGAAGTCCAACCATGAATAATGACCGCACCGGCATTATTCCCATCGTTTTCATTCGCGTCAGCATCTGGATTGGCTACTTTCCACGTCATGTCCACAGGATTAGACTTGGAGGCCGAAGAGTAATCCTCACGTTCTTCAGCAGGAATGAGCAGCCAACAAGCATTATCATCTCCTGCCTCGGGATCAACGGCATGACCATATGCGCCAGCACCACCCATCCATCTGAAGTAAGCCTTGTCATTACTTGAAGGGTTATTGGCTTTCAACTTATATACATTCGAGAAGCCGGGCACGCTGACGGGTTCGAATGCCCATGTGGTGTATCGCGCTTCGTTTGTTGCTGCATCCACGAAACAATCGTTAGCAAGGTATTTCTCACCATTGACTTTCTCAAACTTCAATTGATAAGCATTACTATTGCCAATCAGTGTCACTCGCTGACCTGCGCCATCCGCAACGGCATGAGTGCCCCACCAGTGGCCTTGGGTCGCGAAACGCTTGGATGCAATGTTGTAGAGGTAATACTCGCCTGCGCCAGCTACGGCACCACTGGTGTAGTTTGCGCCAGTGAAGTTGCCAGATGCGGCCTCATAGGTTGCACGAGGTATTGAATAGATGTAGAATTTTCCGACATTTTCACCTTCTTTATTGCCAGCAACTACATTATTATCGGCAAAAGCCTTTGCATTCCATGGGCCAATGTAGAGGTTGGAATTACCTCCGACATTGTCGGGGAGTTTGTTCTGGATGGTCCAAGTGCCAGTACCAGAATTATAGGTCAGTCCCCATTGGGTCCAAGTGCTTTGCGTCTGTTCCCAAGCAAACTGGACACGATAAGGGGCATTTTCTCGGCTTTGCATCAACAGAGTGGGATTAGCCAAATTGCGAATACCCCATTGATAGGTCGAGCTGTACTCGAGCATCCACAGGAACTTCTTGTTTGTTACCGGATCAGCCGGCGTACGATAGACCATGGTGAGCTGGTCTTCCTGTGCATCTCCCAATAATCCGGTTCCTCTTTCCTGAGCCATCATCAAATCTGCTTCTGAAGCAAAGAAAATGTAATAGTTGCTGCTCAGCGCAAGCGTGCTGGTAGGTAGTTGGGTGACAAGTGTCCACCCATCGGCAACGAGGTCCGACCTGCTGTACGCAAATGCTCTCGATGCACACATCAATGTGCCAATTAGCACAATGATACTGAAGAGTTTTTTGTTCATGTTAGTTAGTTAATATTATTAGTGTGAGTAAGCTTTCCATTCAGGCGATTCCGACCTGTTATTCTGTAGTTTAGGCTATGAACTTGGCAAAGTTATGCTTTTTCTCCGACTTTTGTGTTACAATAGTGTGAAAAAATGTATGGTTTGAACAAAAATATACGGAATATATGCTAAAAAACATCTTATCGCAGGGTGCGGATGTGCGCAGCCTGCGATAAGATGAAAGGGGGACTATTGAATAGGGAATGGGGGTCGAAAGTCGAAAAGCTTAGAGTTCGCTGCTCTTCTTGGCGAAGGTGTTGCCCTGGTTGAGGTCGCCCGTGTCGAAGCCACGACGGAACCAGCGCTGGCGCTGGGCGGAGGTGCCGTGGGTAAACTGGCGCTCGTCGGGGTTGTAGCCGGCGCGCTTCTGCAGGTGGTCGTCGCCGATGACGATGGCGGTGTTCAGGGCTTCTTCGAGGTCACCCTTCTCGAGCGAACCGAAGAGGCGCTGCTCGTCGTGGCCCCAGACGCCGGCGTAGAAGTCGGCCTGGAGTTCGATCTGCACACTGATACGGTTGGCCTCGGTCTGCGAGAGCTGTGCCATCTGCTGGTGAGCCTTGCCGAGCGTGCCGAGCAGGTACTGCACGTGGTGTCCGACTTCGTGGGCGATGACGTAGGCCCAGGCGAAGTCGCCCTCGGCGCCGAGCGACGATTTCATCTCCTTATAGAAGGAGAGGTCGATATAGACTTTCTGGTCGGCTGAGCAGTAGAAGGGGCCTGTCGAGGCGGTTCCCTGTCCGCAGCCGGTCTGGATGCTTCCGGTGTAGAGCACGAGTTCGGGCACTTCGTACTGACGTCCTATCTCCTGGAACTTGCGGGTCCACACGTCTTCGGTCGATGCGAGGACTTTCTTGGTGAACGAAGCGAGTTCTTCTTCCTCGGGCGAGCCTTGATAGGGCTGTCCGTCGCTGGTCTGTTCGGTCGTGGTTGTACCCATCTGTCCGACCACTTGCAGGGGGTCGATGCCGAGTTTGGGACCGAAGATGAAGAGGAGGGCGATGATGATAATGCTTCCGCAGCCTGCCTTGCCGCCTTTACCGCCGAGCATTCCGCCGCCGAGGCCTCCCAGTCCGCCTAAAATACTTCCGCCGCCCGATTGTCCGCGACGGTCTTGCACGTTGGTGCTTTCTCTTCTGCCTGATAAATCCATAATCTGAAAAGTAAAAATTATAAATTAAAAATTAATAATTAAAAATTAAAAGCCTGCCGGTTGGCAACAGCCCTCCTTGGGAGGGGGTTGGGGAAGGCTGAAAGTGAAAAGTTGAAGATTGAGAATTGATTGTTCGTGAATTACTGCCTGCGAAGATACGGAAAAAAAATGATTTGTCGGTACGCTGCAGGGTAAAATTTTTTACGGAGAGGGAAAACAAAGGACTAAGTACTAAGTACAAAGTACAAGGTACAACGAAGAGAGATGTACTGCTGCTGCGACACTTTGTACTTTGTACTTTGTACCTTGTACTTTGCACCTTGTACCTTGTCCCGTGTACTTCGTATTACCAATCGCTGAAGAGCTCGAAGCCGAACTTAAAGCCGAAGCCTTCGTAGCCGTGGGGCGAGAAGGCGAAGAAGGTGGCGACGGAGCAGAGGCGGTTGGTGAAGCCGTAGCCAAACTCGACGAAGGGGAAGTAGTTGCGCACGGCGAGGGCACTGAAGTAGATGCGCTCACGCTCCATCAGCGCTCCAATCCAAGGCATACGGCAGAACAGGAGGAGTGGCGACTCGTAGGTGCCGTTGAAGCGGACATAGTAGTCGGAAGCGTTGTACCATTCGCTGCGCAGGAGTTCAAATTCGCCGCTCCAGTCGTCGTTCCAGCCGCCTGGGAGGTTGTTGCGACGGAAGTAGGCGTAGTCGAGGAAGTAGCGTTGTCCGCTTTTCGAGAGGTAGAAGCCCACGCCTGCCCGCATCGAGAGCGTACGTGTGCAGTGGAGGGGCACGATCCACTGTCCGTCGAACTCGCAGCGGCTGTAGCCGATGTCGCCGCCGAACACACGTCGCAGTCCTTGCTCGTAGTCGGCAGTGAGCACGGGACCGCGGCGTCCGAGGGGCGTCCATGTCAGTTCGAGCATGGGTGCAAAGGTGTGATAGACGTTGGGCTTGCCCACGAGGTTGAAATCGTATTTCGACACAGCCGAACGGCGGTGGAAGACGAAACCGAGCTGTCCCGACAGGCGGCTGGAGAACCCGTAGTTAAGGGTGGTGCGGAACGAGAGGTCCTTGAAATAGCTGAGGTTCATGCGGTCGAAATCGATGGTGTCGCCCCGATGCAGCTGTTTCACCTGCTCAAGCACGTCCGACGTACTGATACGGTTTCCGTTGGCGACAGCCACTTGCAGGTAGCCGTTGCGCCGCTCGTTGAAGTACCATGTCATGGGTGTGTCGAAGTAGATGAGGTGGTCCTTGAACGCATAGCCGCCACGCAGCTCCCACTGAAGCCGACTGTTGTGCCCCATACGAAGATAGAAGTCCATCTTGGTGCGGTAAATCAGTCCGCGCGACTTGCTGTAGTCGAAGTAGAGGGGGTTGAAGATGGGGCCGACGCTGAACCGATGCCGCTCGGCATTGCCGAAGTTGGCATGCAGGGTCGAGAGCATATTGTCCTGTATGGCGTCCCACACAGCATCGCCCGTATGCTTGAGCCATTCGCTACGCCTCGGCAGGGTATCGACCACGAGCGTGTCGGGCTGTTCGCCGGCATGCAGAGCGTTGAGCGAGTCGAGGTAGGCAATGGCATGGAGGTCGGTCGGACTGAGCGGCACAGGGCGCAGCTGGCGCATCAGTTCGATCGAATCGACATTGACCAAGGTCGGCGGCAGCGTAGTGGGCAGGTCGCTGATGCAGGTGAACTGCGCCGTCAGTTTGTTTCCGATGAAACGGACCGTCGCATCGAGGTCGCAGCGCTGCACACGCAGCGACGCCCGGCCGTCGGGACCCATCGTGAGGTCGAGCCTGAAGCGGATCATGTCGTACTCGCCTTCCAGACAGGCACACAGCATGCGGCCGGTCGTGGGGTCGATGGTGGCCGTACCGCTCACGAGCTGCGTGTTGAACAGGCGTGGAGTGATGGTCACCGTGGCGGTGGCAGAGTCAACCATCTCCACACGATAGCGGTAGAACTGGCGGTTGGAAGGGCGGAAGGGTGAGAGCAGATGGTCGCCGACGAGGGTCGATTCGTAGGGACGAACCGACACGTAGTCGCGCACGTTGGCCAGTGTGTTGCGCCGATGACGGATGGTGCTCACGTGGACATGGCAGAGCGAACTGACGTCACGGCGCTTTGTCGCGACGACCGTCGAATACATTTCACCCAGAAACTCCCGCTGTTCACCGTGAGCGATGTGGAACAGATTCGGTATGGTGAGCATGGTGAAATTGCGGCGCGGGACGTTGAAATGATATTTCAGATAGACATTCGAGCGCACGGTGTCGCCGTGCAGGCTGTCCTCGTCCGCTGCCCAGGGCTGCTGACTCACCTGCCGCGGCCATTCAAACATGCGCTGCAGCACCTCGTCGCTCTGTGCCTGCACCTCGACAACACAGAACAAGAGCAACACGAACCCTATCAACCGGCTGGCTTTCACTCTCTAAACGATTCGATGAATAACCCTGCAAAGTTCGCCAAAAACCCATTAAATGCCAAAGAAAACACCTGTTTTTTGGGGGCTGCCATGTAAAAATGGATGGCCGTGATGTATGTCCCCGTTTTCAGCCAGACACACCAATGTCCGATTTGGATCATTTAGATGGTGATTTCGTCCAGTCCGCACGGCATTTTAAGTCGCTGAGAATCGCGCAAAAATCACCGACCGACCGCTCGACCGCAAATAGCGCAGCTACGACGCGTTGACTTCCGACCCATTTTTCACTTTTCACCTTTCCCCAGCCATTGAAATGGCTGGCTACCATTGTCAAGCCCCTCTGGGGCTTCCATCCTTTCATTTTTCACTTTTCACTTTTCACTTATCACTTTCCCCTTGTCCGCCGTCTCGTTGTCGGCAGACGGCGGACGCAGCGTCGGCAGACGGCGGACAAACCTATCGGCAGACGGCGCTTTGCCGGCCGTCAGACGGCGCTCTGCCGACGCTCAGACGGCGGACAACCGACAGGGTAAACGGCGCTCTGCCGACGCTCAGACGGCGGACTGCCGACAGCCAGACGGCGGACAAAAATGAAATAAATGGGAATACGTGACGTGAAAATGCTTTTCGCAAAGCGGAAAACAAGGATTTTTAGTCAGAAAACTACACTTTGGGGATTTTTTTAGAAGACAACACGGGACAACATGGGACAACAAAGGACAACATCTTCTTAATCAATGAAATAATAAAGTTGTCCCAAGTTGTCCTTCGTTGTCCCATGTTGTCTTCTAAAATACTGCCTCTCAAAAATTTTATCCCAATTTCTTTCAGTTTTCAGGCTTCGCCTGATCGGGCGGGCATGGGAACCCGCCCCTACGACAATCGGAACCGCAATTTTCTGGATTCCCCGCCAAAAATTTTCGTGTTTTTCGTTTGTGTTCGTTTTTTTTCGTTGTCCGACGATTCTATTTCCCCCAAAATTCTCCCACAAAATCAGCCCGCTAAAAGGTAAAATTTCCCCTGACGTTAACATTTCATGTTTCGTGCTGAAATGCAAACGCCCCCCCATCATATTTTCTCACATTCTGCTTGGTGTTTTCCATAATTTGCCGTATCTTTGCCAACACATTTCCATTCATCATCAAAAGACTGACTGAACATGAAACGAGTATTCTTCACCACACTGACCGCGGCACTGCTCTTCTGTGCCTGCAACAGCGGCACTTCCGCACAGCAAAAAGTCAACGACGACACTGCCACGCGCGACAGCATCATCCAGCGCGTCACCGACATCTACACAGCAGTCTGCAAAGCCTATCCGTCGGACCACGGATTCGATGCCAACGGCGACTTCTACGAACTCAACCTGCCCAACCTCGACAGCCTGTACTGCACACGCGGATGGAACGAGCTGCTGGCTAAAGTGGCCGAGAAAGACGAGCAATCGGGCGATGAAATGCCCTTCTTCGACTTCGATTACTGGATTATGGGACAGGACTGGGACAACGTGCACTTCGACAAGGTCGTCGTGACGGAACTCAACGGCGACACGGCCACGGTCAATCTCGACTGGTACAACTTCGACAACTGCACGACCATCCCCCTCGTCCTGCTTCGCGAAGATGGCGAATGGCGCATCGACGACATCGACGGGCTGAAACAGGGGATGCAGGTGTACGTTGAATCGGACTTTTGAACATATTTCGGAATGTGAAAAATAAAGAGTGAAAAGTGAAAAGTGAACTGACTCCCTTTATCTACAGAGCAAGCAGAGCTTGCGAAAGTTGAATCAAAAATTAGTGACATCAAAAATTAGTGACACCCATGAAACGAACTCTCATCACAACACTGGTGCTTTGCCTCACGATGACGGCCGGAGCACAGAAGACCACACAGCAAGAACCCTTCACCGGCTATCTGTTTGCCTACTTCGAAGGACGCGGAGACGGACAGGAACAGCTGCGCTTCGCCCTGAGCGACGATGCCGTCCACTGGCGGGCACTCAACGAAAACCATCCCATCGTGACGTCGGACACCATCAGCGAGAGCGGCGGAATCCGCGACCCGCACATCCTGCGCGGCGAACATGGCGACTACCTCATTGTCGCCACCGACATGCACACCTTCGACCCCAAACAGGGATGGGGCTCGAATCCAGGCATCGTACTGCTTCGCTCCGACGACCTCGTCCACTGGACACACTCGCGCATCAACCTGTCGAAGGCCTTTCCCAAACACTTCGGCGATGCCTACTGGGTGTGGGCACCCCAGACCATCTACGACCGCAAGGCAAAGAAGTACATGATCTACTTCACCCTTCAGCGCAGCGACCGCAAGAGCCTCATCAGCTACTATGCATACGCCAACCGCGACTTCACCGCCTTCGAAAGTGAACCGAAACAACTCTTCGCTGCCAAGTATGGCTCCATCGACAACGACATCATCGAAGGTCCCGACGGAACCTTCCACCTCTTCTACAAAGGAAACACAAAGGACGAACAGGGACGGGAAGTGAACAACGGCATCCAGCAAGCCACGTCGAAAAACCTGAAAGGACCCTGGAAGGAGGACTTCGTCTATCTCGACGCCTACGCCGGCACGCCCACCAGCGTCGAGGGCAGCAGCGTCTTCAAGTTGAACAACGAAGAAAAGTGGGTGCTGATGTACGACCTCTACAGCAGTGGCCGCTATGAATACCAAACGACGACCGACCTCTACAACTTCACCCGCCGGCCACAGTCGTTCACCAAAGACTTCTTCCCGCGCCACGGCTCGGTCATCTCCGTGACACGCACCGAGATGCAGCGACTTCAGGACCACTTCGGACAGGCTGCCACCTACCTGCTCGAAAGCCACGGCAATCCCCTGTTCCGCCACCACTACACGTCCGACCCCGCCACGCTCGTCGTGGGCGACACCCTCTGGCTCTTCACCGGACACGACTCCAACGGGCGCAAGAACGGCTACTGGATGAGCGACTGGTGCGTCTTCTCGACCACCGACCTGAAGCACTGGACCGAATATCCCTGCCCGCTGCAGCTCACCGACTTCGCCTGGGGTGTGAAGGGCGAGGCCTACGCAGCACAAGTCATCGGCAGGGGAGGTAAATACTACTGGTACGTCTCGACCAATCAGTGCGGCATCGGCGTCGCCGTGGCCGACCGTCCGCAGGGACCCTACCACGACGTACTCGGACGTCCGCTGCTGACCAACGACGACTGCTTCGCCTCGAAACACTCGTGGGCATGCATCGACCCCACCGTCATCATCGACGACGACGGGCAGGCCTATCTCATCTGGGGCAACGGGCAGTGCTACATTGTCCGGCTGAAAGAAAATATGATTGAGACGGAGGGCGACGTACGGCAGATTACGTTTTCCGAGGCCTTCCCATTCGAGGAAGCGCCGTGGATTCACAAATACCAGGGTCGATACTATCTGACCTACGCCAGCGGATTTCCCGAGCGCATCGCCTATGCCGTGGCCGACAACATCTGGGGACCCTACGAGCCGAAAGGCATCATCAGCGAGGTCGCAGGCAACAGCGACACCACCCACCCCGCCATCGTCGAATACAAGAACCGGTGGTACTTCTTCAGCCACAACGGGGCGCTCCGAGGCGGCAACAGCCACCACCGCAGCGTAGTCTGTGAACCGCTCCGCTACGATGCCGACGGCAACATCCTGCCAATTCCGCCCACAAGTGCCGGCATTGAACGATGAGCGTGAAGCGTTGAACGCTTCACTTCTATTGCGTTGGATTTATCGGATATAGACTTTTCGTCGTCGTCCCTGTTCATCGACAACGATGTTGAGTCCGTCGTAAGGCTCTGACTGCGCAATGCCCTGCAGGTTGTAGTAGAGGGGTGAAGTGCGGTGTGCCTCAATGTGTGGGGCATCAATGTCGGTTGCGACATCGAGCCTGTGAATGGTGTCGTCGAGCCATACCAGACGTTCGGTGTACCATGTGCGGGCCCGCTGAATAAGCCTGTTCAGTGTGGACACATAGGGAAGGTGTTCATAGCGTTGGCGGTCCAGACGCGCACTGGCTTCGATGTCGGTCTTGTTGGGAATGTGGTCGAGACTGTCGATAACGTCGAATATCTGCTGCTCAAATCCTTTTGCCTTGAGCTGCTTCCACTGACGGATGTACTCTTCGAGCAACGCCGGACTGCTGGCCAGCATGTGGGAGAAGAAGTAGGGCGTGCCCGTGTGGACAGGGGCAAACTCGTCTGGGGAGATGCTCATGTTGTCGTTGAAGTCCCACATGCAGGGCATGAAGACACGAGTGTCGGCCGTGTTGTCGTACTTGGCCACGTATTTGTTGGATCCACGGTGGTCGCTCGAGCCAAGGATATCCTGCCCGAGCAGGTATTTGGAAAAGGATGGGAGGTCGATGCAGTCGGCGTATGTGCCGTCGTCCATGGAGGACTGCATCTGCTGCAAGGTCTGTCGGATGTAGTCGGTGTCGGCATCGTCCAAGGCATCGGCGTCGGGGTATTTCAGCGTGAAGTGCTGACGTTCGCCCCAGATGCTCTCGATGTAGAAGTTTTCTTTCCAGTAGTAGTTGTCGTGTTCGACCATAAATCCCGTCTCGTCGTCCAGGTCGATGCGTCCGTCCTCGGCTTTGACACTCTCGATGAGATGGTAGAGCCCGCGGTAATCACCGTTGACGACGACGTTGGCAAATGTGCAGCTGGGTGTCCAGTGGAAGTCCAGCTGACGGCTGAGGAATAGTGCGAGAAAGGTTTGCACCTTGGGACCGTCGAGCAGTAGCAGCCAGTGCTTGCTCTTGTACTTCTCTTTATTCCGTTGCAGTAAGTCGCTTTTCTTCTCTAACTTTAGATTGTAGGGCTTTTTGTCATAGACAATCGCACTGGAGTTGCCCCGCACGCGGATGGACATGCCCGACTTTCCAGCCTCGTACTCCCCGCTGTCGTACAGCACCTTATCACGCAGGGTGATGACCATGCGTCCGGGTGCCTCAACCACGTTGTCGAGCATTTTTCCGTTGGGTGTACTAACTATGTCGAAAGTGGGCTCCACGCCATCGACCGTGGTGATGGTGACAAGCAAGATGTCCATCTCCGACAGCCCGAGGGTGTCGGCACTCATCTGTGCCTGTGCCACGGAAGGCAACAGACACAGAAGTAAAAATAGGAGGTAAGTTCTCAATCGCTAAAACTTTATCATTCAGTCCATGTGGAACACCTCGCGCAGCGGAATGGTGACGGGGCTGTTGTCGGGGTTGGTCTCCATGATGTCGGCCATGTAGGCCCACCAGCGCTGTGTCACCTCGTCGGCACCCATGTCCTGACTCGACTGCTCACCCTCGATTTCCTGATAGCCGAAGAGGATATTGGTGTCGCGGTCCCAGTAGATGCTATAGTTCTTGACTCCGGCATCCCTGATCTGGCGTTGCAGTTCGGGCCACAGAGCGGCATGGCGACGCTCATATTCGTCCTCAAACCCTGGCTTGAGGAACATCTTGAATGCAAATCGTTTCATAGAATTGTGGATATTTTTAGTGTTGAGAGTTTAGTGTTTAGTGTTTAGAGTGCAGGTGTGTCAGACAGTTCACTAAACACTAAACACTAAACACTAAACCTTTACTCTGTGACAGGGTATTTAGGCGAGGGTCCCCACTCGTTGGTGCCAGGCTTGCTGTCCTGAGCGAAGATGAACAGGAACACGATGGCCACAATGCCGCAGCAGCAACTGTTGAGCAGCATCAGCGCATACCACCAGCCGCTGTAGTTCAGGTCGTGCAGACGACGCACACCCAACGAAATGCAGGGTAGGAAGGTCACCAGGCCGAAGAGATAAAGGGGAATGCTGCCCACCCAGTAGCGGCCGCTCTGCATGAGCACCTGCGCCACTTCTTCGGGTTCCATTTTGCCCAGTTCATCCAATGGAACATCGATCGAACCGACCATGATGGCGTAGAGCAATATGCCGATCACCGAGTTGATGAGGGTCGGCCACCAGAACTCGCTGCGACGGCTGCGACTGCTGAAATCGACATAGTTCTGCCAAAACAGTTTGTAGGCTTCCCACATGTTGGGAGCGGGTGCCACACCACCGGTGAAGGAACGCTGCTTCATCCCGCTGTCGGGTTCGAAGCGGTGGATTCCGTAGGCTGCGGGACTGTCGGGCGTTGTGCCCTGAGCAGGAGTTTGGGGGTCCTGTCCAGTTTGCTGAACAAACTGAGAATTTTCGTCTTTGTTATAGCTCATAGATAAAATAGTGATAAGTGATAAGTGGAAAATACTTCCGCAAAGGTAAGAAAAAAAGTGTTGGTTGTTGCAACCGAGTTGCAGAAAATGCAGATTTTCAGCCGAAAATATTTGCTGCAAAGGAAAAGCTCCGTAACTTTGCAGCAAAAATACGACGCCTTATGGATGAAATCCTCCACATCATCAACGAAATGTCGCCCTACCTGCTGCTGGGCTTCCTCTTTGCCGGACTGATGCATGCCTTCATTCCGCGCACGCTCTATACCAAATATCTGTCGGGACAGAACATCCGTTCGGTCATCAATGCCGCCCTGCTCGGCATCCCCCTCCCGCTCTGCTCCTGCGGCGTGCTGCCCACAGCGATGTCGCTACGCAAGGAGGGTGCCTCGCACGGAGCCGTCGTCTCGTTCCTCATCGCCACCCCACAGACGGGCGTGGACAGCATCATCGCCACCTATTCGCTCATGGGTCTGCCCTTTGCCATCCTGCGACCCATCGCTGCACTGGTGACGGCAGTGTTTGGAGGGGCTTTGGTCAACACACAGCAGACTAACAACCAGCAGACCCACCCTCAACCCCTCTCTGTGAGGGAGGGGAGCGGTCACTCTTGCTGCTGCCATGAGGAAAAGGAAGAGCATTGCTGCTGCCACGAGGACTCAGAAACTGCTCCCCTCCCTCACAAGGAGGGGTTGGGGAAAGGTCTGTTGGCAGCCCTTGAATACGCCTACGTCGATTTGGTGAAGGATATCGGGAAATGGCTCGTCGTCGGCCTCATCGTGGCAGCCCTCATCACCGTCCTCGTACCCGACGACTGGTTTGCAGTGTTCAAGGACAACACCTGGCTGTCGATGCTCCTCGTGCTCGCCATCAGTGTCCCGATGTATATCTGTGCCACGGGCAGCATCCCTATCGCCGTCGCCCTCATGCTGAAGGGACTCACTCCTGGAGCCGCCCTCGTGCTGCTCATGGCCGGACCTGCCGCCAACATGGCGAGCATCCTCGTCATCCGCCAGCAGCTCGGCACACGCACCCTCATTGCCTACCTCGCCTCGATTGTGTTCGGAGCCATAGCCTTCGGCGTCGGCATCGACTACCTCCTGCCGCGCGAATGGTTCACCGAAGGACTCGTACAGTCAGCCGCCTGCTGCGAAACGACAGGCACATGGTTCCAGTGGCTCTGCACCGGTCTGCTCATCGCTCTGCTCATCAACGCATTTGTGTTCCAAAGGAAGAAAAAGTGTGGGTGCCATACCCACACACAGCAGACCCCTTCCCAACACTCACCAAAGGAGGGGAGCAATCACTCTTGCTGCTGTCATGAGGAAGAGGAGGAAGAACATTGCTGCTGCCACCACGAAGAACCCAAGAAAGAAGAAGGACACTGCTGTTGCTGCCACCATGAACAATGATTATCTCAACGAGGAAGCCATCCTCGACCACGCTGGACTGCGCGTCACCGCTGTCCGTACCCTCATTCTGAAAGCCATCCGTCGTGACTTTCAGAATGCTTTTTCGCTGGCCGACCTCGAGGCGGCACTGCCCACGGTCGATCGCTCCACCCTCTTCCGCACGCTGCAGAGCCTGACCGAGGCTCATCTGCTGCACGACATCGACGACGGCACCGGCACACAGAAATACTGCCTCTGCCACCACGACGACACGACACACTGCCCTGGTCATGTCCACCTGACTTGTGTCCGCTGTCACCGCACCTACTGCCTCACCTCGGTCCAAATACCAACGGTTCCTCTGCCCGAAGGATTCGAGGCAGAGGAAGCCGAGTATGTAGTGAAGGGTGTATGTGCTGAGTGCAGCAGGTCACTTCACCCGAACGATATTCAGTGAGTAGGCCGGCACATCGACCAGTACGCTGCCATCGGCAGGCGAGAGCGAAGTCTCGACCGGATAGATGTGGGTGGGCGTCTGGAGCGTATTCTCGTCCATACCGCTGGCTGCAGCAAGACGGATCACACGAGCCGACTGCGCTGTGAAGTTCTTGAGGTCGATGCGAGCGGTGGTGCTGACACTCGAGGTGTTGGTCACCTTCACAATCATTTCGCCCGTTGTCTCGTCGAGCGTGGCAGAGGAGAAGATACCCTCGGCGGTGTTGCGCTTCAGTTGGGTGTCGAAGACGAGTTCGTTGTCGAGCCATGCTTTCACGTTGTCGCCGGTCACCTCAATCGTCACGTCGTACCAGCGGCCGTCCTCGATGCGTCCGTGCTTCGTGGCTGTCTGCGTCTTGCTGCCGCCGACCACCTGCTCGATGCCGTGCTGCGTGTTGCCCCAACCGCCGAAGTTCACCCAGCAGTAGTTGTCGCGGTCAACATAGTTGAAGACGACGATGAAGCCTTCTGCACCGCGGTCCTTACGCGCGCGTGTCTTATATACATAATGGTCGCCGTCGTAGAGGGTCGGTTCAACAGCCACGCACTGCTGGCGGCGTCCTGTCTGGCTCACTTCGCCGTTGTTGACCTGCCAGTCGCCACTGATGGCCTCAACTTCGCCCTGCGTCTTGAACGTGGCGCGAGTTTCCCACGTGGCAAATCCGCAGCGGTTCTTTTCGGGTGTCACACGTGCTGCAGTGGTCACGTCGTAGGGATTCTCCTGCTTGACGCGGATGACCTGCGTACCGACGTTCTGAGCCATCAGTGCCTGCACGTAGTACGACGGTGTGCCCATCACGGCGCTGCTGCTGAAACGGATCATGTCGGGACGCCAGCGGGCATCGTTCTCGTTGACAAAGATGGGAGCGTAGCTGTTGAGGGGAACGACGTCGCTGTTGTTCTCCATACCCATCATGAAGACAGCCTCGCCCAGTGCTGCATTCATGTTGCCGAGGTCGCCGAAGCCCTGTGTCACAGCATATTCTCCGACATAAATCTTCGAACCGCCGCGCTTGTAGCTGTCGTACTTGTGGAAATTGTTGGCAAACCATGCCGGATTGCGGTAGTAGTGCTCGTCGAGCAGTTCGACGCTTTCGCTGCTGTCCCACGTCGGGTCGTCGGTGCCCCAGGCAGCCACATCGCCGATGAGGTGTATCTTCGGGTATTTGGCCAGGATGGCATCCTTGAAGATTTTGAAGCGCTCGTAGTAGTGGTCGCTCGTGCCCGTCTGTTCGGGTTGGTTGTTCTCGTTACCGATTTCGAGGTACTCGATGTTGAAGGGTGCGGGATGGCCGTTCTTGGCACGCAGCGCTCCGTACTTCGTCGTGACGTCGCCGTTGGCATATTCCAGGGCAGCCAGTGCTTCGTCGATCCACGGCTGCAACTGGTCGAGGGGCGTGCAGCCGCCATGCCAGATGCCGATGTTCACCACGTAGAGGGGCTTGGCGCCGAGGTCCTCAGCCATCTGCAGGTATTCGTGGAAGCCGAGGCCGTCGGTCGTGCGATAGCCCCAGTTCACATTCCAGTGGCCTGGACGCTCTTCGATGGGTCCGATGGTGCGTTCCCAGCGGAAGGCATTCTCGGGCGTGGCTTCACCCTCGACGAAGCAGCCGCCAGGGAAGCGCATGAACTTCGGGTGCATGTTGTAGAGCATCTGCATGAGGTCGGGACGCAGGCCGTTTTCGCGGTTGCGGAACGTCGGCGGGAACAGGCTCACGACGTCGAGGTCGAGCGTTCCCTTGCCGTCGAACACGAGGGCAAACTGTGCCTGCGGATCGTTGTCCGTAGCGGTCAGCGTGGCGGTGTATTTCTTCCAGTCCTTGCCGACAACCGCCTCAACCGCCGTTTCGGCAAAGACTTTCTCGCCCTTCGCGTCGCACAGCGTGGCACGGATGCCGCCCTTGTACGTACCTTTCGCCCAGAAACTCAGCTTGTAGCTGCGACCCTGCACAGCGTTGATGCCCCAGAAGCCTTCGTTCACAAGGCAAGCCGGAGCCGCTGTCGTGGCGTTGATGTTGAGTTCGAGCGCGTGTTGCTGCACGCTGTTCAGCAGTTTCACCTTCTTCGAAGCCTTCAGCAGCTTCATGTCGATGCTGGCACCGGTCGTGGCAAACGTGCTCCAAGCCTCGGTCGAGACAGGCGCGCCATAGCGTGGAGCATCCTCGAACGAGCGGTTGCGAATTAGTTCGGCATAGATGCCGCCGTCGGCTGCATGGTTAATGTCTTCGTAGAAAATACCGTAGTGGGTCGGACTCACCTTCGGTCCGCGCTGCGCTGCATCGACCGTGACGACGACCTGCGCCGAGGCGGTGGCAACGCACAGGGTGGCTGCAGCCAGCAGAGTTGCTTTTAATTTCATAAAAAGAATGATTTTAGTGAATATTGAACATGATAAATTGTCGGTGATTTCATTGTGCAAAGTTAGGATAAATGCGGCAGAAAGACTATCACTCATTGGTCAATTCCTATCACAAATAGCCCAAATGTCCCCGTATGCATGGGCAAAGTTAGCAAAAATCTTTCAATATTCCTGCATAGAGTGAGGAAAAGGTGCATAAAACTTGGCAGAATGTCACATTTTGACTAATTTTGCAGCACAAACACACTTTCCTGTCTCTGATTATTGACCATTTATCATATACAAAAGGATGCGCATCACCATCAAGATTGGCAGCAACGTGCTCACACGCGCCGACGGTTCGCTCGACGCCACACGCCTCTCCGCCCTCGTTGATCAGGTGGCCGAACTGCGACGACGCGACATCGAGGTCATCCTCGTGTCGAGCGGTGCCGTGGCCTGCGGACGCAGCGTGCTCAGCCACCATCAGAACCTACTGACCAAGGACAACGTCGATGAACGCCAGCTTTTCAGTGCCGTTGGCCAGGCAAAACTCATCGACCGCTACTACGAACTGTTCCGCGAACACGGCATCACCGTGGGCCAGGTGCTCACGATGAAGCAGAACTTCGACACACCAGAGTCGTATGCTACGCAGCAGAACTGTATGGAGGTCATGCTGCAGAACGGAGTCATCCCCATCATCAACGAGAACGACACCGTCTGCGTCACCGAGCTGATGTTCACCGACAACGACGAGCTCTCCGGCCTCGTGGCACGCATGATGCGCTGTCAGCGCCTCATCATCCTCTCCAACATCGACGGACTCTACACCGGACACCCCGCCGACCCGCAGTCGCGCCTCATCCGCCACGTCGCACTCACCGACGACCTCCACCACGTCATCTCTGCCGAAAAATCCTCGGCAGGCCGTGGCGGCATGGAGTCGAAATACCACATCGCCACCGAGACTGCCCGCGCTGGCATCGAGGTCGTCATCGCCAACGGCAAACGCACTGACATCCTGCTCAACCTGCTCGACCAGCCCGACACGACGCCCCACACCCTTTTCAGCACACAGCCATGATTACTGCCCAACTCCAAGCCGCCCGCGAGGCATCGTTCGCCCTCGCCCAACTCACCGAGACTGAAATCAACGACACCCTGCTCCGCGTGGCAGATGCCATCGTCGCACACACCGACGACCTGCTCGCTGCCAACCAGGGCGACCTCCAGCGCATGGACCCGCAGAGTCCCCTCTACGACCGTCTGCAACTCACAACGCAGCGCATCGAAGCCATCGCTGCCGACATGCGCCACGTGGCTACCCTGCCCTCACCCCTCGGCCGTGTGCTCAGCCACACCGTCCTGCCCAATGGTCTCGACATCGAACGCGTGAGCGTGCCCTTCGGCGTGGTCGGCGTGGTTTACGAAGCCCGCCCCAACGTCACCTTCGATGTCTTTGCCCTCTGCCTCAAGTCGGGCAATGCCTGCGTGCTGAAAGGCGGAAAGGATGCCGACGAGACCAACCGAATGGCGGTGAAGATTCTTACGGAGTCCCTCACACAACAGGCCCTCACACAACAGGTGCTCACCCTCCTGCCCTCCACCCACGAAGCCACCGCAGCCCTGCTCCATGCCCGCGGCCTGGTCGATGTCATCATCCCGCGTGGCGGTCGCCGCCTCATCGACTTCGTGCGTGAGGAAGCCACCGTGCCCGTCATCGAGACGGGTGCCGGCGTGTGCCACACCTACTTCGACCTCGACGGCGACGTCGAGATGGGCGCCCGCATCGTCAACAATGCCAAGACGCGCCGTGTCAGCGTCTGCAACGCCCTCGACTGCCTGCTCGTCCACCAGCAGCGCACCGCCGACCTCCCCACCCTGCTCCGTCCCCTCGCCGACAGCCAGGTCGTCATCCATGCCGACCCCCTGGCCTACACCTGGCTGTTGAGCCACAACGGCTACCCCTCGCGCCTGCTCCAGGTGGCCACCGCCGACACCTACGGCACCGAGTTCATGGACTATGCCATGGCGCTGCACATGGTTGCCGACCTCGACGAAGCCTTGCGCCACATCCGTCAGTACGGATCTGGTCACAGCGAGTGCATCGTCACCCAAAACGCCGCGACAGCCAACCGTTTCCTGCGCTCGGTCGATGCCGCCTGTGTCTATCACAATGCTCCGACCTCGTTCACCGACGGTGCACAGTTCGGCCTCGGCGCCGAAATCGGTATCTCGACCCAGAAACTTCACGCCCGCGGCCCCATGGCCCTCGAAGCCCTCACCACCTACAAGTGGATCGTCCGCGGCGAGGGACAGGTGCGCCCGAAGTAAAAATCTTTGACGATTATTTGTCCGAAAACCAGGAATTTGCTAATTTTGCACATCTAAAATTACGCCATAGCATGGAACGCACTGTATTTAACCAAGCACAAATCGAACTGCTGGGAGCCATGTCGAGCATCAAAACCGATGCCGACTTGGCAGCACTGAAGCATGCCATTTCGGAATTTTTTGCCCGTCGCGCCGATGAAGAGATGGAAAAACTATGGAACGAAGGCAAATGGAACGAGCAGACTCTTGAGAACCTGCAAACCACCCACTACCGCACGCCATACCAGCGATGAAACGTTTTGTCGTCCTTGATACGAACTGCCTTGTACAGATGCTCTCTGCCCATGGTGAATACTATTCAGCATGGCAGGCTTACCGCTGCGGCAAATATATGTTGTGTGTCAGCAATGAGATACTGAATGAGTATCAAGAAATTATTGAACGGGTTGCGAATTCAACCGTTGCCACCAATGTCGTCCAAGCTATTGTGCGTAGTCCTTATACTTTATTTTTTACGCCACAATACCATTTCAATCTGATTCAGCAAGACCCCGACGACAACAAGTTTGTCGATTGTGCCATTATTGCTAACGCCGACTTTATTGTTAGCGAAGACAGCCACTTCAGTATCCTAAACTCCATTCCCTTTCCACATATTAACGTCATACACTTGAAAGACTTCTTGCGTGAATTAGGAGTTTAAGCATTCATCACCCCCAAAAACCATTCATCACCCATACATCCCCTCACAGCCGCACACCGAACGACGTATTGACGAACCATTCGTTCAGGTGGCCGTGGCTGTTGTCGTGCCAGTAGCGGCTGTTGTTGAACTGACCGTAAGCATTGACGAATTATCATTTTTTGATAATTATGAACAGCACAAATAACCCACCCACTTAGTTGCATTTTTGACAACTAACGCTCTCCGTTCTCACCCGCTGAGAATCGCGCAGAAATCACCGGCCGACCGCTCAGCCGCAAATATCGCAGCCACGTATCACTTTTCGCCCTTCATTTTTCACTTTTCACTTTTCGCTTTTCACTCTATTGCCTTTCACTTTCCACTTGTCCGCCGTCCCGTTGTCGGCAGTCGGCGGACACAGCGTCGGCAGACGGCGGACAAACCTATCGGCAGACGGCGGTCTGACAACCCGCAGACCGCGGACTACCGACGCTCCGTCGGCGGACTACCGACAGGGTAAACGGTGCTTTGCCGACGCTCCGTCGGCGGACTGCCGACAGCCAGACGGCGGACAAAAATGAAATAAAGTGGAATCTGTGACATGAAAATGCTTTTCGCAAAGCGGGAAAAAGGGATTATTAGTCAGAAGACTACACTTTGGGGATTTTTTTTAGAAGACAACATGGGACAACGAAGGACAACAAAGGACAACATCTTCTTAATCAATGAAATAATAAAGCTGTCCCAAGTTGTCCTTTGTTGTCCCGTGTTGTCTTCTAAAACATTGCCTCTCCAAAGAATTTATCCCAATTTCTTTCGGTTTTCAGGCTTCGCCTGATCGGGCGGGCATGGGAACCCGCCCCTACGGAAATCGGCATTTCAATTTTCTGGACTTTTCACCCAAAAATTTTCGTTTTTTCCGTCCGCTTTCGTGTTTTTCGTTGTTTTTTTTCGTTCTTTTCGTGGTTCAAAATTCTATTTCCTCCAGATTTCTCCCACAAAATTCGCCCTCCGAAATGTTAAAAACCTTGTTTTGTTAACTTAAAATCCGCAAGTTCATCCTACTCAACCGTCGCACGTTTTTTTGAG
>Ga0310691_10000773_pt1 | contig 55213 bp, 39 predicted proteins | sample 176DNAGHGlowgp2_FD_203887 | JGI IMG/M metagenome (GOLD analysis project Ga0310691, IMG submission 203887) | Sheep rumen microbial communities from Palmerston North, Manawatu-Wanganui, New Zealand - 1766 DNA GHGlow gp2 (v2) (version 2) | ecosystem: Host-associated > Mammals > Digestive system >... | reverse complement strand
CATTCCGAACAGAGAAGTTAAGCCCGACCGCGCCGATGGTACTGCCCTACAGGTGGGAGAGTAGGTCGTCGCCCAATACCACAGCCCTTCAGATGATTCTGGAGGGCTTTTTTGTTTTAAATCCCGCACCCGTAGGCGCGAATAATTATTCGCTCGAGGATCTGAACATATTATTTTATCAACACATCATCCTTATATCAATAATTTTTATAAATTTGCACCTCTTTAAGATAAAAATATAAAATATTAATAATCAATTAATTATACACCAATGAAAGTTTATCAAACGAAAGAAATCAGAAATATCGCCGTCATCGGCGGTAACCGCACGGGTAAGACCACTCTCTGTGAGGCTATGGCATTTCACGGCGGCGTCATCAGCAGAAGAGGTACTGTTGAGGACAAGAATACACTTTCCGACTACCGTGAAGTGGAACTCGAAAGACAACAATCCATCCAAAGCTCTGTCATGTATGCCGAATTCAACGGCACGAAAATCAACATGGTTGATTGCCCCGGTTTTGACGACTTCATTGGTGAGACTATTTCCGCCCTGCGCGTGATGGACACTGCCCTCATGGTGATTAACTCCCAGAACGGTGTCGATGTGGGTGCCGAAATCCAATGGCGCCACACTAAATCTGCTGGCATCCCCGTGATGTTCGCCGTCAACCAACTCGATCACGAAAAAGCCAACTTTGACGAAACCCTGCACCAGCTGAAGGAATACTTCGGAGGCAGCGTCATGGCTTTCCAATATCCCGTGAACGCCGGTATCGGCTTCGACGCCGTGATCGACCTTCTGCAAATGAAGATGCTCAAATTCCCGGCTAATGGCGGTAAAATGGTGGTGGAAGATATCCCTGCTGATCAGATGGGCAAGGCTGAAGAGATGCACGCCGCTTTGATTGAAGCTGCTGCTGAAAACGACGAGGCTTTGATGGACAAATACTTCGAAGAGGGTACTCTTTCCGAAGACGAAATGATTCGTGGTCTGAAACTCGGTATCGCCAACCGCGGCACTTTCCCGGTGATCTGCGTGGCCGCCAAGACTGACCAAGGTGTTGACCGCCTCATGGATCTCGTCATCAAGAACTGTCCGACTCCCGACGAAGGTCGCGCTATGAAAGCCACTAACGGCAACGAACACAAGTACAATGCCGCCAATCCTTTCGTAGGTTATATCTTCAAGATCGGTATCGAGCAACACCTCGGTGAGGTTGCTTTCATCAAGGTTGCTGACGGCGAAATCAAGAAGGCTGACGATCTGTTGAACACTACCACCAATACTAAAGAGCGTATTTCCCAGCTGCTCGCATTCTGCGGCAAGAACCGTGTGGAAGTGGAGAAGGCTGTGGCCGGCGATATCGTGGCTACCATCAAGCTGAAATCTTCTCCCGCTTGCTCTACTCTCGTAGCTAAGGGTGATGACGTGATTGAACCCACGGTTTATCCGGATCCCAAGTTCCGCACTGCTGTTCGCGCCGTCAACAGCTCTGACGATGAGAAATTGGGTGCTGCCCTCAACGAAATCCGCAAGACTGACCCGACCTTCCAAATGGAACAATCCAAGGAACTGAAACAGCTCATTATCTCCGGTCAGGGCGAGCAACATCTCAACATCGTGAAATGGATGATTGAGAAGCTCAACAAGATTGATATCGAATACTACGCCCCGAAGATCCCGTATCGTGAGACTATCACGAAATCTGCTGAGGCTATGTATCGTCACAAAAAACAGTCTGGTGGTTCTGGCCAATTCGGTGAAGTGCACATGCTCATCGAGTCTTACTATGAGGGAATGCCTACGCAGACCAAATACCCGATCCGTGCCACGGAAACCTACGATCTGCCTTGGGGCGGTAAGTTGATCTTCAACAACTGTATCGTCGGTGGTGCCATCGATGCACGTTTCATGCCCGCTATTCTGAAGGGTATCATGGAGAAGATGGAAGAAGGTCCGCTTACCGGTTCCTACGCTCGCGACATCGTGGTGAACATCTATGACGGTAAAATGCACCCGGTTGACTCCAACGAGTTGGCGTTCAAATTGGCTGGTCGTAACGCTTTCAAAGAAGCCTTCAAGAACGCTGGTCCGAAGATTCTGGAGCCCATCTACGATGTGGACATTTTCGTTCCCGCCGATCGTATGGGTGATGTGATGACCGACATGCAGGGTCGTCGCGGTATCATGATGGGTATGGAAAGCGAAGGCGCATTCCAGATGATACATGCCAAGATTCCGTTGGCAGAGATGAACAAGTACTCCACTACGTTGAGCTCCATCACTTCCGGTCGTGCTTCTTATAGCATGAAATTCGCTGAATATCAGCAAGTTTCCGCTGATGTCCAAAGCGAGATCATCAAAAAGTACGAAGAAGAGCATAAAGACGAGGAGTAATCCAGATTCGTTTTCATATAACAAAAAAGAAAAGATTCGACAGCAATGCCGAATCTTTTTTTTGGTCCATTAAACTTCTGTTTGGAGTCACCATCTATCGCCCTTAAATAATGAACGGAAACCTATAAATAAAATTTTTCACCGAGTGTTCAGAGATTCATAAAAAGTGTATCTTTGCCGCTCAATCAACAACAATTAAAAAGTATGGCATACAAAATTAATGAAGATCTTTGCGCCGCTTGTGGAACCTGCATCGGCGAATGCCCTCAAGAGGCTATCTCTGAAGGCGCTGCTTACTCCATCAACCCTGATCTCTGCATCGAATGCGGAGCTTGCGCAGACGTTTGTCCGTGCGAGGCTATCAGCCTGGAGTAGTCAAATCTTTTGTCTAACCACAAAAAAAGAGGCTCGGAAATTTTCCGGGCCTTTTTTGGTTATCAGCTTGTCTCGTCCTTTTTACAAGAGGAATTGCGCTGCCATAAAAACAATAGCCCAGGCGAAGGAGACACCAAGTATGCCACGGCCAGTCTTGTCGAACTTGAGGTTCAACAGATAGTAGCGTAGTGTGAATATATTCGGAATTAAGGCAAGGAGGATGAATTTCGGGATCAGATCTTTCGTTAAATTAGGATTTCTGACTAACATTTGCGGATTTCCGTTCAAAATTAATGCATAAATGCCGTAAAGGACACCGAAAATGATAGCGGGTAACAAAAGTCCCAGTATTATGCCTATTCCGTAAGAATCTCTTCTGAGTTTGTCCATCATGACTCTAAAAATTTTAATGTGGATATATATTGATGAGCGGTAAGATCAAATTGAACAGGTTGCACGGAGACATAGTTGCGTTGGAGAGCTCCCTCGCAAGTGGTTTCGTCCTCTTCGAGGCGTTCTAACCAACCGGTCAGCCAGTAGTAATTACGGCCGTAAGGATCAGTGCGTTCTTGCAAATCCTCATGCCAGGTGGCATGGCATTGGCGGGTTACACGGATGCCTTTGATTTCTTCGAGAGATGCTTTCGGGAAATTGACATTCAGGCAGATATAAGGCGGAAGCCCTTTCTCCAACACTTGTTTGACGATTTGACTGCCGTAATGGATGGCGGCGGTGAAGTCAGCATTGGGACTGTAATCTTGCACAGAAAGCCCCACGGAGGGGATATTATCGAAAGCTGCTTCGATGGCGGCGGCCATTGTGCCGGAATAGATTAAACTGACAGAAGAGTTAGAACCATGGTTGATTCCGGAAAGCACCAGATCAATTTTCCGGTCGCGAAGCACAATCTTTTCGCCTAATTTCACGCAATCAACAGGAGTGCCGTTGGTCTTGTAGTAGGCAACCCCGTCTTCGTTTTTGTAGTTCGTGAGCCGAAGCGGTTCGCCCATCGTGATGGCATGTCCCATACCGGAACGGGTCCGATCGGGTACCACCACCGCCACTTCACCCAACGGCTTGGCAATTTCTATCATCGCCTCCAAACCCCTGGCTTCGTAGCCGTCATCGTTGACAACCAATATCAGCGGTCTCGTTTTGGTCATGACTATTTCTTGATGAATTTGACAGTTTGTGTCTGATGCAGGCTGTTTTCTATTCTCAAGAAATAAATTCCTGAAACGAGACTCCTCACATCAATTTCAGTATTATCCGACAAGCGTCCGCCCTGCAACAGTTTGCCAGCAAGACTTAACAATTGGTATGTATAACCTTGATTATCAGAATTATCCAGTAATTGAAGATGAAGAACATCTGTGGCCGGATTTGGCCAAACTTGATAAGAATCGGAGTTTAGTGGAATTTCTTGAATAGAAACTGGATAATTCACTTTTCCGCAAGGGAATGCAATAGCATCGATGTAAGCGCAGTCTTTGCCAGAGGTTCCGTAGTAATCTTTGGAATAAGTCCATGTGTAGGTGTGTGGACCAGCATTCACCGGGTAGGCAGCGCGGGTCCAACTAATGTTTCCGCTCCACTCATCTTTGGTTTGTCCATCAATTTTGAACGTCAATTTGTCATAGTTTTGCTCGCTGGACACTTTATAGAAGAAAGAGATGCTGTCAGAGACAGTAGCGGTGTCTGTGATTCTCAATGTTGTATTGGCACTGTTGCCGATAGTTCCTGATTTGGCGCAGTAGGTGCCTTCAAATGGTGATGTTGTGGTGATAGTCCACGGGACGGAAGAGATGTTTTGCCAGTTCAGATTGGAAAAGTCCCCCGTTTCCCAGTCTTCCATCACCGCTCCGATTTTAACAGGGAAATAGGCGGATTCGTAAAAATAATTGACCCATAGTCCAGCTTTGATATAAGATATAGTTGGTTCCTCGATTGTGCTGCTAATTGTAACGGGTAGTGTAACCGTAACGGTGCTATTTACGTCTATTGCTGGGAAAAAGATCGGGTCAGTCTGAAGACTTAATTCATCGCCTTGATTTTCAAAGAAGATGTTTCCGCCAACGATAGGCATGTTTCCCGTGTTGGAAATGGTGAAGTTGCAATTAATGGTTTCGCCATAGTCCGCTTTGTGGTTGCCGTTGCCTGTCTCTGCGTCGTCAATCGACAGCGAGGTGATATTCAGCTGCGGTGCGTACAATTTCACTGATTTGGATTGCCGTATAGTGTCATTGTTGACAATGATTTCCATTTTGATGACGGCATTGTGGTTGGCAGGCACAACATTCTTGACCGAGAAGGTGAATGTGGGTGAATTGGCCAACGTGTCGTGTGAAGGTAACGTTGTGACAGTCAGAATCGGATTGTTCAAAGTGATGTATTCGTCTTCAGTGGAGACATTGATGCGCACGTTAGAGGCATTCTGATTGCCGATGTTGATGATTTGCGGTGTCACAGTCATGGTTTTGCCAAATTCAGGCAAATTATTAGGCTGGTTGTTCACAAACGGAAGGGTTTTGTCAGTCAGGGTCAGGTCACCTATAATCACATAAGGTCCTTCGTTTGGAATGAAGTTCACCATGCCTTCATAAGGAAGATAGTTTGTGGCGGTTGCTAATACTTTCAAAGTGTCTGTTGGCAGGTAAGTGTCGTTGAAAGTGAGCGTATATTCACCACCGGTAATGCGACCTGTCGCCACGACTTCGTTGTTATGGGTAACTGTGATTTTCGCATTCTCAACTGCGGAAGAAAATGTTACAGAAGGAACGCCTGCGGGAAGGATGGCATTGTGGGTGACTTCGAGTTGTTCGGGAACAGCCGTGCGCATCTGTAGCGTGGGGTCGCCGAACAGAATCCAGGTTCGGGAAACTTCCACATCGTTATAGACATCCAACATTTTGATTATCCCGTTGAAAAACATGCCACCGAAAGTAAAGTTCTGATTATCTTGGTTTGTGCCGGTTAAAAGGTCAATCATGGCATCTTGGGCGCACATGGGCTGGTTCCATGGTTGATTGATGGTGGAACCTGTGAATCCGACAGCCCCGGAAGGTTGCCCGTTATAAGTGGCGCGCAGCCAAGCTTCGGCAAAACAAGTGCCCGTGTGGTATTCACCGTTAACACAAGCCACTGAAAGAATGAACGGGAGCTTGCCGACATTTGTCAAACTATTGACATTGCTATTGTTAAAGCTGGTGGTGACCCACATCTGCACGTCGCCGTGACCACAGTAGCTAATAATTCCGACGCCATTGTTAACACCCGTTGTCACCATCGCAGCAGTAGGGTTTCCGGATGCGTCCAAACCACCTTGACTGCCTTCAAACAGTTCATAACCAGATGTATAGGTGTAATCTTGCAGTTTATTGTCGATATTGCGAATGTGCTGGTAGTCGTACTCGTTGTTGTCGCCAGGGCCTTGACTGGAGGCGATACCCATGAAAGAGGGGAAGTGGGAGGTTTCCGGCGGATTCTGTTCGTATTCGATGAATCGTTGCACCTGTGTTTCCACTTGCGCGACGTTTTCAGCGGAAATCTTGCCTAAAATGATGTCGGGGTAACTATCATTACCTGCGATTTCCGTAAAGTAATTATCAGATTTGTTACCACTTACGGTCGGGGTGGGGAATTGGGCGTTGTCACCCACAATAATCACAAAAGCCAGATTGTGTTCATTATAATAATTTGTGATGTAAGTTTTTATGGCATTGGCATTATTGCCGGCAGCAGTCACCGTAACCATTTCAGTGTTATAGCCGTTCCGGATTTTCCAGTCAACATACGGCTGCATGGCTTCCATGAAGTTTTCGGGACAGATAATCAGAATGTCACCTTCTTCGGTTACGGGAGTACTGCGCAAACCATGGTAATTCAAGAATTGGTTGGCATAAACGGCTTCGAATGTGCGGTTGATCTTAGTGGCAGCGGTCACAGACCTCGTGCTGTTGAATGTCACCTTGACTGTCACGGAAGAGTAAATCTTCAGCTTCTGCGCCACAGGGTTGTAATCAAAAGGATAAACCTTGAAATTCATTCCCTGGTAATCACGAAGCTGATAGGTTTCTCCCGTTTGTATTGCATTGCCTAATAGGTAGTCGGCCGCTTGATAATCTGCGTTTTTCGTATATGGAACATTCTCCGGATCCACATTACGATATAGATTACCTTTTGATGGTGCTAAGGCAAAAGACTCTACAACAGTGTATTGCGCATCCAGGATTTCCGTTTCAGGGTTGCTTCCTTCGGGTACTATCAAGGAAAATGCCGTTTGGAGCAACTCAGGGCTGCCTTTTTTCAAGACGGGATAAGCGTCCGCCATGATCAGTTTTTGCATATCCTCGCCGTTCACGGAGACCGTTTCCGTTTGGTAGGTGCCGAAATCCACGCGCACCACCGCCTCGTTTGAGTTAGAGCGCAGCAGGGTGAATTGGATGTTTTGCGCTTGTGAGACTGCCACCATACCCATGATGATGGCTATAACTGTCACTAATTTCTTGAAGTTGTTCATATTCGTTCTTTTTTTCAACCTCACACAAACGTAGCGTTGTGTGGGGTTATTTGCACTTCGTCCTTTTTCCTCTCTGTTTGCCTCCCACACTGCGCTTCGCTTGTGTGGGGTTAATTGCGCTTCGCGCGTCTTGCCTCTTCGAGGATGCTTAAGGAAGTTGTTTTAATTATTTCAGATTTTCAACGGCCTGCTTGATGCGTTTGCAGGCTTCTTTGAGGCGGTCTTCGGAGGTGGCGTAAGAGAGGCGGATGCAGTCGTCGTCGCCGAAGGCGGTGCCTTGTACGGTGGAAACGCTGGCGTCCAACAGGAAGTAGAATGCGAGGTCGGTGGAGTTCTCAATAACGGTCTTGTTGTATTGGGCGGCGAATTTGGAGTCTGCAGGCACTTGTTTGCCGAACAGACTGCTCACTTTCGGGAAGAAGTAGAAGGCACCCTGCGGCAGCGTGACCTCAAAACCGGGAATTTGCTTCAGCAGGTCATAGACCATATCGCGGCGCATCTTGAAGATGTTCCGCATATTGATAATGTCTTCTGAGGTTTTTGGATCCATTTCCATGGCTCTCAGCGCGGCGCGTTGGGAGATGGAGCCGGTAGCGGAAGTGATTTGTCCTTGCAGCTTGTTGCAGGCCTTGGCCACCTCCACGGGAGCACCGATGAAACCGATACGCCAGCCCGTCATGGCAAAACCTTTCGCCACACCGTTAACGGTAACCACTTGGTCTTTAATGAAATCGAATTGAGCAATGCTTTCGTGACCGCCCACAAAATTGATGTGTTCGTAAATTTCGTCAGACATGATCATCATCTGCGGGTGTTTGGCGACCACTTCAGCGATAGCACGGAGTTCCTCCTTGGAGTAGATCATACCCGTGGGATTCGAAGGACTGCTGAACATCATCAGTTTGGTTTTCGGAGTGATGGCTGCCTCCAATTGATCAGGAGTAATCTTGAAATCGTTCTCGATCTTGCAAGGAACGTATTTGATTTCGGCTTCTGCCATTTGCGCGATGGCGCGGTAGGAAACCCAATAGGGAGTGGGGATAATCACCTCGTCACCAGGGTTTACCAAAGCCATAACTGCTTGATAGATAGCTTGTTTGCCACCAGTAGAAACTACAATCTGTTGCGTGGTGTAATCCAGATTATTGTCTCTTTTGAACTTATGGCTGATGGCTTTCAACAGGTCGGCATAACCGGGGACTGGCGGGTAATGCGTGAAATTGTCGTCAATAGCCTGTTTGGCGTATTCCTTCACGGTTTCCGGCGTGTTGAAATCGGGTTCACCGATGCTCAAGCTGATGACATCTTGACCTTTATCCTTTAACTCACGTGCCAATGCGGTCATGGCCAATGTTTCTGATGCCGGCATTCCCAGCACTCTTTTTGAAATTCTTTCCATATTGTTAACTTTTTTTGTATCTGAAAATTGGACGGCAAAGATACGCAAATTATGAATACATACGGACAAAAGAAAGGTATATTGTTCACAAAAAATTGTATCTTTGCATTTCCTTTTTAAAAGGTGAATTTTACTTCGTAAATTATTAGTATATAACAGGTTAGATAAAACAAACATGGCTACAGAAATCAATACCAAATACGACCCGATTGCGGTTGAGGACAAATGGTACCAGTTTTGGATGGAGAATCGCTTTTTCCACTCCGAACCCGACAGCAGACCGGCATATTCCATCGTGATTCCGCCGCCGAACGTGACGGGCGTGCTGCACATGGGCCACATGCTCAACAACACCATTCAGGATGTGATGATCCGTCGTGCCCGCATGAAGGGTTTCAACGCCGTATGGGTGCCCGGCACCGACCACGCCTCCATCGCCACGGAAGCCAAAGTGGTGGCTTATCTTAAGGAGCAAGGTATTGATAAAAAGGATCTTACCCGTGAAGAATTTCTGAAGCATGCTTGGGAATGGAAAGAGAAATACGGTGGCATTATCCTTAAACAACTCCGCAAACTCGGTGCTTCCTGCGATTGGGATCGCACTAAATTCACCATGGACCCGGAGATGTCGGAAGCTGTGATCGACGTGTTCGTGGATCTGTACAACAAAGGTAAAATCTACCGCGGCGTGCGCATGGTCAATTGGGACCCGAAGGCGCTTACTGCAGTGTCTGATGAGGAGGTGATTTACAAAGAGTTACAATCAAAACTCTATTATGTCCGCTATCAGATTGAAGGGGAGGAGAATGAGTACATCACGATTGCCACCACCCGTCCGGAAACCATCCTCGGCGATACGGCCATCTGTATGCATCCTGAAGACGAGCGTTATGCCAAATACAAAGGCAAACGCGCCATCGTTCCTGTCGTAAACCGTTCCATTCCTTTGATTTACGATGAATATGTGGAACGCGAGTTCGGTACCGGCGCTCTGAAAATCACGCCTGCGCACGATATCAACGACTATAACCTCGGCATCAAACACCATCTGGAGACCATCAATATCTTCAACGATAACGGCACGCTCAACGAGAATGCGCAGTTCCTCGTGGGCATGGACCGTTTCGAGGCGCGGAAAGCCATCATCCCGTTGTTGGAAGAGGGTGGCAATCTGGTGAAAATTGAGGATTACACCAATAAAGTGGGCTTTTCGGAGCGTACCAACGAAGTCATCGAGCCGAAACTCTCCTTGCAGTGGTTCTGCAAGATGGAAGAGTTGGCGAAACCGGCTCTCGATGCCGTCATGAACGGTGACATCACGTTCCATCCCGACAAGTTCAAGAACACGTATGCCCACTGGATGGAGAACATCAAGGACTGGTGTATCAGCCGCCAGCTTTGGTGGGGACACCGCATCCCGGCTTGGTATCTGCCGAACCATGAATTTGTGGTGGCGCACAACGCCGATGAAGCCCTGAACATCGCCCGTCAGAAATTCCCCGAATTAAATCTGACTATCAACGATTTGAAGCAGGACGAGGATGTGATGGACACTTGGTTTTCCTCTTGGTTGTGGCCGCTGTCTGTGTTCGACGGCATCCGTCACCCTGACAATCCCGAAATCAACTACTATTATCCGACAGCCGTGTTGATCACCGCCCCCGATATCATCTTCTTCTGGGTGGCGCGTATGATCATGGCCGGATTGGAATGGCGCGACCGGATTCCGTTCAAAGATGTCTATTTTACGGGTACGGTGCGTGACAAACTGCACCGCAAGATGTCGAAGCAGCTCGGCAACTCTCCTGATCCCATTATGTTGATGGAAAAATACGGTGCCGACGGCGTGCGTTTCGGTATGCTGCTCAGTTCTCCGGCTGGTAACGACTTGCTGTTCGACGAATCGCTCTGCGAGCAGGGCCGTAATTTCAGCAACAAGCTGTGGAACGCCTTCCGTTTGGTGAGAGGTTGGCAGATCGATGACAATATCCCGCAGCCGCTCCACACCGAAACCGCTGTGAAATGGATTCGTGAGCGTATGAACGAAGTGCTCAAGGGAGTGGAGGAGAATGTGAATCGCTATCGTATCTCCGAAGCTCTGATGGACATCTACAAACTCGTGTGGGACGATTTCTGCTCCTGCTTCCTCGAGGTGGTGAAACCTGGATTCCAACAACCGATAGATGGTAAGACATATCGGGAAATTATTGACATTTTCGAAGTGCTGATGCAGATTTTGCACCCGTTCATGCCGTTTATCACGGAAGAATTGTGGCAGACGATGCGTCAGAGAGGCGAAAAAGAGTCCATTATGATGACGAAGATGCCGGAGGTGAAAGCTGAGGTGAATCAGAAAGTGTTGGATGATTTCGCCGCCGCCCGTAAGGTCATTGACCAGGTGCGTCGTATCCGAACGGAGAAGAATATTCCGCAAAAGAAAGCCCTTACGCTCAACGTTTATACCAATCCTTCTGCTGCCAATCCCGCCACCGACGCAGTGATTGCTAAACTTTGTAATCTGGAACATATTGATTATCTAGAAAGTAAAGACGTTGACGGAGCTTCGTTCATCGAAAATAAAATCCAGTATTCCATGCCGTTGAAGGGTTTGGTGGATATGGATGAGGAAATCAAAAAGCTGGAGGCTGATCTGAAATATGCGGAAGGTTTCCTGCAGAATGTGTTGAAGAAGCTCTCTAATGAGCGTTTTGTGAACAATGCCCCGCAGCAGGTGGTCGATATTGAGCGTAAAAAACAGGCTGACGCGGAAGAAAAAATCCGCATCATCAAAGAGCAACTGGCTAATTGAAATAGCATGAAAGCTGTTTTGCGTTATTTCATGTTGCTGGCGGCTCTGTTGATCCCCATCACCTTCTCCTCGCTGAAGCAGCGTTTCCCGATGGTGGTGGGCATCACCCTTGGCGTGACGCTCGCCTACTGGGGCATGTACTTCTGGATGAAGAAAAAGGGTAAGGGCGAATAATTATTCGCCCCTATTCGAATTGTACCGCTTTTACTGGAGATATTTTTTTGCTGATAACCCATGCGGGAACGACAAGCACGAGCATACAAGCTGTGAAAACGCCGATATTCAGCAAAATGACTTCCCAAACTTGGAATTTGATCGGAACGTAGTTCACGTAGTACGTGTCGGGGTTCAGCTTAAGAAAATGGAACTTTTGCTGGAGCCAACCAAGTCCTAAAGCAAAAATATTTCCGATAAGCAATCCTTTCAACAGAGTGCGCCCAGCTACAAGGAGGAAAGTCGTAACTACGTGTTTTGTCTTCATACCCAGAGTTTTAAGGATACCAATAAGTCGCGTGTTTTCCAAAATGATGATGAAGAAAATGGACATCATGGTAATCATGCAGACACATGTTGTGATGATCAGCAGCACCGTAACGTTCGTGTCGAATAGGGCGATCCAGTCGAAAATTTCAGGATATATTTGTTTTATGGTTTCGGCTTTCAAATTCATATCTATTTGATGATGAAGTTGTTCACCGACTTTATCCATTAAGTTGTAATCATGAGTTAGAATTTCAATTCCGCTTACCTGCTGTGAGGTCCAATCATTGAGTTTTTGCACATGACGGAGATCCACTATGGCGAATTTGGCATCATATTCAGGCAATCCTGTTTCATAAATACCTGACAACGTGAAACTTCTCTGTCGTGGAGGATCTTGTACGAAATAGGTGCGTATTTTGTCACCTAATTTGAGCCGCAGCTTGTCAGCCATTTGCTTGGAGAGGATAATGTGGTTGTCGGCCACCGTATCGTTTAATTGCAGGGTGTCTCCTTCCACCAGATTGTGGGAAAATTGTTTGCCGTTAAACGAAGCATTCACCCCTTTTAAAACAATACCTTCCACTTGATCGGTTGTTTTGATGATACCCACTTTTGTGGCAAAAGGTTGTACGGAAACCACTTCAGGGTGTATCAGGATTTCGTGTAAAAGAGTATCATTAAGCAAGATGGGGATTTGGTCGTAGGAGTAGTTGCGGTCGTAGTGGGAGATACGGATATGTTGTCCCATGGCCACCACTTTTTCCTCAATCACTTGTTTGTATCCGGCAGTTATCCCAATGGCAATCAGCATGATAACCACGCCAAGTGCCACCCCGAAGACCGAAAGGCGTATAATGGGTTTGGAAAAGCGGTCGCCTTTATCGCGCAGGATACGGTGCGCAAGCTGCCAGTGATAGGAAAATTGAGACATATATTACATTATATACCATGCACATGATTCATGCACTATTACAACTTTGGCTATTAGCTATTGGCTGTTAGCTGGGATTCGTACCCGAAAGCCAATAGCCAATAGCTAATAGCTAAAAGCCGTATCTGACGTGGGTCAGGTTTGAATAATGCACGGAGGAGACGTTCCGTGACGCATCTCCTCCGTGATTGGGATTATCGATTAGAACGTGTTGCCAGCGGCCTGGCAGGCGGTGATAGCCACGAGGCTGACGATGTCCTCGACGGAGCAGCCGCGGGAGAGGTCGTTGATAGGAGCGGCCATACCTTGCATGACGGGACCGACGGCCTCTGCGCCAGCGAAGCGCTGTACCAACTTGTATGCGATGTTACCGGTTTCCAGAGACGGGAACACCAGCACATTGGCCTTACCGGCGACGGGGCTGCCGGGAGCCTTGGAAGCGCCCACGGACGGGATAATGGCGGCATCAGCCTGCAACTCGCCGTCAATCACGAGGTTGGGATCCATCTCCTTGGCAATGCGGGTTGCATTGACCACCTTATCAACGAGTTCGTGTTTGGCAGATCCTTTCGTGGAGAAGCTCAGCATGGCCACGCGCGGCTCGATACCAGCGATGGTGCGGGCAGTCTGGGCTGTAACGACCGCGATTTGGGCGAGCTTGTTTTCGTCGGTGTTCGGGTCTGCGGCACAATCGGCAAAGACCATCACGCCGTCGTCACCCCATTTTTTGTCTTGGAAACACATAATGAAGGCGCCGGAAACCACGGAAATACCAGGTAAAGTCTTGACAATTTGGAAGGCGGGACGGAGTACGTCGCCCGTGGCGTGCTGTGCGCCCGTGACTTCACCGTCAACATCCTTGTTTTTGATAAGAAGAGTGGCCAAGTAAAGCGGATCCTCGACTTTCTTGAGGGCTTCTTCCATTGTCATGCCTTTGTTTTTGCGGATTTCGTACAGCATGTTTGCGTAGAAATCTTTTTTTGGATTGTCCATCGGGTCGATGATGTCGGCCTTCGCGATGTTCTTCAGCCCCCATTCAGTGGCTTTGGCCTCAATGTTGGCCTTGTTTCCTAACAAAGTGATGGCAGCATAACCGTTTTCAATGATGATATCGGCAGCTTTTAAGGTTCTTTCCTCTTCGCCCTCAGCCAAAACGATACGCTTGTTGGCCTTCTTGGCATTTTCTTTGATTTTTTCGATTAAGTTCATTGCTTGTTTATTTTATGTAAGATGTTTAAGGCAATAGTGAATGGTGATCGGTGAATAGTGATATGAGATTGGTGATCAACCAAAGGTCATAGTCATTGTTATAGTCATAGTTATAGTCATTGTCAAAGTCAAACCCGGCCGCAAAGATACATTATTTTCGGTTTTGCGGTGCAAACTCCGAAAATCTGCGAAATCAGCTATCTTGTATTTACAACTAATAGTTAACGAAAATTTATATTACTGTGTGTTTTAATCGGTTGTAAAACTTAAAAAAACGCTTGATAACAGGGATTTTCCGTCATATCTTTGTAGCACTAAATTTAATACTATGAAAAAGAAAAAAGAAGAAAATTTGCCCGAAGAGGGTTGCGGCACAAGGATGCCTGCGGAAAATGTAGCAACGAATGAAGTTGCCAAAAACGAAACAGTCAACGAAGAGACGGCTGAAGAGGATCGGGAGGAAGAAGATTCTCCCGATCAGGACGTGGAAATGGAGTTCCATGCCTCCAAGAAGGATTTCCTGCTGTTCATGCACAAACTTCTCCGATTGATGAAAGACGTTGTCTTTCTGAATCATAGCTTGGGTGAATTTGAGAAAGACCCGATTTTCGACCTGCTCTTGGACCTCAGCAAGGTGCATCTCAAAGAGATGAACGATTCTTCCAAGGAGCAGAAGTCATCAAGCGATGACAGCGACGATGATGAGAAAGACGATCGTGACGATGACGACGATACCATCACGGAGGCTTTCATCAGCCTGAAAGTGAAGAAGTTGAAAGATTAGTGCAGTTTTCTGCAAAACATTCCTCAATCCCCTAAAGAATAGCCGAAGCGTTTCATCTGCAGCTCGTTGTTGCGCCAGTCTTTGAGGACTTTGACGGACAGGTCGAGGAAGACATGCTTTTGCAGGAAGTCTTCGATGGACATCCGTGCATCGGTACCCAATTTTTTGATGGCCGAGCCTTTGCTGCCGATGATGATGGCCTTCTGCGTGGAACGTTCCACGTAGAGGGTCGCGGCTATTCGGATGAGGTCGGGCTCTTCCTTGTAACTTTCCACCACCACTTCCACGCTGTAGGGGATCTCCTTCTTGTACTGCAGAAGGATCTGCTCGCGGATGAGTTCCGACACGAAGAAGCGCATAGGGCGGTCGGTGAGGGCGTCTTTCGGGAAGTAGGGCGGGCATTCGGGCAGCAGCTCGATGATGCGGTTGCGAACGGCCTCGATGTTCAAGCCCTTCAACGCGGAGATGGCGAAGACATCGGCGGTGGGGAGAATCGATTGCCAGTGGCTCTTCGATTCCTCCACCTGCTCTTCGGTATATTTGTCAGTCTTGTTGATGATGAACACGACGGGAATTCCCATCTTGTTGATCTTTTCGACGAGTTGCTCATTGTATCTGGTCTCCCCGCACTCGATGAGGTAAAGGATAATGTCGGCGTCCTGCAGCGAGTCCGTGACGAACTTCATCATGTACTTCTGCATCATGTAGGCGGGGTCGAGTACGCCGGGCAGGTCAGAATAGACGATCTGGTAATCGTCGCCGTTGACGATACCCTTGATTCTGTGGCGGGTGGTCTGCGCCTTGGAGGTCATGATAGAGACCTTCTCGCCGACCAATTGGTTCATCAGGGTGCTTTTGCCCACGTTGGGGTTGCCGATGATATTGACGAAGCCCGCACGGTGCGGGGTGGTATCGGAATGTGTATTTTGGAGTTCCATAATATTATAGTCTCGAGTTAATTGGCAACCGTCCAAACGGCCGCCGCAATTTCAGGCGGCAAAAATAGTAAATTTCCCCCAAATTGCTCTCACCGTATCAACGTCACACTGCCCTTTACTATCTTTTCCTTTCCATCACGAGGCTTGTAGCGTACCACACACGTATATACGCCTTCGGGTGCGTTGGCACCATCCCAACCGAACGACAGTTCCTCCGTTCGGAAAACCAATCCTCCCCAGCGGTTGTAGATTTCCAAACTGTAGCTTTCGATTTCCTCAAGATAGTTGAACACGGGTCGGAAGATGCTGTTGACCCCGTTTCTGTTTGGGGTGAACGCATTGGGTAACCATACGGTGACCGTTGGGATTTTGTCTGGGTGATATAGAATATGAAACTCTACCACGGAATCGCAGCCGTTGGAGGAGGTGTAGGTGAAGGTGTAATCGCCCGGACTGGAATATGCTACCCCATCGTGATACACGCTTTCGTCTGGAGAAATGTACTCGAAAAGCGTCGTGTGCTTTTCGGGTAACACGGTGAGAGTCAGACTGTGCAGAATAGCGGCAGTGTCCGTGCATTCCGAGCGGGTGAGCGTATGAATACCGGAGGTGGCGTATCCGGAAGTGGTGAAGCCATACCCTGAGTAGGGCTGGCCGACACAGATGCTGTCACTATATGCGATAGTGGTGTCAATAAGCACTTCGTTGGAAAAGGTGATGTCTCTAAAAAAAGCCTCAACAATTCCATCCCATGTCTCAAACTCTTCCAACAAACGAAACACCACCAAATGGGGCGGTGGAATAGTGATTCCTTTGCAGAGGAGATTAAGGGTGCAGACGGTAGGGTGATTGAGCTCATCCCAATCATCCCAAATACTATAAATATAGAGCGTATCTATCGGTACGTATCCCGCTAACGTGTCGGAAATCATCGTCACATATCCCACAGCAAAAGGAAGACCTGACTCAAAAGTGGTGTCCACAAGGGTGCTGCCTGTAAATTCATGGGCACTATAAACAGCAGAAAAAGAGATATATGTGGGAGATTCTTCGAGAGGTGGCGAAATCATGCTTCTTTCTTGTACACGGGGTCGATAAGCCAGCTGCTTGTTCAAGCGCATCGCTTGATCAAGTACCATATCTGGAGGAATATAAATTGGGGCAGTAGGAGTAGCCCAAACATCCACATGCATGTTACATTGAGTCCAACAACACTCACTATAGAGAAAAGTGGAATCTGCTCCTCCCCAACCCCAACCCCCACCATTGGAAAAGAATCCGTTCTCGAAATCCTCAAAATAGGGCAGATGTTTCGGAGGGCAATTTTGCGCCATACTTCGCCATACGCCGCTTGTAATCAAGACCAACAGCATCCCCAAAAAACATATTTTCTTTATACCAAGCATCTTATCACACGAAAAACTTGTCAAAAGATTTCCCACACACCATTTGTCGCATGAAAAGGTGATTTTGTTACATCACTTTTTCATTTAATACAGGTTCGGAGTCTTTTGGCCCGAAAGTGAGGTAGCTGAAATGCTCCAGCCAGTCGCCGGTGTTGAAGAAAAGGTGGCCAGGCGCAAGCTCGTAACGCATGGGGATGTGGCGGTGCGCGAAGATGAAGAACTCAACGTCCAATGTCTGCAACAGCTCACGGGCGAACTGAACTTGGTATTCGTTTTCACCTTTGAAGATTAACATGCTTTCATCGTGGGAGTTGCGGCTTTTTTCAGAAAAGAAGCGTGAGATGGCGAACGATTGCCTCGGATGCAACATGCTGTACAGTCGCTGGTTGAACTTGCTGTTGAAAATCCGCTTGATAAGCATATATTTGCGCTGTTTGCCGCCCAAGCCGTCGCCATGGCCCAGAAAACAGCGGTGTCCGTTAATATTCATCAGCCGTGCCTCATGATAGACGGCAGCGCCGAAAGTCTGCGTGAAATAGTCCTCTACCCACATGTCGTGGTTGCCCGTAAAATAGTGAATCTGAATTCCTTGCGCGTGTAACTCTTTCAGACAGGCGAACAGCGTAACATACCCTTTTGGCACCACGTCGCGGTATTCGAACCAGTAGTCGAAAATGTCGCCTAAAAGGAAAATATGGTGAAGGCCATTGTTCTGATTTTTGAGCAGCTGCACGAGTTTGAGTTCCCGTTCCTCGCTGGCAGCATCGGGCGGGGTGCGGAAATGCGCGTCCGACACGAACAGACAGTTGCCGTGGAGCTCAATCGGATCAGAAAACGGAGTTGTTTTTTTCACGCGGCAAAGATACGATTTTAATGGTTATAGGTTATGGGTTATGGGTTATTGAAGCAAGTTTTTAAACGGTCAAAAAAAGTGTATTTTTGCCGTATGAAAAAATGGCTGCTATTTCGAAAGATACCCGTTATGCGCACTGTTTTTGTGTTATTCGGTCTTTTTATCGCCACGATAGGGACCGGCTTGGCACAGGTGTGTGGCTGCACCGACCCGGTGGCCAAAAATTACAACGTTGAGGCAACCGTCAACGATGGCAGTTGCAAATACGCTCCCACTACAATTAAGGCCTCGGTGTTAGGCACGCTGGATTCCTTATTGGGTGGTTCCTCCTCTCTGATTTATTGGGAGGATGGATATTGGACGTATAATGACCACAATGACAATTGCCTATACCAGATTGACAGCACGAATTCAGCCACCGTAGAGGCCATGTGTATCAAAAAGATCAAAAATCAAGATACGGAAGAAATCACACAGGACAGTCTTTATCTGTATTTCGGGGATTTCGGAAACAACAGCGGGCGCAGGAAAAATCTCCAGATTTTGCGAGTGAGCAAAGAATCATTCTCAAAGCAAGTGTTCCAGATAGATACGATACGGTTTTCATACGAAGATCAAACCGATTTCACGGCTCGGCTGAATGCTACCGATTTTGACTGCGAGGCCTTTATCGTCACGGACGACAGCATCTATCTCTTTACCAAACAATGGGTTTCCGCACAGACCACCATTTACAGTCTCCCTAAAACGCCCGGCACCCATGTGGCGCACCGACGTGACACCTATAATACCAAAGGGTTGGTTACGGGCGCAACGTATATTCCTGAATACCAGATTGTTGTTCTTTGCGGTTATGATTATGACAAAAACCATATTTTGTCCGCTCTTCATCCGTTCCTTGTTCTGCTGTATGATTTTAAGGATGGTTCTTTTTTCTCGGGTAATAAGCGGCGGTTGGACTTTCCTTCTGGGACCAAGGCGCAAATCGAGGGCATTGCCACGTCTAACGGACTGGATTACTACCTCACCTGCGAGCATTTCAAAACCACAAAGATGGGTATCACTTTCGATTTCCCGGCGCAGCTGTGGCGGGTGGATTTGCGGAAGTATTTGATGCAGTATATGAAGAAAAATCAATCAATAATCGAATGAAAAAACACCTCCTATACATCATAATATATAGTCTTTGCCTCGGCCTCTCCGCCCAGACCTTCATCGAGTGGCAGGACCCCGCCGTGTTTGAGGTCAACAAACTCTACCCGCGGGCGAATATCCCACAGAATAGCAGCCACATTGACAGTACTTATTTTAAAACTATCGATTGGATGGCGTTCAACTATGTGCCTAATGCTGACGAGCGCCCCACGGATTTTTTCCGCACGGATTACGATGAAAGTAAAGGTAGATGGTTAGTCGAGTTTATTCCTAACAATTGGGAATTGCACCAATGGTGTGTCGAGTATATTCCTAACAGCCGGAAACAGTACCAAGTAGGCTACGGTGTGCCCGTCTATGTGAACACCACCAACGACTTCGATAACAGCCAGTTGCCGAAGGTGCCCGTGAAGGGCAACGCCGTGGGCAGCTACCGCAAGTGGGTGGATATCGACAAGACGTGGGAGGACAAGCAGGTGATTATCAACATCGGGGGCGCGAAATCCTGCTTCTACCTCTGGGTGAACGGCGAGTTCGTGGGCTACAGTGAGGATGCCAAGACCAACTCCGAGTTCGACATCACTCGGTTCGTGAAGTTCGGGGAGCGCAATCTCATCGCCCTGCAGGTCTTCAAGTGGAGTGACGGTTCTTACTTTGAATGCCAGGATTTCTGGCGGCTGAGCGGCATCGAGCGCAGTATTACTCTTTACGCCCAACCCAAAACGCACATTTTGGATTACAAGGTGGTGGCCGATTTGGATTCGACGTATCAAAACGGGGTTTTGGATGTGGAGGTGACGGTGGAAAATTTGGATACGATTTCCAACGGCAAAACATTCGCTGTGGTCGTGGAATTGGGCAATGACCACGTTGTAGGAGCGAATGATGTTGTAGGGGCGAATAATTATTCGCCCCTACGGAAAATTACAAACGTTGAATTTCACAATATCGGCAAACAAACCCTTCATTTCCAAATGGTTGTTCCCGATGTGCAATCCTGGAATGCCGAACACCCCTATTTGTATTCCCTTTGGGTAATCCTGGAGGATGACAGGGGCAATTCCCTCGATGATGTGGCGATGTACATCGGTTTCCGCAACATCCGCATAGAAGACGGGCTTTTGAAGGTGAACGGGGTGCCGGTGACCATCCGCGGGGTGAACCGCCACGAACACGACCCTAAGACGGGCCACGTGGCCGACAAGCGCATCAAGGAAGACATCCTGCTGATGAAAGCCAACAACATCAACACGATACGCACGAGCCACTATCCTAACTCTCCGGAACTGTACCGTTTGTGCGACTACTACGGCCTCTACGTCATCGACGAGGCCAATGCGGAGTCGCACGCGCAGGGCTACGGAGAGAAGTCGTTGGCAAAACGCGCTGATTTCAAGGAGGCTACGGTGGCGCGCGTCCGCAATATGTACGAGCGCGACAAGAACCACCCCTGCATAATCGTCTGGTCGTTAGGCAACGAGTCGGGCAACGGCGTCTGCTACGAGGCCGCCTACGACTGGCTGAAGGCCAAGGACAGCACCCGCCCCGTGCAGTACGAGCGCGCCCTCTACGACCGCAACACCGACATCGTGGCCATTATGTACCCCTCGGCGGACTACCTCGCCCGTTATGCCCGCGAGCCGCAGACCCGCCCGTTCATTATGTGCGAGTATGCGCACGCGATGGGCAACAGCTGTGGCGGCCTCTCCAACTACTGGGACACCATCTACAAGTACCCGCAGCTGCAGGGCGGCTGCATCTGGGACTGGGTGGATCAGGGTTTGCTGACGAAGGATGCGCAGGGCCGGGAGTTCTACGCCTACGGCGGCGACTTCGGGGAGAACATGCCCTCCGACGGCAACTTTTGCATCAACGGCCTGGTGGATCCCGACCGCAAGCCGCACCCGCAGTTGGCCGAGGTGCGGAAGGTCTATCAGCCGGTGAAGATTGAGGCGGTGGATTTGGAGAAGTTGCAGTTCCGCATCATCAACCGATTCGATTTCAGCAACTTGGAGGATTATACGCTGCTGTACCGCTTGCGCACCGATGTGGCGCACGAACCAACGGTGCATCCTGACAGCTTTCTGCGGACACCAATGCCGGAAGAACCACTTTCTGGCTACATCCCGATGGTGCCGATGCACCTTGCCCCGCACGACACGGGCTATTTCACGATGCCGCAGGAAATTGCAGAAACTGTGCGGAATTTGGACACAGTTGCTCCCGGACGGGATGTGATGGTGGATTTCTATTTAGGACCAAAAACCTATTCTCGTCCCCAGTGGCAGAAAGATTTAATGAAAGAAAAACAGGATTCCACTTTCTGGTATCACGTGGTCGCCTACGAGCAGTTCAAGTTGCCCGTACCGACGCGAAAACCGCAAGCTGCCAACTTCGGCTTCTTCACCGACAGCGTGCAGTATCATTGGGAAGACGACACACTGATTGTAAACGTCGGGAAAGTGGAGATAGTGTTTGACAAGGATGTGCATATCACCACAATCAAGAAGGACGGAAACCCCGTGGTAGTCGATGGTCCGCGACTCAACTTCTGGCGCCCGCCCACCGACAACGACGAGGTCGATGGTCACGGTGCGTTACTTTGGCGCAGAATCGGGTTAGATAACCTCACTTGGAAAGTGGCAAATATGTCTATGCACGACAGATGGAGCGACGATTTTCTCATCACGGTGTACCGGAATGCGGAAAACGAAAACGGAGAATCTGTTTTCAGCGTGTATGAGGACTATCAGGTCAAGCCCAGCGGCGACATTCGCGTCAACTATGAGATTGTCAGGAGCGAATGGGTGCCCTCCTTCCCGAAAATCGGAGTGCAGATGAAGGTGTCGGACGAGTTGGTGACCACCGAATGGGTGGGATATGCGCAGGAAACCTACAAAGACCGTCAAGCGTGCGGCTTCTTAGGCCATTACGAAGCGCCAACGGACAACCTGTTCCACCATTACGTGCGTCCGCAGGCGGCGGGCAACCGAATGGGGACGAGGTATGTATCGCTTTTCAACAAAGAACACCAGCGGATGCTCTCCGCCCGACTTTCGGCTTGGCATTTGAAGGATTTTCAATTCAGCATTTATCCTTACGATGATGAGAATATAGAACAAGCCAAACATACCAACGGGCTCAAAAGGGCAGGGTATTATATTTTAAATGTAGATTATGACCAATCGGGTTTAGGCACCGCCACCTGCGGTCCGGGTGTCGCCGAAAGAGATTTAGTAAAGATACGTGTTGTCTCTATGGAATTGCATTTGCAACTCGGCGAGAATGTGTTCTTTGAAGATTTCTTCGTGGATCAGTCCAAGAACATGGATCCTTTGTTTGCCCGATGCATCAATTTTCCCATAAGAAGAGGTTCTTGGGATCCCATCACGCTTCTCACCAAGCCCACAGCGCCTTACGACAAAGATGCCGACACGATCCTTGTGGACGAGAAAATCGGCAACCCCGCCGACTATCACGAGGGTTGGTTCGGTTATTTCGGAACGCCGATGAAGGTACAATACGAAACGGGGGAACGGACATCCGACTTGCTGACAGTAACCTTAAGTTTCGCGCACCACCCTTCGCAGTGGGTCTTTATGCCGCAGAAGGTGACAGTGTCGTACTCAAAGAACGGCAAGAAGTACAGCCAGCCCGAGGAGGTCGCGCTACCCTTCGACCCGGCGTTGAAGGAGAACGACCAACCGCGAGTCTGCATCCTGCGTCACAAAATCCCGAGCATCGGGGTGAAATACATCCGCATCGAGGCCGAGCCGATAGAGAAGCTGCCACTGTGGCACGCCGCCCCTGGCGAGAAGGCGTGGATCATGACCGACGAGATAAAAATTTCGACCCGTTAAATTTTGACAATCGGTTGTTGTCTAATGCGTGTTTTTTGAAAAAAAAACTAAAAAAGTATTTTTAAGAATTTTTAAGACATCACCGTTTGAAAAAAGTATATTTTTGCACTTTGAAATAAAAGGCAAGAAAGTAATTAAAAACAATAATTTATTAACCCTAAAAAAATCAAAAAAATGAAAAAAGTATTAAGCGTATTGGCTGTTGCAGCCCTGTTTTTAGTTGGTATTACCAGCTGTACTCAAGAAAAAACCGCTACCGAAATGCTGACCCAAAAGAACGGTTGGGTGCTTTCTTCTGCAACTTCTGCTCCGGCATATCAAATGATGGATGGCTCTTTCGCAGCTGACCTGATCAATGACGGTTATCTTTATGACTTTGAAGCCGCTTATGTCATTGCTTTCAATGAGAATGGTAGCGAAATAGTGAAACCTGGTAAGGTTGTGGCCGCTGAAGATTTTGACGGTGATGCTTACAGAGCAGAAACCTCTCTGGGCAACTGGGCTTTCGACAATGCCGAGAATCCTCAATTCATTACCATGCAAGTTCCCTTCTTCTATGACGAAGCTCCGGAGTATTGTCAGATTCTTTCCCTCACAGAGAATGAGTTGAGAATCAAATGCACGATCAACGATGATGATAATCCTGCAAAACAAACTTGCTCCTTCACTTTGACTTACGTTCCTGCTAAGTAATTAATCCGAACAAAATCACTTTAAATTTAGAATAAAATGAAAAAAGTATTTTTAGCAGTATTATGCGCAGGCCTTTTCTTCGCCTGTGGTAACAAGAAACAAGCTGAACCCGAAGCTTTGGTTGACACCGTTCCCGCCCAGCAGGAAGAGGTTGTTCAACAGGAGCCTGAAGAGGTTGCCGAGCCCGTCGCTGATGAGCCCGTCGCTCAAGCCGCTCCGGCCAAGAAACCCGCTGCTACCCCTAAGAAAAACAACAACAATACGGGTATGACCGCTGGCAAGACCAACGAGGCTCCCACAGTGAAAGAACACGCTGAGAGCTCCGCTAACAGAATTGCCAACAAAGCTATTGACAAAGCTGAGCAAGAAACCACCAATGCTATCGTGAACAGCGGTAAAAAGAAAAGATAATCTTTTCAAAAATATTTGAAAAAAAAGGTGTTCAGCAAGAACACCTTTTTTGTTTTAAAAAAAAGTGTACTTTTGTGCAAAATTTTTTGGACAGAAAAAGTGATGAATATCAAGGAGAAAATTCGTGTGGTTCCTGACTTTCCGACACCCGGAATCCAGTTCTACGACATTACCACTTTACTCAATGATCCGCAGGCATTCCGCGAAACTATCGATGCGATGGTGCAGATTGCCAGGAAGTTCGAGCCGGATGTGGTAGTCGCCCTCGAGTCGCGGGGATTTTTCTTCGGGTCGGTTATCGCGTATCAATTGGGTGTCCCGTTCGTGCCTGTGCGTAAAAAAGGCAAGCTTCCGTATACGACCTATCAGGAGACTTATTTGCTCGAATATGGCAGCTCGACGATGGAAATCCACACCGATGCCGTACCTAATAACCAAAAAGTGCTCATCATCGATGATGTGCTGGCCACTGGTGGTTCCATGGCCGCTGCCATCAACCTCGTCAACCACTTCCACCCGAAAGAGATTCACCTGCTCTTCCTGATGGAACTCGAAGCGTTGAAAGGTCGCAAAAAACTGTCCAAATATTCTATCGACAGCTTATTAACAGTATAAATCAACTAATCAAATAAATTTTTTATGAAAAATATCGATTGGAAAAACCTTTCATTCGGTTATATGAAAACCGACTACAATGTCCGCTGCTATTTCAGAAACGGCGAGTGGGGAAAACTGGAATTGAGCTCTGACGAGTATATTCCTATGCACATGGCGGCTTCTTGTCTGCACTATGGTCAGGAGGCATTTGAGGGCATGAAGGCCTTCCGCGGCAAAGACGGTAAAGTGCGCTTGTTCCGTTGGGAAGAGAACTGGAAACGTCTCAATAATTCTGCTGACACCATTATGTTAGCCAAAATTCCTGAGAAGTTGTTCTTTGATGCCTTGGAAATGGTGATCAAGGCCAACGCAGAATACATTCCGCCTTACGGCACCGAGGGTTCCCTCTATATCCGTCCGCTGCTTATCGGTACTGGTGCCACCATCGGTGTGAAACCTGCTGACGAATACCTCTTCATCGTCTTCGTGATGCCTGTCGGACCTTACTTCAAGGAAGGTTTCAAACCCACTGACATGCAGATTGCCAAGGATTATGACCGTGCAGCTCCTCTGGGCACCGGTCACGTGAAGGTCGGTGGCAACTACGCCGCTTCCCTTCGTGCTGGCGAACGCGCTCATAAGGAAGGCTTCAGCGCTTCCATTTTCGCCGATGCCAAGACGAAAACCTTCATCGACGAGGCCGGTCCCGCCAACTTCTTCGGTATCAAGGACGGCAAGTATGTAACCCCGGATTCCGGCTCCATCCTGCCCTCTATCACCAACATGAGCTTGAGAACCATCGCTGAGGAACTCGGTCTTGTGGTCGAGAGACGCCACGTCAGACTCGATGAGATCGACACCTTCGAGGAAGCCGGCGCTTGCGGTACCGCCGCTGTCATCTCCCCCATCCACAAGATTCAGGACAGAGAGACTGGCAAGGAATATGTCATCTCCAAAGACGGAAAACCCGGTCCGTGGTGCATCAAAATGCGCGAATACCTTATGGGTATCCAATACGGCGAAATCGAAGACAAATTCGGTTGGTGTACCATCGTGGACTGCTAATCGGTTGCTTCAAACTATCAAGAAAAGGACGTCGAAAGGCGTCCTTTTTTCGTTTAGACTTAAGACTTGGGACTTAGGACTTTTGGGTGTATTCCGTTTTTAAGGGAGATAGACTACGTGCATAATACGTACAGATCGTCCCGCTGGTTAATACAAAGGATTGACATAGGGGTTTTGCCGATGATTTTGCGCTCGCGGGGACCCATCAGTACGTCGCCGAGGGTGTAGTAGCGGGTCATCATGATCACGGACGCGCCTGCATGAGCACCAACATGCTCTATCAGCGGGAATTTCAGAGCGTAGGCATCTAAATAATTCTGCGGCTGTGTTTCGTATTTTTTGTAGGTAACATCCAGATTCTCATATAGTTTCTCCACAAAAGCAACATTGTCATTGACCAATTTGGCTAACCCTTCGTCTTTGTATTTCGGGTGGAGAATATGGATAACAGAACCGTAAAACCGGCTGAAATAGCCCGCCCATAACGCCTTTTCCTTGTTCTGCCGTTCTATGTCCAAGGGCAGCAGAATGTGTTTGTAGTAAGTGGCGTCCGGGTAGGCAAACGTGACTGTCATCACGGGGAACCGCGACTGACGGATAAACTTGATGGCTTTCTTAGCGGTAAAGAAACACTCCCCATCGGAACCAAGTCCATCGGGAACCCCGATGACAAACATGGCAGTGTTGTGTTCTTCGGCGTAACGAAAGAGTGTTTCAGGGAAAATATAATCGGTAATAATTTGACAATTAGCCACTTCCGAAACTGCTTTCCGAATTTCCTGTAAATAGGGACTGTCGTTTGGGATATGGCGGAATTCAGATGGTCCGAAGTCGAATCCGAAATTGGCCATTACGGTCAGCGAAGCCTGGAACACCTCGGCTAACACCACACCTTGCGATACCGCTGCCAATCCTCGTTGGGAATCGTCAGCTATCACCGTGATGTTCAGGTTACGGTCGCGTTTTATCGGTTCGTGTACTTCCATTGTTTGGCGGTTTTTCCCTATGGTTCACTTCGTTCACCATAGGTTAACAAAGGGAGGGCTTTCAGCCCTTTTTGGACTTGGGGTTTGTCTGTTGGATAGTCTGCTTTTGTATTTTCGTTCTTCGTTTGTATCTTGCCGGTTTTATATATGGTTCTTCGGATGTTTCATCGTCATTCATCGTGTCATCGCATCATCGCAATCCCTTTACGACGGGTTTGGCCGCCACATATTCTTTCAGATAGAATGGTTCGAAATAGGCAACATCCTCAAACTCTTGCTTTTGCCACTTTCTGAGGGCAGCGGGAAGCATGTTTTTGGCGGAAATGGGGGCATCCATGAATTTGGCGTTGGGGAAAGCGGTAAGGATTTCTTTACATTTGGGCATCCCGTTACCGCAAAACAGCACGTTTTCCTTCGAAAGAAGTTCTGCGAAGGTGTTTTCATCCACAATTTTGGAGGAAATCTCTTCTAATGACTGCATGTTGAAGTCGTAGCGGGTGGTGAAGACCTCCATGCGGCGGGCATCGATCATCGGGACGATTTGCGCAGTTTCCGTTGAGGTCCCAGACCATAACGTTTTGGCGCCTTGCGCGATGCTTTCCAACGTACTGATAGCCATCACGGGGATGCCGGCGGTGTAGGCGATGCCTTTCGCCGTGGAGACTCCGATGCGCAGCCCTGTATAGGAGCCGGGTCCGATGCTCACAGCCACACCGTTGATTTCCTTCATGACTATTCCTGCTTGCTTCAGCACTTCGTCCACAAAAGGCAGCAGGTGCTTGGCGTGGTTGTTGCCACCGGCCTCCTCTTTCATACCGATAATTTCTGTGCCTTTCGACAGGGCCACAGAACACACGTCCGTGGCAGTTTCAATATATAATATTGTCGGGTTCATCATATTCATCTCTCATTCATCATTATTCATCGCCCAATCCCCTTATAGATAAGTTCATGCACCTTCAGCCGTATTCCGCTCTTGGACAGATTGTTGGGTTCTGCGTTGGGGCAGACGCGGTTGGAGAGGAACACGAAAATGAGCTCCTCTTTAGGGTCGCACCAGACTACTGTGCCCGTAAATCCCTGGTGGCCAAAAATGTGAGTGTCAGCTTGTGCGGGAACAATGGATGAGGTTCCCGTAGCTTTCGGGGTGTGGAAACCGAGACCCCGTACCTGACAATTATGCAACGGGTGCATTCTGATGAATTCCTCAATTGTGGCTTCCGACAAGTAACGCTGTGCGTTGAAAACACCATCGTTCTGAATCATCAGGAAAATGGCGGCGAGTTCCTCCGCTGTGGTGAACAGACCGGCATTTCCAGCATTTCCGTTCATCAAAGCTGACGTTTGGTCGTGTACATACCCGTGAACCAGCTGTTTGCGGAAAAGGTTGTCCTCTTCCGTCGGAGCGATTTCATTACGTGGAAAACCATGCGACAACGGACGGAACGTTGTGTGCGAAAGACCCATCGGCTGGTAGAAATTCTCCGCCAAAAATTCTTCCATCGGTTGCATGGTGATGGTTTCCACCATGTCTTTCAGCAGGAAAAAGTTCAGATCGCTGTATTCGTACTTCTTCTCTTTCAACTTGCAATGGGCGATTTTGTATCGGATGGTGTCGGGGTAGTCTTTGCGCAGATAGAGGTGATCGGCCACCTGAATGTTGAAATGTTCGGTCTTGTAAGCCCGCAAATACCGTTCGTTGCCCATGATGGATTTGTAAAACGGGATAAATGACGGCATTCCGGAGGTATGGGTCAACAACTCTTCCAATGTAAGACTGGCTTTGTCGGTGCCGGTCAGATAGGGCAGGTATTTGCCAATCTTGTCCGAAAGCTGAATCTCGTGGTTGTCATACAACTTCATGACTGCTAGTGTGGTAGCGGCCACTTTTGTAACGGAAGCCACGTCATATAGGGTTTGATGGGTCACCTTGTCCTGCCGGTTGTAGTCCAGATAGCCGAAAACCTTCTGATAGACGGGTTGTCCGTGATGGAGAGCGATTACCGCACAACCCGGATAGATGCGGTTGTTAATGCCATCTTGGAGGATTTTGTCAATCTCCCGGGTGATATTGTCGGGTAAAGCCGAGATATTATCGGAGGATTTTGAAGGCAGGATGCCGCTTCCCGCAGGGTAACCGTTGATGCTGACCGGCAAAGTGCCTTCAAAGGCAATCTGTCCGAAACAGGCCTTCATAGCTGCTGCCACGGTGGTAGGGGAGAATTGGTAGGCCCCGATTACTGCACGATAGTCGCTTAACGAGTCGAAAGCGTTGAGGGCGTAGGGGTTGCCGAGATGCAGCAGGATGACAGATTTCTCCTTGGCAAGACGGTTGAGCAGGCGTATGGACGACATATCGATGCCGTAGTTGGAGCCGCCCAGCTGGTTGGAGCCGCCAAACGCCACAATAATCTGGTTGTAAGGAGCCAGCTTCGCCAAAATTGTCGATTGGTCTTTGGCAGCCACCTTTTTGTCGATATAGTAGAAAGGAATGTGCCGTTCTCCCACGATTTGCTCATATTCGTTTTTGTAAGCTTTCCGGTCCACACACAAAAACGCCGTGTTGTCAGCATTTTTGGCATTCAACGGGAGAATGTTGTCATCGTTTTTCAAGAGTGTGAGGGCTTTTTCCTCCAATTGGCGGTTAATCCAGACCGCTTCGGAACGGTTCAGTTTTTCCGGTATGGCCGAGATGTTGGCGGGCGACTGTTTTGTAATTCCGTGACTTTCCTTGAATTGGAGAACCCGCAGGCATCGTTCGTTGATGAGCTCTTCTGGAATAACATCCTGTTCCACAGCTCGTTTTATGGCAGCGATGACGGTATCGGTTTCACCAGGCAGCAGCAGGATATCGGCACCGGCGAGCAGGGCGCGAATTTCCACATCCCCTTCGAAACGGTTTTGGTTGCGAACTCCCTTCATCTCCATTCCATCGGTGATAATCAGCCCATTATAGCCCAATTCTTTTTTAAGAAGCTGAGAAACAATGGGATAGGAGAGTGATGAGACGGAGTTGGGTTCTGGATCGAGAGCCGGGATATTGAGATGCCCGACCATCACCATGTCGGGGTTTTCGTTGATAAGTTGACGATAGGGGTAAAGCTCCATTTCATCGAGGTCGATACGGCTTTTGCGGATGACGGGCAGCCCGAGGTGCGAGTCGGTCTCTGTGTCTCCGTGGCCGGGGAAGTGCTTGATGGAGGTGACGATGCCGCCGTCCTGCATCCCGTGCATGTAAAGGGCGGCTTTGCGGCACACCTTGTCACGGTTTTCACCGAAGGAACGGCTGTTAATCACGGGGTTGCGGCTGTTGTTGTTGATGTCGATACAAGGGGCGAAGTTGAGGTTGATGCCCACGGCTTTGCACTGTTCGGCAATTTCGCGCCCCATTTGGTAGATGAGCGAGTCGTTTTCTTCCGATAGTGCGCCGAGAGTCATCTGCCGAGGGAAAGCCACGCAGCTGTCGAGGCGCATGGCCGGACCCCACTCGCCGTCAATGGCCACGAACATCGGGATTTTGCTCACCGCTTGTATCCGGTTTGTGAGAAGAGCCTCTTTCTTAGGTGTTCCCTTGAAAAAGCAGACACCGCCGGGCTGTATGCGCCTCACCTTCTCCACCAATTCGCGATTGTATTTTTCGTCTTCCGTGGAGCTCACGCGGATGATGATCAGCTGGGCGATTTTTTCCTCAAGGGTCATTCCGTCCAGAAGTTGGAAATTACGGCCGGGCCGCTGCACTCCGGAAGAAATCATCAGGATGAGCAGGGCGAAAAGGATGGTACTATATCGAAAGAAGCTTTTCATACACAGGTTTAATGGAATCGGCAAAAATACGAATAATATTGAAGCCGTTGAATAATATTTTTTTGAATATTGCAAAGATTACAGGAATCTTTTTCTACGCAAATCTGCGCGTTCTGCGGGAGAATCGCAATTACCGTCTTCTCGCGCTCACAATCCTTCCGATGTACTGGTGGTGGATGCCGGCGGGAAAGTTCTCGTAGCGTTGGCGTGGGATCTCTTCGAAACCTCTCGGGTCGAACGCGTCGCGGTAGATGACCTCGCACTCATATACCTCGCGTGCTTCCAGGTAGTACGGCGCACCGTGCTCGGTGTAAGCCACATGCAGGCCTAATGCCTCGTCCTTGTTGCCGTCACGGCCGCTGTGCGTGCCCATGTACTCAAGCACATCTTTGCGGTCCTCGTCGAAAACCATGACGGTGAAGTACTGGTAGCGTTCCATGAACTCGAAGGTATAGCGGGTGGGTGCCACATAGACAGTGATGGTACCGATATCGTGCTTCCACACGTTGCCCATTGCACCCCAGCCGATGGTCATGGCGTTGTGGCGGCGCACGTCACCGGAGGCCAACAACAGACCGTTCCCCTTGAACCACGTGAACGGGTTGAGGTTCGGTGATTGGGTGTAGTCAAATTCCACGAAATCAGACTCTTGAATCGGACGAGCTACCGTTTCGGGTTGTTTTCCGCCATAGACGTTGTAGGAGATGTTTTCGGGATTCCATTTGTCTTTGGGAGTGTTCTTACCGGCGGGGTAGCCGATGACAATAGTGTTGAGTGGAATGAGGTTTTCGGGCAGTTTCAGGATGGCGGAGACATCCTTGCAGCGATTCTGGTCGGGGAAGGTGCCGGTCCAGACGGCGCCGAGTCCCATGGCGTTGGCGGCCAGGAGGATGTTCTCGGTGGCGGCAGAGCAGTCCTGCACCCAGAACATGCGGGCTTCACCATCAAGCGCCTTCTTCATGTCGCCACACACCACGATGGCGAGGGGTGCGTGCGCGGCCATGCCTGCATAGGGGTTGGCCTTGGCCAGCTCTTTCAGCTGTGCCCTGTCGGTGACCACCACGAAGTGCCACGGCTGCTTGTTCACCGCGGAAGGAGCCGCCATACCCGCACGGAGCAGCTGCTCGATCTGCGCCGCATCCACGGGCTTGTGAAGGTAGCTTCGCACGGAGGTGCGCGTCGCGATATTCTCCAACGCAGCATTTTTGTAACTGTCTGTTTTTTGAGCATTTGCTATGTTTTCAGAAGAAAACACCATCGTTAAAATCAACATGGACATCGTTAAAATTTTTCTAGATTTCATATTTTTCTTTTTTTGAAAAGGCAAAAGTACAAAAAAACAACATCGGAATATGGAATATTGTTGTATTTTTGCGCATTAAAAAAGAAAGTGTCTGATTTGATGAAGTTAACGTTATGACAAATCCTGAAAAGCACGGATTGAATATTGCGGTGGTGCTGGCGGGCGGTTCCGGACAGCGATTCGGGGCGGCGATTCCCAAGCAGTTCCTTCCTTTGGCAGGCCGCACCGTTATCGAATATAGCGTAGAGGCCTTTGAACATTGCGAGGATATTGACGAGATTGCCGTCGTCATGCATCCCGACTATCTTGCTCAGATGCAGGCGATTATCGACAAAAATGGATGGAAAAAGGTGAAGAAGTTATTGTCAGGCGGAGCGGAACGGTATTTCTCGACACTGGCTGCCCTTAACGCCTACGAAAATGCAAACCATGTCAACCTGATTTTCCACGATGCGGCACGTCCAGCGGTGAGTCAACGGATTATCAAAGAGACGGTTGCCGCGTTAGAGACCCATTCGGCGGTGGCCGTGGCGGTTCAGGCTACGGACACCATCTTCGAAGTGACGGAAGATGGCGATGTCATCACAGGTATCCCGAACAGAAAACAGTTGCGTTGCGCCCAGACCCCGCAGGCCTTCCGTATCGATGTGATCCGCGAGGCCTATCGCAAGGCGCTGTCGGATCCGGATTTTTCCAGTACCGACGACTGCGGTGTGCTCCACAAATATTGCCCCGAAATCCCCATTTTCATAGTACCAGGCGACACTTCCAATATCAAACTCACCTATCCTGGCGATACAGAGATACTTGAACGGATATTGAAAGATACTTCTGAAAATGAGAACTGAAATTCGCAAATAACGGAAATGATACATCTGAAACTATCGAATATAAAGATTCCTGTCGGGAACGAGAAAAACATTAAAAACCTGGTTTGCAAGCAGTTCAAAATCCGTACAGAGGATTTGAACGGTTTCCGTATCGTGCGCCAATCGGTGGATGCGCGGAAGAAGAATAACGTGTTGTACAATTTCCAGGTGGAAGTCACCATCCCCGACCAATACCGATCTTTGTTGAAGGGCTCCGATGCTACGGAATGTGTTCCCGCCCAAGAGTTTTCCTATCCCAAATGGGCGCACGACCTGCCGCCTGTGGTGGTCGGCTTTGGACCCGCAGGGATGTTTGCCGCCCTTTATCTCGCCCGTTGCGGCGCCCATCCCGTCATTATTGAGCGGGGCGAGCGCATCGAAGAACGGCAACAGTCGGTGCAACGTTTCCTGCAAACCAAAGTGCTGAACCCCAATTCCAACGTGCAGTTCGGCGAGGGCGGTGCCGGCACTTTTTCCGATGGCAAACTTAACACAAACGTCAATAGCGAATACAACCAATTTATACTCAACGAGTTTTATCAGCATGGCGCACCAGAGTCGGTAACCTACCAGCAGAATCCGCATGTGGGTACGGACTATCTTTCCAAGGTGGTGAAGAATATCCGCATGGAGATTGAGTCCTTGGGCGGCGAATTCCATTTCAACACGCTTTTTGATGGTTTTGAGAAAGATGGGGACAAATTGGTGGTGCATTGTCAAGATGGTAATACATTTACAACCAGCCATTTACTGTTAGGGTTGGGGCATTCCGCCCGCGACACTATCCGCATGTTGCATACCAAAGGGCTGTTGATGGAGGCCAAAGCTTTTTCCATCGGGGTGCGTATGGAACATCTGCAGCGCGACATAAACCGGATGCAGTACGGCCCTGCTGCAAATCTCTTGCCACCAGCTTCTTACAAGGGAGTAGTTCACATCGGAAACCGCGGGGTTTATACGTTTTGTATGTGCCCTGGCGGTACCGTGATGGCTTCCGCCAGCGAGGAAGGCACGATTGTCACCAACGGGATGAGCGAGCACAAACGCGACAAGGCCAACGCCAACAGTGCGCTGTTAGTGAGCGTGTTGCCGGAAGATTTCCTGCATGGTTCGGTGTTGGACGGCATAGAATACCAGAAGAAGTACGAACGGTTGGCTTTCCGTATGGCGGGCGACGGTCGTGCACCGGGCAACCTCGTGGGTGAGTTCCTAAAGGGTCAGATTGCCACTCGTCACCGCAAAGTAGTCCCTTCCTACCCGCACGGTCTCTACTACGGTGACTTCAGCCGCTGTCTGCCCGATTATGCCGTACATGCGTTGCGCGAGGCGTTGCCACTGCTCGATAAGAAATTGCACGGCATCGCCAATGTCGATACGGTGCTGACGGGCGTGGAAACACGCTCTTCCTCGCCAGTGCGCATTATTCGCAATGAAAATAGAATATCCTCTGTGTTAGGAATATATCCAATAGGAGAGGGAGCCGGTTATGCCGGTGGCATCATGAGCGCCGCCATCGATGGCTTAAAGACAGCCCTGTCAATAGCCAATAGCTAAAAGCTAATACCAGTTACCTCGGTCTCAACGTTCTTAAGAGATAATCGACCGTAATGTCCACTGGACGGTAGATGCAGTTGGAGAAATTATGGTCGTAATATTCCAGTTCATAATACTCGCTGTTCTCCCACATTTGGTGGAAGCGTTCGCCGCAGGTGAAGGGCACGAGGCGGTCGCCGTTGCCTTGGATGACGCAGGCGTTGCCGTGATACTTGGCTGAGGTCTCGAAGATGGGCAGCCGGAGGGCGGTTTTGAGGTAGCGGCCACCGATGGCGATGCCGTTGTGCAGCACGAGGCTGTCAGGCGGGTCAAGCGGGTTGAACTCGATGCCGAAGAGGTTGCCTCGGGCGATGTCGTCGCGCACCGAAGAGGCCGGCGACAGCAGCACCACCGCCTTGATGTCCTCGTCGTGGTTGCCAGCGACCATCGCCGCCACAATCGCGCCTTGCGAGTGACCCACCAGTGAGATGCTACGGACGAAACGCAAATCTTGCGCGTAAGCCAACACCTGTTCCAGATCCTCAATCTCGTTCGGGATGGTCATCTCGGAGAAGCGGCCTTCGCTCTTACCGTGCCCGTTGAAATCGAATGCGAGCGTGGCGAAACCTTCCGACTGCAACTGCTTCTCAATTCGGTGCATCAGCTCGAAATTATGGTCGCAGTTCAGTCCGTGGCACAGCACCACGAGGTCGCAACGCTGACCGGGCTGGAGTTCGGGCTTGTGCAGCACCGCCGCCAGCTTCCCTTTGCCGCCGTCAAGGGTGAGGTTCTCGTCTGTTCCGCTAATGGACAACGGTCGTGGTTCTTCGAAAAGCTCATACAGCTTTTTCTCGATTTTGTAAGACAACACTGTGCTGACCAATACTTTGCCATCTGGTCCGATGAGATAGACGGAGGGAATCCAGCGCACACCGTAGGCCTTGGCTACCTCCGACTGGTTCATCCGTTTCAGCTCGGTGACCTGCGGGTAAGGAACGCCCGATTTGGCAATGTAATCCGTCCATTTTTCTTTGTCGATATCGAACGAAACGCCAAGAAACTCCACGCCGTTTTTGTGGAATTTGCGGTAAAGACGGATGATTTCAGGAAGATCCTTGCGACAATCGGGACACCAGGAGGCCCAGAAGTCGATGACGACATACTTGCCCTTGGCAAACTCGCTGAATTTCACAGTTTTGCCGTCAGGATTGTTCAGTTGGAAATCGGGTGCGGGTGTGCCGGGTTTCAGCAGCTCTTGCGCATAGAGTTCATCAAAATCGGTGACGACCTGCGCTTGCACGCATACAAATGTCATCATAAAAACCCAAAGAAGGGTCAATTTCAGCTGTATTTTCATTGTTTTTCGTTTAATTTCAACCTGTTGAAAATGAAGATCGCGGAATCGTCCGCAATGATTGCGCAAAAGTACAATATTTTTGTATTTTTGCGCTCTTAAATTGAAAAGAAAATGGGCGCATTCAAAGCATACGATTTTCGCGGAATCTTCGGTAAAGATTTCGATTTGGACACGGTCTATAAATTTGGTTTCTTTTTGCCGGCTTTGTTGAAAGCGGATAAAGTGCTGATTGGTCGTGATATGCGGCTGACTTCATCGGACATGTTCGATGCGTTGGCCCGTGGAATCACGGATGCGGGCGCAGATGTGTATGACATGGGGCTGACCACTACACCCATGGTCTATTACTTTACCGCAAAGCATCATTTTGACGCTTCTGTCATGATTACCGCCTCCCATAACCCTAAGGAATACAACGGGTTGAAAGTTTCAAGAAGGGATGCGCTCCCTGTGGGCTTCGACACCGGACTAGGCGAGTTGGAACAGAAAATCCTGCATGATGAGGTGGTCGTCACTGCCTCAAAAGGCAAAATCGTGGATTATCCCGTAAAACAAGAATACCTTGAATTTCAATCACAGTATCACTATCCTATCGACAATCTGAACATTGTGATGGACTGCTCGAACGGTATGGCTTCCATTCTCGTGAAGGAGATTTTCGGCGACAAACCGCTTTATCTCTTTGACACGTTGGATGGTACGTTTCCGAACCACGAGGCGAACCCGCTGGAGCCGGAAAACATTGTGGCGTTGCAGGAAAAGGTGCGTGAGACGCACGCTGACATCGGGGTGGTGTTCGATGGCGATGCCGACCGTGTGATGTTCGTGGATGAGCATGGCGATTTTATCCCGCCTGACTTGATGATTGCGGTTTTAGGACACTATTTTATTGAAGAGAAAAACGTGCAAGGTTATGTGATTCAGGATATTAGAACATCGAAATCCGTGGCGGAGTATTTGGAGAAGATGGGACGGGAAATGTACATCTGGCGGGTGGGAAGAGCCTATGCTGCCATGAAGTTGCGCGAGATTGACGGTGCGTTCGGTGGGGAGTATGCCGGCCACTACTATTTCCGTGACTTTTTCTACTCCGACTCCGCGATGATTGCTTCGCAGGTGGTTTTGCATGTCTTTTCCGAAATGAAAAAACGGGGAATCTCTGTGTCACAGCTGATTGCGCAGATCAAACGCTACGCCAATTCCGGCGAGATCAACTTCACGATAGAGCACAAGCAAGAGGCCATGGAGGCGGTGAAGGCGGCCTGCATAGCACAAGAGGAGCCGACAAAAATTCTCGATTTCGACGGCTACCGTGTTGAGTTTGCCGACTGGTGGTTCAACATCCGCCCGTCTAATACGGAACCTTATTTGAGGCTGCTGATGGAGGCGCGGACGGAAAATCTTCTCAACGAAAAACGGAATTTCATTGAAAATGTACTGAAACCGTTTATGAAACGTTGAGTATATATGTAGCTACGTTGCGCGCAACGTCTCCACAAAATAGAAAAGCCGATATAGAATGACAGGAACACATCTTTCAAAATCAAAAACGTATAGTCGCATCGCTATGACGATGTGGGTGTTCCTATGTTTGTTCCTGACATCGGCCCATGCCCAGTTCTACAACGGCTCGAAACTCTCCTTCGGGAAAAGTCGTGTGCAGCATCAGAATTTCAATTGGCAGTACCTCCGCGCCGAACAGTACGATGTTTATTATTACCCGACAGGCAGGGCGTTGGCGCAATATGTTTTCTACAAAACGCCCGAATATATATCCGAAATTGAGAAACTGCTGAATTACACCTCCAAAAAGAAGCTGCAGATCATCGTGTATAACACGCAGTCTGACTTCAGGGAATCCAATTTCGCCTACGACTATGAGGACTTCTACAACCAGGGCGGCGTGACCAACATTTACGGCACGAAAATCTACATCTACTTCGACGGGAACCGCGCCCATTTGGACAAGATGATTCGCGGCGGACTGATGAACGTGTACGCTCATTGGTTGGTGCAGGGTGCGACGGTCGGCGCCAACATTTCATACGATTACCTGATGAACGTGCCCAGCTGGTATTACAGCGGGCTGGCTTCCTATTTTGGCGAACATTGGAACAGCGAGGTCGACGCTCATACCAAGAATGGCATTCTTACTGGAAAATACAAGCGTCTTGAGGATCTCTCCCCAGTAGAGGCGACGTACGCTGGACATTCGTTCTGGAAATATTTGGTGGATCTTTACGGGGAATCTATAATCCCGAAGGTTCTCTATTACACCCGTTCGGCGAAAAGTATGGAAAACGGGTTGTTCCGCGCCACGATGGTTCCGTATAAAGTCTTGGTTACGCAATGGTACAAGTATTATATGGTCATGTATCATCCGGACATGGCCAAGTCCATGCCTGCCGGTGAGGAAATTCTCCGAAAACCCAACCCTAAGCGGGATTATGCACGTTTTTGCTTTTCCCCAGATGGCGAAAAATACGCATACGTCACGAATGAAGCCGGTCAGGTTCGGGTCTGGATGAAAACGCAAAAGGACAAAAAGCCGAAATGCATTCTTCGGAAATATCAAAAAACAGAGGACAATCCTGACCTAACGTTCCCTCTGATTGCTTGGCATCCTACCGGGGAAATTCTCGGTTTGACCTTTGAACATAAAGGGGATTGTCTGTTTGTACCTTTTGATTTGGAAAAGCGAAAATGGGGGAAGAAATTCTTGGTGGATGTGGAGAAAATCAGTTCCTGGTGCTATTCGGAAGACGGGCAGCGGATGCTTTTCTCCGGTTTCAAGAACGGACAGTCCGACATTTTCATGTACAGTTTCCTAGCCAAAACGTACCAAAATCTCACCAACGACTTCTATGACGACTACAATCCGGTGTTTCTGAATTCCCGGCAGATTGTCTTTGCCTCGAATCGTCCAGTTGATTCTATCTTGTTGAAGGATAATTTCTTAGACGAATCAGGACAAAGGACCTATAACCTGTTTTTGTATAATTATCAAACCAAAGACAGCTCTTTGTTGCGAATTACAGATTCCCCATATGCAAATGAATACGGCATTTTGCCAGCCGGGGACCAGCGTGTTTTATTCTTGAGTGACGAAGGAGGGGTCGTGAACCGTTATGAGGCGGTTTTCGACAGCTCCATCAGTCGTATTGACACGGCGGTACATTATATTTACTATGCCAAGACGCATTCTCTGACGGATAGATCCTTTAACATCGAGGAACATGCCTATAACCCTGTAACTAACACAGTGGCTGATCTTTCGCTTACTAACAACTACAAACACATTTGGTTCACGGAGTTGCACAATTTGTATCATCCTGATATACAGCCTTCTGTCTTTCATCGGAAGATTCGGGAGGATATGGTCAAGTGCGACAGTGTGCAGAAAATTCAGGACAGCATTTCCGACAATTTCCCGCCGCAACAACATGGTTTTACCCTGTCAACGGAAACGAATGCGGCAACCGGCAACACTTCTGATTTCGATGGTGATACCACGTACACCTCCCTTCGTTCGAACCGAGATTTTCCCATTCCCGTCGGTTTGCCGTATAGGGTGCAATATTCTATTGACCAGCTGATTACGCAGGCAGACTTCAGTTTCTTGAACACTTCTTACCAGCAGTTTGAAGGAGGCACATCGCCCATTTATTTGAACACGGGCTTTAACGCACTGTTCATGTTGGGAATCAACGACCTTTTTGAGGATCACCGCATTACGGGTGGATTTAGAATAGGGTGGGACTTAAATAGTTACGAGTTTCTGTTCAGTTATGAGAATCTTTCGCGCCGTTTGGACCGGCAGATCACGCTGCACCGACAGGCCATCAGCTCGCAGGTGAACGGCTATGTGTACAGGCAAAACTCCAACAGTTTGTTTTATACATTGAAGTTTCCATTCAATAAGACAAACTGTTTGAGACTGACTCTGAAAGGGCGTTATGAGACGAACGTTGTGGCGGCGTTGAACGACCAAACCTTGCAGGCGGAGGATGCGCACCATGTGTGGGCGGGAGCGAAATTGGAGTACATTTTCGATTCATCCAAGGAGTTATATACCAATTTGTGGCGAGGCACCAAGTTGAAATTATTTGCCGAGTATGAGCAGCGGCTTGAGCGGGAAACTTTGAATCTTCTCGTGGTCGGTTTTGACGCGCGACACTCCATCAAGTTGTATCGCAACATGACATTGGCGTTGCGGCTTGCGGGCAGCACGAATGCCGGTTCTGCGCGACTCGTCTATTATATGGGCGGTGTGGATAACTGGATTGCCGCGAAGTTCAATAGCGACATTTCGACAGACTTGACCAAAAATTACGCCTACCAGACTTTGGCCACGAACATGCGCGGTTTCCGTCAGAATATCCGTAATGGCACCTCATTTCTGCTTTTTAACGGGGAGTTACGCATACCGATTGTCCAGTTGATTGTCGGGCATAAGCTCGGATGGAATTTCCTCAATTCGCTGCAACTTAACCTGTTCGGTGATGTTGGCACGGCGTGGACAGGCTTCACTCCGTATTCTGAGGACAATTGTCTCTACACCCGCTACATTGACAGCGGTCCGATTCATGCGGAAGTCAAGCGGCAGGTGGATCCTTGGGTGGGTGGCTTCGGCATCGGCGCCAGGATTTCCGTCTTTGGGTATTTCCTCCGTTTCGACTATGCCTGGGGTGTGGAGGACTGGGAAATTCCGAATAAAAAAGGGATGTTTATGTTTTCTTTGGGAACGGATTTTTGAGCCAAAAAAAGTGTATTTTTGCATCGTTTAAGAAAAAACAATTAAAAACCTTAATAATCTATGAGAAAATTATTTGCATTGAGCATGGTTGTGGCGATTGTTCTTACGATGAGCAGTTGCGGACTTGGAAAAATGGTGAAAAAGTATCCGGAAGTGACGGTTACTTTGGATGATCCTGATTTGGAGAACAAAGGTGGTGAGGTGGCCTACACTATCAAAGGCACATTCCCGCCCAAGTACATGAAAAAGAAAGCCACAATGACGTTTACTCCGTCATTATCTGTTGACGGACAGAAGGTTAACCCTCCGTTTGCCACTATTAAAGTGAAGGGTGAAAAAGCCAAAGGTGATGGAACCGTGATTCCTTACAAGACGGGTGGCTCTTTCACGCAGAGCGGAACTTTCAAATTTGACGAAAAGTATGAGACCGCTGAAATCGTGACGGGTGCTGAGGCCAATCTGAAGAAGAAATCGCATACGTTCGGCGATCGTAATCTCGGTGAGGGCATCAGTAACACCAGTGCCCGCGCCAACCTGACCCCGAGATTGACGGACAATGCCAACAGCGGTACGGCATTCCTTCTCGCACCCCACAACTACAAGGCGGAGTTTATTGGCAGAACGGCCACACTTTACTTCGACCTTAACAGTGCGAACATGAATTGGAATAACCCCAACAACAAGACTCAAGCTGCCAAAGACTCCATCAAGGCGTTCACGGATTTCATGAACAATGACTATATCATTGACCGTGTGGTGATTTCCGGTTGGGCCTCCCCTGAAGGCGAGGAAACCAACAACCAGGGTCTTTCCGAAAAACGTTTCCAAGTGGGTAAAAACTGGTTCAACGACAAGTTCAACGCTTATCTGAAGGATTATGCAAAGCGTAATAATATCAAGATGAAAGACTTACAAAAACCGGTCTTTGAATATGTGAACAATGCCAAAGGTGAGGACTGGGACGGCTTTGAAGCTGCTATCGAGAACTCCAACATTCGTCAGAAGAATCAGATTCTCAACGTGGTGCGCTCACAGTCCAATAACGACATGCGCGAGCAGAAGATCCGTGAAATGACGGACATTTATCCCGAAATCGCTGATGCTATTCTGCCTCCGCTGCGCCGCGCCGAAATCCAGATGATCTGCAAGAAGCATGACACCTATACCGATGCTGACCTCGTCCGTTTCGTGCAATCCAACCCGAACGACTTCTCCATCAATGAACGTCTCTATGCTGCTTCTGTCGCCACGGATATGGCTACGAAAGAAAGCATCTACAAAGCGTTGATTAACAATAAGAAAACTGAAAACGATTGGCGTGCGTACAACAATCTCGGTGCTATGAAGCTGAATGAATATTACCAAAACGGCAACGAATCCAGTCTGGAAGAGGCGCTCAACTACTTGCAGAAGGCTGCGGCGCTTTCCCCGAACAATGGTATTATCCTCAACAACATGGCTATTGCCGATTATTTGAGTGGTGATCTCGCTGCCGCGCAAGCCAACTTCGAGGCATCTGCCAACGCTTCCGTGCAACCGGTGAACCAGAACTACAACACCGGTGCACTCAGCATCCTCAACGGTGACTATACCAGAGCGGCCCAACTGATGGGTGGCAAGAGCTGCGATTACAACACCGCATTGGTGCAGCTGCTGCAAAAAGACTACAACGCTGCCAAGGCCACCCTTGACTGCATCGATGAGGTGGATGCCAAGACCGCCTACCTGAAAGCAGTACTCTCCGCCCGTATGAAAGTGGAGGAAGGTGTTTATAGCAACCTCACCACCGCCCTCAATTTGGATCCTTCCCTGAAGAAGACGGCCAAGCGTGACGCCGAATTCAAACGCTACCGCCACTCCGACCGTTTCAAACAGTTGGTGAAATAAGTTAGAAACAATAACATTACATTTATAGAATAAAGGCGTGGTCTTTGAGGCTGCGCCTTTTTTGCGATGAGACGATGAAGCGATGAAATTTAGATTAATGACAAATTACTGTTCACTGTTCACTAATCACTATTTAAAGTAATAATTACTATCTTTGCCAAAATAAACAAATAAAAGACAAAACCAATAACTTTCTAATACAAAGATGATTACAGAAAACAGAAATGTGGCCATTGCCTACGACTTCGATGGGACGCTCGCGCCGGGGAACATGCAGGAGTACAACTTTATCCCTGATCTTAACATGGACAAAGGCGAGTTCTGGCAGGAGGCCAATGAGATGGCCAAACGGCACGATATGGACGAGGTGCTTGCCTATATGCACCTGATGCTGATTAAAGCCAAAGAGCAAAACCTTGATATTCGCGAAGCTACGTTTATGAAATATGGGGAGAAAATCACCTTTTTCGAAGGTGTGGAAACCTATTTCGAACGCATCAATGACTACGCCGCTTCCTTGAATTTGCATCTGGAACATTTCATCATTTCCTCTGGACTGCGCGAAATCGTGAAAGGGACACGCATCGCCAAACATTTCAAGACTATCTATGCTTCTGGTTTCCAATATGATGAGAACGGGAGTGCTTGCTGGCCCGCCCTCGGCGTGAACTATACCAACAAGACGCAGTTTCTTTTCCGTATTAACAAGGGCATCTACAACTCCTACGATAATACCCTGATTAACAAGTCAATGCCCGAAGACGAGCGCGCTGTTCCGTTTTCCAACTTCATCTACATCGGCGATGGGGAAACCGATGTGCCTGCCATGAAGATGGTCAACCTCTACGGCGGCACCACCATCGCTGTCTATAATCCCAACTCGGTGCCCACTCCCGAGCGCCCCGTGAGCGCGAAAGAGAAATGCATCAACCTCATCCGACAGAAGCGCGCCGACTACATCGGCCCCGCCGACTACACCGAAAACAGCGAGCTGGAGGTCATCCTCAAAAAGGTCATCGATAAGATAGCCGTGGAACAGGATCTGCTGCACATCAAGTATAAGGAGATAGGCAATAGGCAATAGGCAATAGGCAACAGGCAATAGGCAACAGGCAATAAATAACGGTCGAAGGACCATATATGAAACCGGCAAGATTCAAACGAAGAACGAACATACAATCCATAAACTACCAAATCGAAAAAGCCCAAGTCCAAAAAGGGCTGAAAGCCCTACCCATATTAACCCAGGGCGAACGCAGTGAACCCTGGGGAAAAAGAAGTCGGACGCAGTGAGCCCTGGGAATACAGAAGTCGAACGCAGTGAGCTTAAGAAAGAAACCAAAACCACTATGGAAAAAATATACGAAAAATACCAACAATCCTCAGGTGTCTGCACCGACAGCCGCAATCTGGTGCCAGACTGCCTCTTCGTGTGCTTGAAAGGAGCCAACTTTGACGGGAACAAGTTCGCCGCCGAGGTACTGGAGCAAGGCGCCAAGTATGTCATCACCGAGAACCGCGATTTGCAGGACAATCCCCGCGCTATCGTGGTGGATGACGCGCTGAAAACACTGCAGCAGTTAGCGCATTATCACCGTCAGCAGCTGAAAATGCCCTTCATCGGTATCACTGGCACGAACGGCAAGACCACCACGAAGGAATTGATAAACGCCGTGTTGTCAACCACTTATAAGACCGCTTGCACGAAGGGGAACCTTAACAATCACATCGGGGTACCGCTGACACTGCTCTCCATCAAGCCGACGGATGAGATGGCCATCGTGGAGATGGGTGCGAACCATGTCGGGGAAATCGATGACCTTTGCAAGATCGCCGAACCCACCTTCGGTCTCATCACCAACATCGGGGTGGCGCACATCGAAGGTTTCGGCTCCAAAGAGAATATCATCAAGACGAAAAAAGCATTGTATGAGCATGTTATAGCTAATAAAGGGACGCTGTTTGTCAATGAGACAGATGAGGTTTTGCGGCAAAATCTGACCCATGACAAGATTGTCTTTTACGGGAAGGATGCTGAAAAACAGATAGTGTCGATGAATCCTTATTTGCGGATTCGCATTGGAGAGGATGAGGTGGACACGCATCTGACGGGAAGCTACAACATCTGGAACTTCATGGCGGCGGCGGCAGTGGGCCGTTACTTCCACATTTCTAATGATGTAATAGCTAAAGCATTAGGCGATTATGTACCATCTAACCATCGTTCGCAGGTGAACCGCATCGGCAGCAACGTCATCATTTCCGACTATTATAACGCCAACCTGACGAGCATGACGGCCGCGCTGAAGAATCTGGCGCAGTTGGATCATCCACGTAAGGTGGCGGTGTTGGGAGACATGCGGGAACTTGGCGATTTGAGTGTGGAAGCCCATGCAGAAATTTCACAATTGGTTGAAAATCTGCATATTGAAGGATATTTTGTGGGCACAGAATTTGGCAAGGTGGTGAATCAAAACTACTTTGCCGATGTGGAAGGGGCAAACGACTATTTTACAAAACATCCGTTGGAAAATGCCATGATCTTGATCAAGGGTTCTAACAGTATGCATCTTAATAAGTTAACTGCAATTCTCGAGGCATGAAAAACGAATGGGACGGCATCGGCGTCATGTCCGGCACTTCGTTGGACGGCATCGATTTGGCATGGTGCCACTTTTCTCGGAAGGAAGATGGCAAATGGGATTACCGCATCGAAAAAGCGGTGACGGTTCCCTATCCCGATGATTTCCGTCAACGGTTGTCCAATGCACAGAAACTTTCTGCTTTAGAGTACGTTAAGCTAAACAACGATATAGCGGTGATTTTCGCGAAAGCCATTAATGACTGGTTGGGTGACGGTTCGCGACCGGATTTCATTGCCTCGCACGGGCACACTGTTTTCCACCAACCTGAAATCGGCTTGACCACGCAGATTGGCAACGGGGCAATATTGGCTGCACAGACTAAAATTTTGACTGTTTGCGATTTTCGTACCAAAGACGTGGCATTGGGCGGTCAGGGCGCGCCGTTAGTGCCCATTGGCGACGAACTGCTTTTCGGTGAATACGATGCCTGTCTGAATTTGGGCGGCTTTTCCAATGTTTCGTATCGTGTTGACAATAAGCGTATTGCTTACGATATTTCACCTTGTAACATGGCATTGAACAAGTTGGCCAATCTTGTGGGTTTGCCTTACGACAAAGACGGTCAGCTTTCACGAAACGGTCAAATTCTTCCCGAATTGCTGCAAAAGCTGAATGATTTGGAATATTATCACCAAAAACCGCCAAAATCTTTAGGAAAAGAGTGGTTTGAAAATGCTTTTTACCCTGTTTTGGAGCAGTTTTTAGATAATAATGCTGTTGACGATGTTGCCCGAACGGTAGTGGAGCACATCGCCATGCAGATTGTCGCGAATGTTCCTGAAACGGCGCAGACATTGCTTATCACGGGCGGCGGCACACACCATCATTTTCTGATTCAACAAATTCAGAGTCAAAAAGATGCGTTAAAGATTGTAGTGCCGGATGATTTGATTGTTGATTATAAGGAGGCCTTGATTTTCGCCTTTTTGGGATTGCTGCGACTCAATGGGGAAGTCAATTGTTTGCGCAGCGTCACGGGTGCCCGCGAGGATTGTTGCGGGGGCGGTGTGTATTTATAGATTTAGACTAATGAATATGACTTTTGCTTTTGGCTATTAGCTTTTAACTATTGCTTTCTATCCTGAGTCCAAACTATTCACAAATCACTACTGCCTGTTGCCTATTGACTAATTTTTACTACTTTTGCATTTTCTTAACCGTATTGCCAAAATTCTATGAACCAAATAATTACCCTTTTAAGTGATTGGCGGCTGCGAGACCCTTACGTGGCTATGCTCAAGGGCAGGATCCTGCAGGCATTGCCCGACGCGCAAGTCATAGACATCACCCATTATGTGGATAAATTCAACACCCTTCAGACGGCATTGCTGATGAAAACCAGTTATGCTTCGTTTCCCGAGGGTACTATCCATTTGATTTTGACCAACATGTCGCTGAATTCCACTTTTTCCCCTGTGTTGCTTTCTCACGATGGCCATTATTTCATAGGGGAGGATAATGGCGTGTTTCATTTGATGTTTGGACAAATTGGTCTGTTAAAAGGGTTGCAATTATCTGAAAATAAAGGGGATACTTTATCTCAGATGATGTTGTTGGCAAAATCGATTAAAGAAGATTCGTTGAGCCAGTTGACTACCGAATATGCGCAATTCAAGCGGATGTTTGTGGAACTTCCCGATCATGAAGCGGATAACAAGCAGATAGAGGGACATATCATCTACATTGATGCCTTTAATAATGCTATGACCGATATTCCTACCGCAATGTTTGAAAAGGCGGTCCAAGGACGACCTTTCACAGCTACAATATTATCCAAAGGAACTTGGACGATGACGAAATATTATGAAGGATACCGTATGTCAGAGGGAGAGATGTTCCTCTGTGACAATTCATTAGGGTTGATAGAGGTGGCTGTGTATCAATCGGATGTGGCAGTGTTGGCGGATTTGGAACCTGGAGACAAAATCATCATCAAATACGAGTAAAATGATAACGATTGGATTAGTGCAGGCCGATATTAAACCTTTCAACAAGAAGGGGAATATGGCTCATTACGCTTCGTGGTTGGAGAGTGCGATTCAGGAGCCAGTACATTTGCTGGTTTTTCCGGAAATGTTTAACTGCGGTTTTTCGTCAGACATCATGGACAATGCTGAGCTGGATAACGGCGAAAGTACCTATTTTCTGTACATGACCGCCAACAAGTTCCAATGTGATGTAGTGGCGACTGTCCCCGTTCTCCAGAATGGCAAATTGTACAACAGGCTTGTCTGGTTCTCACGTGACCGGATTTTAGGGAAGTACGACAAACACCACCTGTTTATGGGAGAAGAAGAGTTTTTTACTCCTGGAACGGAAAAAACAATTGTTAATACGCTGGGTTATAAGTTTTTACCTCTTATTTGTTTTGATGTGAGATTTCCGGAATGGAGTCGCAACTATGTAAACAACGGGATTTTTGATTATGACTGCTTGGTCTATACGGCCAACTTCCCTGCGCCCCGCGAAAGCGAGCTGATGGCCTTGGCTAAAGCGCGGTCTATCGAAAACCAGTCGTATGCCATCGTGGTGAACCGCGTGGGCACCGACGGCTATCAGCGGGACTATGCAGGCGGTTGTGCCATCATCAATCCGCATGGTGAAATCGAGGCCCAAACCAAGACGAATCGCGAAGAGATTTTGATCCATTCTTGCGATTTTGATTCCGTTTTTGCGCTAAGAGAGGCGTTCCCAGTGTCCAAATTTTGGAAAAGAACAGAGTGAAAAGTTTTATAAACAATTGTATGTCAATTTTTTATAAAAATATTTCAAAAAAATATCCGAGAATAAGAAAAAAGTGTATATTTGCAGCCTCAAACCAACGATGGTGCTGTAGCTCAGTTGGTAGAGCAACGGACTGAAAATCCGTGTGTCACTGGTTCAATTCCCGTCAGCACCACAAGCCCCGAAAATTTCGGGGCTTTTTTGTTTGTAGAGACGTTTCAGGAAACGTATCTACAGCGGCAATTTCATTTGTCCGTGTGTATTCGTAATTTATGTACATTTGCCAAATTTTTTTGATAAGTATGTTTAGTCTGTATATCAAAGAATTAAAGGCTTTTTTAAGCTCGATTATCGGTTACATTTTCATCGGGGTCTTTCTGATTGTCTCCGGTTTGTTTATTTGGGTTTTCCCGAATGTGAACAATGTGTTGGAATCAGGGTTGGCTGATTTGCAGGGACTTTTCAATCTCTCGCAGTTCCTGTTCCTCTTCTTGGTGCCGGCCATCACGATGCGTTCCTTCGCGGAGGAGAAGCGCACGGGCACCATGGATTTCCTGCTCACGCTTCCGCTTACCGACATGCAGATTGTTTGGGCGAAATTCCTTGCCTGCCTCACTCTGTTGGTCATCGCATTGTTGCCGACACTCGTGTATGTGATAACGGTCTATTGGATAGGCAATCCTGTGGGTAACTTGGACATGGGCAGCACTTGGGGCTCTTACCTCGGTCTGCTTTTCCTCGGTGCCTCCTTCATTGCCATCGGACTGTTTTCCTCCAGTCTTACTAATAACCAGATCGTGGCATTTATCATTGCTGCTCTGCTCTGCTTTATTCTCTCCTTCGCATTTGCGTTTATCTACTCCTTCGAGGCGCTTGGGAATTTCGGCTACTACTTGAAGACCTTGGGCATTGAACATCATTATGCTTCTATCAGCCAAGGCGTTATCGACACCCGCGATGTTTTCTACTTCTGTAGTGTTATTTTCATTTTTCTTTATGCCACCCGTTTGGTTTTATTGAGTCGTAAATGGTAAATCGGAACATTATGGGCAAAAACATCAATATACAAAGCAAGCAATTCAAGAGACGCACTCTCCTTGGGCTTTTAGCCGTCATCGGGATTGTCGTCGTGGTGAATATTCTTTCTTCGTTTTTCTTTTATCGCATTGATTTGACGAAAGATAAACGTCATTCATTGTCGAAGAGCACTATTGAGATGCTGAAGAATCTGGAGGATCGAGTTTATTTCCGTGTCTATCTTAAAGGGAAAGATCAACCCGCAGACTATCAGCTGTTTGCGAAGCAGGTAGAGCAGATGTTGCAGACCTTCCGCAGCTATTCCAAAAACGTCTATTATGAGTTTATCGACCCGATAGAGGGCAAGACGAATGAAGAGATAAACGGCATTTTGGGCGAGTTTGTAAAGAAAGGATTGGAGCCGATTCCCATCAGCCGTGAGGATGCGGGCGGATATTCCACGCACGTGGTCATTCCCGGAGCCATCGTCTCTTACCGAAACCGCGAGTATCCCGCCAAAGTGGTGGTGGCCGATCCTTCCGGTGCCGACTGGCTGAAGTACTCCAACGAAGAGCTGGAATACAACTTGGTGGCTCCCGTGCGCCGCCTTTTGAAGACGGAGAAACCGAAAGTGGCCTATCTTGACGGTCATGGCGAGCTGGACTTTTGGAATACCTGTTGGACAGCTATGCAGTTGCAGCGGTTCTATAACGTCACCCGCATCACGCTGGACGGCAAGATCAACGCCTTGCGCAACATTTCCATCGATGACACGGTTTCCGGGAATTTGGTCCTCGGCGACAACAAATACGATGTCCTGATTGTGGCGCAACCCACCCAACCATTCAAGGAGTACGATAAATACGTTATCGACCAGTTCATTATGCGCGGTGGCAAAGTGTTGTGGCTCATCGACAATACCACCGCTTCTTTGGACAGCCTGCGGGCTGCGCCAGAGTTCTTCGCTACCCCGAGAGCGTTGTATATCAACGATTTGTTCTTTACATACGGTGTGCGTTTTAACACAGACTTGATTCAGGATCTGAGTTGTCTGCCGGTGCCTCAGCAAGTGAGCATCATCGGTGACCAGCCGCAATACAAGTTCATGGTCTTCCCGTATTGTCTTGATGTCGTGAATTTTGGCAACCACCCGATCGTCCGGAACCTGAAAGATGTCAAGTCTGATTTTGCGGGCAGTATTGATTTAGTGGGAAACAACGCCGACCTTACCAAGACGGTGCTAATGACCACTTCGGAGCGCACTAAGGTGGTGCCGACACCTTCCATCGTGACCTTGCGCGTGGGATTGGTGAAGCCGAACCTTCAGGAATACTCTTATCGAAATGTTCCGATAGCTGTGTTGGTGGAGGGTAACTTCCAGTCTGCATTCAAAGGGATTTTACCTGTTGAATTCGACACTATCAAGGAATTGGATTACCGCGACCATAGTGAATATACCCGCCAGATTTTCGTTTCCGACGGCGACATCATCCGCAATCCTTTCGACAGCAAACGCAACCAGCCCTATCCGGCCGGTTATGATATCTACACCCGCCAGACTTTCGATAATACAGAATTTATTGTGAACTGTGTCAACTATTTGTGTGCGGATGACGATTTGCTACAACTTCGAGCCAAGAACTTCAAAATTGGTTCCCTGAGCAGCGAAAAAGTCCGTAATCACAAAGTTTTGCTGGCTGCTCTCAACATCGGCATTCCGTTGCTGCTCATCGCACTGATGGGCACACTGCTGATTGTGATGCGGAAAGTGAAGTTTTCAAAGAAACAGTAAATGTTAGAAAACGGCTTTTAACTTTTGGCATTTTGGTCAAAAGCTATAGCCAAAAGCTAATAGCCGAATCGGCCGTAAATCTCTTCCAAAACCTTCTCTTCGTTTTCCCAAGTCAACTCTTGGGCGGCGGTTTTGCAGTTCTCGCGACATTGGGAAAGCCGTTCCGGAAGGGCCAGCTTTTTGATGGCTTCTGCGATGGATTCAGGTGTGACGGTTGAGGCAATCTCCCCGACATCATACGTTTTCACGATATTTGCCCGCTCCACCAAGTTGGAAACAACCATCGGCGTTCCGGCTTTGATGTACTCGAAAATCTTGTTCGGAAGGCTGAAGCGAAGGTTTGCGCTTTGGTCAGTGTCGATGGCCATGCCGATGTCTGCCAAAGAGGTGTAGTTAAAGAGATTTTCGGGCGTTTGCCGAGGAACAAAAGTAATTCGATCTTGTAATTGCATTTGCTTCGTCATCTCTTTCAGTTGCGGTAACACCGTTCCTTCTCCAACAATAAACAGGTGATAATCAGGAAGATATTGCATAGATAGGACGATTTCCTCTCCACCGCGCCCTTCGTTGATGCCAGCGCCCTGTAACAACAGAACCGTCTTATCTTCCGGCATTTGCAATGATTTGCGCGTGGCGGTAACTGAAAAAGAGTTTGCAGGCGGGATGTTCCGCACCAGATAAGGGCGGATTCCATATTCCTTTTCATACTGATCCACAATGGATTGGCTTACGGTGATGACCGTTTTCAGCTTTGGGAAACAACGCTTTTCGATGCCATGCCACACTTTGTAGGATATAGGTTTGCTGACCACTGAAAGCTCTCCGCAGAAATATTCGTGGCTGTCATATACCAACTCTTTCTTCCGCCATTTACTAACCAAATAATTGGGTAGTAAAGTGTCTAAATCGTTCGCTACCAACAAATCACATTTTTTGAAAAGCAGATAAAGCAGCAGACGGAATTGATATTCCGCGTAGAAAAGGACGCCGCGCCGGAAAAGCAGTCGCAGTCGTTTGGTTTTATACGGTCGTGGCGTCAATTTCGGGGAATCGCCATAGCAGCGGCCAACGAGTGTGACATCAAAGCCCTTTTTGTGAAGAAAAAGGGACATTTTGTCCATTCGTTGGTCGGTGTAGAGATCTTCGGTAACCGAGAGGATGACGCGTTTCATTATTCAGCCGAATCGAATCTTCCGTGGCAGTTTTTGTATTTCTTGCCGCTACCGCACGGGCAGGGATCGTTTCTGCCGACCTTCTTTTCGGCGCGGATAGGTTCGTTGGCGGGTTTTCCGGGAGCCACCTGGCGGCCGCGCATCTCCTGCCGACCGGTCTGTAGCTTCTTGGCGTCCGATTCGGGAAGCTTCGCTTCCTTCAGCTCAGTCTCTTCGGCAATGGGTAACTTGCCGATATTCAGGAAGGTGACGATTTCCTCGCTGATGCGGACAAGCAACTGGTCGAAGAGGTTGAAGGATTCGAGTTTGTAAATCAACAGGGGATCTTTCTGCTCGTAGGAGGCATTTTGCACGCTCTCCTTGAGGTCGTCCATGGCGCGGAGATGCTCTTTCCAAGCGTTGTCAATGACGGCGAGGGTGATGCCTTTCTCGAAGGAGAGGCCCACCTCACGACCTTGGGTTTCGTAGCATTTCTTCAACGGCGCCACAATGTTGATGGTCTTCTTGCCGTCGGTGAAGGGGATGGCGATGTTCTGGAAACGGTCGCCATGTTCCAGATAGACGCGCTCAATGACCGGATAGGCCTGCTCGGCAATCTTCTGCAATTTGGCTTTATAATGGTCATAAACAACTGGGTATAGCTTCTCCACCAGCGTACTTTGACGCTCTTGCAGGAAATATTGTTCTTCAAATGGCGATTCGCAGCCAAAAGTGCGGATCATAGACATCTTGAAGTATTCGAAATCTTTCGCCTCCCAAGCATCGGCCACGAGTGTTTCGCATACGTCATGAACCATCTGGGCAATATCGATAGCCAATCGGTCGCCGAAGAGGGCGTTGCGGCGTTTGCGGTAAATAGTGGAACGCTGCTTGTTCATCACGTCGTCGTATTCCAACAGACGCTTACGGATGCCGAAGTTGTTCTCCTCAACCTTCTTCTGGGCGCGCTCGATAGATTTGGAGATCATGCTGTGCTGGATCACATCACCGTCCTGGTGGCCCATGCTGTCCATGACTTTCGCGATACGGTCGGAGCCGAACAGACGCATAAGGTCGTCCTCCAGCGAGACGAAGAATTGGGAGCTGCCGGGGTCGCCCTGACGGCCGGCACGACCGCGTAACTGACGGTCGACGCGGCGGGAGTCGTGGCGTTCCGTGCCGATGATGGCCAAACCGCCTTTCTCACGCACTTCCGGCGTCAGCTTAATATCGGTACCACGACCGGCCATGTTGGTGGCGATGGTGACGGTGCCTTCACGACCAGCTTCTGCCACAATGTCAGCCTCCTTCTTGTGGAGCTTGGCGTTTAAGACATTATGCTCGATATGTCTGCGGGTCAAGATGTTGGACAGCAATTCGGAAATTTCGACAGAGGTGGTACCAACCAACACGGGTCTGCCCGCTTCGTGCAGTCGCAGAATCTCATCCACAACGGCAGCATATTTCTCACGTTTAGTCTTGTAAACCAAGTCGTTGGCATCCACACGGATAACCGGCTTGTTGGTCGGGATTACAACGACATCGAGTTTATAGATGTTCCAGAACTCGCCCGCCTCTGTTTCAGCGGTACCGGTCATGCCGGCCAGCTTCTTGTACATGCGGAAGTAGTTCTGCAGGGTGATGGTGGCATACGTCTGAGTGGCGGCTTCCACCTTCACATTCTCCTTTGCCTCGATAGCTTGGTGCAGCCCGTCGGAGTAGCGGCGGCCCTCCATGATACGGCCAGTCTGCTCATCCACAATCTTCACCTTGTTGTCGATGATGACGTATTCCACATCTTTGTCGAACATGGTGTAGGCTTTCAGCAGCTGATGGACGGTGTGGATGCGGTCGGAAGCGATGGCGTAGTTGTTATAGATTTCCTCCTTGCGGGCCAGTTTCTCTTCCGAAGAGAGGTTTTCTTTCTCCAATTCAGCGATTTGGGCGCCCACATCGGGCATGATGAACATCTTGGCCTCGTCGGCATCCTTGCTGATGAGGTCAATACCTTTGTCCATAATATCGACCGTGTTGAGCTTCTCTTCGATTACGAAATAGAGTTCATCATCGATGAGGTGCATATTGCGGTTCTGGTCCTGCATGAAGAAGGATTCCGTGCGTTGCAGCACCTGTTTCATGCCGGGTTCGCTCAGGAACTTGATGAGCGCCTTATTTTTTGGCAGACCGCGGTGGGCGCGGAGCAGCAGCATGGCGCTTTCGTCCTGCGGTTTCGGGTCGGGATTCTCGGCCAGCATCTTCTTGGCCTGTGTGAGGATTTGCGCCACGTAGGTGCGCTGTGCCTCATACAGCTTTTGCACGATGGGTTTGTACTGGTCGAAAGCTTGCTGGTCGCCTTTGGGCGTGGGACCGGAAATAATCAACGGGGTACGGGCGTCGTCAATCAACACGGAGTCCACCTCATCGACGATGGCGTAGTTGTGCGGGCGTTGCACCAGCTCGCCGATGTTGCGGGCCATGTTGTCACGCAGGTAGTCGAAACCGAATTCATTGTTGGTACCGTAGGTGATGTCAGCGTTGTAAGCGCGGCGACGGTCGTCGGAGTTGGGCTCGTGCTTGTCGATGCAATCCACGGTGAGGCCGAGGAATTCGTAAAGCAGCCCCATCCACTCGGAGTCACGTTTGGCCAGATAGTCGTTGACGGTGACCACGTGGACGCCTTTGCCCGGCAGTGCGTTCAGATAGACGGGCAGGGTAGCGACGAGGGTTTTACCCTCACCAGTGGCCATCTCGGCGATTTTACCTTGGTGGAGCACGATACCGCCGATGAGCTGCACGTCATAATGGCACATGTCCCATTGGATCATATTGCCGCCGGCCATCCAACGGTTCTGGTAGATGGCCTTGTCGCCCTCAATGGTGACGCATTCGCGTCTGGCGGCCAAGTCGCGGTCGTGCTGCGTGGCCGTCACAGTGATGGTTTCGTTCTCCTTGAAGCGGCGGGCGGTCTCCTTCATCACAGAGAAGGCCTCAGGCAGAATGTCATTGAGGATATCCTGCGTGGTGGCGTAAATCTTATCCTCCAGTTTCTCAATCTCTTTGTATTTGTCCTCCTTCTCCTGCACGGGGATGTCATAGTTCTCTTCCAGATAATGGCGCAGTTCCGCCACCTGGTCTTCCTCCTTCTGCGTGGCAGTACGGATTTTGTCGCGGAATTCTTCAGTTTTGTGACGTAAATCGTCAATAGGGAGATCTTTGATCGTTTCATACGCAGCCAGTGTCTTCTTCAAGAGCGGCTGCAGTTCTTTCATATCTCTATCTGCTTTTGTACCAAACAGTTTCGTTAAAAAATTTGCCATATATGCCTATTTAGTATTATTCAAAATAAAATGGCAAAGATACAAAAATCTTGCCACAAAAAAAGGCACCCGTTTCCGAGTGCCTTTTCTCATATCATACGATCCACGGATTATTTTTCCATGTCTCTGTACTCGTTCACGATGTTTTTCACATTCGCGGGGGCGAGACGGCCATAGACTCTGC
>Ga0310691_10000772_pt1 | contig 55229 bp, 39 predicted proteins | sample 176DNAGHGlowgp2_FD_203887 | JGI IMG/M metagenome (GOLD analysis project Ga0310691, IMG submission 203887) | Sheep rumen microbial communities from Palmerston North, Manawatu-Wanganui, New Zealand - 1766 DNA GHGlow gp2 (v2) (version 2) | ecosystem: Host-associated > Mammals > Digestive system >... | reverse complement strand
ATTATTACAAGACCGAGCGCGGATATCATGCCCGCAGCGGCAATTCGAACGACGGTTGGCGCGTCATCGGCACTCAGGCTTATGCCAACGCCCGTTTCCTTTATTATATCAACGAGATTCGTTCGGCTGTCCTCGTGATGCACGGTGAGAAGGCTCACTCGCGTTATTTCGGCGAAGCTGCCTACAAATATATGGTCGAAGGCAAGGCCGAAGGTTACAACACCGTTGGCAAACCCAATCCTAATCCTGAGAACAAGCAGTTGCTCATCATCCCCGGAGCCTCGCACTGCGACCTCTACGACGGAGGCTATACCGAGCTGAAGGGCAAGGGCGAACCGAAGAATCTGATTCCTTGGGATAAGCTGGCCGAGTTCTTTACTCAGAATCTATAAGTTTTATTAACTCAAGTTTCGCATTTGCTCAACTTGATGATTATTAAGGGAGTTATCGGAAGTTAACAGGAGTTAAACGCTCCGCGCTGGAGTTAACGGACAAATGTTTCTTGGGTTCCGAATTCTTCAAGGAGATGGTATCGTCCGTTAACTCCCGATAACTTCACAGGCTTTCAGCCTGTTAACTCCCGTTTACTCCTATTTTCGCACTTGCGAAAGTTAAGTTATTAAATATATGCTAATGAAACGATTAAGGACAACAGTTGTTTCGATGATATTAGCTACAACCGCATTTGCTCAGGGTGTGATAGATGTGCATAGCCACATCATCACTCCTGAGTTTGTGTCTGCTTTGGAGAAAGAAGGCAGATTGCTGGACGAAGGATTCCCTTTGCCGAAATACGACGTTGATAATCATCTGAAGTGGATGGACGAGACCGGAGTGCAGACCTCTGTGCTGACGCTGGCAGCTCCCCAGCCAACTTCTGCTGACGTAGTGAGGAAAACAAACGAGGCAGCTGCCTTCATCAAGCGCGAACATCCCGACAGGTTCCTGTTCTGCGCTGCCTTGCCGTTGCCCGATGTCGATGCTGCCATCCGTGAGGTAAAGTATGCGCTCGATACGCTGGGTGCCGACGGCATCAAGCTGGCCACAAATGTAGGAGGTCAGTATCTGGGTGTCCCCGAGCTGGATACGCTTTTCGCTATGCTCAACGAACGGAAGGCAGTTGTTGTCCTCCATCCCCATCGCCCGGAGCCCGTCAACCGTGCGGTGATGGCACAGACGTCGCTCGCTATGCAGGAATATCTGTCGGAGACGACCCGTGCCGTAGCAAACATGATCACTCGCAACCTGCTGGCACGCTATCCCAACGTGAAGGTGGTGGTCCCTCATTGTGGAGCCTATCTGCCCTTGGCAGTGCCCCGCATGAAGTCGCTCACGGCCGTGATGCAGATGAACAAACTGGTGGGCGACATCGACTGGGAAGCAAACCTTCGTGCTCTCTACTACGATCTGGCAGGAGCACATTCGCCCGAGGTCATCCGCATGATGCTTACCATCACCACGCCCGACCATCTGCTCTATGGTTCCGATTATCCCTATGTCGCCCCGCAGGTGCTGACGCAAAGCCTCGCGAGGATGAAACAATATCTGACGACGGAAGCGGACCTTGCACCATATCGCGAAATGATACTCTACAAGAATGCTAATCAACTATTTAATAACCTATGATTATGAAGAAACTGTCTTTCCTTTTGCTTTCTGCCCTGTTTTTACTTTCTGCTACCTTGAAGGCACAAACCATTTTCCCCACCCAGTTTGTCGCCCCGGCAGAGTTCAACACGGGTACTGTCCATATCTCTGTCCTCAGCCGCAGCGAACGACAGATGACTACCAATTTCCTCTTTGAGAAGGGGAGCCACAATTCCTGGCACTACCATCCCAATGCCACCCAGGTGCTGATGGTACTCAGTGGCGAGGCTTACTATCAGGAAGAGGGCAAGCCGAAGCAGCTGCTCCGCAAGGGCGATGTGGTGACTACTGCGCCCAATGTGCGCCATTGGAACGGAGCCACACCTTGGAGTGCTGCCGAATGTATGACTGTCAGCGAAATCGCTCCTGGCGAGCAGCATGCCGTTCAATTGCGCAAGGTGACAGACGAAGAGTTTGCAAGTCCTATCACATACGAAAACATGATTGTGCGCATTGCCGAAATCGAAGTTTATCCCCAATACCTTTCCGAGTATCTGACATTTGCCAACGAAGTGGATCGCTTGAGTGTGGAGCGTGAGAAGGGTGTGGTTTGCTTGTTCCCTATGCAGAGCGCCGAGGACTCCACGCAGATTCGTATCCTCGAAATCTATGCTTCCGAGGAGGCTTATCAGAGTCACTTGAAGACCGATCATTTCCAGAAATACAAACAGGGTACACTCCATATGGTGAAGAGCCTAAAGCTTCCGACCATGGTTCCGCTCGACCCTGAGACAATGAAACAGATATTCAAGAAGCAAAGATAAGGGAGTAAAAATGTAATGTGACGCAACTAGAATAGAGAAAAAATGTAAAATTATAGAAATTGGTTACAAAAGCAACAAACAAGATTTGCAATTCTCGGATTTTTTCGCTATCTTTGCGCCCTCTAAATATTTTATTATATGCAAATAATCAGGAATCAAGAATTTGGAGGTGAGCGTCCTCTCTATGCTTCGCATGACCTGAGGCTTGAGAATGTCACTATCCATGTGGGAGAGTCTTCTATAAAGGAGTCGAGCAATATTGAGGCCGAATACTGCCGTTTCGAGGGCAAGTACGTCTTTTGGGAGACTTATGGCTTCAAGGTTCGCAACTGCTATTTCGCCGAGTCGGCACGCAGCAGTTTGTGGTACAGCAAGGGTGCTCATCTGGTCGATTGCCAGGTGGATGCGCCGAAGATGTTCCGCCGCATGCAGGGTATCGAAGTTGAGCGTACGCAGTTCCCCAATGCACTCGAGACGTTCTGGGACTGCTCGGACATCCGACTGCGTGACGTGACCATCGCCAAGGCCGACTATGCCTTTATGCATTGTTCGAACATCCGTATCGACAACTATCGCCAGGATGGCAACTATTCCTTCCAATACGCTCGCAATGTCGAGATCCACAACGCTGTCATCAATTCGAAGGACGCCTTCTGGGAGTCGGAAAACGTGACTATCTACGACTCTGAAATCAATGGTGAGTACTTGGCATGGTATGGCAAGAACATTCGTCTGGTGCGTTGCCACCTAACGGGCGAACAGCTTCTCTGCTATGTCGATGGCCTGATCCTTGAGGACTGCACGTTTGGTGAAGATGCCAACCTTCTTTTCGAATACAGCACCCTCAACGCAACCATCAAGGGTGACGTTACTTCGATCAAGAACCCTACATCGGGCCATATCGCCGTTCAGGGCAAAGTGGGAGAAATCATCTTCGACAAGAATCAAAAACAGCCTGCCAATGCCACAATTGTTCAACTTTGATCAAACCATTGAGCGTCGAGGTACACGTTCGGTGAAATGGGACGAGGAGTCGAAGGACGTGTTGCCCCTTTGGGTGGCAGATATGGATTTTGCCACTGCGCCTTGCATCCAGAATGCCATTATGCAGCGTGCTATGCACCCATGCTATGGTTACACATTGGTGCCCGATGAGTACTATCAGGCCATCATCGGGTGGTTCTGGTCGCGTCACCAGTGGCATATTCGTCGCGAGGAGATTCTTTATACCATCGGTGTGATTCCCGCAATCGCTGCCATCTTGAAGGCACATGTCCAGCAGGGTGACAATGTGGTTATCCTGACGCCCGTCTATAACTGTTTCTACAACCTCATCCGCAATGCCGGTTGTCAGGCACTCGATGTGCCTTTGCTCAGCGGGGCTGAGGGTTCAACCCTTAATTTCTCGATTGACTGGGATGCGCTCGAGGCCGCCCTTGCGCTTGAAAAGTCTACAGTGCTGTTGCTCAGCAACCCTCACAATCCCGTTGGACGTATCTGGACTGCTGACGAACTGTGGCGTTTAGGCGAACTTTGCAGCAAGCATGATGTCCTCCTGATCAGCGACGAGATTCACAACGAACTGACCCGTCCGGGAAAGCTTTATGTGCCTGCTGCACCTGTTCTCGAAGACCTTTCGGCACGTCCGCTTTACGCCATCTGTACCTCGCCATCGAAGTCGTTCAACACGGCGGGACTGCAGAATGCCAATATCATGATTCCTGACAGTGTTTTGCGTCGTCGGGTGGATCGCGCCATCAACCTCAACGAGACATGCGATGTCAATCCTTTCGGCGTTGAGGCCACGATTGCTGCCTACAACGAGGGTCTGCCTTGGCTCGAAAATCTTTGCCAGTATATTTGGGCGAACTATGCCTACGCCCTGCATTTCTTCGAAGAGAAATTGCCGGAATTGAAGGTAGCCGATCTTCAGGCCACCTACCTGATGTGGGTCGATTACCGCAACTACACATCGATGCCGAGTCAGCAGCTGAGCCGTCGGCTTATTGACGAAGCCAAGGTGTGGTTTGCCGCTGGTTCGATCTATGGAGCCGCAGGCGAAGGTTTCCTGCGTATCAACCTTGCCACCACACGTGAAGTATTAACCGAAGCATTAACGAGATTCGCCGGATGGGTAAAGACCAGCTGTTAGCCATGATTCGTGGAGGCCAGGAGCTGACTGCACGCCAGCGTCTGGCCCTTGTTGTCAGCCTCTCTATGCCGGCCATGTTGTCGCAGCTCAGCACCATCGTTGAGGAATATGTCGATGCGATGATGGTGGGCCAGATGGGTGCAGCTGCCTCGGCTTCGATTGGCTTGGTAAGTACTAGCATTTGGCTCATCGGAGGTCTTTCGCATGCTGCTTCGACAGGTTTCTATGTGCAGGTTGCCCATCGCATTGGCGCCAACGACTTCCGAGGAGCGCGCGACGTCTTTCGCCAGGGCATCACGGCATGTCTGGCATTCTGTAGCGTGCTTGTCGCCATTGGCATAGCTATCTCACCATGGCTACCGATGTGGCTGGGAGGCGACAGGGAACTTTGGCGCGACGCGACACTATATTTTGCAGTCTTCTGTCTCTCGATGCCACTCCACCAGATGTGCTCGCTGGCGGGCGGTGTGTTACGATGTGCGGGCCATGTAAAGGTTCCGGCGTATCTGCAGGTCTTGGCCTGCGTGCTTAATATCGGGTTCAACTACCTGTTCATTTTCGTCTTTGGCTTGGGTGTCCTCGGTGCGGCCATTGGCACCTGCTGTGCCGAACTTGTCGTAGCAGGTGCTTTGAGCTGGTATGCTATCGTGAAGTGCCCTGAGATGAATCTGTTGCAGGATGTGGACAGAACCCGTTTCCGCCCGACGCGTATTACCTTGCTCAAGTCGCTCAACATTGCCGGGCCTATGGGCATCGAGCATGTTATCCTCTGTGGCGCTCAGATTGTTTCGACCATCATCGTGGCACCGCTTGGTACGGTGGCGTTGGCAGCAAATTCGTTCGGTATTATCATCGAGAGTCTTTGCTATATGCCAGGCTACGGTATCGCTGATGCTGCTACCACCTTGGTAGGACAGAGCCTTGGCGCTGGACGTAAGCCGCTGGCACGTCAGTTTGCACATATCACCGTGGCTGGCGGCATCGCCATTATGTCCCTGATGGCAGTAGTTATGTTTGTGACTGCACCTTGGGTGATGCAGTTTATGTCGCCCGACGTGCTGGTACAGGAGCTCACCACGCGTGTGCTTCGCATCGAGGCCTTTGCCGAGCCGATGTTCGCTGCATCCATCGTTTGCTATGGCATCTTTGTAGGAGCCGGCGACACTAAGGTGCCTTGTGCGATGAACTTGGGATCCATCTGGATTGTTCGTATCACCTTGGCTGCCTTGCTCGCCGGAACCTATGGCTTGACAGGTGTTTGGATTGCCATGGCTATCGAACTCACTTTCCGAGGCATCATCTTCCTGGTGCGCTTGCGTGGCAATGCCTGGCTCAATAAGTTCGACAAAATAAGATAGGGGAGAGCAAGTCTCGGATTACTCGGAATATTCAGAATACTCCGAGTATTCCGAAACCTCAGAATACTCCGATTACAGAAAACAAAAAAAGGGGGGATCGTCTCGATCCGCCCTTTTTCTATTCGGGTTCTTGACCCGATTAACTTAATTTTGTTGTTTATTTCATGTTTTTCACTTGCTTTGCAGCAGCATTAGACATAGGTCTTTTCAGGTTGTGTTATTTAAGGTATTGTGCTATGGTTATGTTCTTTAAGGTGCTGCAAAGATAGGGGCTTTTTTCATTGGCTCCAAATTTTTTTATATGTTTAAAAACACAGAAAACGATTGCACGTGTAAAAAAAGTGTTATTTTTCACATTTTCTTGGCCCAAAATCTTGTTTTTTTAGTCTTTTCTCCCTATATTTGCAGCGTTAAAAGTAATTTCTAATCATTAACGCAATAATTTTTATACTATGGCAAAATCATTAATTGACCAGAGCGAGATTCGTGTAGTTATCACTCCAACCGACTCTGGTGATGTGCAGGCTGAGCGTGACTACCTCAGGGAGTATGTCTTCCCACACCTTTCGCATCTTGGCGAGGAGCGTGACATCATCATCAATTTCCTTTGGACGGCTCCCCTGTTTGTACAGGACGTTCACAAGTTCCTGGTAAGCTATACGGTGGTTGACAATCCCCACAAGTATGCTTTCATCCTCAACACTTCGGGTAACGCTAACAAGGAGCGTCACTTCGTCGATGGCGTAGCTACCTACGAATACGACTCAAAGGAAGAGTTGGGCCGCCTCTTTGAGAAAGGTCTGCGTCGCATCCTCGACAAGCTGTTCCCAAGCACTTCTGCTATCGACCTCGTAAAGAACCTGCGTCGCGTGGCCCGCATCTATCAGGAGATGGGCCAGCTTCAGGATGCCCTCGATATGCAGTCACGTGTATTCAAGGTGCTCGACAAGGAATACGGCGAGAAGAACACCGACACCATCGAAACCCTCTACACTTGCGGTTGGCTCAACTACAAGCTCGGCAATTACGATCAGGCTCTCAAGCAGCTTAAGAAGTCGTACGAGAACGCCAAGGATGTCTATGGTGATACCGACCAGCGTACCACCGACCAGCTTGGCATCATCCGTATGGTTGAAGCTGCTGCCAAGCACCATAAGAAATAATTCATTCCTGATAAAAAAAGGCTCGCGATGAAAATCGCGAGCCTTTTTTTCAATCAATATCCGAAGATATCGTCTGTTTTGACGTTCTTGATGGGCCCCATTTCCTTCAGGCATTTCTGGTTGATCTGACGTGGGTCTCCCAGTACACAGATGCTGTAGTGATGACCCTTGACCCACTGTTGCTGGAACTTGACGACGTCCTGTAAGGTGAGGTTCTGCACGCCTTCATAGAGTGTCTTGTTGGGGTCTTCACTTAGGCCGAATTCAGCGACGCGGTCGATGTAGGTCCACAGCACGTCAGCACGTGTGGTGCGCTCGGTGCGCAGACGGCTGATCAGCGCATTCTTGGCATTCTGAAATGCAGCCTCCGACTCGGGCATTTCCTCGATGATTTCGTTGAAGTGACTTAGTGCCTCGGGCAGCTTGTCGTTCTGTGTGATGATGTGAGCCTGCATGTTGTAGGTCTGTTCTTGGCTGCTGGGACGGATGAAGTTTGCCCAGGCGTTGTAGGCCAGACCGCGTGTCTCACGCATCTCCTGGAAGACGATGGCGTTCATCGAACCACCGAAGTACTCGTTGTAGAGGTTGCGGACGGGTTCCAAGGAGGTGTCATAGGTATTGCCGAGGTTGCAAACCTGTCGGAGATAGGTGTTGTTGGCGATATAGGGGGCAACATAGACCACGTTGGTCTCGGTGGGCAGCATTTGGTAGTTCTTGTTGGCAGGGCAGTCCTTCAGCTCGGCAGCTACCTTGTGGTATTCGCCGATGAGGCGGCTTACCTCATTGGCTGAAGTTGGACCATAATAAACCACGCGATGCTTGAGGTTCTGCAATTCGTGGATGCAGTCGGTGAGGTTCTGGGCCTTGAGGGCAAGCAGCTCGGCAGTGGTCAGCGTATGGGCCTTGACATATTCGGGACCGTAGCTGGCGTAGGTGATGAGCTGGCTGTTGTTGGCACCTTGCGAGAGCTTGTTGTCAGCCCTTGCCTTGAGCAAAGCCTGCTGGAAGACAGGGAACATCTGGTCGTTGGGCTGTGCATCGGTCAGCACTTTGTCCAGAAGCTTGATGGCAGCTTCGAGATTCTCGTTCAGACCTTCCACAACGGCATAGAAACGGCGGTTGCTGCTTCCCAGATGGAAGGTGCAGCCGAGAGCATAGAATGCCTTCTGCAGTTGCTCGGGCGTCATATCGGAGGTGCCGATGTAGTTCGAATATTCACCAACCAGAGGGAGCACCTTGTCGGCATCAGCGCCCATTTCGAAGACGTAGTCGAGTTCGAAGAGCTGATTTGTCTCGTTCAACTTGCTGAGCAGGGTCAGTCCGTTGGGGGTCTGAGATGTTTCGACTTCCTTCGAATAATCTACGAAGACAGGCTCGATGGGTGCAGGTTCGTTGGCGGCAATGGCGCTGAGGAAGTCCGACTTGGCATCGCGGTTCGACTGTACGGGTGTGATCTCTGGCTTGTCGATGCGCTGGATGTTGGGGTCGGTGCCCTGCAGCTTGTTCACATAGACGTAGTTTTGTGCATTGAGGTGACGCTTGGCGAACGCCATGATGTCCTCCTTTGTGATCTTGGCTTCGCGATCGAGTGTCTTGATGGCGTGCGACCACTCTTCACCATTGATGAATGCATCGACCATCTGCATAGCGCGGAAATTGTTGTTCTCGAGGCCGCGCTGCTGGTTAAGCTTCTGTTCGGTGAGCACTGAGGAGAGGAGCTCGTCGTCAAACTCGCCTTGGGCAATCTTGGCAATTTCGTCGAGCATCAGCTGACGCACCTCGTCGAGGCTTTGACCGGGCAGAGCCATACCGTAGGCCAGCATAATGGTGTAGTCGCGCATAGCTTCGGTCTCAACGCCTGCAGCCAGCACTTTCTGCTGCTGATTAAGGTCGAGGTCGAAGAGGCCGGCAGTGCCGTTGCTCAGAAGACCGCTGATGAGGTTCAGGGTGTCCATCTGGTTCGAGGCAGCACCTTCGAAGCGCCAGCCGAGCATCACGTTCTCGGCCTCCTGTCCTAGCACGTCCTTGCCGACAGGCTCGGTGATGGCAGGCTGAGGTGCGAAGGTCAGCTGGTCGGGGGTGTTGGTGTATCCTTCCTTGGCATTCCAGTCGCCGAAGTACTTTTCGATGAGGTCCACCATGGCATTGGGCTCAAAGTCACCTGAAAGGCTGATGATAACATTGCCCGGAACGTACCACTTGTTAAAGTAGTTCTGAATGTTGACGAGCGAAGGGTTCTTGAGGTGCTCCTGGGTACCGATGGTAGTCTGAGTGCCGTAGGGGTGGGTGGGGAAGAGCATAGCCGACAAGGTTTCGAATTCCTTCGACATGTCGCGTGTCATGCTCATGTTCTTCTCCTCATAGACGGCTTCGAGCTCGGTGTGGAAGAGGCGGAACACGGGGTTCTTGAAACGCTCCGACTGTATCTTTGCCCAGTTCTCCACCTGGTTCGATGGGATGTCCTCGGTGTAGCAAGTCACGTCGTTCGAGGTGAACGCATTCGATCCGTTTGCGCCGATCATGGCCATCATCTTGTCATACTCGTTTGGGATGGCATACTGCGAAGCTACACCCGAGATGGAGTCGATGATGTGGTAGGCTGCTTTGCGGGCAGCAGGGTCGGTGAGTGTACGGTAGTTTTCAAAAAGGGTTGTGATGGTGTCGAGCAAGGGTTTCTCAGCCTCGTAGTTCTGTGTGCCGAACTGTGTAGTGCCCTTGAACATCAGATGCTCCAGATAATGTGCCAAGCCGGTAGTCTCGGCGGGATCGTTCTTCGAACCGGTGCGCACGGCGATGTAGGTTTGGATGCGTGGCTGTTCCTTGTTGACCGTCATCGACACTGTCAGTCCGTTCTTCAACTTGTAGGTTTGGACGTTCATAGGGTCGCCAGGCGTGGTCTCATAGTGGTAGCGGTTGTTGCCGCTGCATGCTGCCAGCAGGATGGTGCTGCATACGAGCATTGCGCTGGCAAAGATTTTAGTAATGCTTTTGTTCATAAGATTTATATAAAGATGTTATTGGATAATCACGGTTTTCAAAAGGGCTTTGTCGAAAACTTCGCAAGCCACTTTGTTGATTAGTTCGGGAGTGACGCTGTTGATGCGATTGCAGGTTTGTTCGAGCGTCTCCACCTTGCCCAGTCTCAACAGGTTTTTGGCAAGGGCGATGGCGTTGTTCTCCATATTGGCCATTGCAACGCCAAGTTGTCCACCCAGCTGTTTCTTCGCATTGCTGATTTGTCGAGGCGAAAGCAATTCTTCCTGGAATCGTTCGAGCTGCTTGTGGCAAAGTTTGAGGCAACGATTTACGTCGTGGTGGTCACAACCGAAATAGATGCCCAGGTAGCCGGCGTCGGTGTAGTTGTTGATGTTGCTCTCGACGGTATATACCAGCCCTCGGTGTTCACGCAGTTCCAGCCCCAGGCGACTGTTCATGCCCGGACCTCCCAGGATATTGCAAAGCAGGGCCAACGCTGCTGCATATTCATGTCCGATGGGGTAGGTGGGAGCACCTAGCAGGACGTGGCTCTGATGCGTGTCCTGATGGATGATGATAGGCTGCGATGACGCTGCATCGCCACCAATTAGCGAGGAACGATAGCTGTTGACTTGGTCGCTGGTCGGCAATCCCTCTCTATTGGCATGGGACACTCGTGTGCAATGGAAATATTTTTCCACCAGTTTCACAATCTTGTCGAAGGGCGTGGCTCCTTGATGGAAAAAAATCATTCGGTCGGGCGTATAGTTCTCGTCGATGAAACGGATGCTCTTCTCATGGTCAAAGGTGCGCACGGTTTCCTCGTTTCCGAGAATACTATGTCCCAAGGCTTGCCAGGAAACGTTTGACGAAGAGGAAGAGAACAGGCGGTTCTCAAATTCGTCAAAAATCAGTTCTGTAGGCGTATCTCGATACGACATTATCTCGTCAATCACCACCTCGCGCTCCATTTCAAGCTCGTGTTGGGGCACCGTGGGATTGCAAATCAGGTCGCACAACAGGTTACAGGCGCGATCGAAGTCCTTGTTCAATCCTATGGTGTAGAATGTGGTCTCCTCCTTCGTCGTGAAAGCGTTCAGTTCGCCACCTACGCTCTCCATTCGGTTGTTGATGTGCCACGAGTCGCGAGTGGTCGTGCCTTTGAAGAGTACGTGCTCCACGAAATGAGCCATACCGTACATCTCGGGTCCTTTTTCGTCGCGTGTGCCGCAGTCAACCATAAAGCCACAGTACATCACTGGACTGTCGGATGAGCGATGCACGATGCGCAGGCCATTGTCGAGGGTGACACTCTGGTATTGCGTATAATTTGTCATTCAATCTTTCAATTCCGGTCTAAAACGGCGCAAATTTACAAAAAACTTATCATAAAATGAACATCCTATTGATATTTTCCTTATTTTTGCAACGAAAACCGTGAGATTTGACAAATGTAAGTTGTATTTCTTACCTAATTATTAATTGATTAATTATTTATAGTATGTTGCTTCAACTTCCCCTTCTCGGCATCATCGGCATGCAGGAGATCCTTATCATCGCCATAGTTGTTCTTGTTCTTTTTGGAGGCCGCAAGATTCCTGAGCTGATGCGCGGTCTCGGCTCTGGCATCAAAAGTTTCAAGGAAGGCATGAAGGATGGTATGCCTGAAGAATACGATTCCAAGCAGGAAACACAACAAAAGACCGAAAAGAAAGAGGAAGAGAAGTAATCCCTTCTCTTCCTATTGATTATCAAACTCTATCTCCAGCTGTTTTGGTTCGGGTAGGAGGCGGAAGCTCATCCGATGGTAAGGTGTTGCGCCATGTTGAGCGATAGCCTCTCGATGTGCCTTGGTGGGGTATCCCTTGTTGACGTTCCAAGCATAGACGGGGAATTCCTCATGCAGGGCATTCATTGTGTCATCACGGTAGGTCTTGGCAAGGATTGAGGCGGCGGCTATCGACATCATCTTGCCGTCGCCCTTCACGATGGTCTGGTGTGGAATGTCGGCAAAAGGAGAAAAGCGATTGCCATCGATAAGCAGAAACTCGGGACGAACCACCTCGCCGCCGCGCAACACGCACTCCCGGCCGTCGGCTTCGGCCGTGCCTAACCCGCGGATGGCACGGTGCATGGCTTCGATGCTGGCACGCAGGATGTTCAGCCGGTCGATCTCGTGATTGTCACATACACCAACGGCCCAAGCCAATGCCTCCTGTTGGATGATTGGCCTGAGCGCGTAGCGTTGTTTCTCGCTGAGTTGTTTCGAGTCGTTCAGGGCTGCCAGCCCGCTCTCTCCACTTGCGATACGTTCAGCAATGTCGGGCGGCAATATGACAGCAGCTGCATAGACGGGACCTGCCAGACAGCCACGTCCAGCTTCGTCGCATCCCGCTTCCCTGCGTCCTTCCTTCAGATATGGTTTCAGCATTACTGTAGTTCCTCTTCTTCTTCCTCAATTTCCAGCAGAGGAAGGGCGGGCTTGTCGGCAGATTTGGGACGAAGGGTAGGATCATTCTGATATTCATCGAGCTCCTCATCCACCAGCTCTTCACCATCCTTGTCGACGAAGCTCACAAACAACGTCGAAGGCTCGTTGAGCTGCTGCTTGAAGATGTTCTTTAGTTCTTCGACGGCATCTTCGTCTGGGATGTAATTGTAGCCGGTGCTTTCGAAGTGGCCGCCTTTCGAGAAGAATGCAATCATGTGCCTGGTCAAACGACTCTGTCCACCCTCATTGTGATATTCCTTGGCGTATTCGAACATCCTGTGACGGGTGATGATATTACGCATCTTGACCATTACCATCACGTCCATCGTTACCTTGGTATATTTCTGTACCTGTGTGCTCCAGTAAACAGCGTTGATGACGTCGTTCTCATTAGTTAATTTAAAATAATAGAAGGGGTCGGGCACATCGCCGATAGCCGAGCATTCAAGGCTCATAATGTTGCCCTTGGGCATGGTAGCCTTCTTTATCTGACCGAGAGCCTCAGTTCCCTGGCAGATAAGCAACAGACTGAATAGGCTAATCAGAAAGTGTTTCATAATGCATAAAATTTTAAGTTAATACTGGTAGTTAGATCACGCTGCAAAGATAAGGGATTTGCATCATATTTCCAAATTTTTTCAGCAAAATTTTTACATAGAGCTTTAAAAGAGCATCAAATGAAGAAGGTTTCGCCTCACAGCGAAACCTCCAAAACCAATTAATAAGCCTTTTGTGAGTAAACCACAATCAATTACACAAAAACACAATCCAATATTACAAATGAATCTAACAACATTATGTCTCTTTTGACGATGCAAAGGTACGACATAATACTGAAAGAGCGTATCTGCTGACAATCTTGTCGTGCGGATACGCTCTTCATTATCGGAAAATGGGACAATGTTGCTGAAACTTAAAGCGGGGCCTTCATAATCTTGTTGACCTTCTTCATCGCCTTATGTGTGGCCTTGTGAATCATCTTTACATCGAAACCGCTGACGTCATCGGGCCAATAGGTATTATAGAGGATGGATTTGCCTGTGAGAAACTCGCACCAGGTGCAGGCTGCTGCAAATCGGCCCAACGACAATGAAAGGTGGATGTCATCGCGGTTCATGCAGTCTCCCAGATCTTCGCGTGCCATCTGTACGGTAATGCCCGAGGGAATACAGCGTCCAATACCCACCTTGGGGAGCTCTTTTTTGGCTGTATTCACGATGGCCTTGTACATTGTTTCCTGACTGCTTCCATAATTCTTAAAGGCACCGCTGCGCGACTTCTGCGGGTAGGCCCAGGTCAGATGCCAAACGATTTCGACGTTCTGATTGGTGGCCAGTTCTTGCACCATCCGCTTCAGTTCACCCAAGTTCTTGTACGAATCTGGTTGTCCCGATAAAGGGCTGGCCTGCTGCAGGGAGATGATGTCCCAGGGCTCGTTCACGATGATGGAATCGAGACGAGACTTCTTCGTGTCGGTCTTCTTGCCGCCCACGATCTTTCGGAAGGCATAGTCCGTCTTGCCCGTCTTGAGGTTATCGAGGTGACGGTCGATGCTGCATCCACCGATGTAGGCATTGCCGATTACGAGCGAGTCACCTTGTGCAGCAGCAAGTTCATAAAGGTAGTTTTCTACGGCGTCCTCCGAGAAGCTGTTGCCGATGGCCAGCACCTTGATGGTCTTGGCTTGCAATCCGATGCTGACCAGCAGCATCAGTGACAAGATGGTCAGTCCTTTTCTTTTCATTTTACCTTATTCATAAATTTCTCACGTCCGACGATGAATCGCAGATGTTCGCCTTCGCCGATCAGGCCATCTTCGTCCGAGGCACTTACCTTGAACTTCAGTTTCCGTCCCTCCACGCCAATCAGTTCGGCTGTGGCCGTTACGGTGTGCCCGATGCCCGTGGGCTTGATGTGCGAAGCCGCGATATGTCCACCCACTGTCGTATTACCCTCATCCAGACTGTCGGCCACGCAAAGCATGGAGGCATTCTCCATCAGTGCCAACATAATAGGGGTAGCCAGGACCCTGAGGTCCCCGCTACCCACTGCACATGCCAAGTGGCATTCTCTGACCACCATTGTACTGGTGTATTTCTTGCCTGTTTCCATACAATTCGGTTTTTAGCGTCTTTGATGTCCACCACCATGCGAGCCTGATCCACCTCCGTGGGAGCCGCCACGCGAACCTCCGCTGTGAGAGCTGCCGCCTCCACGATGCGAACTGCCGCTGCTGATGTGCGATGAGCTTGCTGCACGGGTAGCGCTGCTGGCGCCACGCATTGTGCTGCTCTGAACGCGTTCCGATCTGCCGCTCGCCTGCTGGCGCATCTGGCGACCGCTGTTGCTCGGCTGGGCGTGCGAGCCGCGATTGTTGCCGCCTCCGCGGTTGACACCACCGTCGCGATTGCCGTGGTCGTTGCCGCGACCATTGCCGCCTTGGTTCGCGCCACCGCCAGGATTGCCGCGATGGTTGTCATTGCCTCCACCACGATGGTTGATGCCATGGTCGTTTCCACGATGGTTGTCATTGCGGCCATGATCCATTCTCTCGTGCCTTGGAGCACTGGGAGTGTGACGAGGCGTTGCGTGTGGACGAGGACGTGCGGCGTGAGGACCGAAGTCGTGGCGACCACCTCTGCGATGGATGGGACGAGGATGTGCATACACATGGTGATGATAGCGACCTCCTCCATAGTAGCCGTGGGGGAAGTAATGACGTCCGTGACCTCCGTAATAGGAGTGGTAGATCAATGGGGCATCATAGTAGAAGAACCGATGGTTCGTGTAGATGTCGAAGATGCGGAACAACCAGTTGCCGGCATACGTATAGACGGGGCGGAAGAAATAGTCCAGCGACATGAATGCCAGGTACTGGGCCTCCGTCATGATGTAGCGCAGGTCGTCGTTGCGGTAATCGAGGTAATTGTAGTACCTGTCGATATACTCGGGATAACCATAGACTACTTCGTCCATGATGGGATTGATGGAGGCGATGAAATCATAGTTGATCTCATAGCAGTCCTCAATCTGCTGAGGCGTGAGGTTGAGCTCGTAAGCCATGCGATCAGTCAAGAAACGTGCGTTCTCGCGGATCGCCATAGGGGTTAGGGCAAAGGCCTGAACCGCTCCGGTGATGGCGACTGCCAGGGTAACAAGTAACTTCTTCATTGTTTCGTCGTTTTATATGGTTTATACTATTTTTCTTGCTTTTGTCTCTAAGACGAGCCATCATCTGGAAGGTTTAAATCGCATATTATGGTTTCAGAAATGGATAAGATATGCTAAGTCCGGTTTCCAAATGCTATAGAGAAAATGGCAAATGCTATTGCGCAGAGTGTTACTACTATGGCTACTTCTTGTACGGTGACAAAACTCAATAAACAGCCAGCTTATGATTCAGATTTGGTTAATGAATGGGTCAAAGCCCTGCCAGAAGGGAAAGATAACTTTGGAAAAGGTCAGAGCCATAATACCTTGACATCTACCGGATCTGGTAATTTCACCATATCGGCTGTGCGCTATGCGGGAGCTTATGAAACGGATATCGATTATAGTTTTCATTTCGGTATCCGGTGGTATAACGAGGATGGATCTGTCGCTGGCGAGAAAAATTTTTTTGATTCGATGGGATTAAAAGATCCAAGACCATCCGATTTCGGTAATCCGGGATTTGCTGCCGAGGTGTATGTCACTCCAGGCGCTACTTTCGATTTCTATTTTTCTTTCAGAACTTACCAGAATAACAAATATTATTCCAACGATGCACCTAATAATGATTACGACGATTACTCGCAGCTACTCTACACTGTGGAGCATGATATCGACAAAATCATGATGATTGGCTTTGAAGATTGTTGGTACCCATATGTTTATTGGAGCCCTGATCACGACTATAATGACGTCATCGTTTATATCGAAGGAGATCTCCCAGTGCCGACTAATAAGCGTTTCTTTGCCGAGGACCTTAAGTCTCTTGATTGGGACTATAACGACGTAGTGGTTGACCTTTCGAACACGGGTTTGACAATCCGTGCCGTAGGCGGTACGCTTCCCGTTTATCTCCAGGTAAAAAACAAGAAGGGTGATACTGAGCCCGTCGTCGAGCTGCATGAAAAATTGGCCCAGTTAAATAATCTAAAAAAAGCATCCACCTTCATCGGTGATGATGGCAAGACTTATTATTGCCCAATCAACGTTGGAGCAGAGCATGGCGTAAAACTTGATCCTAAGAAGTACATCACTTGGACCCAGAGTGATGGCACTCGACTTAATGATGCGATTCCTGCAACCAACACTCCAAGTGAGGTTGAAACCTTTGGACAAAAAGGTGAATTGGTGCTCTATGTGGCACCAGAATATAATGGTACTAGAGTAGAGCTGGAAAGCATTGACGCTAGTTTCCAGAAAGCAGAATATCATGACGGAAGTTGTCCAACCATTATTGCCTGCCCTGTTTCTGTCAATTGGATGAAAGAGTTGGTTTCGATTAATAAGGCATTCCCAACGTTCTATAAGGGTTATAATGCGGGCGAGTCGCAAACCGAGGCTCAGAAGTGGTATAACTACAATGTTGATGAATCGAAATTGTACGACTTCAAAGAATAAGCTCACTCATTTCTGCGTATTATAAAGACGTGACAGTAGTTTGTTTTTCGACTGCTGTCATGTCTTTTTATTGTACCATAGATTTTAGTTTCCTACCTGCGATAATTGGGTGATATAGATAAAGAAAAGCCGAATAGTGCCATGTCAAGATTGCAAGAATGAAAATGAAACAGCAAATTACGAATAAGGAAACTGTCTAAAGATGCGTTTACTTTGGTGGATTGAAAAAGATTGTCTATCTTTGTCTCCGATTTTGTACATTTTCAATTATATATTTTATACCTTGTAAATTGTGAATACAAAGTTTATTGTTTGATAAAAATTGCTTAATAACTCATTTTTTAATTTATATTATTATTACAACAATTATGAAAAAGACCTTACCTATTGCGATTATCGCAACCTCTCTCCTTGGACTTGGCAGCCTCACCTCCTGCCATGACGAGGATTTTGATGTGAGCACCGCGGTGCTACAGGAACGTGCCTTCGAGCAAAACTTCATCAAGGAGTTTGGCAAACCTTCGGCCGACCAGAGTTGGGATTTCTATTCTAAGAAGTTACAGTCTCTTCGTGAAGGGTCTGACTTGACGCGTGCCACGATGGACGTTGTAGCGCCAAATTTTGATGTCGAACAGCCGACGGATAATGAATATTTTAACAAAATTGTTAGTGAAATTGGTTATGCCTTGGAGGAAAGACACGATAATTCTGAAGTCGGCCAGAACAATTACTCGCTTACTTCTACTGGAAAATTCAAAATTTACGCGGTAAGGTATGCTGGTTACATAGAAGTATATGATAACTATAAATTTGAGATTGGCTATATTGATGAAGATAATAATCGGGAGGTGCCACTTTTTGGACCTGGATTTAGGGAGGGATTCTCCCCAACAATTCTGGAACATGAGGATCAACCTGAAAGTGATAATAATAAGAAAATTTATGGCAATCCTGGTTGGGCAGCGGAAGTTTCGATTCCAAAAAATACGAAGTTCCATTTTTATTTAAAATGCAATGATGGAACTACTAATGGTACAATACATACATACTATTCGAACGAAAAGCCAGATCAGCATAGATATTATGATAATGGCTGGCATACAAATACTTATGTGGATTATGGCGGATGTTCAACCTTGCTTTATTCTGCCGAGTACATAGATGCAGAAACAGGCAAGGATGAACAAGTTATGATGATTGGCTTTGAAGATGCCTGGCATTTGGGGAAAGGTCCTGACTATGACTTTAATGACGTTGTCCTACTTATCGAAGGACAGCTACCTCTTCCTGCAGCTAAGCGCTTCTTCTGCGAGGATTTGGAGTCATATGATTATGACTACAATGATGTAGTATTCGATGTGATGAGCACCGGTATCGTGCTGCGTGCTGTGGGTGGTTCTCTCCCCGTCTTCCTGCGTGTCACTAATCGTCTAGGAAATACAACAGTTTTGGGAGAGCTTCATGAACTTATGCTGGAAAAACAATTCGCAGATAATAATAAGGTTAAGAAAGTGACTTATAAGCGTGTAGTAGATGGAGAAGAAAAGACATTCTATAAATCCATAGACGTAAGTGCCTATGAAATCAATGGCTTTGCCGAACGTAGTGTTTGGTTAGATCCGGTGCAAATTGTTAACTGGACAAGGTTGGGTAATCAGACCGACTTCACTCGACTAGATGAAGATGAACAAGAGGTGGATAAATTCAGTGTTGACAGCAGTTTCCCAGGCAAAGTTGAGCTAATTGTACTCGATGAATGGGCTTCAAGTTATGATAAGACTGCGTTGCTCAATGTCCAGAACTATCCGGATTTTGGTCCCTTGGATCCCAATGATGGATCCAATCCGATCAATACGACTGGTGGTTATACGCTGATTTCTTTGAGTCCTGCTGGAGCTATTCCTGCCATGTTTATTGCCCCTGTATCTACCAAATGGATGAAGGAGATGCAGAAGATTACCTTGGGATATCAAAATTTCTATGGCAAGATTGTAGTTTCGACAAATGCAGATGGCAATCCTATTCAGCGATATTGGTATGAAACAGCAGTAAATCCTGACAATTTATATTCCTTCTTGGGTGATGAACCGGATTAATCATCTTCCAACAAATTGTTCAATCAGGCATGGCTTCGGTCATGCCTGATTTTTTTATTTACTAAAGATAAGAAGTATGGGAAATGAGTGGAATGATATTTGTAGATTGCAAATGTGAAGTTAAAATAGCATTTTTTTAGGTTGATGATTGATACATGATACTATTTCCTTGGCTGTTTGATTGCGATTATCTATCTTTGTCCCCGTATTTTATAATTATTATTTACCTTAGTATTTTTTAAATGTTTTACCTTTGTTTTTATAAATACAGTAATTAATAAATTGATAAAAATTGCTAAAAAACTCATTTATAAATTTATATCTTTATTACAACAATTATGAAAAAGAACTTATCTATTGCGATTATCGCAACCACTGTCCTTGGGCTTGGCAGCCTCACATCCTGCCAGGATGAGGATTTTGATGTGCAAACAGCCGTGCTCAAGGAAAAAGCTTTTGAGAATGGCTTCGTTAAGGAATTCGGTCAGCCATCAGCTAACCAGAGTTGGGACTTCTATGCCCAGAAGTTGCAGAGCGTCCGTGATGCCAAGACCCGTGCCACGATGGCAGAACATATAACATGTGAAGTAAGTCCTTTGCAAACCAATCAGACCTTAAGCACTAGCATGCAGGCTATGCTAGATTCCGTATTGACGGTTGTCCCAGAACAGAGGTACAACTACACTGCAGGACAGCATGACTATCACCTCTATTCGGTAGGTGAATTCAAGATTTCTGCTGTAAGATATGCTGGTGGTATCGAGATTATCCAGCGTTATAATTTCGATTTCGGTTTGGTCTATAAAGATGAGAACGGAGTTGAGCAACCACCGGTGAATCTCTTTGGGTACCACAATATGGGAGGTGAAGAGCAGAGCAATTTTGGAAACCCTCGTATTGCAAGGACTGTTAAACTTACGGAGGGTGCTGAGTTCCGCTTCTATCTGAAATATGTTGGAGATAATGGTACTAACTACACCTACTGGTCGAACGTGCGTCCAACTGAAGATTACGAAGGTACATCCACTTTGTTCTATGGTACACCCGAAGGAAGCAATACCCAGGTAATGGTCATCGGCTTCGAGGATATGTGGGAGCAAGGTTCTTTCCTTAACATAGCTCCTGACTATGACTTCAATGATATCATCATTTTTATCGAAGGAAACCTTCCCGAGCCTTCGTCGAAGCGTTTCTTTGCTGAAGACCTTGCCTCGTTCGACTTCGACTATAATGACGTTGTCTTTGACGTTTCGAATACCGGTGTTACAATTCGTGCCGTCGGCGGTACATTGCCTGTCAAGTTGGTGATTACTGACAAGGCTAGAAATAAAACCACAACGGATGAGCTGCATAAACTTATGGGTGATAACCAAGTGAACCAGGATATGAAAAATCTGGTTTCTGCAAACAAGGTTTATTACACCGATATTAATGGCAAGCCCATGTATCGTCCCATCAATGTGGATGATAGTAAGAACGGCATTAAACTCGAAGCATGCCGTGTGCCTGATATGGATTGGACGGCTGCAGCTGGTAACAGACTTACCAAGACAGAAGTAGAGCGATTCGCTAATACGATGGCAGCAGAAGGAGAAAAAATAGGCGATGTCAAGCTATTGGTCGGTTCTGCTTATGGCGTCAATCCTACAGAAGAGCTTGTTTTATTGGACGCTGGTGAGACGACTATTATCCAGTATTCATCTGTTGGTGGCATTCCTTCCATCTGGTGGGCACCGGTAAGCGTCAACTGGATGCAGGAATTGACGAAGATTACCAAGGGCTATCAATATTTTTATGGTGGCAAGAATCCTCCTTCAACTGAAGAGACTGACCTATGGTTCAATTTTATAACTAACAAGAATACATTATACACAGGCGAGGGAAATAGGATTCATCCGTAATAATTAACATATGCGGGCATGGCAGACACCATGCCCGCTATTTTTTATGTGTTCCTTTGATAAATATTTTTGACTGATTTCAGTAGATTGTTCACTTCGTAAGCGTAATTAACTTTCTCCTATCGAGGCATACAGATTTGACATGCCAAATCGTTATGCCGCGGTTGGAGCATACAGATTTGGTAGATGAAAACTGTATGCCGCGATCGGAGCATACAGATTTGGAAGACGAAAACTGTATGCCACGGTCGGAGCATACATATTTGGTAGATGAAAATTGTATGCCGCGATCGGAGCATACAGATTTGGTAGATGAAATCTGTATGCCGCGGTTGGAGCATACAGATTTGGTAGATGAAATCTGTATGCCGCGGTTGGAGCATACAGATTTGGTAGATGAAAACTGTATGCCGCGGTTGGAGCATACATATTTGATTTTTCAAATCGTTATGCTTCGATAGGAGAATACAGATTTCATATATCAAAACGTTATGCTGCTTTAGCTGCCATTTTGTTTGAAGATGCAGGGCAACCAGCGATTGTGCAATCGAATAAAGTGTCTTGGCGAGCGATAGAATACTTGTATCGAAATTGAGATGATATTAATGCAAAACCAGTGTTGCAATAAAAACTAATTGGCATGAATTTTAAGTAAAGGAGAAAATAAAAGAGTGAAAAAAGTATAGTGGATGATATTATTACGTAACTTTGCGCCCAAAATTCAATCAATATTATAAATTTATTATTCATGACCAAGAAATTTTTAATTGCAACAGGTGCATTTGCTCTTGCTCTTGCTATGGTTTCCGGGTTATCTTCTTGCCAAGACGAGGATCTCGGAGTGAGTGAAACAGTACTGAAGGAAAGAGCCTTTGAGAGAGGGTTCGTGAAAGAGTTTGGTCAGCCTGCGGCTGATCAGAGGTGGGACTTCTATGCCCAGATGATGGAGAAACGTGAAGCCGCTCTTACTTCAAATGAGGAAGAGGAGGGTATCACACGTGCTTCGTCGAGTGATTTCACTTTTACAGCGTTGAGTGAACAACCAGCTTTTATTGAGAAAGCAGATCTTTTGGGCTATCTTCATAGCAATTTCCCTGAGGGTGTGAATAATAGTTCAAAGGGAACCAGGGATTATACCATGAGCTATGGCGGTGAGTTTACTATTTCTGCCATTTATTATGGTAATGAACAAGAGACATACAATAATTTTGAATTCGGATTTGGAACATATCCAGATGATTTTTGGGGTTGGGTTCGTTGGTTCATAAATTTTTTACTTGGTAGTTATTATTTTGAACGCTTCCCGCTTTTCACTGAATCCAATTCCGCAAATATTAATCCAGGAACTGCCTATACCGTAAGAATGAGAAATATAGATGTATTTGATTTCTATATTAGAGTTCCGAGAACTAGAACAGGTAGAGAAAGCGATTATTATTACTCAGCCGCTTCTCAATCGATGATATTGAAAGATGGTTCTTATACTTATTTTGATGAAGCCACTAATTCTAACATAACGACCTACTATCGAATGATAGGCTTTGAAGACAATTGGTCTAGTTCATCGGATAGGGATTTTAATGATGTGGTAGTTGTTATTTCCACGACAGAACAAGAGATTTTGCCATCTCCTATATCAGCACGTTATTTCTGTGAAGATAAAGAGTCGTTGGACTGGGACTTCAATGATGTAGTATTTGATGTTTCGAACACGGGTATTACAATTTATGCTGTCGGTGGTACTCTTCCTGTCAAGATCAAATATACAGTCGCTAATCAGACTCAAACGACTGACGAACTTCACGAACTGATGGGCGTTGGCAAGATAGAAGGCACAGAATTCTATAAGCCGGTTAATGTAAATGCAAGCAATGGCGTTGATCATGTCAATCCAGTAAAGATTAATTTTACAGACAGAATCAACAATGAGCAGGTTCAGGCTTTCAAGCCCACTTTGATTGTAGATGGCAGCACTTTCTCTTCTGTTGACTCGAATGTAAATACAGAAGTGCAGTATAATCCATCAGGCTCAATTCCTTCCATCATTCAGGTTCCATTCGGCACTTTGTGGATGAAGGAACTGCAGAAGATTTCCAAGGGATTCCCAACATTCTATACCGGAGAAGAGTGGTACAAAGTAAATGTACAGACTGATTATTTGGTCAACTAATTACTAATCATAATAATGGCAGACATGGCTAGGGGCGTGTCTGCCTTTTTTGTGCTTCATCAGGACTCCTGGTACGAGGAATCGAATTTGGAGTACCTGTATGAGTAATCATCTACAATAATTTGTTCCTATATAAATTATCGCCAGTCGGCAGTAAGTGTATGAGCACTTTCGCCGACTGGCGTTTTTATAATCTCTGAATCGCATTTACTTTTTAGCTCATTTTGAAGTTTTGAATATTGCTGATAATCAATGTCTTATTTTTGCAACAGAAATGCAAATGTTTACTTTGCATATCATCGACAAGTTTTGATGTTGGAATAATCAATACCTTTGCACCGCAAAAACTGCAAATCGAAATTTCATTATACATTATTATTATTAAAACAAACATCTATGAAAAAAACGATCAAGTTATTCGGTGCAAGGCTTGTGATGATGCTTGTGATGATGCTCGTGGTACAAGTGGCATCGGCGCAAAGCAAAATCTCAGGTACCGTTGTTGATGCGACTGGAGAACCTGTTACGGGTGCATCCATTGTTGTTGTCGGAACCCTAAATGGTACGGTTTCGGATGTTGATGGCAATTTCAGCATCAATGTGAAGTCCGACGAAATGCTTCAGATTTCCTACATTGGTTATGTTACGCAGACCCTGAAACCAGTGAATGGTATGACGGTGACACTGATGGAGGACAACGAAATGATTGATGAAGTAGTTGTCGTAGGTTATGGTGTTCAGCGCAAGAGTGACCTCACGGGTGCAGTAGCCAAAGTGGACGGCAAGACACTTGAGGAGCGTCCGATGGCAAACATCGTACAGGCATTACAGGGCGCTGTGCCTGGCTTGAATATCTCGGTTACTGGTACCAATGCCGAGGGATCGAGTTCGCAGACGCGTATCCGTGGCGAGAAGTCCATTTCGGCCGACAATAAGCCGCTCATCATCCTTGATGGTATCCCGTTCGATGGTCCTTGGTCGGAGATTAACCCCAACGATGTGGCCTCGATTGAGGTGTTGAAGGACGCTTCATCGGCAGCAATCTATGGAGCACGTGGCTCGAATGGTGTGATTCTGATTACCACCAAGAAGGGCGACAAGGGTAAGTTGAACGTATCCTACTCGGCCAACTTTACTGTCAATAAGGCTGTCATTGTGCCGCGTCTGATGACTGGACAGGAGTTCTGGGATGCGAAGATTGATGCTTTGAAGGCCGCTAACGTGATTGACCCCACCCCCTCAAATCCAGAACCTTGGATGGGTAATATCACCATGACAGAGCAGCGTCTGCACGATGCCGGATTGGAGACCGATTGGCTCGACCTCGCCCTTCGTACTGCCTTCAGCCAGCACCATAACTTGTCGTTCCGTGGCGGTGTGAACAAGACTTCCTATTATGTTTCGTTCAACTTGGCCGACAATGAGGGCATCGCCGTGGGTAACGCCTTCCAGCGTGTTAACTTGCGCGTCAATCTCGATCAGGAATTCACCGATTGGTTGAAGTTCTCAACCAATACTCAATTGGGCCGTTTTGACCGCAGTGGCAGCAATGCTTCGTTTGGCCGTGCATTCAAGATGAACCCCTTGGCCGAAGCCTACAACGAGGATGGTACGATACGCTCTACGGCTTGGGAGGATTCGAGTGAAGCATTCTGCGTGAACCCACTCGATGCCTTGAATAACAGGACGCGCGATATCCGCTATAAGGTAGTCACCAACAATGCCCTGGATATCAAGATCCCGTGGATTAAGGGTCTGACCTATCGACTGAATACTGGCTTCACCTATGAGAACTCGTCGTGGAAGCAGTATCAGGGTCTCGATACCTACTATGGAGCTCGTGCCAATGGTATCATTAATACAGACGACTGGCATTCGGAGGAGTGGATCATTGAGAACATCGTCTCCTATAACCGTGAATTCGGCAAGCATCGCCTGTTCCTAACCGGCCTCTATTCTGCACAGAGCAAGGAGTATGAGCAGAACACGATGGAGGGCAAGGATTTTCCAAATGACGTGATGTACTACTACCAGATGTCGAAGGCCAGTACCTCGTCGGGTAGCTCATCCTACTGGAAGGTGAACCACCTGTCGCAGATGTTCCGTATCAACTATACCTACGACAGTCGCTACCTTTTGACCCTCACGGCCCGTCGCGACGGCTATTCGGCCTTTGGAGCTGACTCGAAGTTTGGCGTGTTCCCATCGATGGCCTTGGGCTGGAACGTGATGAACGAAGAATTCTTCAAGCCTGCAACCGATGTGATGAACAACCTGAAGATTCGTCTCACGTGGGGTAAGAACGGCAATGAGGCCATCTCGGCCTATTCGTCGCTGCCCAACCTCTCGACCTATAATTATTTGAACGACGATCATACAGCCATGTATGGATTCTTTCCCGAGAAGCTCGCATCGCCAACCCTTGGATGGGAGACAACGCAGCAGGTGAATCTCGGGCTGGATTTCGCGTTCTTGAACAACCGCATTTCCGGTGCGTTCGACACCTACTGGTCGCGCACCAAGGACTTGTTGCTCAATCGTTCCATCCCCACCATCAACGGTACAGGAAACATTACCGAAAACCGAGGCAAGACCAAGGGATCAGGTTGGGAACTGCAAATCAATAGTACGAACATCGTGAAGAAGGACTTCATGTGGACTACGACCTTGAACCTTGCCCACTATAACACAGAGATTGTCGATGTGGGTATCTACGACGAGCAGGGCAATCCTGTGGACGACGTTGCTTCACGTTGGTTCATTGGCGAGCCCATCAGTGTGAACTACGATTACAAGAAGGTCGGCATTTGGCAGATCACGGATGCTTCGAATCCCAAGGGTCAGCAGGATCCCAACTATCGTTACTCAATCCCCGGGTATGTGAAGGTGGATGACAAGGATGGAAAGAACGACATCACCCCCGATGACATGCAGCTCATCGGTTCGGCAGTGCCTTGGCTTATCGCTTCACTCTCGAACAGCCTTTCGTACAAGGGACTAACACTCACCGTATTCCTCAACTCGGAGTTTGGACGATCGGCCAACAATACGCTGATGACAGTCTATTCGAATTCCTATCGCCAGAACCGCCTCTATCATGACTTCTGGACTCCAGAGAATCCGACAAACGACTACCCGATGAATAGTCTTGATGCTGGCCCCAATCCCTACGATGCAGGCTTCTATGAGGATGCTTGGTTCGTGAGACTGCAAAATGTCAACTTGAGTTATAACCTGCCATCCAATTGGCTCAAAAAGATCAGGCTCAGCCGTGTACAGGTTTATGTCGATGGCAAGAACCTGAAGGTTTGGACCCCTTGGAAGGGCCTTGATCCGGAATACACCTCCAACCAGCTGAGTACACCGCCGCAGCGGTCGATCAGTTTCGGCTTGAAAATCGATCTTTAATCATCAATGGTCTTCAATCATATAAATATATAAAAGATGAAAAGCTTCAAAACAATCATAGCGTGTCTGATTTTTGCCCTCGGTTTGGCAGGATGCAACGAAGATTCCTTCCTCGAAGAGCAGCCCCATTCGTCGCTCTATCCTGAGAATCTTCTGGTGGATTACAACGGCTTCCAGTCGATGATCACTCCCCTCTATGGCATGATGCGTGCTGAATATCGCCGTGCTGATGCTTTGGGAGGAGGCATTCCTCTGGTGCTCCACAGTGCGTGGGGTGGAGGAGTAGATAACTCCTGGGCCAACAACAGTCATTCGGAGTTGAAGTTCATGTACTACCCGTCTGCCATCAAACAGGTCGATCTGCAGATCTTCTCAAACGTCTTCCAGTGGTGCTATCGCATCATAAACACAGCGAACATGATCATCGCTCGTGCCGAAAACGAAGATATCAACTGGGGTGTAGGTGCACAGGCCGAGAAGAATAAGAACGAGATTCTGTCCGAAGCTCGTTTTGCCAGGGCGTGGGCCTATCGTCACCTGACCTATTCCTTTGGTGCAGTACCCCTTTCGCTCGAAGAGATTACAGGTTCGAACTACCGTACTGACTGGGAACGCACCGACGTGAGTGAGATTCGCAAGGCGATGGAGGAGGATCTGCTTTTTGCTGTCAACAACCTGCCGCTCCGACGCAGCAACAACAGCGAGATTTCTGGGGCTATGGCACGTCATTATCTGGGCGAACTCTATCTTGCCATAGGTCAGCCACAGAAGGCCGTCGAAATCCTGAAACCATTGGTTGAGGGCACTGAATACGCTCTAATGACCGAGCGCTTTGGCAAGAATGCCTCCAATCCGGGTTGTGCATTTATCGACGTGTTTCGTACGCCGATGTATGTCGATGGCAACAAGGAGGTTCTTTTTGCCTTCGTCAATACAGAGCCTGAAAACTCGGCCTATGGCACAGCTGAGGTTTACATCAAGAGTACCTACAAGGACTACTATTCGAACGATGGTACCATCAAGAAGAGCAATATGAATGACCCTGACTACACTTCGGGAGCATGCACATGGCCACAGGCCTTTTGGCTCAACAACGGAGGCAAGGGTGCAGGACGCATCGTCCCCTCGAGAGGCGCGCTGCGACTCTATGACTACAAGGGTATGGGTACTACCGACGACCGTATCTCAGACTACGCAATGGTATGGACCATCAATGACCGTGCTGCCGACGGCACCATCACCAGTTTCCTGAACAACGGACAGGCTGTGATTGACACCACCGTGACTTCGAAGATGACCGATGAGGCCACCACTTCGATCAAGAAGTACAACTGGCCTACCACACGCAAGTGGGACTATACTGCACCTGTGAAGGCTAATGGCGACAAGGACGGCTGCTACCAGGACATCGTCTATTTGCGTTTAGCGGATACTTATCTGCTCTATGCCGAAGCTCTGATGAAGACCAGCAAAAACAGTGAGGCCATCAAGTGGATCAACAAGGTGCGTAACCGCTCGCATGCCGTAAGCATCAGTGAGAACGACCTTGCCGTGGGTGGTATGGATTTCATCCTCGATGAACGCAGCCGCGAACTGCTTTCGGAGGAGGAACGTCGTCATACGCTGATTCGTGTGAGCCAGGAGAATGGAGGCGATGAACGTGCCGTCGATAACTACTTCAAGCGTCGTATGCGCCAACTTAACGAGATTGCCGGCCGTCCGGCTCGTGGCATGAACGACTACGATACGCCAGTGCTCTTCCCGATTCCACAGAACTTCATCGAGTCGAACTCCGGTCGCGTTTTGGAGAACAATCCTGGATATTGATAGTTTAGTTATATATAATTGTGTGTTAAAGTGGTATGGAACTTACTGCATTCATTGTCGCAATCGTCATCATTGTCGTGACGGGTTACTTTCTTTACAAGAAGACCAATCCCCAGGGATTGTTGCTGCTTTCCGGCCTGCTGATGCTGGCCTTGGGCATAGCGTTCGGCATCAATCCTTCAAAACCGGATAATCCGACGGGAAGCATCTTCTTCGACGTCATTCGCCTTGTAGAGGAAACCTTCACGAAAAACTTCGCCCGAGCAGGCTTGATGATTATGACCATTGGAGGCTATGTAGCCTTCATGAATGCCATCAAGGCCACCGATGCTTTGGTCTATCTGTCGATGAAACCTTTGCGATGGTTCCGGAAGTTTCCATACCTGAGTGCTATGATCACCATCCCTATCGGACAGTTGCTGTTTATCACCACGCCGTCGGCATCTGGATTGGGATTGTTGCTCGTAGCCTCCTTCTTCCCTGTCCTGATCAACCTTGGTGTGAGTCGTCTGACGGCTCTTTCGGTGATAGCGGCTGCCACCATCTTTGATCAGGGTCCGGGATCGGCCAACACTGCCCTGGCTGCACAACTCATCGGACAGACCAACGACGAATACTTCATCACGCACCAGCTGCCATTAGTCATACCTACCACCTTGGTCGTCATGGTTCTGTACTATTTCAGCAATCGCTACTTCGACCGCAAGGACCATGGTGTGGAGGAAAAGCTTCCGGAGGTTACACGTCCTGAGGTGCCTTTGTTCTTCGCTATCCTGCCAGTGCTTCCTTTGGCCACCCTGGTCATCTTCTCTCCCTTTGTTGGACTTATTGGCACGCATATCAAGATCAATACCACAATAGCGATGATTTTTTCGCTGTTCGTATCGTTGATTGCAGTGGCTTTCTGCAATCGTGATTTCAACAAGACGTTTGCCTTGTTCAGCACTTTTTGGAAGGGGATGGGCAATGTTTTCGCTTCGGTCGTCACGCTGATTGTCGCAGCCGAAGTCTTTTCGAAGGGGCTCATCAGTCTTGGCTTCATCGATTCGATGGTCAATTATTCGTCGAACGCCGGCCTTACTGGCATTGGCATTTCGGTAATCTTTGCCATAGTGGTCTTCGGTGCTGCTGTACTGATGGGAAGTGGTAATGCGGCGTTCTTTTCGTTTGGACCACTTTTACCGCTTGTGGCTACGCGCATTGGCCTCCCGGCCTTTGCCTTGGTGCTTCCACTGCAGCTATCGGCCAGCATGGGACGTGCCGTATCGCCCATCTCAGGTATCATCGTGGCAATCGCTGGCGTGGGTGGCGTGTCGCCTATGGATCTGGCCAAGCGAAATGTCATCCCGCTCACGGGAGGATTCCTTTTCTTGCTGGCCTATCATTTTATCACTCTTTAATACGTTCAAGATGTTCACTCTTATAAAGAATGCCGACATTTATGCTCCCCAGCATCTCGGCATTAATGATATCCTGATTTGCAACCGTCAGATAGTATACATTGGACATAACTTGCAACTGCCCGACGGGTTGGAAGTTTGTGTCATCGATGCCGAAGGGCTCAAGGTCGTGCCTGGTTTCATCGACCAGCATGTCCACGTGATCGGTGGAGGTGGGCAGTTGGGCTTTGCCTCACTTGTACCTGCCGTTACTGTAAGCGAACTGGTGGAGGTAGGCACTACCACAGTGGTCGGATTGCTTGGGACCGATGGTTTTGTGAAAGACCTTGGTACCCTCTATGCCGCCGTGAAAGCCATTTGTCAGGAAGGATTGTCAGCCTATATGCTCACGAGTTATTATGGTCTGCCGGAACGCACACTGACGGGAAGTGTAGCCGAAGACCTTATATATATAGATAAGGTAATAGGCTGCAAACTGGCTATGAGTGACGACCGAAGCAGCTTCCCAACAACACTCGAGATACTGCGACTCATCAACCAGGTGCGATTAGGAGGTTTCACTTCGGGTAAAGGCGGTGTCCTCCACATCCATCTTGGTGCAGAAGGGACTGGCATTGCTCAGTTGATCGACATCGTAAAGCAGCATCCCAAGTTCGCTGACTATCTGTCGCCCACTCACCTTATTCGTACGCGTCCGCTTTTCGAACAGGCTTTGGAATTTGCGTCTCTCGGTGGTATGATTGACTTCTCAACAGGCGGAACAAAGTTCGATCAGCCCCGTAATTGTGTGATGGAAGCAGTCAGCCGTGGCATCTCAATCGATCGCATCACCTTCTCGAGCGATGGACATGGCGGCGTGCGTAAGGAGAATCCCGAGACAGGCGAAGTCATATATCGTCCCGCTCCCCTCGACTTGAATTACCGTGAGATGACCTTGCTGGTGAAGGACTGTGGTATGGCTCTCGACGATGCGCTCAAGCTCATCACCACCAATCCGGCCCGCAACTTGAAGCTCAAGAGCAAGGGACGCATTGCCGTCGGTATGGATGCGGACCTGTGTTTCCTCGACGACAATCTCACCCTCCCGCACGTAATGGCAATGGGACGTATGGCGATGATGTCGCAAAATATTCTTATGAAAGGGAGATACGAATGAAAAGTAAGTTGTTCCTTTGTCTTGTATGGGTAATGTTGTCCTCGACTGTCTGTGCACGGATTGATGTTCCCGGGGAAGGCGTATTCACATATGCTGATTATGCACCTTATTCCGACAAACCAATCGATGTGCATTACTTCATCCCTTCGGATGGCGATGCTGCAACGATGCCCATATTGTTTGTGATGCAGGGTGCTGACCGCGGTTGGACGTGCCTGATGAAGACATGGAAGCAGGATGCGCAGAAGTATAGGTTCATCGTGGTAATCCCTGTTTTCACCAAAGAACTCTATCCGGTGGAGGAGTATCAGGAGATGGGCGTATATTCGGAAGCAGGCACGCTGAATGCCCCAGGGCGTACGGCAGCCATACTGATCGATAAAGTGTTCGAACGGTTTCGTGAAGAAATAGGTGGCCGGCAGCAGCGCTATTCCTTCTATGGTCATTCAGCTGGTGGACAGTTTGTTCATCGTGCCCTGCTGTTGCACGATAGTCCTTATGTGGAGCGTTCGGTTGTTGGAAGCCCGGGTTGGTACACTTTCCCCGATAATAGTGAGATGCGCTATCCGTATGGCGTGACCGATCTTCCATACATTAACGAGGATGACCTGCGTCGTTTTGTGACACGTGAGGCGTGGGTGCAAGTAAGCGATGGCGACACTCTCCGCGAATCGTTCCTGCGCAAGACTCCCGAGGCGGAGTTGCAAGGTCGTAATCGTGAGGAGCGCGGCAAGTCGTTCTATGCCAGCCTATGCAAGACTGCTACGGATCTTGGCGTTGAGAATGGTTGGAAGTTCGTCGAAGAGCACGATGTGGCACATCATTCTTCAGGTATGGGAAAACGTGCCGTGAAGTATCTATTCCCCGATCTGGTGCGACGGGTGGACTGCAAGGAGGTGATGACTCCCGCTGAGGTCATTACCCGTCTGCAGGATCTTTTGGCAGACCATAAAGGTAGTGCCAGGATGGAAGTGCTGGGACAGACCCCGTTTGGACAGGACATACCTGTTGTGTACGTCGGCAATCGCAATGATGGCAAACTACGCGTCTGGATAGAGGCAGGGCTGCATGGCAACGAGCCTGCTGGCGTGCTCACGGTCTGTCAGTTTGTGGATTATTTGCTCAATAGTTTGGAAGGTCGTGATATCTGCAGCCGCCTGAGCTTTATGATAGTGCCAATGGCCAATGTGGATGGCTATTCGAGGCATGATCGCCTGTCGGGTATGGGCAATGACCTCAATCGTGACCAGGCGTTGATGACCGACACGGTGACGTGGATACTGAAGCGGGCATATGCATCGTGGAAACCGGAACTAGCCATTGACATACACGAATACCGACCGTTGCGCAAAGACTTCGCCAGAATGTGCGGCATGGAGGACTCCAGCATTGCCATTGCTCAAGATATTCTGCTCCTACCCTCGGGACATCCCAATGTGGATCCGGCCATCCGTGCGCTCAACGACACCTTGCAGCGCCAGATACGACGCGACTTGGATGCCGTTTCCTACACCCATGGCTTCTACTTTACGGCCGTTGGAAATGAGCACGATGGTTATTACATTCGCAAGGACGGAGGCAATCCGCGCTCGAGCACAACATTTCAGGCACTCACCAATGCTGTGTCGCTCTTTTTCGAAGTGAAGGGCATTGGTCTCGATGATGAGTTGTTGCCAAGGCGAGCTGATGTTGGACTTGTAGCCTTGCGTTCTGCCATTCGGAAGGCTGCTTCTATTTCCCCATATATAAAGGAACAGGTTCAGTTGGCCGACCATCGAGCCTGTGAAGCCAGTCGTCCTCTTGTCGCACGTTCACACCCAAAGGAGATACAAACCGAGGTTATGTTTGAAAATCTTGATGCTGGATGTTTCTTCAAGCAACCTGTGACCGCACGCGATGCGATGCAACAGGTGATCGACCTTGTGAAGCCGCGTCCCGCATATTATCGACTTCCACACGATGCTGAACGTGCCAAGCAACGTCTGCAAACGTTGGGCATAGTTGTCGACGGTGACAGCATACCAGTGGGTCAGCAGCTCGGCAACCTCGTGGTCACGTTGCTTGACCCCGAATCGCAGCATTTCGCTTTCGAGGGATTGCAGATAGTGGCTGTGGAGAAATGACGGATGAGTTTTTTCGTCGGTCGGAATACTAAACAGACGATTTTGCCGTTACATATTATATGCGAAGATATTTATCACTCCTGTTGTTCCTTTGGACAGCACCCTCGGTATTTGCCGACTACAATATTGATTCGCTGTTTATGGTCCTTGACCAGACCATAGACAGCGCTGCGTATTTCATCAATCAACGTGAGAACAACATCAATCGACTGAAAGAAATCCTGGAGGATAACCGGGACCCGGACTATCGTATAGACTTGCTTGACAGTCTCTTTCATCAGTATGTCTCCTATCAGTCGGATTCTGCCATGGTATATTTGAACCATTGCATCGAAGAATCGGAACAGTTGGGTAGTGAGGCGCATAATGCCGTGTACTATCGGGTACGTCTGGCGCAGCAATTTTCGCAATCGGGCATCTACTACGATGCTGCTGCCTTGCTTGACTCGTTGGACAAGGAGAAACTCTCGCCATCGCAGAAATACTATTTCTTCAGGACAAGAAGCAATGTGGGTTTCGAGATTGCCAACCAGACCAAGAACGAACGTCTCAGGCGCATTGAAATGGAGGTGTGGCGAGCTTACAAGGATTCTATCCTCAAACTGGAGAATTATGACAGCGACATTTATTTGCAGTCTTTGGAGGAACGACTGAGAGATGAAAAGAAATATGATGAATCGTTGCGTGTCAATGACCTTCGCTTGAAGAAATATTCAAAACCATTGCGCAGGTTTGCTATTGTCGCCTCGTGTCGCTATCAGACACTCAAACAGATGAAGTCGCCTCGCGATGAACAACTCTACTGGCTCACCGAATCGGCCATCAGTGATGTGCGCAACGCCATTATGAATCAATCGTCATTGTGGGAACTGGCCGATATCCTTAGTCGTGAAGGTAATCTGGACCGTTCGTGCCGATACATCAGTTTCTCATGGGACTGTGCTACCGAGTTCCATAGCCATGCCAGAACGAAACAAATATCGCCGATTTTGAATACCATCAACGTAAAATACCGTGAGGACATACAGCGCTATGCCCAAAGTCTAAAGGTCGGTATGTGGATATTGGCCTTGATTTCCATTCTGCTTCTTGTTTCGTTATACTTTGTCATAAAGGAGCATCGACGTCTAAAGCAGGCCAAGCATGTCATCGACAAGAAAAACGAAGACTTGTCGGCTGCCGTAAATGCACTCGACGAATCAAATCATAAAAAGGAAAGATACATTGGCTATTTCTTGGAACTTTGTTCTGTGTATATCGACAAGTTGGAGAGTTTCAGACTTAACGTTTTACGAAAGGCTCAGCATGGACAGTTGGTGGAATATCTGTCGAACCAGAAGATTATGGCTCTGAAAGAGGCTGACCAGGAGAGCTTGATCAGGTGTTTCGATGATGCATTCCTGGAGCTGTTCCCGACATTTGTTGAGCAATTTAACGCTATGCTTCGTCCTGATTCGCAGATTGTCCCGCCCAACGGACAGTCACTCACTTCCGAGCTGCGTGTCTTCGCCTTGATACGGCTGGGCATTGACGATAGTGCGAAGATAGCCGAATTTCTCAACTATAGTATTCGTACCATCTACAACTATCGCACCAAGGTCAACAAGTTGCTTGTCATTCCAAAGGAGGAATTTGAGAAGCGGTTGATGCAGATTAAATAAGAGAATATACAAGTAAAGCCGGGCAATGCTGCCTGGCTTTTGTTATTTCGTGACTTAATGGTTACAATGTAGATCTCACAGTATAGAAAGTAGAGAGCAAACCGACGGTGGCAACGGCGAGGAGGGTGAGAAGGGCATCGCTCCAATGGAGGAGAACGGGGTAGGCGGCGACGACGTAGCGTGTGGTGTCACCACCACCGAGTGTGATGAAGCCGAAATGCTGCTGGAGGAGGCATAGGATGATGCCAAGGACGAGGCCGACAACGGCTCCGATGCCGGTTATGAGCCATCCTTCGCAGGTGAAGATGCGACGGATGAGCGACGGGTCGGCTCCTAGGTTGCGGAGTGTGCTGATCTGAGCCTCCTTGTCGATGATGAGCATCGAGAGGGCTCCGATGGCATTAAACGAGGCAATGAGCAGGATGAAGAAGACGAGGAGGAAGGTGAGCCACTTCTCGATCTGCATGATGCGATAGGCATCGGCCTGCTGTTCGTAGCGGGAGAGGAAAGAGAAAGAGTTGACCCCCTCTAATCCCTCTGCATAGGGGGAGGAATTGAGCCTTGCCGCGAGGTCGCTCTTTACTTTATTAGGGTTTGCCCCTGGGCGAAGCTGAAGTTCGTAGGCGGAGGTGAGTAGAGAGTCTCCAAGCAGCTGCCGGGCGATAGGGAGAGAGCAGAGGAAATACTGATTGTCGTAGTCGGCCTGTTGGACCATGAAGATATTGCTGCAGTAGAGGTTCGCTTCGGAAAAGGCATCCTCGGGGTGAGTAACATCAACAGTTCCTTTGCCAACGAGACGAGGACAGAAGACAGTGAGAGGACGCACAAAACCTCGATTGATTCCGACTACGCTGGCGAGGCCTGCACCGAGGATGCAGTAGTCGGCAACTTCGTCCTTGAGGAGGAAGCCGTCTTCGCCGAGGAGGATGCTGTCGATGCAGGTGACCTGTTCGAAGGTGGCATCGACTCCTTTCATACGAGCTGGGAGCTGATGACCTCCGTAACTGAGCAGGACAGTCTCTTCAAGAGTGACGCCCACGGCATCTACATCGGGATGGGAGAGGAGAAGACTGCGCAGTGTGTCATTATCGTGGAAGGTCTTGCCGACAGCGGGCTGCAGACGCAGGTCGGGGTCAAACCGGGACGTGAGGCTGCTAACGAGGCCCTCGAAGCCGTTGAAGACCGAAAGCATGCAGATCATCGCGGCTGTGATAATGCCCACACCGCAGGCTGCCACCAACGTGATGAGGTTGATGGCACTATGAGACTTGCGGCTGAACAGGTAGCGCAGGGCGATACGGAGGGCGAGCATTGTGTGGGGGGCTAAAGGGTTCTAAAGGGTTCTGACGGGTTCGAGGAGTTCTGAAGGGTTCAAAAGGGCAAAACAACCTTTCGAACCTTTCGAACTTTTCGAACCTTTCTTAACCCTTTTTTAGCAGCTCGTCGATGCGCTCGAGGTAATCGAGCGAGTCGTCGATGTCGAAGCGCAGTTCTGGGATGACACGGAGCTGGTAGCGCACTTTGTTGCCGAGGGCACCACGTATGCCGCTCACGTGGTCGTTGAGGTTCTTGACGGTGTCGGCAGCCTTGTCGGAAGGGAAGACGCTGACGAAAACCTTGGCGAAGGACAGGTCGGGAGCAGTGCGTACTGCACTGACGCTGACGAGGAGACCGCGTGTCTTGGCAGTCTCCTGGCGGAGAATTTCGGCCAGCTCTTTTTCGAGCAGGCGGTTCACTTTGTCTAATCGGGTATTTTCCATTGTTTGGTGTTTCTTTATTTATGCTTGGCAGCCAAGGATGGCTGCCGCTTTGACAATATGGGGTTATAGCTTACGGATGAGGGTGAGGCCGTCGCGCATGGGGAGGATGACCTTCTGGACGCGGGGATCGCAGGCGATGAGGTCGTTGAAACGCTGGAGGCCGATGGTTTGGGTGTCGCTTTCGGGAGGGTTGGGATTAAGGACCTTGCCATCCCAAAGGGTGTTGTCGGCGAGGATGAGCCCGCCGGGGCGGGTGATGGGCAGGACGAGTTCGTAATACTGGTCATAGATGCGCTTGTCGGCATCGATGAAGACTATGTCGAAGGGACCTTCGAATTGAGGAATGATTTGGAGGGCATCGCCGAAATGAAGGTGGACCAGCTTGCCGAGGTCGCCAGCTCGGTTCATCACGTCGCGGAGGAAGTCTTCGAGTTCGTCAAATACTTCGATGGTGTGGAGTTCGCAACGCCCGGTGATGGGATCGGGGGTGAGGGCTTCGGCCATCGAGAGGGCGCTGTAGCCGCTGAATGTGCCCAGTTCAAGGATGCGGTGAGCACCAGCAAGCTGACAGAGCATCTTGAGCAGTCGTCCCTGGAGGTGGCCGGAACACATGCGTGGATAGGTCAGTCGCAGGTGAGTAAGCCGCTGCACCTGGTGGAGCAGCTCGGGCTCGGGGTCGATGTGGGCACGAACATATTCGTCGAGCGCATTGTCGAGTTCCTCGTATCGGAGTTCCTTTTCCATCGGTCAGCGCGCAAGCATTTTGAGCAATCCTTCCAGGGCGAGGCGGTATCCGTCGATGCCGAAACCAACGATGATGCCGTGGGCGACGGGAGAGATGAAGGAGTGGTGGCGGAACTCTTCGCGCGTGTGGACGTTAGAGATGTGTACCTCAATGGTCGGGATCGGTACAGCTTTGATGGCATCGTGGATGGCAACGGAGGTATGGGTGTAGGCGCCGGCGTTGAGAATGATGCCGTCGCAGGGCGAGGGGGGTGAGGGGTATGAAAGGTTCGAGAGGTTCGAACAGTTCGAAGGGTTTGAAAGGTTGGCATCGTCACCATACCCTGCGAGGTGAATGCGGTCGATGATGTCGCCTTCGTGGTTGGACTGGAAGTAGTCGATCTGGACATCGGGATAAGCCTGACGCAGTGTTTCGAGGAAGTCTTCGAAAGTCTGTGCGCCGTAGATGCCGGGTTCGCGATGGCCCAAGAGGTTGAGGTTGGGGCCGTTGATGATGAGGATGTGCATATGGTTGAGGGTTCGAAGGGTTTGAAAGGTTCGAAAAGTTCGAAGGGTTTGAGGGGAACTCAATTGTGCATTTGTCCCTTTTACTCCCTTTTTACTCCTCTTTTACTACTTTTTTACTCCCTTATATTTGTTTTTAACCAAAAAAATGCGTATTTTTGCGCTGCAAATATAGGCTATTTTTTTGAAATGGACAAGAAACAGGCGGCAAAATATTATTCGCACCTCAAATTTGAACGTAACTTGACCGATAATTCGGTGGAGGCATACTTGCATGACATCGAAAAACTGCAGAAGTTTGCCGACAACCTGGGCAAGCCCTTGGAGGCCTTGGAACAATCGGACATCGAGACGTTCTTGTGGGGACTGCGCGACGTGGGCATCACTCCGACGTCGCAGAACCGCATCCTGGCCGGCATTCGCAGTTATTATCGTTTCCTGCGGTTGGAGGGCGAACTGGAGGCAGATCCAACCGACTGCATTGACTCGCCCAAATTGCCCGAACACGTACCGACGGTGTTGACGCTCGACGAGGTGAACCGTGTGATTGCGGCTACCGACCCGACGACGTGTGACGGACAGCGCAACCGTGCCATCCTCGAGACGCTTTATTCCTGCGGCCTGCGCGTGAGTGAACTCACAGAACTGCGTATCGGCCACATTTACGAAAAGGAGGGCTTTATCCAGGTCTTCGGCAAGGGTCGGAAGGAACGTATCGTGCCGATTGCCGAAAGCGCCTTGCGCGAAATCCATAACTATTACCTGTTCCGCAACGAACTCGACGTGAAGCGTGGTTTCGAAGATTACGTTTTCCTGAATCGTTTCGGAAGGAAGTTGTCGCGCATTATGGTCTTCAACATCGTGAAGCGCTATTGCCAGGAGGCCAACGTGCAGAAGGAGGTGTCGCCCCACACTTTTCGCCACACGTTTGCAACCCATTTGCTGGAGGGCGGGGCCAATCTGCGAGCCATCCAGATGATGCTGGGACACGAGCAAATCTCAACCACCGAGATCTACACGAAGGTGGATCGGCAGATGCTGCGTGAGGAGATTTTGACCTATCATCCGCGCAATAAGATGCGATAAATGACTAAAAGATTAAAAAAATAGCCTAAATTTGTGAAATATTTGGAGAAAGATGCACATTTCTCGAAATAATTTATTATCTTTGCAGCGTATTATTGTCGGCAAATCATCAATAAATCCAGTAAAGAGCATATATCAAATCAAACTTCAACTAATAATTTTTACTATGATCAAGAAAGTCTTTTTGACCGCAGGCGCAGCAGTTATGCTTGCTGCCGTTACATCGTGCGGTAAGCTCGATCCGCTTACTGCTGACAATTTCGTTTGCAATCCTAATCCCCTCGTTGAAGAGGGTGGTCAGGTGAATGCTACCGTTACCGTGACTTATCCCGAGAAGTACTTCAACAAGAAGGCCAGCATCACCATTACTCCTGTATTGGAGTATGCTACAGGTGAGACCGCTGGCACTCCCGTAACCTTCCAGGGCGAAAAGATTAGCGGCAACGACCAGGAGATCAACTACAAGTATGGCGGCACTGGCACTTTCCGCTGCTCATTCCTCTACAAGGACGAGATGGCTGCATCGAAGCTCCGTCTTGACTTTGATGCCGAAGTTAAGGGTAAGCCCTACAAGTTGCCCAGCGTTTATATTGCTGATGGCGTAATTGCTACCGAGAGCCTCTGCTCGGCTTACGGCAACACTCCTGCCTATGCCAAGGACAACTTCGTGAAGGACACCTTCGACAAGTACATCGCCACCATGATCTACCAGTACCAGAGCACCAACCTGCGTGCTTCGGAGTCTGAGAAGAAGCAGGAGGTGAAGGATATGCAGGCTGCCATCACAGCCACCAAGAACCAGGATCGTCGTGAGTTCGAGGGCCTCGATATGGTCAGCACCGCTTCTCCTGAAGGTGCCTACTCGCTCAACGAGCGTCTGGCTGCTGGTCGTGAGAAGAGCTCGGCTGCTTACCTGAACAAGTTCCTCAAGAAGGCCAAGATGCAGGGCCAGATCACTCCCGAGCAGATTGCTGAGGATTGGGAAGGCTTCAAGGAGCTCGTTGAGAACAGCAGCATCCAGGACAAGCAGCTCGTGCTGAACGTGCTGAGCCGCATCAGCGATCCTGACCGTCGTGAGCAGGAGATCCGCAACCTTTCGGCTGCTTACAAGGAGTTGGCTGACGAGATTCTGCCACAGCTTCGTTATTCGAAGGTTACTGCTACCGTTCGCAACATTGGTCACACCGATGACGAGATTGCTGACCTTTGGAAGAACAACAAGGACGAACTCACCGTTGAGGAGCTTCTCTATCTTGCCAATATGTCGAACGACAATGTGAAGGAAGCCATCTACAAGTACACCCAGAACAAGTTCGGCAAGGACCTTCGTGCTGCCAACGACCTGGCTGACCTCTACTACACCCAGGGCAAGTATGCTGAGGCTGAGAGCCTCTGGAAGAGCATCCTCAACAAGGATGCCAACAACCCACAGGCCAACCTCAATATGGGCCTTGTTGCTATGAACAATGGCGATTGGCAGGCTGCCCAGACTTATCTTGGCAAGGCTGGTGATTGCGCTGAATATGGCGAGGCTATGGGTACCCTGCTCACCAACAAGGGCCAGTATGCACAGGCTGTACAGAGCTTTGGTGACGTGAAGACCAACAACGCTGCTGTTGCCAACATTCTCAACAAGAATTACAGCGCTGCCAAGTCGATTCTCGATGGCATCAAGGACAAGAACGCTATGACCTACTATCTGTCGGCTATCGTTGCTGCTCGCACCAACAACGCTACAAGCGTGGGTGACAACCTCCGCAAGGCCATCGGTATGGACAGCTCGTTGAAGAACAAGGCTCTGAACGACCTCGAGTTCGCCAAGTTTGCCAGCGTGCTCAACAATCTTTGATTGATTGACTGATAAATAGAAAAGCCCTCGCCAAACGGCGGGGGCTTATTTTTTTTGAGTGGTCGGAGAAATCAGAGTATTCAGAGTACTCAGAGTATTCGGAGTATTCGGAGAATTCTGATTATCGGACTTCGATAATAGATTCGTCCTTGATGAAGAGGAGGAAGCCATTGACTGACGTGTAGCCCAATTGCTTCAGAAGGCGCATATAGCGGGACACCTGTCGACGATACCCTGGATGGTTGCTGCCGGTCTTGAAGTCGATGACGATGGCGTGTCCATCGGGCGTTATGACGATGCGGTCAGGACGTTCCTGTTCGCCTTGGGTGTTCATGATGGTGAGTTCGTTGAGAACTTGTAGGCCATGCCTGAACCAGGGGGCTACCTCGGGCATTGCAAGGATGCGGGCAATGGTTTGCTGCATCTGTGGCTCGGAAATGACAGTTTCGTCGATAGCGCCACGTGCGTAAAGATCGCTTATGACTTGGGAGGCTTCGTCGGCGGTACGTATCTCCTGCATGACAGCATGGATGTAGTTGCCTTTCTCCTTGGCTGTAATATCGGGTTTGGCAGGGTCGTGGAGAATGGTGAGATTGGGTAGGCTGGTAGGGCGGACAGCCACACTCGAAAGCGATGAAGTCGGGGACGGCGATGTTTCGCGTATGGCGGAAACGTCGCCGGAACGAGGCCAATCTCCTAGGACGAGTCCATTGGGATTGCCCTGCGCTGTACAGTATTGTTGAAGTCTTTCCTTCAAACCACTTCCTTCGGCCTTTTCGGCCTTCGGAACCATGATGATGAGGGCCTCTTTGGCACGGGTAAATGCTACGTAGGCAGTGTTCAGATTGTCAATGACTACTCGTTCGCGTTCCTCGGCATAATCGGCTTTGAAGATGGTCTTGTCCAATCCGCTATTCAAGGAGATGGGGAGAAGGATATTGTGATTGATGTCTTGCCCCTCTGTGCCAAGGTCGGAGAGATTGACCTTGAAGGGAGGCTTCTTGGGTTCGCACCAGATGATGTCGCTGCTGCGTGTACTCAGGTCAAGGTCCCACGAGGCATAGGGGAGGATGACTGCAGGTTTGCCAAGGCCTTTCGACTTGTGGATCGACATGATGAGGATGGCATCCTGTTCGGAGGGAGTGGTGATGGACTTGTTGCATCCCGTCTGCATCCACCATTCGAGGAAAGCTGAGAGGTCACTACCCTTGGTTTGCACAAATTCGAGCACTAGGTCACGGAAAGCCTGCAGGAAAGGAGCATCCTCTTGGCGGGCGTTTTCGGGCAACAGGGCGATGAGTTCTTCGGTCATCTCATAGAGGGGACGATGGGCCAATTCCGGGTGGAATGCACGTTTCGACTTGCTGAGTTGGAAGTACTTCTCGATGGCTTCTTCGGGCGTGCTGCCGTCAAGTTGGAAGAAACTGCACCAGGCGATGGCACAGAAGATGTCGGATTCGGGCGACAGCAGATGGGCCATCAGATGGATGAGTGCCTGTATGGCGGGACGAGCCGAGAGCAGCAAGGCTTCGCCCGAAATGATGTCCATGCAATATGGGCTTTCGGGGTGCTCGTTCTTGTAGCGAAGCAGGGCCTCGGCCACCCAACTGCATTCCTTGTTCCTGCGGCATAGGATGACGATGTCACTGGGTCGGAATCCCTTCTTCTGTAATTCGATGATGGTCAGAGGCAGTTGACGTGACGCCTCGGCGATGAAGTCATCTGCGTGCGGCGAGTTGATGGGAAGGCCATCTTCGTCCTTCGGTTTCAGGAAGCTTACACTGACATATCCCTGCGGTTTGTCGTCGCCCCGTTTGGGAGGAGCGATGCTTTGCTCGACGTCGGCATAGATGGCCCGTATGCGCTCGGAGCCAATCATCAGGTCGAGTTTCTCGGCAAGGTCTTGGAAGAAGGCGTTGTTGAACCGCACGATGGCGGGCAACGATCGCCAGTTGGTGGTGAGCGAGGTGGAATCGTCGTGGTGCGCCCAAGCTTCAAAATCGTTGATCTCGGAGTTCAGGAGGTTCCAGTCTCCTCCACGCCAACGGTAGATGCTCTGCTTGACATCGCCGACGATAAGGTTCTGATACCCTTGTGCAAGGGAGTTGCTGAGCAGGGGTTTGAAGTTGCCCCACTGCATGCCCGAGGTGTCCTGGAATTCGTCGATCATATACGAATGGATGCGTGTACCCGTCTTCTCGTAGATGAAGGGAGTATCGTCCTTGTCGATAAGCCTCGAAAGCATCTCGGTGGTGGAACTCAGCAGCATAATGTTCTGCTCGTTGCAGAAGGCTGTTACCTCCTTGTCGATGTTGGCAAGAATGCCCAGCTCGTAGAAGTTGTTCTGTATGACGCGAGCGGTGAGATAGTTCTCGTAGGTGTCGCCCGATGTTAGGGCGATGCACTGCTGCATCAGTTGTTGGAATGCATCCTTGACGTTCTGTGAAATGTCCTTGTTCTTGAACAGTTTGTCGGGATTCTCGGCAACATCGATGAAACGCGAAGTAGGTTGTTCCGAACTGCCGGAAAGCAGCTTGTCGAAATATGATATGGTGCCTGAACCTTTCCATGCGAAATCGGTGGGTTGCAGGCCGTTTTGCTCTATCAGCTGCTTGCCCTGTTCGCCCAACAATTTGGCCGATTTGCGCCAATTGCGCACCAGTTCGTCGAGCATCTGGGCATATTTCCCGAGTTGTTCCTTGTCGGAGGTGAAGGCGCGGATGGCATCGCTGTGTTGACGGTAGATCTCGCTTCCCAAGATCTTCTTTGCCAAGGAGATAAGGCTGCTTCGGAAATCCCATCCCGAGCCTTCCTCGATGCGTTTTTCCGAGAATCGAATCATCCATTTGAACAGATGGGGATCGTCTTTGCTGTTGAGTTTGTCGAGGAAGTTGGTGACCGCAGCTTCAAGCACACGGTTGGAATCGAGTTCCACCTCGTAGTTGCCCGGGATATTGAGTTCGCGGGCAAAACTTCGAACGATGCGTTGGAAGAAACTGTCGATGGTCGAGATGTTGAACGATGAATATTCGTTCAGGATCTGCACGAGCAGTCGGGTGGCCTTGTCACGGATGACATCGCTGACGCGTTGGTGTTCGGTGGGGTCGGAGAGGTCGCCTTTGGCGAATGCCGGGGCGATGTCGTCAAAATAGTCGGAATGGGAGGGATCCTGGCTGAGGAGAAAGAGCTGATCGATGATGCGGTTTTTCATTTCGCCCGTGGCCTTGTTGGTGAAGGTCACTGCCAGTATTTCGCTGAACTTCAGTTCGCCTGAATGGATTTCGGGCAGCAGTTGCGGCGAAAAGATGAGTTTGAGATAGAATCCCGTGAGCAGGTGCGTCTTTCCCGAACCTGCCGAGGCACGGTAGATGTTGAGCGGATGTTGTTTATCTTGGGAGATGGACATATTAAGTGGTCGGAGTATTCAGAGTACTCGGATTATTGCTTGCAAAGATACGCAAAAAATATGATTGAAGCATCATTCTTGCCCAATTAAATGATTAAATTGCCAAAATAAAGTGCTAATTTGTGCCATCTGTCGGCATTTTCGTGTAAAAATCTATTAAAACGCGCGCGTAAATTTTGCCGTTTGGTGGGAATTTAGTAACTTTGCATCCGAAATATGGCCAATAAAACGTTAATGAACAAATATACTACATTTTGCATTGCCCTTTTGGGCATGTTTTTCCTGTCGGCTTGTGACGCCGACGATCCGTCACTCGACTACACTGCCCAGTACTACTCGGTGGGCAAGGTGAGTCTGAGTAACTCGCTGACCGAATCGCAGCGCACCGTCATCGGTCGTCTGCTCGACAATATGGTGAAGGTCGAGGCTTGCCAGTTCTATATGGGCGCCCAGTCGCGTTCGGCCTCTCGTGCCAACTACAATACGTCCTATACGACAGTGCGCGATTCGATGAAGCTTACGGCCTACACCGATGAGAATGGTGTGATTTCCTACACCAAGAACAACCCGTTTGTCGATTACGTACATCTCACCGACAAGCGTTCCTATCGCCACACTCTGCCCAACGGATCGGTGAAAGTCGATACAATCTATTTCACCCAAATCTATCGTATGCCCGATGCCACGGGTCTTGACAATGGTCATCTTTGGGTAGGCCCTGTGACCGAGATGAGTATGGCCAACGACTACTACATCGGCATGTACGAGGTTTCACAGGCCGAATGGACTGCCGTGATGGGCGAGGGCAACTGGCCTACGGGACGTCGTTGCATCGAAGTGAAGGCCAACGACGGACGCGACAGCGCCTGGTATGCTGCCGTAGGTCGCGGTGACAACTACCCCGCCTACAATGTGTGGTACGCAGATGCCGTGGCTTTCTGCGAGCGTCTAAACCAGCTCTGCAACATGCCCAACAGCGAAGGCTATCGCTTCCGCCTGCCTACCGAGGCCGAATGGGAATGTGCAGCCCGTGGTGGTATGTACAGCCGCGGTTTCCGTTATCCCGGCAGCGACACCTATAACGATGTGGCTTGGAATGCAGGCAATGCGTTCTCTATAGGCTTAGGTGCCAAGAACTTCGGTATGCATCCTCATGGCGAATTGGAACCCAATGAATTAGGACTCTACGACATGGCTGGCAACGTTTCCGAATGGGTGCTCAATACCTACTATCGCTACACCTATCGCGACAGCATTGCCGATGGTGCATTTAATGCACGTCATCTTCCTCTGCATGCAGCCAACTTCTACGAGGGCGATACACTCGTCCTGCGTGGAGGCTCGTGGTATCAGTCCAGCACATCAGCCTTCGGTTCTGCCAGCCGTCAGGAATATACACGTGGATCGAGGGATGCCGAGAATCTGCAAAGCGTCATCATGCACTGCGGTTTCCGCATCGTGCTGGGGAAATGATGGAGGATGTCAGAAGGAAGATGTTAGATGTAAGATGTAATTAGAATGGATTATGAGATCTAAATCTAAAAGATATTACGACATCAGCATCGCAACCTATGTGCTGGCTCTCTTGCCGTTCTTTGTCTATTTTGCCATCTACGGGTCGTTAGGCCTGTATCCCAACTACAACGTCAGTTCGATTGATTTGAAGCCTCTTCACGATCTCGAGTTGCAACTTTTCGGCATAATGGACGGAGCGACGAAGGTGATTCCCGGAGCCTACTTCCAGCACCACAATCATGCGTTGCTCGATCTGATTGCAGGTTTCAGCTATCTGTGCTGGCTGCCTGTCCCGATGGGCTATGCCCTTTGGCTGACTCGTGAGGGACGCATCGACCGAGCCTTGCGCATGGGTTGGGGATTCCTGATGGTCAATCTTGTGGGCTTTGTCATCTATTATGTACATCCCGCTGCCCCGCCGTGGTATGTCATCAATCACGGCTTCGAGGCAGACTTCACCACACCGGGCAGTTGTGCGGGCTTGGCACGCTTCGATGCCTTGACCCACGTCCCGTTCTATCATGCCTTCTACGACAAGAACGCCAACGTCTTTGCAGCCATGCCTTCGTTGCATGCCGCCTATATGTTCATTGCGACGCTCTATGCAATGCGATACCGAGCCAATCGTTGGGTGCTCCTGATATTCTGGCTAATTACCCTGGGCACATGGTTCGCTGCCGTCTATTCGGCGCATCACTACATCATCGATGTGATTGCCGGTATCATTGTTTCACTGGTCGGCATTGCCCTCTTCGAATGGCTCAATCGTCGCTATAAACTTTATGTATCACCATAAGTAATAGACCCCGCATATGTCTCGTCCTCGTCCTCTTGATGTATTCTTGGCCACCGGCTTCTACTCCGGTTTTATGCCCTTCGCTCCTGGAACGTGGGGAGCAGCTGCAGCCACGTTGCTGTGGCTTGTAGGTTTTGTGCTGCTCGACTTCTGGACCCTGCAGGTGGTCAATGCTGTCTGTATCGTGGCCTTCACGCTGCTGAGCATCCAGCCCATCAACCGACTTGAGAAGTTCTGGGGTGAGGACCCGAAGCGCGTTGTCATCGACGAGGTTGTGGGCGTATGGATCTGTCTGTTGGCTGTGCCCAACGAACCATGGGGAGCTACACGCTTCTGGATCTACGTTGTGATGGCATTTGCATTGTTCCGCTTGTTCGACATCTTCAAACCCCTTGGCATCCGCAAGATGGAGTCACTGCCCGGCGGTTGGGGTGTGATGATGGATGACATCCTGTCGGGCATCTATGGCCTGATTGTTATGATGGTCTGCCGACAGTTCTTTTGATTTCGGGTGATATCATTGTCAATTAAAATATAAAGATATGAAAAAGAGTCTCTATGATCACCTTCGTGATGGTATTCAGCAATTTGTTTACCGAGTACTTGATCCAGGTATCCGTTTTATGATTCGCCTTGGCGTGACCCCCAATATGATCACGACCATGGGTCTGCTGGGTAATATCGCAGCAGCAGCAATTCTGATCTACTCGGCACTCTATGTGCCATCCACCTGCTACTGGTGGGTAGGCTTGGCCGGTTGGGTCATCATCGGTTTCAGCATCCTCGATATGGTGGATGGCCGTATGGCCCGTGTGGGCAATCTGTCGAGTACGTTTGGTGCTTTCTACGACTCGGTACTCGACCGCTATTCCGAGCTCTTCACACTCAGCGGCATTGCCTTCTACTTCATCGAAACAGGTCATCCTGTGGCCACGGTAATCACGTTCTTGTCGCTCATTGGTTCCATCATGGTGAGCTACGTGCGTGCTCGTGCCGAAGGTCTGGATGTGGAGTGTAAGGTGGGACTGATGCAGCGTCCCGAGCGCGTCGTGCTCACCAGCGTTGGAGCCATCCTCTGTGGCCTTTGTGCCGACGCTTGTCGCGACAGTTTCGACCCGATGTGGTTCCTGCTCGTTCCGCAGATCATCATCGCTGTGCTCGCCAACTACACCGCCTTCGTCCGCATCAATCACGTGCGCAAGCAGTTGAAAAATAAGTAAACTAGCAGCCAAGTTTGGCTGCGACAAAATGAGGATAAATGAAAAGGCCCCGACCATCATGTTCGATGATCGGGGCTGTTTTTATGTAGCCTTCCACGCCGCCTTGTTTGAGCAAGGCACAGCGCGCTGTCAGCGTTTTAGAGCACCAGTGTGCAGAGCGAAGCAGCAGGGATGGTGACGTTGAGGCTCTGCTTGCCCAAAGTGAGGGCGATGTTGGCATCGGCATCGGTCTGGTTGCCTGCCACGAGGATGATGCTGCCATCGGGATTGACGAAGCCGAGCACTTCGTCATAGGTGCCACCGAGGACGAGACGCTTGGCGCCAGGCTGTACGAAGTGGCTCAGGTGCTTCAACTCGTAATATTCGGGCGTGAAGGTCCAAGTCTTGTCAGCCTCATTCACGGTGATGAGCGAGTTCTGGAACCAGCCCCAGCGTGAAGGCTTGTCGAAGAAGAGCGAAGTGTTCCAGTAGTAGTATTGCGTCACGCCGTTGGTAAAGTATTCGCGTTGCAGGTCCCACGAGTGCATGGCGCCCTCCCAGTTGTTCTTGCCGTTGCCGCACTCCTGTTCGCTCTGTACGAGGTCGATGTCGGGATAGTTGCGGTAGATGGTGGGAAGAGCTTCCTTGCCTGCCCACTGGAAACCTACGCCCTTGACGTACTTGCTCGATTCGGGATCCTGCAGGAGGGTGTCAATCTTGGCAGGATCGGGACGTTCGCAGGTGCCGAAATAGACCTGCACGTCGCGCTTTGCCATCTCGGGTCCGAGATACTGGCCTACGAAGATGTTGAGGTCGCGCGAAAGCCAGCAGCACGAAGGATAAGGCTGGGCCGAGTTGGGCTCGTTCTGCGGCATGACTACCTGGATGTTGACGCCTTCAGCACGATAGGCATCGACAAACTTGCCGAAATAGCGGGCATAGGCATCGAGATATTCGGGCTTCATGTTGAACGAAGTCTTGCCTTCTGCACCTTCCTCGCCGGGGAGGGCATCGTTCTCCTGGGGCTCCATGCGGAAAGCAAGAGGACCATCGGAGAAAAAGCCTGAGGTAGCGCTCACGCCGCCTTCCTCACCGGGCTTGGGGCCCTGGGCCTTGGCGGCAGCCTCCTGCGCCTTCTTCATGCGTTCGATAAGCTTTTTCGAAATCGAGCGCTCGGCATAATGCTTGGTCAGTTTCATCCATTTGGGAGGACACCAGGGCGAAGCAAACCAGTAGATTTCAGGATTGGCGGCCAGGGCAAGTTTCATCATCGGGATGACATTCTGCTTGTCGCGTTCGATGCTGAAGTCCTTCAGCTCGAAGTCGCCTTCGGTGTCATCGCACGAATAGTAGTCGAGGGCGAAGTCATTGGCGCCGATCGACATGCGGGCACGATTGAAGTTGGCGCCCTTGCCGGGTTCGTAGAGTTCGGCAAAGATGTCGCGGAGCGTCTCTTCGGGCAGCGTCTTCAGGCTGGCCCAGCCCAGTTCGTTGAAGCAGGTGCCGAAGCCCTTGACGGTCTGTGCGGTTGCTGCCGGATCGATGGTGATGGTCTGGTCGGCCTGTGCGGGAGCTGTAGGCTGGACCGTCTGGTAATAGTTGTCACGGGTGGATTGGACCATCTCCTTGATGCTCATGGCAGGTTCCTGTTTGCAACTCGTGACGATAAGCAGTCCGGCTGCAAGCGGGAAGAAGAGTTTTGTTGGTGTACGCATAATGATTAAAAGAGGTTATTTGATGGGTTTGATGATGATGTTGCGCTGGTAGGAGGCGGGCTTGGTCTGATAGGGTGCCAGCACGTAGCAGGCATCGCAGCCTACGCCTGTGGTCGAATAGTCGAGGTTGAGGGTGATGCCCTCCTGACGCTCGAGCTGGTACTGATAGACCGCACGTGTCAGGTTGTCGGTGCTGTAGTTGTAGGCATTGAAGTTGAAGCGTTCGTCCATGCAGAACTGCAGGCCGAGGCCAGCCTCATTGCGGAAGGTGACCCAACGGTTGTCGCAGCGCAGACCGAAGTCTTCGGGGAGCAGATAGGGTTCGAACATGTCGTCCACCGTGGTCTTGTACACGCCGAAGCGCTGTCCCGTCTTGCGGTCGGGATAGTTCTCTTCGGGGCCGCGTCCGTAGTAGCTCACCTGTTGCAGATCCTCGCTGAGCGTCATGGTCAGGCCGATGCGGGGCAGGAGGTAAGGCTGCTGCGATTCGGGTGCCACGTTGTGCTTCAGGTGGATGGTGCCATCGCCGTTGATGCGGAAGTTGTAGGTCTCTTCGTAGCCTTTGTAGTTGGTGCCGAAGATGTAGGCATCGAGGGCCTTCGACTCCGCTTCGCCGTAGAGGGTGAAGCAGCGCACCTCGAGATAGACCTGTCCGTCGAGTTCGTAGGCACGGCAGGAGAGGGGTATGCGTGTGGTCTTGTCGATGCTGTTGCTGAACCATTCGTTCGAGATCCATTCGCCGTTCCACTTTTCCTGCTGGGTGTAGTTGATGTTGCGCCAGCTCCAGTTGTCCAGTTCACAAGCCACGGGAGCACGCCAGAAGTTGAGTTTGAGAGGCTCCTTGAGGAGTTCTTCGCCGGCCACCTTGATACTGTTGAGCTGGCCGTCCTTGCTGAAGGTATAGACGAAGTCTGCTCCGTGTACGCGGATGAAGTCGTCGTCCTCGTCGAGATGAACCTCACCCACGGCCTTGTCGCTGACGATGGCTTCCTGGTGCCATGGCAGGTCGAACTGGTCGAAAGCCACCTCGTGGCCCTTTGCTGCCCAGATCTCGTCGTTCCTGAGGCGTGAACTGATGAGCAGGCGATAGTCCTTGCCGGGTTTGATCTGCGGTATGTCGAAAGGCACCTTCACCACCTTTCGTGTCAAAGGCTCGATGTCGAGCTGGAGTGTGCCTTCCTGCAGCACATCGCCATCTTCCTGCAGTTGCCAGATGGTTTCGTAGTGGTTGGCGTTGAGGAAGTGGTTGCGGTTCCATACTTCGACTGTGCGGTTTTCGACGTTGATGAGTTTGCATGCGATGGGCTGCGTGCTCTTCTTCACCTGGTAGATCTCGGGCTGCACGGTGCGGTCGGGCCAGATGGTGCCGTAGGTGCGTGCACCGATGCCGTAGCTGTAATACTGTTTGCCCAACTGCTCCTGTTCGAAGTCGAGGTAAAGCAGCGCGTCACTCGGCATGGGCGCACCGCCCTCCACAGCCTTGTCGCAGATGGCTACGTTGTCCATCAGGGCATCGCAGATGTGGACGTTGGTCTCCTGTCCGTGCGCCTCCTCGTTGCGTCCGATGTCCACCGGGAAGGGGGCATTGATGATGTAGCCTGCGGCTTCGGTCTCGGCCTTCACGCTGCCGTCGATGCTGAGGCTCATCTTCGCGCCGTCGTAGAGGGCAACCACGCGGTGCCAGTGCTGCTCCCAGTCAGCGGGAAGAGCTGCGGTGAGGGTGTATTTGTACGACTTGGGTGTCAGGCTTGCCAGCACGTAGTGGTAGTAGGGATGATTGGGGTCGACGTAAGGTATTGCCGAGGCAGGTGCCTTGTTGGTGTTGAGGTAGAAGACGATCGAATCCTTGCCCTTCTGCTGCACGCCGAATTGCCAGCTGCCCTTGGTCACAAACGAGCCGCAGGAGCTTACGAGTTCGCGCGGGAACACGTCGAAGGCGATGGTCAGGGCCTGTCCCTCGATGTCGAGGTCCTTCGAGCGATAGACTTCCACCCACTGGTCATGTCCGTTCAGGTCGATGACGTGGTTCTTCTTGAGCATCTTCTTTTCGACCGAAGTGGGCTGCACGCTTGGGACAATGAGTTTCGCACGTCCCATGATGTGGGCTGGTGTGTTCTTTGGCGAAAGGTCGGTGAGCGTGCGAGTGGTCTCGGCAAGGCCTGTCGATACGAAGTCCCAGAGGGCACCGCCCATCGTGCGGTCGTAGCTGTAGATGGTGTTCCACATCTCGTCGAGGAAGCCGCCGCCATTGCCGGCCACCGAGATGTATTCGTCCATGAACGAGGGGCGAACGTCACCATCCTGGTGCTGGCCGACCTTCATCTCAAGGGCCATCGGGGTGGGGTAGCGCGGACCGATGATGTCCTCGGCAGGATGGCTGTAGGCGTTGCCGCCGTACATCCAGTAGCGTGTCGGGTCATACTTGCGTCCTTCCTTGATCACTTCGCCGATGTTCGGACCTTCGCCGCTCTCGTTGCCTGCACTCCAGAAGAGCACGGCAGGCTGGTTGCGGTCGCGCAGCACCATGCGGCGCACACGTTCCTGGTACATCGGTATCCATCGGGGATCGGAGCTGACGTATTCGGTGGCATGTGCCTCGTCGCCCGTCTCGTCGATGATGTAGAGACCGTAGCGTGCGGCATACTGCAGGTAGCGGGGCACGGGAGGATAGTGCGAGGTGCGGACGGCATTGAAGCCGAACTGCTTCAGGATGGTCATGTCCTTCTGGACAAGTTCATCGTCGACGCAATGTCCGTTCACAGGGTCCTGCATGTGCGAACATTCGGCATTGACCTTCAGTTTCTTGCCATTGAGGTAGAAGACGTTGTCGATGATCTCCGTCTCCTTGAAGCCAAGGTCCTGACGTGCGCGGTCGATGACGTTGCCCTGGGCATCGCAGAGCTGCATCTCGAGGGTGTAGAGGTTGGGCGTCTCGGCAGTCCACTTCAGCGGGTTGACGAAGTGCTGCGTCAGCGTGAGCTCCACCTTGTCGGCCTTTGCGTCGAAGGTGGCGGGCTGGCTCTGCATCGTGGCCACCTCCTTGCCCTCGGCATCCAGCACCTGCGCTTTCACGACGAGGTTGCTCCGCTGTGTTGCTCCCTCGTAGCGTCGGGCGGTGGCCGTCAGTTTGAGGTCGGCATCGCGGTAGTCGCTGTCAAGGTCGGTGGTGACGTACCAGTCCAGCAGGCGAGTCTTCGGTGCGGCATAGACATAGACGTCGTCGAAGATGCCAGCCAGGCGCCAGTAGTCCTGTCCTTCGAGGTAGAAGCCGTCACTGTATTTGATCACGAGCATCGCGAGCTGGTTGCGCCCCTTCTTGAGGTAGGGGGTGATGTCGTACTCGGCAGGCTCCTGGGCTCCCTCGTTGTAGCCCACCTCGTGTCCGTTCACCCAAAGGAACGATGCCGAGGCAACCTTTTCGAAGCGCAGGAAGACCTCCTCGCCCTGCCAGCTGGAGGGAAGGGTGAAGGTGGTGCGGTAGGCGCCCGTCGGATTGTAGTCGCGCGGCACGTAGGGAGGATTGGGCTTGAAGGGGGAGGAGACGTTGCGGAACATTGGGTCGCCGAATCCCTGCATCTCCCAGTTCGAGGGCACTTCGATGTTTGCCCACTTCGCGTCGGAGAACTTCTCTTCGAAGAAGTTGGCGGGGATGCCCTCGGGTGTCGAGGCAAAGCAGAACTTCCACTGTCCGTTCAGGAGTTGGTGGTGCTCGGGGATGTAGTAGGCACGACCTTCCTCCTGGTTGAGTTCAAAGACGTCCAGGTTCTCGATGTAGTCATACAGATGGTTCATGAAGTCGTGCTCGTTGGCAGCTGTCGCGTTGCTGGCCGTGAGCCATCCTGCCGTAGCAAGGCATAAGGCCAGGCCTTTGAGTGTGGTAAGTCGTTCCATCATATAATATAATAAATAATGTAAATAGTTCTGGTATTGATGTGGGTAACGATGAGCGCCCAACTGTATTGGAAATAGTATTTGCAAATATAGTGTGTTTTTTGATAGGCAAATGTTTTTTTGCACGAATAATGCACCGACCTTGCGAAGAAAGGTCGGTTTTGTAAAGTGTATGTAAAAAAATGGGCAAGTGAAGCATGACAACGCACCTGTGACGCTTGCACGCTACAGATGTGCGTAGTCGAAATTGCGGTACTCGTAGTCCTTCACAGGGTCGAAGTATTCCTCACTCTCGTGGGTGCCCGTATAGACCAGATGCCCCTTGCGATAGACTTGCAGTCGGAGGAAGGGCACGATTTGCCAGTCTTCGTCCGAAAGCGGTTGGGTCGAGAAGATGATGGTGTCGGCATCCTTTTGCAGCAGATGCAATGTGTCGCGATAGTTGGTGTGGGCGTACATGTATTCGCCGTCCCATAGCAGGAGGTTGAGTTTGTTGTGGACCGAAAGGCCTGCTATGAGCTTGTCGAGCAGCGCAAAACGCTCCTCGGGCGAGAGTGTCCGTCCGAGATGGTCTTGCGCGCGATTGATTTCGTCGAGGAAATAATAGAGTACGCGTTCCGAGTCAGTCTGCCCTTCCTGTGCCTCCTTGAAGTCGTCGAGGTGGGGAAAGTCGAAGATGGTGCCGTTGTGGGCAAGAGTCCATGAGCGTCCACGATTGTCGTGCTTCACGAAGGGATGGCTGTTCTCGTAGAACATGCGGCCTACCGAAGCCAGGCGTATGTGAGCAATCATGTTGTCGATGAGTATGGGGTGGGCGATACGCTGCATGAGGTAGTGGCTCTGATTGGCACTGATGGCTTCCTTCTCCAACGATACTGCATCGCCGTAGAAGAGTGCCAGTCCCCACCCGTGGCAATGTCGCTCACTGTGGGAGTAGAATGTTCGCAGATAACCGTTTACCTCTATTTGCTTTCGGCTGCTAAGGCCGAGTAGTTCGCACATAATTGTAGTCCTTTTTTCTTGAAACCTTCCGAGAATACGCGCTTCACGATCCATGCGTAGCGGTAATCCTCGGGTGAGGTGATTTTACGATATTGATAATCCAGCACGTCCATGACCTCGCCTGTGGCGTCGATGCCGAGGAAGAAGTTGCGCATCGAGCCCAGTGTCTTCAGTGCTGCTTCGGCTGCGGTGCTTACTTCACCATCGGGCATCACGATCTTCACCGTCCTCAGGTCGTAGTGGGCGGCATTCTTGAAGTTGGCGATGGCCTGCATCTGGTCCTTCGAAGTGATGGGCTGGCGTGGTGTTGCGGCAAGCCAAACGAGGAGCAGTTTGCAAACTTCACGTCGCGCACATTGATGCCTTCCTTGCGCAGCGGGTTGAGGTCGATCATGCGTAGTTCGATGTGGTTGACCCCCTGCTCACGCAATGTCTCCAGCCGGTTCGCGCCACGGGGTTTCAGGCGAATGGGGTAGTGGGTTCTCATTGAGTTCACAGTCTATAGAATCAGTTCCATAATTATGTCACATCTGTCGTAGGCATTACCCTCCAGTGGGATTTCCTTAAAGCCTAATTTCCGATACAAATGTATGGAGGCTTCCAGTTTTGTATTCCCTTCAAGATAGATTCTTTTTACTCCCAGCTTTTGGGCGTACTCTATCAATGCAGATCCAAGCTGGTAGCCTATATGTTGTCCCTGAATATGAGGTGATACAGCCATCTTTGCCAATTCATACGAGTCCTTTTCAGGATGACTTATCAAAGCGCAGCAGCCTACCACCTCGCTTGTACTGTCATCAATGGCCAGGAATATCTGACCACCGTTACCGATAATATATGTGTCAATATGGGCAAAAGTGT
>Ga0310691_10000771_pt1 | contig 55242 bp, 50 predicted proteins | sample 176DNAGHGlowgp2_FD_203887 | JGI IMG/M metagenome (GOLD analysis project Ga0310691, IMG submission 203887) | Sheep rumen microbial communities from Palmerston North, Manawatu-Wanganui, New Zealand - 1766 DNA GHGlow gp2 (v2) (version 2) | ecosystem: Host-associated > Mammals > Digestive system >... | reverse complement strand
CTGGTGGTGTGGGTCGCGGCTGCGCGACAATGCAACTGGATTTTCGGACTGTTCTGACTTTGGGCAAGCCAAACTGTGACTTTGGGCAAGCCAAACTGTGACTTTGGGCAGCCCAAACTGTGACTTTGAGCAGCCCAAACTATGACTTTGGGCAGCCCAAACTGGCAGAGAGGTACGGGGAAAGTGGCTGGCGAGCTACGGGTCAGTGGCGCTGCCTTACGGCCTCGAACATGAGGATGGCAGCACTGACCGAGACGTTGAGCGAGTCGATGCGCCCCAGCATGGGAATACGGATATGGGCATCGGCGGCCTGGCGCCACTGGTCGGTGAGGCCGTCGTGCTCGGTGCCCATGACGATGGCCGTAGCACGCCGCATGTCGGTGGCGTAGTAGAGGCTGGAGTCCTGCAGCTGGGCGGTGAGAATCTGTATGCCCCTGGTTTTCAGAAAGCTGATGCACGCCTCGGAAGTGCAGGCCACCGTGGGCACGCTGAAGGCAGCGCCGACGGAGGCACGGATGAGGTTGGGGTTGTAGAGGTCGGTCAGCGGGTCGCACACCAGCACGGCATCGACACCGGCGGCATCGGCCGACCGCAACACGGCACCGAGGTTGCCGGGCTTCTCTACGCTTTCGAGCACCACCAGCAGGGGGGCATCGCCCAGCTGCAGGTCGGCCAGCTGCAGGTGTCGCTGGCGCACCACGGCCACCACGCCCTCGGTGGTGCCCCGGTAGGCCAGTTTCTCGTAGACGGCGGGCGACACGTCAAAGCGTTGGATGCCTTTGACCATTGACCATTGACCATTGACCATTGGGCTCCGTTCTGCACAGCAGAACACGCTTTCTATCTGATAGCCGGCTCGTAGGCAGTGCTCCAGCTCCTGACGGCCTTCCACGACGAAGCGTCCTGACTGTCGGCGCTCGCTTGACTTCTGCTGCAGGGCCACCAGCCGCTTCACGCGTTCGTTCTGCGTGCTGTTTATCACTATCGGTTGTCCTTTTTCCATGGTCAATGCTGCTTGTACCAGTTATACAGACGGCTGACACCCTCGGCCAGCTCCACCTTGTGGGTCCAGCCCAGCCGGTGCAGCTTCTCCACGTCGATGAGCTTGCGCATGGTGCCGTCGGGCTTCGAGGCATCAAAGTCAATAGTGCCCTCAAAGCCTACGGTCGTGGCCACCAGGTCGGCCAGCTGGCGGATGGTCAGCTCCTTGCCCGTGCCGATGTTGATGTGGCAGTTGCGTATCTCGCCCAGCTGTGGCAGCGCACCACCCCGGCCGGCCGAGTGGTTGCGGTCGACGGTGCCGTCGGTGCTGGCGCCGTAGTGTACGGACGAGTATTTCTCTATGCCGATGATGTCCTTGAAGTCGACATTGAGCAGCACATGCACCGAGGCGTCGGCCATATCCTCGCTCCACAGAAACTCGCGCAGCGGGTTGCCCGTGCCCCACAGCACCACCTTATTATTATATATGCCATACTTGGCCAGCACATCGGCTATGGCGCTGTGTGCCGACGAGCCGCTGACACCCTCGACGGGCCGCCGGTCAAGGTCGCGGCCGATGGCTGTCCAGTCGTCCTCGTGCAGCAGGCGGGCCAGGTATATCTTGCGTATCATGGCAGGCATGACGTGCGAGTTCTCCAGGTGGAAGTTGTCGTTGGGTCCGTACAGGTTGGTGGGCATGACGGCGATGTAGTTGGTGCCATACTGCAGGTTGTACGACTCGCACATCTTCAGTCCGGCAATCTTGGCGATGGCATACTCCTCGTTGGTGTACTCCAGAGGCGACGTCAGCAGGCAGTCCTCGCGCATGGGCTGTGGTGCATTCTTGGGATAGATGCACGTAGAGCCGAGGAAGAGCAGCTTCTTGACACCGTGGTTGTAGGCTTCGCTGATGACGTTGCACTGCATTTTCATGTTCTGCATGATGAAGTCGGCACGGTAGAGCGAGTTGGCCATGATGCCGCCCACGAAGGCAGCCGCCAGGACGACGGCGTCGGGGCGCTCCTGGTCGAAGAAGCGTCGCACGGCCTGCTGGTCGGTCAGGTCAAGCTCCAGGTGGCTACGGCCTATGAGGTTGCCGTAGCCACGCTGCCTGAGGTTGTTCCAGATGGCCGAACCCACCAGTCCGTGGTGTCCTGCCACATATATTTTCGCGTCTTTAGTCAGCATCGTTCATTTGGGCTTTAAGGAACAGCTTCTTTACGAACTTCATGTCGTGGCGCACCATGATGCGCACCAGGTCCTCGAACGAGGTCTTGTGCGGGTTCCAACCCAGCTTGGCCTTGGCCTTGGCGGGATTGCCCAGCAGCTGGTCGACCTCTGCGGGACGGAAGTACTTGGGGTCTACCTCGACAAGGACTCGGCCTTCGAAGAGTTGCGAGAGCCTGGTGTCTAATGTCCTTGCGCAGATACCCTTCTCGTTCACCCCTTCGCCTTCCCAGCGCAGTTCGATGCCCGCCTCCTTGAAGGCGAGCGTGCAGAATTCGCGGACGCTGTGGTATTCGCCTGTGGCAATCACGTAGTCGTCGGGCTCGTCCTGCTGCAGGATGAGCCACATACACTCTATGTAGTCCTTGGCGTAGCCCCAGTCGCGCAGCGCGTTGAGGTTGCCCAGATACAGCTTGTCCTGCTCGCCCTGGGCAATGCGTGCGGCGGCCAGCGTTATCTTGCGGGTCACGAAGTTCTCGCCGCGACGCTCTGACTCGTGGTTGAACAGGATGCCGTTGCAGCAGAACATGCCGTACGACTCGCGGTAGTTCTTCATTATCCAGTAGCCGTAGAGCTTGGCCACCGAGTAGGGCGAGCGGGGGTAGAAGGGCGTCGTCTCCGACTGCGGCACCTCCTGCACCTTGCCATAGAGCTCCGAGGTCGACGCCTGATAGATGCGGCACTGCTGCTCCAGTCCGCAGATGCGCACGGCCTCCAGCAGGCGCAGCACGCCCACGGCATCGGTCTCGGCCGTGTATTCGGGCACGTCGAACGACACCTTGACGTGGCTCTGGGCTGCCAGGTTGTATATCTCGGTGGGCTTGGTCTCGCCGATGATGCGGATAAGGCTCGACGAGTCGGTCATGTCGGCCCAGTGCAGGTTGACAAGGCGTGCCTTCTTCATGTCGCGCACCCACTCGTCCAGGTAGAGGTGCTCTATGCGTGCCGTGTTGAACGATGACGAGCGGCGCAGCAGACCGTGGACCTCATAGCCCTTCTCAATAAGAAACTCGGCCAGGTAGCTGCCGTCCTGACCGGTGATGCCGGTAATAAGTGCTACTTTCTTCTCCATGATTGCTTAGTTTTGTCCTGAGAACTGCTTGATGCGCTGTTCCTCGGCGAGTTTGCAGATGAGCAGCGTGTCGTCCTGCTCGGCCACGATATAGCCGTCGAGACCCTGGACGACCACCTTCTTCTCCTGTGTGGTGTGTACGATGCAGTTGCGACTCTCGAACAGCGTAATGTCGGGGCCTATGGTCGCATTGCCGTAGAGGTCGCGCTTCGAGTTCTCCAACAGCGAGCCGTAGGTGCCCAGGTCGCTCCAGCCGAAGTCGGCAGGGCAGACGAAGATTTCCTCGGCTTTCTCCATGATGGCGTAGTCGACGGAGATGTTCTCGCACTCAGGAAACAGACGGTTAATCTCTGCCTGCTCCTGCGGCGTGCCATAGACGGGCAGCAGACTCTCGAAGAGCTTGGCCAGCTGGGGCTGGTAGATACGGAAGGCGTTGACGATGGTGTTGACGTTCCACACGAAGATGCCGGCATTCCAGAAGTAGTTCTTCTGGCCAATGTAGTGTTGCGCCGTGGCCAGGTCGGGCTTCTCGCGGAACGAGTCGACACGGAATATCTCCTTGTTGCGCAGCGAGTTGCTGCCCAGGTCGGCCTGTATGTAGCCATAGCCCGTCTCAGGGCGCGTGGGCTTCATGCCCAGGGTGACGATGGCATCGCTGTCGGCCGTGAAGTCAAGACATTCGTTCACCACGCGGCGAAACTCCTGAACGTCGAGCACCACATGGTCGCTGGGCGACACGACGATGTTGGCCTTCGGGTCGGCCGACTTTATGCGCCACGACACGTAGGCTATGCAGGGCGCCGTGTTGCGGCGGCACGGCTCGCACAGTATGTGGCTGCGCGGCATGTCGGGCAACTGCTCCGACACCGTGTCGGCATATTTCTCATTGGTCACTACCCACACATTCTCAGTGGGCACCAGTGTGGCGAAGCGCTCGGTGGTCAGCTGCAACAGCGACTTGCCCACACCCAGCACGTCAATAAACTGCTTGGGGCGCTCGGCGGTGCTCATGGGCCAGAAACGGCTGCCCACACCACCGGCCATAATAACGAGGTGATTGTTGATTCTTGCCATAGCGTTATGCGGTTAATTAGCTCATACTTGTTCGTAATAAAAATGCAAAGGTAAGCATTTTATTCCACACTGACGAACAAACGGCCAAGAAAATGCTCGCCCCGGCCAAAATATGCCTGACCTCAGCCTGCCTGATGCCCATGAGCCGGCGTACACCGTCACAGTGTGCACAGCCTGTCGGTTATCCGTTTACAGCCGTATGCCGCCAGGCACGACAACACCATGCCGAGTGCCCCTTTTGTTGCCGACGACTTGCACGTTAACACCCGTTAACAACCGCGTTAGGCGTTTACCGGTTAATTTCGTAACTTTGTATCAGTAAATTAAATTACCCCCGTCTACACACGCTTTGCCAAAAGTCACGCTCCGAAAGGAGGGTGTCCATGAGGTATGTAACCCCCCGCTATATGCTGCATACACGGCCTGTATGTATAGTGCATGGAGGGCCTCCATGCATGTCGTGGAGGCCCTCCATGCTACTCATACAGGGTGTTTATGTCCCGAAAACCGGCGCTCCAGGCCGCTGGCACCCGTCTGGCAGCCGGAAGCAGCGGATATTTGGTGAACGTCTGTTAAACTTGCATAAACTTACGTAATTCGGGGCTTGACGGATTTTGGTCCGATGCCGGTTAGGGTTTCCCAGGACTTTTGACTCAAGAAAAAATTTGCCTTGTCATGGCAAATTTTTGGCGTCTTGTCGACCAGTGCGCCCTCTCATGGCAATATGGCCGTTTTCCCCGTTTGCAGGATTGTTGGAAAATCATTAACTTTGCAACCGAAGACTATTCTAATAACCTATAAACAAAGTAATTATGAAAACGATGAAAAGATTTTATTTCTTGGCCATGATGCTTGCAGCAGGCATCATGACCCTCACGCTCACCGCCTGCGGCGACGATGACAACAAGGACAACGATGGTGGAGCCTACAACACCAGTACCGATTCGGGTCTTATTGGATGGTATAGACGGCAAAACTCGGGGAATCTTGAGGATTGGGCCAAAGATGGTCAAACATTAGCTTTTGATTCGGAGGGGCGTGTTGTCGTGTTAGAATCAGTGCCATGGATGGATGATGTGTTAGAATTCAATATTAGTGAATTGGCTACTGAACCCGTTTATTATATACCCGACGACGAAACCTTCATAAAGTACACCGGGCAGTTCTACAAGGAAAACTCTCTGGCGGCAGGCAATAAGGAGTTGCTGTTCAGATACTACTGCGTCGGACTTGGTTATGTGGGAGTCTATGCGGAATCAACTCAATATTATACTTATTGGAGGGAAGGCAACAAGCTATACACGACGGAAGACGGATGGACGGTCTACACCGTCACTTCCAGCGGCATCATCCCTGACGGAACTTCTACCCTCTTTTCTAAGTATAACCCGAGTCAAGAGTACTAACAATCAAACAGACAACGACTATGAAAACAAGAAGGATTTGGAGCTGGCTGTTGCTCATGGCAATGGCACTCCCCATGATGGTAGCCTGCGGCGGCGACGATAGCGGCAGCGGCGGCGGCAGCGGCGGTGGAAACAATGGAGGCGGCGGCAATGGCGGCGGTACGCCTACTGCCACGTTCAACATCATAGGCACGTGGCGCGCCTATTATCAGAGTAAAGATACTTCGCGCGGTCAGGTCTACGACTTAGTGACATTCAAAAGCGACAATACGGGTAGCATCATTGAGGAGGTTGGCTACGGCAGTGACAATGCCGTACCGTTCGTTTGGAAAATGACGGGCAACATCATTCAAGTCTACATTGACGACGAGATTATCACCTGGACCATTCAGCAAATCATCGACAGCAACACGGTAGTCGTACACGATGGTAAAAAGGAAATTAGAGTCTACAGAGACGGCACTGGTGGCGGCAGCAGCGGAGGTGGCACCACCAGCGGTTTCGTCAGCAAAGGTGGCGGTAGCCTGAGCGTCGCGCAGCTCATAGGAACCTGGCAAATCTACCATGCAGAACAATACCAAGTCATTAATGGTCAAGCAGAGAACATTTCATTGGATGTGTACCCAGGCGACCAATATGATATATGCCGACGCTACGAGTTTTATGCCGACTATACTTACAAGAAATTTTCTTATTATAACGGTAGCTTTAGTTCCCCGCATGGCCCATACAACTACGAAGTGGTCAACGGCAGCATCAGCCTTCCTTCGGAAGGAGGAACGCCGGCTCCAAAATATTGTTTAGTGAGTGCCAATAAGACCAATGCCGACGAGATAGTTATTACCATGCATTATGATTATAACTATACAGACAAGAAGGGGTCCGAAGATATAGAGTATCTTCTCAGACGTGTTGATGGCAGCGGCGGCAGCACCACCAGCGGTTTCGTCAGCAAAGGTGGTGGCAGCCTGAGCGTTGCACAGCTCGTGGGAAAGATGTGGCAATGCTACCATGTAGATGCCTGTGAGCTCGTCAATGGAGCCCCACAGAGCTACGCATGGGACGTGTACCCCCAAGACTCTTATGCCGCAGGTGAACCACCCTGCCAACGTTTTGAGTTTTATGCCGACAATACGTACAAGTGGTACGAATATAATGCTGGCAGTTGGGGTGCCCATGGCCCATTCTCCTATCAGGTGGTTGCCGGCGGTATCTCTTTGACAAACGAAGTAGGTGAACCGCCGTTGGCTGAATCATGTTTGGTGACTACTAACAAGACTAATGCCGACGAAATAGTTATCACGATGCACTTCACGACTAATGACCGTTATATAGAGTATCTCGTGAAGCGTGTCGAGGACAGCGGAAACACGGATGGCGGCGGAACCACACCAGCCGACTCCACCATGCTCTACGAGGAGCCGTATCTGAAATGGGGAGCATCCTTGTCTACTGTGAAGACGGATAGAGCCAACCATGGATATAAACTGCGGAATGAGTTCGATACCTCTATAACCTACGAACCAATGTACAAGGAGAAGTACACGTCTTACATTTTCGATAGCAATACTAGTGGACTTTATATATCGTCTGTTTTCTTTGATGCTTCCACAATGTCGCTCTCAGCATTGTGCGATTATGTGAGCAATACCTTAGGTGCCGTTTACGATTTCTCCTCCTCAGGAGCGATGTGGTATAATGCTAAAGACGGTAAGTCTCTCATTTTTGTCATGTCATACGATAATGGCGATGTCGCGGTGAACTATACAGAGCCCTGGAGTTCGTCGCCCGCCTTCAAGGGCAACAAGGCCAAAATCAAGGCCCAGGCTCGACAGATGGAAGCCCTCAGCGCCAAGATGCACCGGCAGAGGGCATCGCTCAACGGCAAGACGGCTCGGCAGAAGGACTCCTTCAGCGCCAAGATGGTCCGACTGGTCAGCAGGAAACATAACTGATACGGGCGCATAGCCTAAGTACACAAAGACGCAGAGACACAGCGTAGCGATAAGTTCGGCACGCTGTGTCTCTGCGTCTTTGCGTACTAACAGGACAGCGATGAGTTCAGCACTCCGTGTCTCTGCGTACTAATCTTTATTCCAGTGGAATCTCTGGGTGCTGGACGGCTAAGGGCAGGTCTTTCTGCGAGAGATAGAACATGTAGAGGACGACGGGCTTGGTGCCACGGTTCTCGCCGTGGTGGATGGTGTTGACCATCTCGACAACAGCCTCCCCCTCGTGAACAGTCTTCTCCTTGCCATCGCGTCCGATGATGGTCAGCTCGCCCTGGGCCAGTATGCCGTAGTTCATCACGGGATGGTGGTGCCAGCCCAGCTTCTGACCGGCGGGAAACACATATTTCACGGCTACCAGTTCCGGGCGGCCCTTCAGATAGTCGGGCAGCTCGACACCGTCCCAGCTCTGGCTGGTGCGGATGAGTTCGGTAGAAACAACCTTCTGCTGACCGGCTGCGGCGGCAGTGGCCGAGGCGGCAGTCTTGCACGAGGTCAACACGCTAATGCCGCAGACGAGGGTGGCGGCAAGCACCCATAGTTTCTTTTTTGTCTTCATAGGTCTGTTGTTTTCTTAACTCTTAATTCTTAACTCTTAACTCCCTAAGCGTCGGCAAAGACCTTGCCGTCGGCCAGGGTGACGTGGAGTGGGGTGTACTCGCTGTGGAAGTGGTGCTGCAGACGGTCGAGGTAGCGGGCACTCTCCCACTTGCACATGGGCAGGTCGTGTAGCAGATAGTTGCCGCAGGTCTGCGGCTCGGTGGCCGGCACCTGCTCCTGACCGAGCAGCCACTCCAGGCACTCGATGGTCAGGCGGCGCATGTCCTCCACGTCGTAGCTGCCGGTCATGATGATGTACATGCCCGTCAGGCAGCCCATGGGGCCTACATACACTACGTCGTCCTTGACGGCAGAGTTGCGAAACCACGTGGCCATGAGGTGCTCCAGACTATGGATGGCTGCCGGCGCCATGGCCGGCTCCTTGTTGGGCTCGGTGATGCGCAGGTCGAAGGTGGTGAACCCACGGTCCTGGCGCGAGACGTAGATGCCCGGCTTGAGTCGGGTGTGGTCGATGGTGAAACTGGCGATTGCTTCCATTGGGTGATGGGTGTTGGGTGTTGGGTGATGGGTGATGGTGGTTACTTCTTTTTCTTCTTGGAAGAGATGTGGATGGTCTTCGTGGTGTGGGGCGTGGCGGGTGTGTAGCCTTTCGACGTGGAGCCTGTGACGCTGATGCCGCTGCCACCATTATAATACTTCATGGCTTCGGGCATCCAGCCCTGTATCTGCTTAATGCGTTTGGCATCCGACGGGTGGGTGCTCAACCACGACGTGGAGCCGCCACCGGTGGCCTGCGACATGCGCTGCCAGAAGCTGACGGCCGTCTGCGGGTTGTAGCCGGCCATGGCGGCAAAGATGATGCCTAAGTGGTCGGCCTCGCTCTCATGGTCGCGCGAATACTTGGCACTGGCCCCCTTGGCACCGATGCCAAAGACGGTGCCGGCAACGTTCTGCAGGCTGCTGCTGGCTCCCGCGCCGGCCATGATGGCACCCAGGGCCTGGGCACCGTACTGCTGGCGGATGGCCGTTGACATCTGCTCGGCGGAGTGCTTGGCCACGGCGTGGGCTATCTCGTGGCCCAGGACGATGGCCAGCGAGGTCTCGTCGCGGGTGACGGGCAGCAGGCCCTCATAGACCACTATCTTGCCGCCGGGCATGCAGAAGGCATTCACCTGCGGGTCCTGCACAAGATTGAACTCCCACTGGTATTGCGACACCTCGCTGCCCAGACCGTGGCTGTTGAGATAGTTGACCACGGCAGAGGCCAGACGCTGGCCCACACGCTTCACCATGGCGGTGTTGGCGGCGTTGGTCGACGGCTTGGCCGTCTTCATGTATTTGGCATACTCGGCATTGGAGAGACTCAGCACCTGCTCGTCGCTGACCATCAGCGAGCGGGTGCGGCCCGTGATGGGCACGGTGGACGTGGTGCCACAGCCGACCATGACGGCGGTCATGGCCGACAGGAGGAAAACTTTCAGCGACTTCATGGCTTATGCAAACTTGACCAGGATTCGGAACACTTTGGCGGGAGCGGCATCCCACTGCTGCATGGCCTCCTCGGCATGCTCAGGAGTGACGATGCCAGAAGTGAGCACCTCGTAGGGCGGGTTGTACTTCTTCAGGTAGCGGATGACACCGTCGAAGTCCTCGGGCAGTGCGTTGCGCGAGCCACGGATGTCGAGCTCCTTCTGCACGAAATACTTCGTGGTGAACTCTACGTCCTTCTTCGAGTAGCCGATGCAGATGACACGGCCGCAGAAGGCCACCTCGTTGACGGCCATCTGGTAGGTCTGGGGCGAACCCACAGCCTCGATGACGATGTTCGGTCCCATGGAGTCGGTGAGCTCTATCAGTCGCTCGTGGACATTCTCCTTGGCGGTGTTGATGGTGAAGTCGGCACCTAAGCGCTTGACTATCTCCAGCTTCTCGTCATCGACATCGCAGGCGATGACCTTGGCACCGCGCAGCAGCGAACGGATGACGGCACCCACGCCCACCATGCCGCAACCGATAATCATGACCACGTCAGTGTCGACGGCCTGGGCACGGCTGACGGCGTGGAAACCGACGCTCATCGGCTCGATGAGGGCTGCATGCTCTGAGGTGATGTCGCCCACGGGGATAATCTTTTGCCACGGCAGGGCGATGTACTCACGCATGGCACCGTCGCGCTGCACACCCAGCGTCTCGTTGTGCTCGCAGGCGTTGTAGCGGCGCAGGCGGCAGGCCGGACACACGCCGCAGTTGGTGTAGGGGTTCACCGTCACCTTCATGCCCTTGCGCAGGGTCGACGGCACGTTGGCTCCCAGGCCCACTATCTCGGCGCCTATCTCATGGCCGGGAATGACCTGAGGCTTGGCCATCGTGTTCAGCCCCCGGTAGGTGTTCAGGTCGCTGCCGCAGAAACCTACATACTCTAACTTCAGTAACACTTCGTCGGCTCCGCATGCGGGCCGCTCCATTTCTACCACCTTCATGACGTGTGGCTCTATAATCCGTATTGCTTTCATACTTATTTGTTGTTTAAGAGTTGACAGGTAGACGAGTTGACATGTAAACGAGTTGGTTGCGTTTGCGTCGCACTCAACCTGTCAACTTGTCTACTTGTCAACTGTAATGTTCAAAGTTCAATGATTACTCGCTCATGTTTTTGATGTAGGGCAGCTCGACGAGGTTGCCGAAACCGAAGAAGCGGCGGGCGTTGTCGCAGAGGAACAGTCGTTTCTCGTCGGCAGTCAGCTCGGCCGACTTGCTGACGAAGTCGTAGGACATGCGATAGGTGATGGCCGTGATGGTGCGCGGGTAGTCGGAACCCCACATCAGCTTCTCCATGCCCACCTCGTCGGCTGCCTCGCGGATGGCACGGACGGCTGTCGGAAAGGGGTAGAACTCGTCGTTGAACAGCCATGTGATGCCGCCGCTCTCAATGTAGACATTGTCGTGACGGGCCAGTCGTATCTGGCTGAGCCAGCCGGGACGTGTCACCATGCCGAAATGACCGATGGCCACTCGCAGCCGTGGACACTCCTGGAGGGCCTCCTCCAGCTGGCCGACCTGTGCGTCGCCGTCCATCAGTTCTATGCCGAGGATGATGTCGTGCTGCTCCATCAGGTGCAGCATCTGTAGCATCTCGTCGCCCAGAAACCGTTGGGGCAGGCGGGCGGCGGGCACCTTGATGCCACGGAACCCACTGTGGATGAGGCTTCTGGCCTCATCAAGAAATCCGGGACGGCGCAGTTCTGGCATGCCAAAGCAGAAGAAGCGGTCGGGCCAACGCTGCTGCACCTGTGCGAGGTAGCTGTTCTGCTGGCCGTCGATGAACTCCTGGGTGATGACGGCGGCGCTGACCTGCGCATAGTCCATGTTCGAGAGGAAGCGCTCGGCGGTGTTCTGTCCGTCGGTGAGCCAGGGGGGCAGCATCTGACGCTCCTCGCCGAAGAACAGAAAGCGGCTGCGGTTAGGCTCTAAGGGGTGAATGGGCGCACCATTCACCATCGTGTCAACGTTCAGCCACAAGTGGGCATGTGCATCGATTATGTGTTGGCCCATGATACACGCTGTTGAACACCAATGATTTCCTTTACCTCCTGGACCAGCTGCTCGTCCATGGGCTCGTCTAAGTAGTCAAGGTTGGTCTTGATGGCTTCCGGACGTGTGGTGCTGAACACCGTGGAGGCTATGCGGCTGTTGCTGCAGGCAAACTGCATGGCCAGCTTCTCGATGGGGTAGTGGCGCTGCTTACAGTGCTCGGCTGCCCGACGGCAGGCTTCTACCAGCGGCTTCGGGGCGGGATGCCAGTCGGGCACGCCACGCTCGGTCAGTAGTCCCATGGAGAATGGGGAGGCGGACAGCACACCGACATCGTGTTGCTCGAAGAAGTCGAGGAAGTCGACCAGCTTATCGTCGCACAGGCAGTAGTGGCAGAAGTTCATGACACTCTCTACCATGCCGGCCTCGGCATGCTCGATGACCCAGCGGAGGTTCTCTAACTGCAGGTCGGTGATGCCGACATGCCTGACGACGCCCTCCTTCTTCAGTTCGTGAAGGGCAGGCAGCGTCTCGTCGACCACCTTTTGCAGACCACCATCCATGCGCCCCTGGAACTCGATGTCGTGTACATTAATAATATCTATGTAGTCGATGTGCAGTCGCTCCAGACTCTCGTAGACGCTCTCCTTGGCACGGCGGGCAGAGTAATCCCACGTGTTGACACCGTCCTGACCATAGCGGCCCACTTTGGTGGACAGGTAGTAGCGGTCGCGGGGAATGTCCTTCAGGGCCTTGCCCAGCACGGTCTCGGCCTTGTAGTGGCCATAGTAGGGCGACACGTCGATGAGGTTGATGCCCGACTCGACGGCGGCAAACACCGCGTCGATGCCCCGATGCTCGTCGAACGAGTGGAACACGCCACCCAAAGAAGAGGCGCCGAAGCCGAGCTCCGACACCTTCATTCCTGTGTTTCCTAAGTTCCGATACTTCATCAGTATAGTTAATTATCCATTATCCATTGTCCGTTGGTAGTCATCCGCAAGATAATTACCAGGGAATCATGTCACGCTCGTCAGGGCGATGAGCCTTGTTGTCCTCGTCGAGAATATAGACCTGCAGGTCTTGGAAATAGCCGGTGTCTTCTTGCAGCTGGCGCAGTTCTTCCTTCGTGGCGTCAAAGCCCTTGAACTCCTTGGCCGAAGCGAGGTGGTTGGTAAACTCCAGTTTCTTGTTCTCTCGGTCGAGGACGGAAATCCATTCGTCCTTGGTACGGTCTCCAATAACAAACTTCTTGCTCATAGTATGTCTTACGTTAAAAGTTAATTGTTTTGCAAAGGTAAGTAATTCTTACGAATAACGAGGGGGAATTATGAATTTTTAACCGTGCCGGCGGTAAGCTTTTTCAGACGGCGCTGGGCTTCGTAGGCATCGGGGTAGAGTTCGAGGGCTTTCTGGTAGTTTCTGATGGCGGCATCCTTCATGTGTTCGGCCTCACATTCCTTGCCCAGCATGACGTATTCGGCAGCTAGGCGCTTCAGCAGTTCCTCGCGCCGCTTCAACTCATCCTCCAGGGCATCGATGTGCTGCTGCTGGCGGTTGATGACGTTCAGCTTACGGCGGATGTAGCGCTTAACGTGCGGCTGCTCAATGTCGTAACGGGAGTGGATGGCCAGGAAAAAACTGTGCAGGAAGGCATCGAAGTCCCTGCGGTCGAAGGCGGCCACGGCATCGTGATATTCACGGTCGGCCTTGCTCTCGCTCAGGACCTGGTGCATCAGCTGGCCGTTGTTGTAGCGCTGGGCGAAGGCTACCACTTCGGGGCGAACGAAGATGTCCTGTCGGCGGATGGGTTCTTCTAGGGTGATGCCTTCTAACGACATGCAGCGGCTGAGTGCCACATAGGTCTGGCCTCCGGCAAAGGCTCCTCCGCCGGAGAAGTCTATCTTGACGCTGCGGAAGGTCAGTCCCTGGCTCTTGTGTACGGTGATGGCCCATGCCAGGCGGAGTGGAAACTGTCGGAAGGTGCCCAGCAGCTCCTCCTCTATCTTCTGCTCCTTCTCGTTGAAGGTGTAGCGCATGTTTTCCCATATTTCTTCGCCCACGTCGTACTCGTTGCCGTCCTCGTCGACAACACCGATGATGCCATTCTCGGTGTCAATGCCGATGACGATGCCGATGGTGCCGTTGACCCAGCGCTTCTCCTTGTCGTTACGTACAAAGATAACCTGTGCGCCGGGCTTCAGCTCCAACTCCATGGGAGCGGGTAGGGAGGTGAGTGGGAAGTCACCCCGGATGGTGCCCTTGAACTTGCTGCTGCTGCCGTCCAGCTGGTTGAGCTGTTGCTCGTTGAGCCAGTCGACGGTGTCGCGGCGGGTGGCCAGCGTGACCTGGAAGGCCGTCGAGGCCCTGCCCTGCCCAGAGGCTTCGGCCGTTGTCATGGCGGGGTGTGCGGCATGACTTTCTGACCCGACGACGCGGGTGTTGATGGCGGCGAGGTCTTGGTCGGTGGCCTGGTTTTGGCGGATGCGGTCTAACAGGGCGATGAACGACTGGTCGTTCTGGCGGTACACCTTCAGTAGTTCGATACTGACCAGCTGCATCTGCTGCCACACCTTGGCGGCAAAGAAGTAGGCCGACGCATAGAATGGCTGCATCAGTCGCCACTCGTCCTCCTTGACGACGGGCTCCAGCTGGAAGATGTCGCCCACCAATAGCAGCTGCTTGCCCCCGAAGGGTTCGCGCATGTTGCGGCAGTAGATGCGCAGCACCTTGTCGATGAAGTCGATGATGTCCGCACGTACCATACTTATCTCGTCGATGATGATGAGCTCCAGTTCGCGAAGAAGCTTGATGAGCTCCCCATTGTACTTCAGCGTCTTACGGATGTTGCGGGCCGTATAGCGAGAGTCGTTGGGCAACAGCGGATGGAAGGGAAGCTTGAAGAAGGAGTGCAGCGTCTGGCCACCGGCATTGATGGCAGCGATGCCCGTCGGTGCCAGGATGACATACTTCTTCTTCGTCGTCTGGGCGACATGGCGCAGGAAAGTAGACTTACCCGTCCCCGCCTTTCCGGTCAGAAAGAGCGAGTGACGGGTGTACTGGATAATCTGGAGGGCTTGCTGCCACTCGCGATTCTCCGTGTCTAACTGCATGTTGTCGTGCTGCGTCATGGAGAGGGTGGGCAGGCTACTGGCTGTCAGGGTTTGTTAACCTTCGGCTCCTTCGGTTCTTCGGCAACCTGTGGCTCGTCGGCCTGTGGCTTGGGCTGTGCAGCTTCGGAGTGTTCGGGAATCTTGGCGACGGCATTGCCGTTCTCGTCGAGCACCATCTCTATTGGCTCGGCCGAGGCTACGCTGTCAGTAGCCAGCGAGTCGCTGTCAACAACGGCCTTGAAGTAGCCACCACAACTATACTGGGCCATTGTGATGTCGGCATCGCGGGGCTTTTCAAACTTGGCGTGATACTGCTTGAAGGCAGGGTCGCCAAGGACACTCTCCAAGAAATAGCCGCAGATGGGCAATGCCGTGCGGTTGCCCTGACCCAGTTCGCCGGTGCGGAAGTGGATGCTGCGATACTCGCCACCGACCCATGCACCAACCACCAGCCGTGGGGTGGTGCCAACGAACCAAGCATCAGAGTGATTGTTTGACGTGCCCGTCTTGCCACCGAAATCGGTGTCACCGGCATAGCGGCCTACATAGCCCATAAGGCGTGACGAGGTGCCGCTCATGCCGCCTTGCAGCAACTGTTGTACGAAGAAGGCAGAACGGTAGGACAATGCCTGCCGCTCGGTGGTGGGTGCCTCATAGATAACCTCACCGTCGCGGTCGAGAATGCGCTCCACGAGTACGGGGTCATGAGCCTTGCCTTCGTTGACGGGTGTGCAGTATCCGTTGACGAGTTCCAGCAGGTTGACATCGCTGGCACCCAGGGTGAGCGACGGGGTGGGGTCGAGCTTTGATTTGATGCCCATGTCATGGGCCGTCTTGACCACACGGTCGATGCCGCACTCCTGACCCAGACGTACGGCTACAGAGTTGATGCTCATGGCGAAGGCTTGTTTCAGCGTCACGTCAGCACCTGTAAAGCGGCCGTCGGCATTGGTCGGTGCCCATGTCACCTCCTTGCCGTGGTCGTTGACCTTCATCGAGAAGAACTCGTCGCGGCGGGTGTCGCAGGGGGTGATGCCCTGGTTCATGGCTTCGGCATAGACAAAGAGCTTGAAGGTGGAGCCAGGCTGGCGCATGGCTGTCACCTTGTCGTACTTCCACGTGCGGAAGTCGATGTCGCCGACCCATGCCTTGACATGTCCCGTCTGGGGTTCCATGGCCACAAAGCCACAATGCATGAAATGCTCCATGTAGCGGATGCTGTCCAGCGTCGATATTTCTTTCTCGATGGTTCCCTGCTCGTAGTCAAACAGCTTGACCTTATGGGGCAGATTCAGGTAGTAGTCGATGCTGTCCTGACGGTCGCCATATTTCTGCTTGAGCACTTTGTAGTAGGAGGTCTTCTTGGCCAGGTCTTCTATGAAGTGGGGTATTTCACGGTGCTGCTCGTCCTGCCAGGGGTTGATGTTGCCCCAGTGCTGGTTGAAGATACGCTGCACCTGTCGCATCTGCTTCACGGCAGCCGCCTCGGCATAGCGCTGCATGCGTGTGTCAATAGTGGTATATATCTTCAGACCGTCTTTATAGAGGTCGTAGCCGTTCTCATCGCACCACTTCCGTAGGTGGTTCTTGACGGCTTCACGGAAATACTGTGCCTGACCATCGTAGTTGTTCTCTACGCTATAGTCCAGATGAATGGGCAGCGCCTTCAGCGAGTCGAACTGCTGTTGTGTCAGGTCTTTGTGGTTGAGCATGTTGCTGAGCACTACGTTGCGACGTGACAAGGAGTTCTTCGGGTTGATGCGCGGATTATAATAGGTGGTGGCCTTCAGCAGTCCGACGAGTATGGCGGCCTGGTCGGCGGTCAACTGTTTCGGGGTTGTGCCGAAGTACGTCTTTGCGGCTGTTTTGATGCCGAAGGCGTTCGAACCGAAGTCCACGGTGTTGGCATACATCGTGAGTATCTCCTGCTTGTCGAAGAACATCTCTATCTTCACCGCCGTAATCCATTCCTTGCTCTTCATGATGAGCATCTTCAAGCCAGGAATGTTGCCTAACAGTCCGGTGGAGTATTCTGTTCTGACGCGGAACATGTTCTTTACCAACTGCTGGGTAATGGTGGAAGCTCCTCGGGCATCGTGGTGTACGACGAAGTCCTTGAAGGCGGCAAAGACCCCCTGGAAGTCGATGCCAAAGTGATGGAAGAAACGCTCGTCCTCGGTGTCTACCAGTGCGCTCCAGAAGACGGGGTTGATGTCATCGTACTCCACGGGTGTACGGTTCTCGCTGAAGTACTTGCCTATCAGTACACCGTCCGCACTATACAGTTCTGATGCTTCGGTGGTCTTGGGGTGCATGATGGCGTTCAGGCTTGGTGATTTTCCGAAGAGCCAGAGGAAATTGATGTCGACCATGAACAGGTAGAGCAGGAAGGCCACCACGAAGGATGCGATGCCTGCGGCGGTCTTAATGTACCATCGCCGTCCCTTATACAATCCTTTATACCAATGCCATGCTTGACGGAGTGCATGGCTGACTTTCTCAATGTATTTATTCATAAGATGCTATATAGTTCAAGATTTCTTGTTTGTTGTCGGGGTGGAACCAGCGTACAGCCTTGTCGCGCTTAAACCACGTCAACTGCTTGCGGGCATAGCGGCGCGTGTTACCCTTGATGCGCTCCACGGCTTCTTCGAGTGGCCATCGTCCGTCGAAATAGTCGAACATCTCTTTGTAACCAACGGTGTTCAAGGCGTTTAAGTGGCGATGCGGCTCAAGGTCTCTGGCTTCCTCCAATAGTCCTTCGCTCATCATCTGGTCTACACGGCGATTAATGCGTTCGTAAAGTTCTTCGCGCTGACGGTTGAGCCCAATCTTAATGGTGCGAAACGGACGCGGCTTGTGCTCCCGGGTGCGAAACGACGTATAGGTGCGGCCTGTCTGGTAGCATATCTCCAAGGCATGGATAACGCGGCGGTGATTCTGGCGGTCTACAATGGCATAGTGCTCTGGGTCTCGGTGTCGCAGGTCTTCACAAAGTGCCTCCAGGCCCTCCTCCCGGTATCGGCGCTTCATTTCCTCGCGGATGTCGTCGCGTACGGTCGGTATGTCGTCAATACCATTACATACGGCATCGATATACATCATGGAACCGCCCGATAGCAGGTGTATGTCAGAATGAGCGGCCTCTATGCACGCCAGCACTTCCTGTTCGTACATCGAGGCATTATAGTAGTCGGCGATGCTCTTGGTGCCTACGAAGTAGTGTGTGGCCTGCTGCAGCTGTTCTTCGGTGGGCGATGCCGTGCCAATCTTCAGTTCACGGTAAATCTGCCGGGAGTCGGCATTGAGGATAGGAATGCCATAGTGGCGGGCCAGTTCGATGGTCAGTTCCGTCTTGCCGACAGCCGTAGGTCCGGTGATAACGATGAGTGTAGCCACCTCTCCACGCTTCATGCTCCTCGCCAACTATCTGATGACCCCTCGCTTCGAGTTCTCGATGAACGAGCAGATGTATGCCACCTCTTTCGAGTCGGGGTATTTGGCCCGTGCTTCGGCAATGCCGTCCTTCAGCACGCCTTGCGCGTAGATGATGCGGTAGGCATCGTGGATGGTTTCTATGACCTCGTTCGAGAATCCCCTTCTGCGCAGTCCTATCAGGTTGACACCCGCATAGCGGATAGGCTCCTTGCCTGCAATGACGTAGGGTGGGATATCTTGACTTGTGCGGCTGCCGCCCTGGAACATGATATAGCTGCCCACGCGGCAGAACTGGTGGAACAGACATGCCCCGGAGATGATGGCAAAGTCCTCTATCTCCACCTCTCCGGCAAACTTCGTCGAGTTGCCGATGATGCAGCCGTTGCCGATGATGCAGTCGTGTGCCACGTGCATGTTCTCCATCAGCAGGTTGCCGTTGCCCACGACGGTCTTGCCCTTCGAGGCTGTGCCACGACTGATGGTGACGTTCTCGCGGATGCTGTTGTTGTCGCCTATCTCGCAGGTGGTGTCCTCGCCCTGGAACTTCAGGTCCTGGGGTTTTGTCGAGATGCTGGCACCGGGGAAGAACTCGTTGCCGTTGCCGATGCGTGCGCCATAGTGGATGGTGACGCTGTTGAGCAGCTTGTTGTTGTCGCCGATGACGACATTCTTGTCTATCACGCAGAAGGGACCGATGACGTTGCCGTCACCGATGACGGCCTCCGGGTCCACTACTGCTAAGGGGTGTATCTGGTTCATGTCGTTTCCTTGTTTATTTGTTCTTGACTATCTGTGCGGTGAAGGTGGCCTCGGCAACGACGTGGTCGCCCACGAAGATGTAGCCGCGCATAGAGGATATGCCATGACGGACGGGAGCCAGCAGGTCAACCTTGAAGATGAGTGTGTCGCCGGGAACGACCTTCTGGCGGAACTTCACGCCTTCTATCTTCATGAAGTATGTCGACCAGCGCTCCGGTTCCTCCAGCGTGTTCAGCACCAGCAGTCCGCCACACTGTGCCATGGCCTCTATCTGCAGCACGCCGGGCATGACGGGCTCCTCGGGGAAGTGTCCCTGGAAGAAGGGCTCGTTGGCCGTTACGTTCTTGATGCCCACGATGGTGTTGGCTCCCAGGGCTATCACCTTGTCCACCAGCTGCATGGGGTAGCGGTGGGGCAGCAGTTCGCGGATGCGGTTGACATCCATCACCGGCTCCTCGTTGGGGTCGTAGATGGGTGCCTGTATCTCGTGCTTGCGAATCTCCTTGCGCATCTGTCGCGCGAACTTATTATTTATGGTATGCCCCGGCCGGGTGGCAATGATGCGACCCTTGATGGGCTTGCCGATGAGTGCCATGTCGCCGATGATGTCGAGCAGCTTGTGGCGCGTACACTCGTTCTCCCATTGCAGGGGTTTGTGCTGTATGTAGCCCAGGTCGGTGGCGTCGCGGTGCTCCACGTTCAGCATGTCGGCCAGCTTGTCCAGACGCTCCTGGGTGGTCTGGCGCTCATAGATAACGATGGCGTTGTCCAGGTCGCCGCCCTTGATGAGGTTGGCCTGCAGCAGCGGCTCTATGTCGCGCACGAAGACGAAGGTGCGTGCGCTGGCTATCTCCTTGGCATAGTCCTGCGGGTTGTCGAGGGTGGCAAACTGTGAGTTGATGAACTTCGACTCAAACGAGCACATGGCCGTGAGCGAGAAGTCCTCGTCGGGCAGGATGGTGATGGTGGAGCCGGTGGCCTCGTCCTTCACCTCTATTTTCTTGCGGATGATATACCAGTCTTTCGGGGCGCTCTGCTCCTCGATGCCCACTTCGTTGATTTTGTCTACATATTGGATGGCCGAGCCGTCGAGGATGGGGAACTCAGGGCCATTGACCTGCATTAAGCAATTGTCTATTCCAAGTGCGTAAAGTGCTGACAATGCGTGCTCTACGGTCGACACGCGGACGTCGCCCTTGCCTATCACGGTGCCCCGCTGGGTGTCTACCACGTTCTCGGCTACTGCCTCAATGATGGGTTCGCCTTCGATGTCGATTCGTTGTATTTTGTAGCCGGTGTTCTCCGGTGCCGGATTGAAGGTCACCGTCAGGTTCAGACCGGTATGCAGTCCTTTTCCGAACAGGGAGAAGCTGCCTTTGAGTGTTTTCTGTTTCATATTTGCTATAGATTGTCGGGTTTTTATACTTGCTTGTTACTTTACGCCTTGCCTTTCTTCAGCTCGTCGAGCTCCTTGCGCAGGGCGCTGATTTCCTTGTACATGTCGGGCAGGTGGCGGTAGATAGCCTTGGCCTTGAAGAAATCCTTCGGGTCCATGGCCGGCGAACCGATGAGTGCCTCGCCATTGCCCTTGGTGTTTTTGATGACACCACACTGTGCGCCGATATTGGTCTGGTCGGCTACATGGATATGTCCGGCAAAGCCGGCCTGTCCGCCCACCATGCACCAGCTGCCAATCTTCGTGGAGCCGGCCATGCCAGCCTGAGCCGACATGACGGTGTTCTCGCCGATTTCGCAGTTGTGGGCCACCTGGATGAGGTTGTCCAGCTTGACGCCCTTGTGGATGATGGTCTGTCCCATGGTCGAGCGGTCGACACAGGTGTTGGCACCTATCTCCACATTATCCTCAATGACGACGATGCCCAGCTGTGGAATCTTCTCGTAGCCATCGGCGTTGGGCGCGAATCCGAAGCCGTCGGCACCGATGACGGCACCGGCGTGTATGGTAACATGGCTGCCTATCTGGCATCCGTCGTAGATGGTCACGTTGGGATAGATGCGTGTGCCGTCGCCAATGCGGACGTTCTCGCCGATGTAGGCGAACGGGCCGATGTAGACATCCTGTCCGACGGTGGCTGTGGCGGCGACGAAGGCCAGCGGGTCGACACCCGTCTTCTTGGGCATGGTCGTGGCGTACAGCTGCATCAGCTTGGCCACACACTCGTAGGCGTTGGCCACGCGGATGAGTGTGGCGCTGACGGGATGCTCCAGTTGCAGGTCGTCGTTCACCAGCACAATGGTGGCTTTGGTGTCGTAGATATACTGCGTGTATTTGGGGTTTGAAAGAAACGTGATGGCTCCTTCTTTTCCTTCTTCAATCTTCGCGAAAGTGTTCACGGTAGCGTTCTCGTTACCCTCTACGCGTCCGCCGATGAACTCGGCGATTTGTCTGGCTGTAAACTCCATTTAGCTAAAACGTTTTATAAAACGTGGCAAAGATACAAAAAAAATCTCATATACGTTGATAACAGAGGTAATATTTACGGATTTTTTTGGAAAGCAGCTGCACGTTTAAGATTTCCGAAGCCTCGGCGATGTCCTTGACGGTGCCGTCTTTGTAAAGTATTCCGATGCTGTCGTCCTCTGGGTTGTACATGTCTTTTCCTATCTCCGTGAGCGTCATCAGGTAGCGGGTGTCGGCCAGCGCGATGCCCATCTGGTCGGCGATGCGGTGGGCTATGTCCTGCATATACTCGTCGGTGGGCCGCTGTTCGCTGACCTCCACGCGGAAGAGGTGTCGGTCGAGCATGTCGGCGGCCAGTGTTGCCAGTATACGGTCGTCGCTGTGCTTCCAGGCTTTCAGTGCGCTCCAGATGTCGGAGTCGTCGAGGTCGGCATAGTGGTCGAGGGCCTGTTCATCGAACACGACGTCATCCTTGAGGAAGTAGGCGAGGGCAGGGGCTGCAAACACCTCATGTCCTGTTCGCACCAGGTCGCGGGCCCGTGTCAGCGTGTTGACCAGCACCTTCTCATAGCCCACGGCCGTACGGTGCAGGTAGACCTGCCAGTACATCAGTCGCCGTGTGGTCAGATAGTTCTCGATGGAGTAGATGCCTTTCTGGTCGACCACCAGTCTGTCGTCGGCCACGTTGAGCATCTTGATGATGCGTGCCGACCCGATGTTGCCCTCGGTGACCCCTGTGAAGAAGGAGTCGCGGCGCAGGTAGTCGAGGCGGTCCATGTCGAGCTGGCTGCTGATGAGCTGATGGAAGATTTTGTTGGGATACTCGTCCTTGAAGATGCTGATGGCGAGGTTCAGCTCGCCGTGCAGGTCGCGGTTGATGCGCTCCATCATCATCAGCGAGATGTCCTCGTGGCTGATGCCCTTGATGAGGGTGTTCTCCAGCACGTGCGAGAACGGGCCGTGGCCGATGTCGTGCATGAGTATGGCGGCCTCGACGGCCTCCTCCTCGGAGTCGAAGATGTAGACGCCCTTCTCCTTGAGTGCCTTGACGGCCTCGGTCATGAGGTAGAAGGCGCCGATGGAGTGCTGGAAGCGGGTGTGTCGTGCTCCCGGATAGACGACGGATGCCAGTCCGAGCTGGTTGATGCGGTTGAGCCGTTGAAACAATGAATGCTGCACGATGTCGTACAGCAGTCCACGTTTTATTTTTATGAACCCGAAGACCGGGTCGTTGATAATCTTGTGGGTGTTCATGGCTTACTCGTCGTCCGACATGTCGACGGCCTCAAAGCGGAAGGCCGACAGTGGCAGGTAGTGTACGTCGTAGCCTCCCTTGGCCTTTACGGTGTAAAGCTTTTTCATCTTCTCGTATTTCTTCTCCACCTTCCTGAGCTTTTCGCCGAAGATGACCATGTTGATACGTCCTTTCTCGTTGAGGCTGTCGGTCATGTAGTTGCGCAGCTGGTAGGCGTAGTTGTCGCGTCCGAGCAGGAATTTCGTCCTGGAGTCGAGCCATGCACCGCGTACATCCTGAATGTCTGTGAAGTAGACGGTTGAGTCGCGGAAGGATGCCGAGAAGCCGAACATGTAGACGTGCTGCTTCTGAACCTTCTTGGCCTCTGCTGGCGGTGCGGTGCAAAGCAGCAGCAGAAGTGCTATGGCGATGTGTTTTGCTTGTTTCATTGTCCTAAATATGCTTTGAGTATCTTGCTCTTAGTGTTGCTGCGGAGCCGGCGGATGGCCTTCTCCTTTATCTGGCGTACACGTTCACGGGTGAGTCCGTACTTTTTGCCTATCTCCTCCATGGTCAGTTCGGGCTGTCCGATGCCATAGAAGGCGGTGATGATTTTGCGCTCCCTGTCGTTGAGCATCTGCAGGGCGTTGGCTATCTCGGCGCGCAGCGACTCCAGCACCAGCTGGCGGTCGGCCATGGGCGAGTCGTCGTTGACCAGCACGTCGAGCAGGCTGTTGTCTTCGCCGTCGACGAAAGGAGCGTCGACGGAGATATGGCGGCCACTGACGGAGAGCGCCTCGTCAATCTTCTCCTGTGGCAGGTCGGTCTGCTCGGAGATTTCCTCGACGGACGGCCGGCGCTCGTTTTCCTGCTCAAACTTGCTGAGCATGTGGGCTATCTTGTTCATGGAGCCTACCTGGTTGAGGGGCAGTCGTACGATGCGGCTCTGCTCGGCGATGGCCTGGAGTATGGACTGCCGAATCCACCAGACGGCGTAGGAGATGAACTTGAAGCCGCGCGTCTCGTCAAACTTCTCGGCGGCCTTGATGAGTCCGAGGTTGCCCTCGTTGATAAGGTCCGGGAGCGAGAGCCCCTGGTTCTGATACTGTTTGGCCACACTGACCACGAAGCGCAGGTTGGCCTTGGTGAGGCGCTCCAGTGCCTGCCGGTCGCCTTTGCGTATGCGCTGTGCCAGTTCTACCTCTTCGTCGCTGGACAAAAGTTCTTCCTTACCTATTTCCTGTAGGTATTTCTCCAGTGATTCACTTTCGCGATTCGTAATGGATTTGGTGATTTTCAGTTGTCTCATGTCGTCAGTGTCCTTATAGCAGATTGCAAAAGTAAGGCATTTTTTTGGATTGACCAAAGAAATGCCTTACTTTTTTTTGCCGTTGTCAAAATTTTTCCTTCGGCGGGTGTTATTCGTTCTGCAGGTAGACCACGAATCCGCCGCGCTTGCCGGTGGGGAAGATACCCTTGATGACGAGCATCTGGTCCTTGGCGTCCTTGACGGCCTGTTGCAGGTCGTCGAACGAACGCATCGGTGTGTCGTTGACCACCTGGATAATGAATCCCTTGGGCACGCCGGCCTCCTTCATCTTGCCGCCGCTGACCTTGAGCACCTCCAGGCCGTAGCTGATTTCCAGCTGTTTCTTCTGCGAGTCGGTGACGGGTCGTACATCAATGCCGAGGATGTCCACGTCAGCATTTTTCACCACCTTGGTCGTGCCCTGCTCGTTCTTGAGGGTCAGCTGGGCGGTCTTCTCCTTCTTGTTGCGCAGATACTTCACGCTGACCTTGTCGCCGGGTCGCTTCTGTGCGATGATGGCCTGCAGCTCGCCGAAGTCCTTGACCTTCTGTCCGTCGACGTGGGTGAGCACGTCGCCCTTCTGCAGTCCGGCATCGGCGGCCGCGCCGTCGTCAACGACCTTGTCGACATAGATGCCCTCCATGGTTCCGAAGTCCTCGACCTCCTTGTCCTGGTCCTTCATGGCGTCGACATAGTTCTTGACGTCCATGCCCTGTATGCCTATCATGGCACGCTGGTAGGAGCCGTACTTCTTGAAGTCTTCGACGGCCTTGTTGACGATGGTGGTGGGAATGGCAAATCCGTAGCCGATGTTAGAGCCGGTCTGCGAGTATATCATGGCGTTGATGCCGATGAGTTCGCCACGCGTGTTGACCAGCGCACCGCCGGAGTTGCCTTGGTTGATGGCAGCATCGGTCTGAATCATGGAGCTGACACCCTGGCCCATGGAGCGCGCCTTTGCCGACACGATGCCGGCGGTGACGGTGTTGTTCAGTCCGAGGGGGTTGCCCACGGCCAGCACCCATTCGCCCACCTTGACGTCGTCCGAGTTGGCGATGGTGATGGCGGGCAGGTCTTTGGCATCAATCTTGATGAGTGCCAGGTCGGTGGTCTTGTCCGCGCCAATGATGCGTGCCGAGTATTCCTTCGAGTTCTCATTGAGGGTGACGGTCAGCTCGTCGGCACCGTCGACCACGTGGTTGTTGGTGACGATGTATCCGTCCTTCGAGATGATGACCCCCGAACCGGCGGCCGCCCGCTTTGGTGTCTGCACCTGGCGCTGGCGCTTGCCGCCGTTGCCCTGCTGTCCGCGTCCGAAGAATCCGCCGAAGGGGTCGGAGAAGAAGTCCTCGAAGGGGTCGCTGTATTCCACCGTCTGTACCTTTGAGTTGATGACAGACTTGATGTAGACGACCGATGGCAGCGACTTCTCAGCTGCGTATGTCAGGTCTACGGGTTGTCCTGGTGCTGCGGCCGCTGCTGGCGCTGCCTGCGTCTTGTTGCACGAAGCTGCCGAGAAGGCTACCACGATGAGGTAGAGTGCTGGCATGAAGCTTTTCACAATCTTTTTCATGTTCCTAATTGTTTGTTATTTATTCCGTTAATAATTATGTTTCGTTGTCGTGAAAGACGGGTGCAAATATAGGCGCAAAATATGTTAATCTGCCAATTTGTCGTGTTTTTTTGTCGCATTTTAACACTTTGCCCGCCCTGCTTAACGGCTGTTATACATTAGCCAGGCCCGCTGGCATGTGCGGGGGGCACAGTAGCCAGGGGGCCTGATAGGGGATGGCAGAGCCCGTGCGGGAAAACCGCACGGCACGCGACGGGGCCGGAGCGGGGGCCGTGCAGCTGAACTGCACGGCACGCTATCCGTTCATGGAGAGGAGGAATTCCTCGTTGGAGTGGGTCTGTACGAGGCGGTCGCGGATGGTGCTCATGGCCTCGATGGGGTTCATTTCGGCTATGAACTTGCGGATTATCCACATGCGGTTGAGGGTGGTCTGGTCCTGCAGCAGGTCGTCGCGGCGCGTTGATGAGAGCACCAGGTTGACGGCCGGGTAGACGCGCTTGTTGGCCAGCATGCGGTCGAGCTGCAGCTCGGAGTTGCCTGTGCCCTTGAACTCCTCGAAGATGACCTCGTCCATCTTGCTGCCGGTATCGGTGAGTGCGGTGGCGATGATGGTCAGCGAGCCGCCACCCTCGATGTTGCGTGCGGCACCGAAGAAGCGCTTGGGCTTCTGCAGGGCGTTGGCATCGACACCGCCGGTGAGCACTTTTCCGCTGGCCGGTGCCACGGTGTTGTAGGCACGTGCCAGGCGGGTGATGGAGTCGAGGAAGATGACGACGTCGTGTCCGCACTCTACCATGCGCTTGGCCTTTTCGAGCACGATGCCGGCAATCTTGACGTGGCGGTCGGCGGGCTCGTCGAAGGTAGAGGCTATGACCTCGGCATTGACCGTTCGTGCCATGTCGGTGACCTCCTCGGGGCGCTCGTCGATGAGCAGCATCATGATGTAAGCCTCGGGGTGGTTGGCGGCGATGGCGTTGGCAATGTCCTTCATGAGAATGGTCTTACCCGTTTTAGGCTGTGCCACGATGAGTGCGCGCTGTCCCTTGCCGATGGGCGAGAAGAGGTCGACGATGCGCACCGAGGGGTTGGTGGTGGCAGGGTCGCCGCAGAGGGTGAACTTCTCTTCGGGGAAGAGCGGTGTGAGGTGCTCGAAGGCCACGCGGTCGCGCACCTCCTGAGGGTTACGTCCGTTGATGCTGACGACGTTCGACATGGCGAAGTATTTCTCGTTGTCGTGTGGCGGCCGTACGGTACACTCCACGACGTCGCCGGTCTTGAGCGAGAAGCGCTTGATTTGCTGGGGGTTGACATAGATGTCGTCAGGCGACGAGAGGTAGTTGTAGTCGCTGGAGCGCAGGAATCCGTAGCCGTCCTGCAGGATTTCGAGCACGCCGTTGGCGTTGATGAGCTCCTCGAAGTCGAAGCGCTCCTGGTGGCGTGCTCCGCCGTTCTGCTGTCGCGACATGTTGAGAGCCAGCTCCGGCTGTACATGTGGTGCCAGCGGGCGGTCGAAGATGTCTACCGACGGTATGGCAGCCTGGTCCTCGATGGGCAGGTCGACGACGGTGATGAAATCGGTGCCGTCGCCGGGGTCGCCTTCCCAGACGCCCTCGGGGGTAGCGGCGGTCTGTGTCATCTTATTTTGCAGCTGTGCCAGCATGTCGGGCGTCATCTGCTCGCCGGCGCCCTCCTGGACGGCCGGCTCGGCGGCCTCGGGCACGTCGGCTACCTCGGCCTGCTGGGCGGCCTGCTCCTGGGCGGCCTTCTCGGCAGCCTCGCGGGCGGCTATCTCCGCCAGCTCCTTTTTCGACTTGCGGCCGCGCTTCTTGGGGGCGGGCTTGGGCTCCTCGGCGGTGAGCTCCAGGGCGGGCTGCTCGGCGGGGGCGGCGGCGGGGTCGGCCTCGGCGGCTGAACCGCCGGGCGCTGTGGCGGCTTCGGCCTGTGCGGCCTGCTCGCGCTGGGCCTGCTCCTGGGCCTCCTGTTCGGCAAACAGCGAGTCGAGGGTGGGCTTCTTTTCCGTCTTCTTCTTGCCCTTGGTGTCGAGGTTTTCGCCTTCGCTACCGTTGACGGTATAGACCTTGTTGGTGTCTTTCTTTGCGATGCGTGTACGTTTACGCTTGGGGGTGGGCAGTCCGGCAGCGGTGTTCTCGGCAGCCTTGTCGAGTATGGCATAGACGACCGTCTCGAGTGCGTCGTCCTGTGCTACGCTGACGCCCAGTTCGCTGGCTATCTCCATGAGTTCGGGGATAGGAAGTTTTTCCAGTTCTTCTTTTGTGTACATGACAATATACAGTAATTCGTTAATAATGCTGATAGTGATGATTGTGGATTTGGAAGTGATGTGGCTTGCGCCTGACCGTGCCTTTCGGACGGCTCCATGTTTCGCGGACGGAAACAATAATCCTTTGAAAATCGGACGCAAAGGTACGATAATTTTCCGACATGTCCAAATTTTCTGCCGTTTTTCTTGTCGGTTATCGTTTTTTTCGCTACCTTTGTACCATAATAATATATAAGGTATATGTATATCCCAGACGAAGGAATAAAGTTTGTGCTCAACCCTGGTCCGCGTAAGGACGCCGAGGGTCGCCCCGTGCTCTATGCCATCCCCGTGCCCGGTCGCAAGCTATCGTTCGAGGCCGTGGCCGAAGAAAGCATAGAGCGCGGCCTGACCCACCGTGGCAGCATGGAGGGTGTGTTTTCGGCGTTCCTCGAATTGGCGGGCCTGCTCCTGTCGCGCGGCTATCGGGTGGAGACCCCCATTGGCTCGTTTGCCCCCAAGCTGACGACGAAGGGCGACTTCACCAGTGCCGACGACGTGAAGCCGGGCGACGTAGAGTTTGGCGGCATTGAGTTCCGCCCCTCGAAGCAGTTTCTCAAGGTGGCCGCTGCCAACCACCACCGTCCGCAGCGCCAGCGTCCGCTGCCGGGCCTGCAGCGTCCATCGGCCACCGTGCCTCCTGAGCAGGCGCTGGCCGAGTGCATGACGCAGGGATACACCACCGTGCGCACCTTTATGTACCGTAGCGACATGAAACGGGATGCTGCACGCCACTTCCTCGACAGCCAGTGTGCTGGCGACCAGCCGCTGCTGAAAAAGCGTCGCGTAGGACAGGCCAACATCTACACCTACGCTCAGCCGCCGAAGGCCGACCAATAGCCGTCAGCGAGCGCCCGCTCTGCAAGCAACGCCCGTCCGCTCTACGTTCAGCGGGCGGGCGCTCTGCGTTCAGCGGGCGGGCGCTCTCCGACGGCTACCCCCGCCCAAACTACCCGTTACCCCGTACCTTCCTGCCGGTTTGCCCGTACCTTACTGCGTGCTACCCCCTGCCTTGCCATGTGTTCCCCTGGCCCTGACCCTCCGCTTGTGGCCCTCTGCCGTCCACCATCGCCACGACTTTTTGGCGCAAAGGCTTTGCCGTTTGCGTTTTTTTTGCTACCTTTGCCGAGAAATCGAGCAATGACTACTGAGTAAACGACATGGACATAAAGCAAGCAGAATTCACCCTTTCGGCACCGATGGTGTCGATGTGTCCCAAAGACACCAAGCCGGAGTATGCCTTCATCGGCCGCTCCAACGTCGGCAAGTCGAGCCTCATCAACATGCTGACCAACAACCGCAAGCTGGCCAAGACGTCGGCCACCCCCGGCAAGACGCTGCTCATCAACCACTTTCTCATCAACCGCCAGTGGTATCTGGTCGACCTGCCCGGCTACGGCTTTGCCAAGCGGTCGAAGAAGGAGGTGGACCGCCTTGACCAGATGATTCGCGGCTACATCCTGCAGCGTCAGCAGCTGGTCAACGTCTTTGTGCTGGTAGACATACGTCTGGAGGCACAGCCCATAGACCTGGAGTTCATGGAGTGGCTCGGACTGTCGAGCATCCCCTTCAGCATCGTATTCACCAAGGCCGACAAGCTGACACCCAACAAGTGCCGCCAGGCCATGGAAGCCTATCGGCAGCGGCTCTCTGAGACGTGGGAGGAGATGCCCCCCATGTTCGTCACGTCCGCCGAGAAGCGGACGGGCCGCGACGAAGTGCTCGACTACATAGACCAAATAAACAAGAGCCTGCAGTAAGATGAACGTTTACCTCGACGTACAACACCTGACCAAGTCGTTCGGCGCGCTGACGCTCTTTCGCGACATCAGCTTCTCGGTGGGCGAAGGCCAGAAGGTGGGACTGATAGCCAAGAACGGCACCGGCAAGTCGACGCTGCTGTCCATACTGGCCGGCAAGGAGGGCTACGACAGCGGCGACATCGTGTTCCGCCGCGACCTCAAGGTTGGCATGCTCGAACAGAGCCCCAAGTTCGACCCCGACGAGACGGTGCTCGACGCCTGTTTCAACCATGAGCACGAGGAGGAAAAAGTGCTCAAGGCCAAGCAGGTGCTGACCCAGCTGGACATCCGCGACCTCACACAGCCTATGGGCCAACTCAGCGGCGGCCAGCAGAAACGCGTGGCACTGGCCAACGTGCTGCTGACCGAGCCCGACCTGCTCATCCTCGACGAGCCCACCAACCACCTCGACCTGCAGATGATAGAGTGGCTCGAAGGCTATCTGGCACGCAGCAACCGCACGCTGCTCATGGTCACCCACGACCGCTTCTTCCTCGACCGCGTCTGCTCGGTCATCCTCGAACTCGACGACCACACCATCTACACCTATCGCGGCAACTACGCCTACTATCTGGAGAAGCGCCAGGAGCGCATCGACAACCGCCGCGCCGAGATAGCCCGCGCCAACAACCTCTACCGCACCGAGCTGGAGTGGATGCGGCGCATGCCACAGGCCCGTGGCCACAAGGCCAAGTATCGCGAGGATGCCTTCTACGAACTGGAGCGCGTGGCCAGGCAGCGCATCGAGGAGCGCCAGATACGCCTGAAAGCCTCTAACGTCTACATCGGCAGCAAAATCTTCGAGTGCCAGTATATATCGAAGGCTTTCCGAGGCAGGACTTCCGAGAAGGGAGAAGCGAGTGGCGAAAAGGTTATCCTCAAGGACTTCTACTACAACTTCTCGCGCTTCGAGAAGATGGGCATCGTAGGCAACAACGGCACCGGCAAGTCCACCTTCCTCAAGATGCTGCTCGGCCAGGTGCCCGTCGACGACGGACGCATCGTCGTGGGCGACACCGTCCGCTTCGGCTACTTCTCGCAGGAGGGACTGCAGTTCAACGAGCAGCAGAAGGTCATCGATGTGGTGCGCGACATTGCCGACTACGTCGACCTGGGCGGCGGCCGCAAGCTGTCGGCCTCGCAGCTGCTGCAGCACTTCCTGTTCACCAACGAGCAGCAGTACAACTACGTCTACAAGCTCAGCGGCGGCGAGCGGCGCAAGCTCTACCTCTGCACCGTGCTCATGCGCCAGCCCAACTTCCTCGTGCTCGACGAGCCCACCAACGACCTCGACATCGTCACCCTACAAATCCTCGAGGAGTACCTGCAGGACTTCCCCGGCTGTGTCATTGTCGTCTCGCACGACCGCTACTTCATGGACAAGGTCGTCGACCACCTCCTCGTGTTCAAGGGCGACGGCGTCGTCCAGGACTTCCCCGGCAACTACACCCAGTATCGCGAGTGGGAGAAACTGCAAGGAGCGCAGCGTGCGGAACGTGACGCGAGGAATACTCAAAAAGGGGATAGGACAATGGCAGGCAGCGGACAACAGCAGACCCACACGGACAGTACGCTGTCGTCCGCTGCCGTCCGCGACAAGAACGAAAAGCGAAAGCTGTCGTACAAGGAGAAGCGCGAGATGGAGCAGCTGGAGCGCGACATCGCCGCCCTCGAGGCCGAGCAGCGCCAGATAGAGCAAGCCCTCTGCGGCGGCACCACCTCCGTCGACGAAATCACCGCCCTCAGCAAGCGTCTCCCCCAGCTCAAGGCCGACCTCGACGACAAGTCCATGCGCTGGCTCGAACTGAGCGAGATAGCAGGATAGCCCATGTCGTGCAAAGAATTATAGGCACGAAGATTTGGCAGTCTCGCGAAATGTTGGTAAATTTGCAGCCGATTTGCCGATACGTATATATAAAAAGAAAGCGTTGATACAACAACAATACCCTTCGCAACTGCTGGAGCAGGCCGTGCAGGAGTTCTCACGACTGCCTGGCATAGGCCGTAAGACGGCCCTGAGGCTGGTGCTGCACCTGCTGCGCCAGGATGCTGACGACGTGACCCGCTTTGCCGACACCGTCAGCCGCATGCGACGGGAGGTCAGGCGGTGCCACATCTGCCACAACATCAGCGACAGCGACACCTGTCCCATCTGTAGCGACCAGCGGCGCGACGCCTCCACCATCTGCGTGGTGGAGAACATTCAGGACGTGATGGCCGTCGAGAACACCCAGCAGTATAACGGACGCTACCATGTGCTGGGCGGCGTCATCTCACCCATGGACGGCATAGGACCCGCAGACCTGGAGATAGACTCGCTGGTGGAGCGCGTCAGCCAGGGTGGGGTAAAGGAGGTCATTCTGGCCCTCAGCCCCACAATGGAGGGCGACACCACCAACTTCTATATCTTCCGCAAGCTGGCTCCCTTCACCGATGTGCGCCTGACCATCATCGCCCGAGGCATCAGCGTGGGCAACGAGCTGGAGTACACCGACGAGGTGACGCTGGGACGCTCCATCCTGAACCGCATGCCCTTCGACGGGAAGTAGGATAAGTTAATACTAAAGAGTAAAGAATAAGTTATGAACGCCGAGACAATAGAATTTCTGCTGACCACCATCATGGAGCTGGCCACCCTGGCCTGCGCCTATCTGGGACTCAGGCTCTATAAGAAGAACTGGAAGGTGCGGATGGCCATCGTCGTGGTGCCGCTGCTCATCAATGCCGCCCTCTATGCCGTCTACCAGACCACACCCTTCTTCTATCTTGCCGTTATCCTGCTCATCTGTATTCCCTTCGTATGGCCAAGAAAATCAGCATAGTCATCGTCAGCTACAACGTCTGCCAGCTGCTCGACGAGTGTCTGCAGAGTGTACACAAGGCCCTCGAGGGGCTTGACGGCGAGGTGTTCGTGGTCGACAACTGCTCGACAGACCATACCGTCCAGACCCTGCAGCCGCGCCACCCCGATGTGTGCTTCATTGCCAACACCGATAATGTCGGCTTTGCACGGGCCAACAACCAGGCCATCAGACAGTCGACGGGTGAATACGTCCTGCTGCTCAATCCAGACACCGTGGTCTACGAACCCACGCTCCGAGGTTGTGTGACATTTATGGACGAGCACCCCGAAGCTGGTGGGGCAGGGGTGCGCATGCTCAACCGCGAGGGACTGCCGGCACCGGAGTCGCGACGGGCCGTGCCCACACCCTGGGTGTCGTTCCTCAAGATGCTGGGCTTCACCAAACGCTACTACATGAGCCACCTGCCGTGGGACAAACCTGCACGCATAGAGGTCATCAGCGGTGCCTTCTGCCTGCTGCGCCGAAAAGCCATCGACCAGGTGGGCATGCTCGACGAGGACTACTTCATGTATGGCGAGGACATCGACCTCTCGTTCCGCCTGCTCAAGGGCGGCTGGCAAAACTGGTACCTGCCCTTCGACATCGTCCACTACAAGGGGGAGTCGACCGAGAAGTCGTCCTACCGCTATGTGCATACCTTCTATCAGGCTATGCTCATCTTCTTCCGCAAGCACTATGGTCACCTGAACTTCCTGCTCTCCATACCCATCCAGGTGGCCATCTATTTCCGTGCCTTCATCGCCCTGATGAACATGCTGGGCGACCGGCTGCACACTTTCGTCCATCCTCACCAAGACAAGAAATGACCACCGCACCGAACATACGCCTCAGGGCCGTGGAGCCCGAAGACCTCGACCTGCTCTACCGTATAGAGAACGACCGGCTGCTCTGGAACGTGGGCACCACCAATGTGCCATACTCCCGATATACGCTCCACGACTATATCGCCACCTCTAACGACGACATCTATGCCGACCGACAGGTGCGGCTCATCATAGAAGATGCCGACGGGCAGACCGTGGGCCTCTGCGACCTGGTCAACTTCAACCCTCAGCACCTGCGGGCTGAGGCCGGCATCGTCATCCTCTGCGAGTACCGGCGAAGGGGCTATGCCCGCGAGGCCATTGCACAGCTCTGCCGCTATGCGCAGACCGTCGTCCACCTTCACCAGCTATATGCCGTGGTCAGCACCGCCAATGGTGAGGCCCTCGGCCTGTTTCGTAAGGCTGGGTTCGACCGTGAGGCCATCCTCCGCGATTGGCTCTTCGACGGACGCAGCTATCATGATGCCGTGCTCATGCAACGCATCCTATAATGTCACGCAACGCGTCCTGTAATGTCACGCAACACTCCGTCATTCCTCGCGCGTACATTAATATATTAGGGGGCTACGCACCAAAAGCGGAAAAAACGCGGTTTTTCGAAAAAAAAGTGGCGAAAAAGTTTGTCAGTTCCGAAAAAAGCATTACCTTTGCATCCGCAATCGAGAGAGATGCTCCTCCACAAGAGGAAAACAGGCGGAAATAGCTCAGTTGGTAGAGCACAACCTTGCCAAGGTTGGGGTCGCGGGTCCGAGTCCCGTTTTCCGCTCCACATGTTGAACAAAAAAGAGCACCACGGGATTGGCCCGTAGTGAAAAATGCCCAGGTGGCGGAATTGGTAGACGCGCACGTTTCAGGTGCGTGTGCCGCGAGGCGTGCAGGTTCGAGTCCTGTTCTGGGCACTCTTTTTTCTTCATCATTTCATGTGTTGGAGAGGTGGCGGAATTGGTAGACGCGCTACTTTGAGGGGGTAGTGTCAATTGCGACGTGGGAGTTCGAGTCTCCTCCTCTTCACCACCATTCTTCCCGAAGCAATTAATTGCGGAAATAGCTCAGTTGGTAGAGCACAACCTTGCCAAGGTTGGGGTCGCGGGTCCGAGTCCCGTTTTCCGCTCTTTTTTTTATACACAGGAAAACAACCAAACTCTGAATGAATTTATACTTACGCTACTTTGACAGAGAAATTCTAGTCAATACTGTTGATGAGGCCATTGCTTTCTTGGCTGACATCGACGAAATAGGAATGAATCCCGAACTGGAACAGGACATACGCGACTATGCCGCAAGCGATGTCTTTTATCCCAAGCGCTACAAGATAAGACCACGCATCTACTTTATCATCATCAAGACGGAAGCTGCCAACATGGCCGACTTCAAGGACAAGAAGGCCGTACGCAATCCGGTAGGCAACAAGGCGACACCCGTGCTGACCAAACTCAACGAGGAGTTGCCTGGATGGTATGAAGGAACCATTGACTTCAAGCGTGTACTGCTGGTGCCGGGCACCGGAAAGTTTCAGTATCGCGACACCCACTTTGTGGCACGCGTGAAGGCTATTTCGGGCATCGACTGCTATAACCGCATCGTCGACCACTTGAGTCAGCGGGTTGACCCCCGCAGCCAGTTCCCTTCGGCAAAAGGCAAGAATTTCAAGTTTCACTACCTGGGCATGTGTAAGTAAGCGCATACAGGTAAAGGACGGAAAATAAAGCGGTAAGCAGCAAACGATGAACAAGGTAATGCTTATTGGGAATGTGGGACTGGAACCCGAAGTGCGCTATGTCGAACAGGGGGTGGCCGTGGCACGACTGCGGCTGGCCACTACGGAGCGCGGCTATACGTTGCCTAACGGCACACAGGTGCCAGACCATACCGACTGGCACAACATCATTCTCTGGCGTAAACTGGCCGAGGTGGTAGAGAAATACGTACACAAAGGCGATAAACTGTATATTGAGGGCCGTCTGCGCTATAGCACTTATGACGACAAGCATGGGCAACGGCAATATGTGACGGAGGTGTGGGCCGACAACATGGAAATGTTGACACCCAAACCGCGCGAATAAGCATGGACGACTTCTTACAAGTATTCAACGGGGTGACGCTCATGTCACCATCACCGGAAACAATCTGTTCTGGCATTATGGCCTGTCTGTTGTTGTTGCTGTCAGGCTTTGCCTCGGGTTCGGAGATAGCCTTTTTCTCGCTATCGCCGCAGGACTTGAATGAACTGGATGAGGAAAAGTCGGAAACGGATGCCAGCATTAAGCAGCTGCGTGAAGATTCTGAGCGTACGCTGGCCACCATTCTCATCACCAACAATCTGGTCAACGTGACCATCATCATGCTTAGTGGCTATTTCTTCAATCACACGGTGGACTTTGGAAACTCGTGGTGGCTGCAGTTCATCTGTATGACGGTGCTGCTGACCTTCCTGCTCTTGCTGTTCGGCGAGATAATGCCCAAGATTTATTGCAGTCAGCACCCCCTGCGATTCTGTCGCAAGGCGGTGGGCGGCATCATGTTCTTCCGCAAACTGTTCTATCCGTTTGCCAGCCTCGTGATGCATTCCGGCCGACTGGCCGAAAGGGTCGTGCAGCCCGATAGCCACCAGTTAAGCGTTGATGAACTGGAACAGGCCCTGGAGCTGACCGACAAGGAGGAGATAAAAGAAGAACAGCGCATGCTGGAGGGCATAGTACGCTTTGGCGACGAGACGGCAAAGGAAATCATGACCTCTCGTCAGGATGTCGTCGACTTGGATTTCCGTTCCTCGTTCGATGAGGTGCTTAAGTGTATCGTGGAGAACAACTATTCGCGCATACCTGTCTATCAGGACAATAGCGACAATGTCCGTGGCATACTCTATGTCAAGGATTTGCTGCCGCACCTGACGAAAGGCACCAACTTCAGATGGCAGTCGCTCATCCGTGCGCCATACTTCGTGCCGGAGACTAAGAAGATAGACGACCTGCTGCGTGAGTTCCAGGAGAACAAGGTGCACATAGCTATCGTCGTCGATGAGTTTGGCGGCACCAGCGGACTGGTGACACTGGAGGATGTCCTCGAGGAGATAGTCGGCGAGATAAACGACGAGTACGACGAAGACGAGAAGAACTATACGCGGCTTAACTCGAACACCTATGTGTTTGAGGGTAAGACGTTGCTGAGTGACTTCTACAAGATAATGAAGCTGGACGATGAGACCTTTGACCAGGTGGCAGGCGATGCTGACACCATTGCCGGACTGCTGTTGGAAATCAAGGGCGACTTCCCCAAGCTGCATGAGCGGCTGGACTATGAAAACTTCACCTTCGAGATACTGGAGATGGAGGAGCGCCGTATCTCAAAGGTGAAGGTCGTCGTGAAGCGGACTTAGCTTTTTTACCTTACCATCCAAGATTCGGCCAGCCTACGGCATAGTACCATGCCATGTGGCGGATGAGGTCGTTGTAGCGGTATTTGACGACGCTGTCCTCATACTTCTGCATGGGGAAAAACATGCTCATGGAGCCTTGACGGCTAACGTCGAAGGTCGGCATGTCAGCGTATGACACGTAGTTGGCATGCCACAGATTACTGCCTAACTGATAGACAATGGCCTGCTGATAGGCATTGAGCCAGTTTTGATAGGCTGTCGCATCGTCGGCAAGGGCACGCGAGATGACATCCTGCATGTCGTACATGACCTTCTCGTTATCCTGGTCGAGATAAGCATAGTAATAGGTGACATCCTTCATCTGCGGATTAGCTGTGACCCAGTCGTTGACGGCTGGCAGCACGGCGGCAGTGGCACTGGCCAGTGACGGCATGGCTGACAGACGGACGGCAGCAATGGGCAGGTGGCCATTGACGCGGTCCACCTGGGCATGGAAGTCGTCGCAGATGGCCTGACACATCGTGGCATCGTCCTTGATGAACAGGTCCTTGGTGATGGTGGTGTATGGAGCCCCCATGCCAGGCGTCTCTGAGGGTGGTGCGATGAGGTAGGACGCACAGCGTTGCAGCTCATAGGCCACCTCAGCATTCATCATGTTGCAGCAGTCGCAGAAGATGAACTTCCATGGTGTGCCCAACTGCTGAAGGGTGCGTGCCAAGGTGGGAATGTTCATCCACTTGGACAGGTCGCTTTGTGCAGAGCTGTTGTTGCCATTGTCAACACCGTATGCACGGTGGCTCTGCTTGGCGACGGTGGTGGCTATGGTGTCTGACTCGATGACCCAGCCGCTGCCATGACCCCACAGCACCAGACCGTAGTCGTTGGCAGGACACATGGTGATGATGCGTTGCAGCACTTCGCTCATGACGCGGGGGTCGGAGGAGATGAAGTCGTCAGTAAACGTGTACAGCGTGTCTACTGGCTGCCGGGCGTCATTGCTGATACGCACGATATAGGGCTTATGGGTGCTGTTGCTGTGGTCGATATAGGCTACGAGGTTGGTGTTGGACGACACCGACTTCATGCCCGTAACCATCTCGTCAAGGTCAGCCTGGAAGAAACTGCTCAGATTGTTCTCGCCCGACATGTAGACAATGACCGTACGGTCGGCCATGGAGGGGATGGACGGGCCGGCGGGGCCGTCGTCCTTACTGCACGACTGTAGGCACAGGGCCAGCACACCAGCCATGGCTACAGAAATCAAGAAATGCTTCATATTCGTCATATTTTGGTGCAAAGATACGAATAATATGAGGATTTTTCGTAACTTTGCGCCTAAATTTTCGGAACGATGAAGAAATTAACGGTTATCATAGCTATATTATCCCTTTTGACGCTGAACCTTCAGGCACAGGAGGTGCGCGGCGACTATTTCGTGCAATGCGAAGACACCTGTTCGCATATACATGGCATTGACATCAGCCACTATCAGGGCAATATATTCTGGGAGACCATCGGCGACAACACTAAGATGGCCTATGTCTACCTGAAGGCCACTGAGGGCAGCGGTAATATTGATGCAACCTTTGAGCGTAACATTCAGATGGCCACCAGCCACGGCCTGAAGGTCGGCAGCTATCATTTCTACCGGCCGAGGATAGACCAGCGCCAGCAGCTAATCAATTTCCGTTCGCAGTGTCTGCCTCGCGAGCAGGACCTGATACCTATGATAGACATAGAGACTACCGGCGGACTGTCAACAGATGTTTTTTGCGATTCGCTGTTCTATTTCCTTGACCTTGTGGAGGAAGTCTATCACCAGAAGCCATTGCTATATACCTATCGCAACTTCTACAACAAGCACCTGCTGGGTAAAATTGACGACTACAAAATCATGATTGCCATGTACACTGACGAGGAACCAGTGCTGGCTGATGACCGCGATATTACCATGTGGCAATATACGGGCAAGGGCCGTATTCCCGGTATCAGCGGCTATGTGGACAAGAGCCGGTTCATGGGCAACCACAATTTGCGCGAAATACGCTTCAAACACTAATTTGCCAGTTATCCATACCAAAGGGATGCTCACTCCTCAATATGCGAGAGCGAATGGGCGAAGTTGGACAGGAAATTGGTGACGGCCTCGCTGGGGTAGTACTGCATGTACTTGGCTGAGTGCTTGACATGCCAGAACATGGCATCGGAGTCGCTGCTACGCACAAAGATGCTCTTGCCCTGAGTGAAGTACCAGTTGGCGGCGTTCTTCTGCGTCAGTTGGAATATGTCGTTTACCACCTGACGGATACTTTTGTCTATGGTGAGGTCGGTGAAGCGAATTTCAGCGTCAGAGAACAGGAACAGTTCTTTCAGCAGTGCCCCTTCCAGCTGTGCCATACGCTCCATGCGTAGCCGGCGAATCCATTGCTTCAGTTGCTCATAGTCCAGCGGGTCCTTTGTCGTGCGCAGATAGGTGCCCAGCATGATAAGGTGGCGCAGACTGATGCCTTGTGTCAGTATGTAGCGGGCTATGCTAAGCATGTTGAGCAAGAGTTCATAGGTGGGATTACCGTCACCGGCCTCGGCGGCAATCTTCTGCAGCCTGGCATTGAGCAGAGGGTTGGTCAGCTCTTCATGCTCATGCTCCTCATAGCGCTCGGTGTTGTCGTCATAGAACTGCTGACGCAGGGTGGGCGAGAGCTGTAGGAAGAAGTCATCGTCGCGCTGCAAAATGGCATCGGCTATCCATGGCGTGACACCATGGATTCGGGAAATCTGATAGAGTTTTTCCCATTTCCATTCTGACATAGGTTCCACGGCCTCCTTCTGGCCGAAGGCACCGTGGCGTAGCAGCCGGAGAAAATTGCGTTGTATGATATCCACCTTGATATTACGGTTAGGGTTAATACATGTGTTAGCTTACTCCAAAGTCAGCTATATCGCTTCGGATAGCGGAAAAGGATGGCCAGTAGTGCCATGACACCTATGGCCATAGGATAATAGAGGTAGGGTATGATGCTGACCGGGTTCAGCTCGGCTAGGCCAGCAGCCATCAGCAGTTGGGCACCATAGGGAATGAGCCCCTGGATGCAGCATGAAAAGGTGTCGAGGATAGAGGCTGCCTTGCGGTTGTCTACGCCGTAGCGGTCGCCTATCTGTTTTGAGATGCCGCCTACGGTAAGTATAGCTACCGTGTTGTTAGCAGTACATAGGTCAACCAGTGACACAAGGGAGGCTATCGAAAGTTCGGCACCTCGCTTAGTGCTGACATGGCGTGTCAGTAATTGTATGATATAGTCGATACCTCCGTTCTGACGGATAATCTCAAGAAGTCCACCGGCCATCATCGTGATAATGACTAGTTCGCCCATGCTGGTGATGCCCTGGCCCATAGCCCCCATCATTCCGAAGACGTCAAACGAACCGTCGAGCATTCCGATGATGCCGGTAAGGATGATGCCCAAGGTCAGTACTGCCATGACATTCATACCGAAGATGGCGGTGACGAGGACGGCCATGTATGGTATTACCTTCGTGTAGTGTACCTCGTCAACGTGCTGCGGTGCATGGATGTCTTCACCAATAAAGATATAGAGGAATAGTATCAAGATGGCAGCCGGAAAGACGATAAATGAGTTGACGCGGAACTTGTCGGATAGTCGGCAACCCTGTGTCTGGGTGGCCATGATGGTGGTGTCGGAAATGAATGATAGGTTGTCGCCGAAAAAAGAGCCGCCAACCACAACGGCTGTCATCAGGGGAATACTGGCATTGGTCTCGGCGGCTACACCAGCGGCTATAGGAGTCAGGGCGACGATGGTGCCTACGCTGGTGCCTATAGACAGCGAGATGAAACAGGCGGCTAAAAACAGTCCTGCGAGCAACATGTTTCCTGGCAACAGTTGCAGGGCCAGGCTTACCGTAGCATCGATGGAGCCCATTGTCTTGGCACTGTTAGCAAAGGCACCTGCCAAAACGAATATCCACAGCATCAACATCATCTGGCTGGTGCCGGCACCACGGCTGTAGATGTCTATGCGCTCACGCAGTGGCCGTCCGCCAAAAATAATGATGGCATAGATGGATGCCAACATGAATGCCACCGTGATAGGTACTTTATAGAAGTCGCCAGCCACGATGCTCGTGACCAGATACATCACGATGAACACGAGAAGCGGCGATAGTGCTTTTAGTCCTTTAGTCATTCAGCCATTTTTCCAGTTCGTCGACGATGTCTGTGGCCACGGCTTGTTTGGACTTGCGGTCGAAGTCTTTCTGTTGGCCGTGCCGTGTAATGATGCTAATCTGGTTGTCGTCGCTTTGGAAGCAAGTGCCGGCATTGCGCAATGAGTTGAGCACGATGAAATCGAGGTTTTTCTTCTCCAGTTTGTGTTGGGCATTGTGGTGCTCGTCGTTGGTCTCTAAGGCAAAGCCTACCAACACCTGACCGTCATGCTTCATGCGGCCAAGGGCTGCGGCAATGTCATGGGTAGGCTGTAGACGAAGTACAAGTTCGTTACCCTCGCGCTTGATTTTCTGACTGGCCACGGTGGCGGGCTTGAAGTCGGCCACTGCGGCGCAGAGAATGGCGGCATCGCTATTGGCAAAGTCTTTTGTGGCGGCGTTGTACATATCCTCACAACTCTCCACATCCACACGGTGGATGCGTGCTACAGCATCGGTGGGGAGGTTGGGGCGTAGCTGCGTGCTGACAGGGCCTGCCACCAGCGTGACCATAGCCCCTCGCAGCGCACACTCCTCAGCCAGCGCGAAGCCCATCTTGCCACTGCTGTAGTTGCCAATGAACCGCACAGGGTCGAGCTTCTCGTAGGTCGGCCCGGCGGTGATAAGGATTTTCTTACCGGCGAGTGATGGCAGAGGGGTGGGGTGGGACTGCTGCGTAAAAAACTGCTCCAGGGCTTTCACTATCTGGTCGGGCTCCTCCATGCGGCCTTTCCCCTCCAGACCGGAAGCCAGAAAACCGCTTTGGGGTTCGATAACGTAATTGCCGAACGACTTCAGTTTCTTGAGGTTGGCCTGTGTTGTGGGGTGTTGATACATGTCCAAATCCATAGCGGGGGCTATGAAAACGGGTGCCTTCATCGACAGGTAGGTTGTAATGAGCATGTTGTCTGCCACGCCGTTGGCCATCTTTCCCAGTGTCGAGGCCGTACATGGTGCAATGAGCATGGCATCGGCCCACAGCCCCAGGGCGACATGCGAGTGCCATGTGCCGTCACGCTGTGAGAAAAAATCGCTGATGACGGGCTTCTGGGTCAGTGCCGACAAGGTGATGGGGGTAATGAACTCCTTGCCGGCAGGGGTGATGACCACTTGCACCTCGGCACCCGCCTTGACGAGGCCGCGTATGATGTAACAGGCTTTATAGGCTGCTATGCTGCCTGTAATGCCTAATACGATTTTCTTGCCTTTCAACATGTTTCCTTACTTGTTTGCTTCCCGTAGACGGATGCGTGTCAGCACCTGCTTAGTGTTGTAGGTGAAGTCACCAGCCAGTATCCAGCTATAGTAGCCGGGGTCGAAGCGCAGCACGTCGGCAACAGGTATGCCCTTGTGCTTGCCGAAGTTGAACACCTCTGTGCGCACGCCCTTGACATCGGCCCATACGATGCGACCGGCAAAGTCGACATTGTCGTTGAGCTTCGAGAAATCTGCCAGCGTCTGCATGTCGTTCTCCAGCACTTTCTCCGGGTCTTCATTGGCACCGGGGGCGTACTTGTCGAGCTCGCCCATCAGCACACGGTAGGTCGCTTCGGTGTCCTGGTCGGCGCGGTGGGCTTCAAAGTCGTCCTCCATCTTGCGGCCACAATAGAACTTATAGGCGGCAGCCAGATTGCGACGCTCCATACGGTGGAAGATGGTCTGTGCGTCGATGAGGCGACACTTCGAGAAGTCGAAGTCAATGCCTGCCTTGAGGAACTCCTCAGCCAGCAGGGGCACGTCAAAATGGTTGGAGTTGAAGCCTGCGATGTCGCAGCCAGTGAATACGTCGTGTATCTTCTGGGCAAGCTGTTTGAAGGTCGGTTTGCTTTTGACGTCATCATTGCTGATGCCTGTCAGTTTGACCACCTCTTCGGGAATCTCTTTTTCAGGGTTTATCAGTTCGTTGCCCCGTACTTCGCGCCCGTCGGGGAACACCTTGATATATGACAACTGGATGATACGGTCCTTTACAAGGTCAAGGCCCGTGGTCTCCAGGTCGAATACCACCAAAGGCTTTTGCAGATTCAGTTTCACTTTGCTACTTTGTTTACTTTCTTTTTTACTTATATACCTTTTGCCATCAGTCTTAGTCGCTAATCAGCATGGGCATCATCAGCATCAGGATGTCTTGGTTTTCAGGCTGTTCGGAGGGTAGCACTAATCCGGCACGGCTGGGGTCTGCCAACTGAATGATGACCTCCTGGCAGTCGAAGTTGCTCAAAATCTCGATGAACGACGAACCCTTGAAGCCGATGCTCATGGGCTGGCCGTTATACTCGCACGACATGCGTTCGGTAGCGGTCTTGGAAAAGTCGAAGTCCTCGGCGTCCAACTGAAGCGTGCCGCCATCTACATGGAAGCGGATAAGGTTGCTCGAATCGTTGGCGAAGGGCTGCACACGGCGCAGGGCTGCCAGCAGACCTTGACGGTCGACGGTCAGCAGGTTGGGGTTGTTCTGCGGTATGACACTGTTGTAGTTGGGATAGCGACCCTCGATGAGGCGGCAGATGACCTCACCGTCACCGTAGGCAATGCGGGCGTTACGCTCGTCGAAGCTGATGACGACATCGCTACCGTCCTTGCCCAGCAGGCTCTTCAGCAATGATGCCGGCTTCTTGGGCAGGATGAAGGCGGCCGGCTGGTCGCTGTGTATGCTCAGCACCTTGTTGCGCACCAGCTTGTGGCCGTCGGAGGCTACGATGGCCAGACACTCCGGAGTAAGGTCGAAGTAGATGCCGTTCATGACGGGGCGTAGCTCGTCTTGTGCCGTGGCAAACAGCGTGCGGTTGAGATTGTCGGCCAGCAGTGTGTTGGAGATGACTATCTGTGTGGCGTTATCGCCGATGGCTTGTGCCTGCGGATATTCGTCGGCATTGTCTACCGGCAGTGAGAACATACCATTCTGATAGGAAATCTTGGCAATGTTCGATTGCAGGTCCACGTCGAAGGTGATAGGCTGCTCGGAGAAGCCCTTGACGGCTTCCAGCAGGTCGTGGTTGCCTATGGCAAAGCGACCAGCAGCATCGCTGTCGGTCAGTTCCAGTTCTGTCTTCATCACGTTTTCGCTATCGGAGGCTGTCAGTCTGAGCATGTTGTCCTGAACGTCAAAAAGAAAGTCGGCCAGGATGGGCAGTGCGTTTTTACTGTTGATTACTCTTGATAGTGCAGTGAGTTTGCTGCTAAGTGCAGTGCTTGATACGGTAAATCTCATGGGATATATTCTTTTTATTGTTTGTTCATGTTTGCGTAATTGAGCACAAAAATACAAAAACTCTTGGTCAATCACAAAAATATTTCGGGAAAAATGCTTAATTTAGAATTATTTTCCGTAATTTCGCAATCTGAAACGAGAAATCATCTAATATAACTAAGGTTTATAACAAGAAAAATTATGGATTTAACAGGTAGAATTATTGCAGTAATGCAACCTCGTAGTGGCGTTTCACAGCGCTCTGGAAACTCATGGATGGTACAGGAGTTCGTTTTGGAAGTTCCCGGCCAGTTCCCCCGTCACATGGTTTTCAATGTCTTTGGTGAAGACCGCCTCAAACAGTTTAACATTCAACAGGGCCAGGACTATACCGTGTCGTTCGACATCGATGCACATGAGTACAACGGTCGCTGGTTTAACGATATCCGTGCCTATAGTGTGGTGCCTGCTTCAGCTGCTGCCGCTCCAGCAGCCGAAGGTGTAGCTGCTCCTGCCGCCGCTCCGTTCCCGCCGCAGCAGCCTGTTGCCGGAACTGCTGCCGCCGCTCCGTTCCCGCCCTCACAAGAGCCCGCTGAGGAGGGCTCCACCGACGACCTTCCCTTCTAATACTTCTTTTAGCAGACAGACACATTTCGTTCGTACAGAAAGGCAGGTAAGTAAATGAGAAAGACGATGTGGAGCCTGGCGGTGATGACGCTATTGGCCGTTGTAGGGGTGTCGTGCGGCGGACGCAAGCACGATGCCGCCTACTATGAGCTGATGGTCGACAGCATCCGTAAGGCCGAACAGGTGAAGGACATCCAGAAGCGGTCGGGGATAAACAACGACCCTGTTGATGCCTTCTTCGACTCGCTGCACATCCACTCGCTGCCTATCAGTTCGGCAGGCAGCAACTTGGCCCGTTTGGGCTCGTTTACCAATGTGCCCATGACCCTCAACGAACATTTCGGCTATCCCGTCAATGCCAAGCTGAAGGCCATGCAACTGCCCAGCAGGCATCGCCGTCAGGTGGTCTTGCTCGCCGAGATGCTGGACTCCATCACGCCTTCACTCTATGTGTACACCATGGACCGTCGCCACCAGCCCGTTGACTTGCTCTGCATCTACGAAGAGAAGGCGGAGGACCATGCCGACGATTTCGGCAAGACCTACACCGAGTATTTCATCACCAGCGACTATGTGATTACCTTGTTGAGCTACTATCAGTCGCACGACGAGGAACGCAAGCCGGAGCTGATGCATACGCGGCGCTATGTCATTAACAGCGAGGGGCGCTTTGAGGAGACCATCGTGGAACTATAGTAAATGGTGTTGGGTGATGGGTGTTGGGTGATGGTGATGTGTAATTGCCAGTAGCAAACCACCATCACCCATCACCCAACACCAAATTGAATCATAATAGTTTAGCGAGGCGGCTGCGTAGCAGTTCCGCCTCGCTTTTCCTAATGGCCAGCACTATCTGGCAAGTGTTGTCAAACTGCTGGCTGACAATGCGCGGATTCATTTCCTTGACGATACGCATCACATCGTTCATCTGCGGATAGGAGAAGGTATAGGTCACCCGTTCCTCCACCTGACGTGTCTCTATCTTGCAGTGGCTGATGGCATCGGCGGCAGCTTCGCGGTAGGCCACGATGAGCCCGCTGGTGCCCAGGTTCACACCGCCATAGTAGCGCACGACGACAATGAGCGTGTCGGTCAGCTCGTTGCTGTTGATTTGCCCCAGGATGGGCTTGCCGGCCGTACTGCTGGGTTCGCCGTCGTCGTTGGCGCGGAAGTCGGTGCGTTCAGCACCAAGCATGTAGGCGTAGCAGACGTGGCGTGCGTCGTAGTATTTCTTGCGGTATTCGGCCACAATGGCTTTCACCTCGTCGGCCGTCTCAACGTGGTGGGCAAAGGCGAGGAACTTGCTCCGTTTTTCGGTGTAGTAGCCCTCGCCTTTGTCAGCTATTGTGCGATACTCGTCAGTCATTCCTCGCTTTACGATAATTTATGGATGACCAGTCCGGAGCGAAGCTTCGGCTCAAACCAGGTAGCCTTCGGCGGCATGATTTTGCCGCTGTCGGCAATGTCCATGATTTGCTGCATGGTGACCGGATAGAGCGCCAGCGCCATGCGCATCTCGCCACTGTCCACGCGCCGCTTCAGCTCGCCCAGGCCGCGCAGGCCGCCGACGAAGTCTATACGCTTCGACGAGCGCAGGTCGCCAATGTTTAGTATCTCGTCCAGTATCAGTCGGCTGCTGATGTCCACATCCAACACACCGATGGGGTCCTTGTCGTCGTAGGTGCCCGGCTTGGCCTTCAGGCTGTACCAGTGCTGGTCGAGATAGAGTGAAAACTCGTGCAGCTGCTGGGGCTTATAGATGTCGGTGCCCTTGTCCTCGACGGTGAAGTTATGGGCCAGGGCCTTTAGGAACTCCTCGGAACTGAGACCGTTCAAATCCTTCACCACGCGGTTGTAGTCGAGAATGGTCAGCTGGCTGGCCTGGAAGCACACGGCCATGAAGTAGTTGTACTCCTCGTCGCCACGGTGGTTGGGGTTCTGCTTCTGTTTCTCCTGTCCCACGAGGGCTGCGGCAGCCGAACGGTGGTGGCCGTCGGCTATGTACAGGCTCGGCATCTTGGCAAACTCGCTGGTGATGGTCTGCATGTCCTGCTCGTCGCTGATGAGCCAGAACTGATGGCGGAAACCGTCGATGGGGGCTATGAAGTCATACTCCGGCTCCGTCTGTGCATAGCGCATGATGAGCGCGTTGAGCACCTCGTTGTCGGGGTAGGCGAAGAACACCGGCTCTATGTTGGCATTGTTCACACGCACATGCTTCATGCGGTCTTCCTCCTTGTCGCGGCGTGTCAGCTCATGCTTCTTGATGTTGCCTTTCTGGTAGTCGTCGGTATGGGCGCACACCACCAGACCATATTGTGTCTTGCCCTGCATGGTCTGCGCATATATATAATAATGTTCGCGCGAGTCCTGCACCAGCCAGCCCTTCTCCTGAAACTTCCGGAAGTTCTCGGCAGCCTTCTCGTAGACGCGCTGGTCATACTCCGACGTGCCCACGGGGAAGTCTATTTCGGGCTTTATGATGTGGTAGAGGCTTTTCTCGTTGTCGCCAGCCTCGGCGCGTGCCTCCTCCGAGTCGAGCACGTCATACGGACGGCACTCCACCTGCTCCACCAGTTCCTTCGGTGGGCGGATGCCTTTGAATGGTTTTACTATTGCCATTATATTATTTCACTAATTCACTATTTGACGATTTTACTATTTCTCTATTTGACAATAGGACGGATGTTAGTCGCTTAGAGGTTCTCCTTAATCTTGGCTATCAGCTCCTGGTATTCCGCATCCGAGAGATACACCTTGCCGGGGTTCATCTGGAACGTGCCGCCATAGTCAGGACCGCCCTCATACTTCGGAGCCAGGTGGAAGTGCAGGTGCGACAGCTTGTCGCTGTAGGCACCGTAGTTGATTTTCACGGGGTTGAAAGCCTTCTGCATGGCACGCGTCACACGGGCCACGTCGGCCATGAAGGCGTTGCGGTCGTCGTCCGACAGCTCGTTCAGGTCGTTCACATGGTCCTTATAGGCCACCAGGCAACGGCCACGGTAGGTCTGTTCTTTGAAAAGGAAGGCACGCGACACCGACAGCTGGGCAAACTCAATCATCAGGTCGTGCAGGGTCTCGTTGTTCTGGCAGTATAGGCACTGCTTGGGGTCACTTTGCATAGTCGTAATGTTGTTTTAGAGTTAATGTCCTGCAAAGTTAGGCATAATTCTTGAAACGGCAAAGAAAATTCAAAGAAAAAGCCTGGGTAAGAAAGGAATTTCTGAGCACAGAGGCGCAGCGTCTTATTCCCTTTAAGTAATGAACGCTGTATCTCTGTGCCGCTGGGTCCTAAAACGTCGCATCAGGGTGGGTGGGGGTGGGGGGAGATTCCTTTATATTTGAAAAAAAAAATACCTAAATCCCTTGGAATAAAAATTTTTTTCCCGGCGATTTAGGTATTTTTTTTTCATTCGCCATAGAAACTCCTCCCACCCCCCACACCCTACTACCCATTTTGCTGCCCCCTCAGCGCGGCAATCTGCGCCCTCGCCACCACTTTGGGCAGCCCAAACCCTGACTTTGAGCAGCCCAAACTGGAGGTTTGAGCAGCCCAAACTCACACTTCTCCCGTTGCTTCTGCTTTTTATGCGAAAACGCCTGCGGACGGCGCGTGTGGCCTCCGCAGGCGTGTAGGGGTTTCATGACCTCATCGGCCTACCAGCCCTCGTCCACCTCCTCATTTGTGGCGAATATTAATGAGTCCAACAGGCGCTGGCATCCTTGCAGCACATCACGCCACGTGGCCTCGAAGTCGCCCGTGTACCAGGGGTCGGCTACGTCGCCAGGGCGGTCGGTATAGTCCATGAGCATTACGATTTTGCCGTCAGGGTCGCCACCACAGATGCGGTTCATGTTGCTGATGTTCCGGGTGTCCATGCCCACCAGCAGGTCGAAGCGGTCGTAGTCGGCGCGTGTCATCTGGCGGGCCGTCTTGCCCTGGCAGCCGATGCCGTGTTCTGCCAGTTTGCGCCGTGCAGGGGGATAGACGCCGTTGCCTGTCTCCTCGGCTGACGTTGCTGCCGACTCGATATGGAAATCGTCTGACTTGCCCGCTTCCTTCACCAGGTGCTTCATCACAAACTCCGCCATCGGACTGCGACAGATGTTTCCGTGGCAGACGAAGAGTATTCTTTTTATATTATTATTATTCAGCATATTACAAATTATCAATCTATATTGGTTTACATTATGGTTTACAATTTTATCATCTATATGGCTGACTTATATGTGAACAACTCATTATCATCCAAGTCTGGGCGTTTTGTCACCTCTCTTACGTAGTCACGTATCAGATGCCGCCACTCATTAGGTTTCATGCTAAAATACTTCTCTTGAAATTCACGTATGCACTCCAGATAAATGGTCTCAATGGTTGTTCCATCTTCCAGTTCCATCATGTTGTGAATCAGCTTACGAACATCATTATCATCAGGTACGTTGGTTAGCACAGAACCAGAAGCAATGAAGCGAACCTCGTCAGCTTTCTTGCCTCGCCTTGACGGTGTAGTGACTTTCATTGCAGGTTGTGAAACATCTGGGCTAATGCTCTCACCATTGCCAACCCTCACTAAGTCATGTATCTCATTCACATAGTTACGCACTGCTATGAAATTCTTACCAAACGTATCAATCCATTCATATTGTGCAAACGGTTCTTCTTCCATAAGCGTATTTGGGGTAATGTCACCGTTGTCACAAACGTATGTTATGATGCTCTTGATATATTCCTCTTGCAGAGAGTTAAGTGTGACATCTGACAGGAACTGTGAAAAACGCAGCATGGCTACATGGCGGTCAACACCTATCTGTGACCGGATAAATGCGCCCACGCTGTCACCACATATCATGTTGCTCTTGGCAATGAATTTCTCATAGTCCTCTTTAGTGCCTAGTTCCTTCCAACAAATATTCTCCAGTTCACCGATGTCATCAAAAGACAATTTCTCCATATTGACAATCTTCTGGATAACTGGAAGCTCCTTATTCTCTGCTAGGAAGTCCATCACACGCTGCTTGTAGGATTTCTGTAGAGGTACGTCTTTTGGTGTTCCCTTGGCTTCTACAGTGTCCTTGATGTTGATGGTAAACTTCTGATTGGTGATACTTGTTAAGAACTGCACCAAATCCCTTATCTCCTTACGGACATATTCAAGTTTGTCAAGTGAGGCAGTTTCCCAGAAGTCGTGCTTGGATAACTGTTTAATCAATGGCATCTTGTCATTCACTTGCTTGATGCTGGCTTTTTCTTGCAACTTATTGGCAATCTTCTCCACCACTTGCTTTGACTTGTCACCATTGACAGCCTCATCAATCTGGGACAACTCAATGTTAAGCATCAGTATATCGAACTTGGTTGCACCAATGTTTGTTGTACTGCTAACCAGTAATGGTGCTATCACGTCTTTCAGTTCAATTCCGTCTGTGTTTGACAGATACACCCATGTATTTTTCTTTCTGTATTTATCCACTAAATCCCAATGCTCACGTACAGAGATATGCTTATCGTTCAACTCCTTTACTTGACCTATCAGAATGGCTTTGGTCTCATCATGCAAGGCTTTGGCTACCTCATCATTCTGGAACTGCTCATGCTGTAGTGCTATAGATAGGTCAACACGCAAGTCAAACAGTCTCTGTGTGAGTGATATGGATTTCATTGGCTCAAATCCCTTGGGATTCTCACCGAAGAACTCAAAGTTTCCGCACCAGTCAAAGATATAGAAGAATTTCTTGGCTCTGTCCTCTGGTGTTTCCCCTTCATCAAATATTTCTTCCGACAATCGTGTACCTCTACCTATCATCTGCAAGAACTTAATTTTTGACCGCACTTGCTTGAAGAAAACCAGATTCAATATGTCTGGCACGTCTATACCAGTATCAAGCATATCAACAGATACGGCAATCTGGGGCATCTTTCCCCTCACCTCAAAGGTGTCAATGAGGCTCTGGGCATAGTTAACGGTATTGTCAATCAGTTGGCAGAAATCATCACCCAAGGCAGGGTATAGATGCTTGAATCGCTCGACTATCAGCACTGCATGATAGTGGTTATAGGCAAAGATGATGGTCTTTCCGATGGTATCACCTCCGTTTATCTTCAAACCGTTATCCATAAGGTCTATAATAACCTTATCTATGGTATCTTGATTGAAAATATAACTGAATAGTTCATCATGCTCTATATTGCGCCTATATAGTTCCTCATCTGGAATGTTGAGTTTGGCTTTCTCATATTTCCAGATGCTTTCCATCTGCTGTTTCTCATCCTCAGACAGCTTATCATACTTGATACCATTCTTTAAGATGTCTGTTGTGCGAGACAGCACCACTTTGTCAACCAGATAACCGTCACTGACAGCTTCATCCAGTAGGTACTCGAAATTTGGCTCTCCACTCTCTCGTTCAAATAGTTCATACGTGCTTCTGTCATCATCCTCCCTGGGTGTGGCGGTCAATCCTACCATCAAGGCATCGAAGTAACTTAGAATAGACGTGTATTTGCCAAAGATACTACGATGTACCTCATCTATCACAATCAAATCAAACCTACCGATGGAAAACTCTTTAAGTTCTGTATCAATATAGTTTATCATTGTTTGATAGGTGCTAAACAGTATGCGAGCCTTCATCACGGCTTCTTTCTCCGATGGTTTGAAATCATCAAGTCTGGCTGTGGTGGCACTTGGCAGCAACTTGGTGAAATTCTTATGTGCTTGCTTCACCAATGCTGTACGGTCTGCAAGGAACAATATGTTTTTCGCCCATCCGTTGCGCATCAGCACATCACATAGAGAAATGGCTACACGTGTCTTTCCTGTGCCAGTAGCCATTACTAACAATCCCCTTCGGTGCATACCATTGAAATTCTCGCAAATGGCTTTAACCGCTTGCTTCTGGTATGCTCGATTGGTTATCTCATCGTTAATCTTTAGGTCTGTGATTCCGTTCCTTCCACGTCTCTGAATCAATACCAACAAATCTTCCTCTGTGTGGAATCCATGAACTCGCCTTGCAGGATAGCCCAATCCGTCAATAATGAAGGTCTTGAATCCATTGGTATAGTATATGACTGGTCTAACACCGTATTGCCGTTCTAAGCAATCCGCATACAATATGGCTTGCTGTCTGCCTACCTCTGGTGATTTCGTTGTACGCTTGGCTTCCACTACTGCAAGGGGCTTACCGTTAGCACCAAACAGCACGTAGTCAACATAGCCCACACCTGCATTGTTAGGCATACCAGTGACTTCAATCTCTATGCAAGCCTTACTTGGTACTATTGCACCTTCTTTATCCAGAACTTCCCACTTGGCTTCTTCCAGTAGCAAGTCTATGAACAACTTGCGTGTCTCTGCCTCGCTGTAGTCTATCTTATCTGTAATATCTTGAGGTGCTTCTATAGTTTCCTTCGGTACACTCTCGATAAACTGTACTGTTGCTGTTGGTACAGTATTGGTGGGTACTACAGTCAATGAAGGTGACTTGGGTATTAAGTCTTTGCGGAATGGTGCAAGGCTTGTGATAACACCAAGTTTAAGTAATATGCCGCCTACAACATTGTAGATGTTCAAAAGTGTAAAGTAGGCTTCACCACCCTTCACACCTCCATCATGTGCTGCTTTATTGCCTATCTTGCGAACATAATGAGCCGCCATCATCAGCTTATCATCATCACCGATGAACTGGGTAAACGGCTCACTCGACATCATTTCAAGCAGATTGGTACGCTTATCCAGTTCTATACCTTTGAGGGTGTATATTGCCTTAACTATCCACTCCAAGGCTCTGCGACCATTCAGCGCACACACGTCATAGTTGGTCTGCTGGGTGTCCTCTGCTGCACTGCAAAAGCCGTATAGGTCTTGCAATTCCTCAATGTCCTTCAGATAGTCAAAGTTTCTCATATATTTCTCTTTTTTGCATTATAAATGCTTATACTCACTCATTGTTGTGTTTTCTTATTCACATATTTTGAGAGCCATCAGATTCAGCTGTTGGCATTGAATGGCCGTAATCATCCTTTTCTCGTTATGGTGTTCCCAAGGAGAGAGCATCAGCAGTCGGCCTTGTGCACAGGCATCAAACTGTTCTCCATGGGGCTTAGACAATGGGGTAAAGCCATTTTCCAATAACACAATTGTGGGCAGTCCTGCGTTGAAGGCTTCGCGCATAACCCTTTTCTCGCCAGGCGAGATGGCTGGTGACACGAGGATTGTTCCCATCCTTGCAGCTTCTATATACCTCTGCACCTCCCTTTCCAAGTCGCTGCCAACTATTCGGCGCGACACGCGCACAGCCAAGCGTTTAGGTGCTGTCAATAGCTCGCGATTGCCAATGCCGTTATAGCGCTGGTCGCCAACCGTTAGGTTGAAGAAGGGGCGCAGCCAGTCTGGGCGAGCGCGCTTCATCATCAACCGTCGTGGATTATCACGAAGGTAGTTCTGCCAAGCGGGCAGCTCATCATAGGAGCGGAGCACCAAGTCGTTATAGCCTTTGGCAAAGAGCGAGGTCCCGACTTTCGACAACGGCTCAGCCGTTATATACTGAGAAGCGGCTCTCTTCTTTTCCTTCTCCTTCTCCGTATATAGCGGCTCTGCCGCTGTCTTATGCTCAGCTGCTAATGCCCGCTGCGCCTTCTTGCAACCTGCCTTGAACCCAGAGATCACCTGCCCTAAATGCACAGGCAGTGGAGCCTTCACAAATAGGATACCGTGCATGTGGTCGGGCATCATCTGCACGGCCTTCACCTCTATCTGCGAGTAGTAGCCGTGAATGCCCATCCACTCGCTCTCTACGGCTTTCCCTAACGGTGAGAGCACTATGTGCGGCTCGTCGATGCTACCGCGCTCGGCAAAGGGATTGCCTTCCAAGTGTCCGAACAGGGGTTTCCGCCCTTCCGTCTCCAAGGTTATCATATACATACGACGCTCCGTGTAATCATGATGCAAATCACGACGTTTCATTGAGGCTTTCTTTTCCCCAGCGAACTTCTTTCTTGCAGCAAACTCTTCGTCCGTCATAGCCGTCTCTTTTCTTATCTCGTTTTCTCCTTTTTGTCTCGTTTTCTCTTTCTTCGAATGGTTGTGGCTTTGCCGTAACCATCAGTTGAAGTAATAATCCATGCGGCTGTTAAACAGCGTCTCAACCTCCTTGACGGACAGCTTGATAAGCTCCTTTTGGTGCTCGATGGCTTCTATCTTGGAGGTAAATTGTTGCTGGAGGGAAAGAGGGGGAATGCAAATATCAAGATTTCCATATTGCTTTGCATTGATATTAGGCTGGGCTACTGCATTTTGAGCACTTTTCACGAACTCCATATAATATTGAGTTTTGGTATATCCAAAGACGTATGAAGGTAATACAATATCTGCATTAGGAATAAGCCTTATCAGGTAGCCAGCATATATACATTTCCCATTTTTTACCTTATGGTAGTACGTCTTTCCAACAGTTGCACCACTTCGAGCAAAGAGTATATCACCATCATTCAATAGATATTTTTCGTTAAATGAATTAGGAGAAACGATATTATCATTTAATTCTCCGCTATCATTTATATCCGTTATTCTAATGTATCTCATTTTTCCATCATAAGGAATAGCAGACGTACCAGAACCATAAGACAATTTTTCTTTGGATATATCAGCCAGTTTTCTTACTTCCCATCCCTTTTCATTGGTGATAGGGTCGCCAAACATTTCATAGAAGAGAGACTGCGCCAGATTATCCAACTCGTTTAATTGGGCTTTCTTCTTTTCAATGATGGAACTCAGCAAGTCCAACTCTTCAACAATATGCTGCTGTTCGGAAAGTGGGGGTATTTTGAGCGTAATATTTCTAAAAGATGGCATATCTAAGTTCTTCTGCGCCATCCCTTTTCCAAGCAAATAGATTTCATCGTTCAATGCAATAATATGCCAATTCAGAAAATCCTGAGCAATCTTATCAACCTTACTTCTTATAGTCAATCCACTATCATTCAAAAAGAATTTCCCTTTGACAAACCTCGTACATTGCTTAGACATTGCGAATCTAGCAATAACGATACTATCGCTTCGGTTAAATCTATCCATTCTAAATGTTTCACCACCACCTCCGTAAACAGGATAGATAGTTCCGCCATCCTTTTTTTGAACTACACGTGTACCGTATTCAACATAACACACTTCATCCAGTTTCTTATATTCCCACCCTTCTTTCATACTTCTTCCTCCTTTACAATCTCCCAGTAACCAGTCTTGTCACTTCCTTTTCTGGCGATAATTCCAAGGTCGCGGAACTTCTTTAGTTGTTTCTCTATACC